>Ga0190306_1000029_pt1 | contig 63148 bp, 58 predicted proteins | sample 48700734_MG_FD_161657 | JGI IMG/M metagenome (GOLD analysis project Ga0190306, IMG submission 161657) | Hydrothermal vent sediment bacterial communities from Southern Trench, Guaymas Basin, Mexico - 4870-07-3-4_MG | ecosystem: Environmental > Aquatic > Marine > Hydrothermal vents > Sediment ... | reverse complement strand
CTTTCAATGCTGGTGCATCGTTCACGCCATCGCCCGTGGCGGCGATAACATGCCCCCTCCTGCGTAACTGCTCGATTATTCTGAACTTATGTTCCGGTGCAGCACGAGCATAGACCGAGACATTATCCACAACTTCGTATAATTGGTCATCGCTCATCCTTGATAGCTCCTCGCCAGTCAGCACGTCATCCGTGTTTATTCCTAACTGTCGTGCAATCGCTCTTGCAGTCTGCTCATGGTCTCCGGTGACCATTACCACTCTGATTCCCGCCCGCGTGCATCGCTGTATAGCCCATATTGCTTCCTCCCTGGGCGGGTCCATCATCCCCTGGAGACCAAGGAACGTCATGTCAACCATATCCTCGGGGTTGAGCGTATGCTTATCTTTCGACACGGGCTTATATGCCATAGCCAGAACTCGCAGAGCTTCTCCTGCCATCTCTTCCGCTTTAGCCAGTATCTCTTTCTTCTCCTCCTCCCGTAGAGGTCTGCTGGTGCCGTTTACCATCTGTTTTCGGCACATCTTTAATATTCGCTCCGGCGAGCCCTTCACATAGATCACATTATCCTTATCCGTGATACCTTCGTGTAGAGTTGCCATGTACTGCTGTTCAGCCATAAAAGGTATCTCGTCGAGTTGTGTGAAGCGTGTGGATGTGGATGTGGTAATACCGGCTTTGATTGCAGAGACGAGCAAAGCAGCTTCTGTGGGGTCACCTATGATATCATAACCTTCTTCTTCATTCATAACGAGCGAGGCGCTATTACAAAGGAAACCAGCTCTTAAAGTCTCTATCAGCTCTTTACTGCCCTGTTCTGGGTTAATCACTCTATTATCAAGAAAGAACTCGCCCGAAGGTTCATAGCCCACACCGCTCACTCTGTACTCTTTCCCACCACTATATATCCTTGATACGGTCATCTGATTCATTGTGAGAGTCCCTGTTTTATCGGTGCAGATAACAGTAGTGCAGCCGAGGGTTTCTGCGGCGGGTAATCGTTTTATAAGCGCGTTTCTATGTGCCATCGCGGTTACACCGAAGGCTAAGTTTATGGTCATTATAGCAGGTAGCCCCTCAGGTATCGCAGCAACCGCTAAGGATACCGATGCAAGAAAGGAATATACAATTGGAAACCCTAATAATACACCCAGTAAAAAGGCAATAGCCGCTATTATTACGATTACAATGACCAACAAGCGTGTGAAGTCCGCCATCTTCCGCATTAATGGGGTGGTGATCTTTCGTGTCTCCCTCATAAGTTTCGCGATTCGCCCTATCTCCGTATGTTCCCCGGTTGCTACTACTATGCCACGTCCAGAACCCCGTGTGATGAATGTGCCACTGAAAGCGATGCAACGCTGATCGGCAGGAGCTACATCTGCCTTAGGGATTGGTGCAACATCCTTTACTACTGGAACTGATTCACCCGTAAGAGTGGATTCATCAGCACTCATGTTCTTTGTGTAGAACAGTCGCAAATCCGCGGGCACTCTGGCTCCCTCTTCTAATAGAACTACATCACCAGGAACCAATTCACGTGCAGGTATATTCTTCTTATTGCCATCTCTGAGCACAGTGCACTCGGGCGTCATCATCCTCTTCAGCGCTTCCACCGAACCCTCTGCCTTTCCCTCCTGAATGAACCCTATTATAGTATTGGCTAAGACCACCGCGAGAATAACCGCAGTATCTATCCACATATTCCAGATGCCGGTAATGATAGCAGCAGCGAGCAGGATGTAGATCAAAGCGCTGTGGAACTGCATAATAAACCGTGCGAGTATGCTTCGCTTCTTGAATTTCAACTCGTTATAGCCATATATCCCGAGCCTTGCTTTTGACTCACTGGTGCTGAGTCCCTCAGGGCGTGACCCAAGCGCTTCAAAAACCTCGTCTACAGGCAGTTGATACCATCGCTTCTCTTTAGCTTTATAATTATAATCTTGCATTGAAGTGATCATAGTGAATTACTAAAAGTAAAGTTAAGAGTCTCAAATTCGTTTGTAGCGACGATGAACTTCCCCTTTTTCAGCATTTCCTTCTCTATTACGGATTTATCCTCCGCAAACTCATATCCTCATAAAGCTTCTTATCACATAAACGCGAACTACATGATGCGAGACTATTCCAGACCATTGAAAGCTCCTTTTCAAAAATATTCCTCTAAAAAGACTTTTATTTATAATGGTCACACTCATCACTATCACTACACTATCAGTATCAGTATCACATAACTTTTTATATTGAATAAAACTTAGCGTTTATTGTTCATCTAACTAATTGTGTGGGGGTATAGAAGAGAAATGAGGATAGGGACGATAATAGTATTGGTGGTGATTGCATTGTTCCTGCTATTACCAATCATATCAGGTAGAGCGCCCATACCGGGGGATCTAAAGGCAAGGGAGATAGGTCTCTTCCTCGGTGGTTTGTTCGGTTACTGGCTGGATGTGCTCAGTACGGTGTTCTCGGCACTTAGGATGAGCATTATTAAGCATTAAGCGGATTTCAAAGCGATAAGATACGAATGAAAGCAGAAGAGATAAATCGGGTTCTGTATATAGACCTGAGTAAGAAGGACATAAGCATAGAGAATAGAGCCGATCTGTTCGATGCTTATATCGGTGGCTCGGGTGTTGCGATAAAGCTTCTGGAGGAGGAGTGCCCTAAGGGTGTGGACCCCTTAAGTCCGTCCAATCCGATAATATTCGCAGTTGGTAGCATATCTGCCCTGTATCCTGCTGCTTCAAAGACCGTAGCGATGTTCAAGTCGCCACTGACATCGAATTTGGGGGAGAGCCACTGCGGTGGTCGTAGTGCCGCAGCCATCAAACTTGCAGGCTTCGGCGCAATTGTTATTAGAGGAGCAAGTGATATTCCTCTGTATGTGGCGATACATGGCGATAGAGTGCGATTCAAGGATGCTTCCTCTATCTGGGGCGTGGAATCGGTGACGGTAGGCAGGATATTAAGGGAGGTGGAGCCCGGTGCGGGTATGAGGACGATAATACGAATAGGACAGGCGGGAGAGCGTCTTGTGAGGTATGCCTGTGCGGTCTGTGAGACCTATCGACATTTTGGACGGCTCGGGCTGGGTGCGGTGATGGGCTCGAAACGCTTGAAGGCAATTGTTGTATCCGCGGACAAGAGTATTGAGATACCGAATAGGAGAGCCTATAAGAAGATATACGATGAGATACAGGATAAGGTGGTAAAGACCGATGCAATGGAGAAATACCATGATTTGGGCACTCCGGGAAAGATTTACAGCCTGGCAAAAATCGGCGGACTGGCATACAAGAATCTGGCATCGGGGCGACCTCCAGAGAGCTTAGCGCGGGAATTATCGGGTGAGAACTTCGCACAGAAGTTACTCGCACGACGCGTATCCTGCGCTCACTGCCCTGTCGGCTGTATACACCTTGCATCACTGCGCGAACTCTACGAGCCCGGCTATTATTTCAAGACCACGACCATACCATACGATAATGAGACGATATATTCGCTCGGATTCATGCTTGGTATCGAACATGGAGAGGATTACCTGCGATTGAACAATCGCGTTGACAGTTTCGGTCTGGATGCGATAAGCACGGGTGTGACCTTAGCATGGGCAACGGAGGCGTATGCACGTGGGTTAATAACGAAGGAGGATACTGATGGTATTGAGTTACGCTGGGGTGATGTCAAAGCCTATTATGAAGCGATAGAGAGGATTGTGAGGATGCCGAACGAGTTCTATCGCGCAATAGCGAGGGGTGTTGAGTATGCCTCGAGCGTGTATGGTGGTCAGGATTACGCACTTGCATTTGGCGGTAACGAGATGCCGGAATATCATACTGGAATTGCATGTTATGTGAACAATCTTGTGGGTGCGAGGCATAGCCATCTCGATTCTGCGGGCTATGACCTTGACCAGAAGCTGATAGGGAAAGAAGCAAGTGTAAGTGTAGAGGAGATAGTAAGCGAGTTATTAAAGGAGGAGGAATGGCGGCAGGTGCTGTCGAGCCTCGTTGTTTGCTTCTTTGCCAGGAAAGTATATACACCCGATGTGACACTGAAGGCACTGAAAGCATTGGGGATAGGGCGAAATAAGGAATGGACAGAGGACGACTTGAGAGCGCTTGGAAGAGAGATACATCGTGCAAAAATGAATTTCAAGTTCAGAGAGGGTTTTGATATTAAGAAGTTGCGCATACCACACCGCATTTTGGAAGTGCCAACCGCAAACGGGATGCTGAAAGAAGAAGAGCTAAGGGAAGCGCTCGCTATCTACGAGAGGATGGTGCGTGCCTGAGCGCAAAGATATAAATCCCACCTGATTCGTGCTTATACTCATCCTTATACACCTCCTTCAGGTCTTTACAGCGCTCAAACTTGCTCACCTCTGCGTCTGCGTTTCTCATCTCCGCTCTGCCAACGTAGATATAGCTCGCATTGTACTTCCTCATTACCGCAAGTGTATCACTGATATTGCCCCTGTATGCACGTTCTACATCACGAGCACGTTCCCAGATATCAAATCCATGCCCGTAAGCCCAATTCACATAGCCAAGTACCCGCAATCGCCCTCCTATCATGCTCACCGGTGCATGAATAGAGTGCCAGGTTAAAAATACAGACTTCGGCGGGGTGTTTCTTCTTACCCACATCCCGGCTTCATACTCATGCACATCTGCTGCTGGATAATTCGTGGAGAGGTTCCATGTTATTATTAGAGCGGAGCTGAGGAGCGAGAATATGAGTATAACCGAAATTAGAACTGGAATTAGTTTTGATTTCAATCCCGACCTTAAATCGGCGAGGAAACTCCCTGCTGTTACTGCGACGGGTATCCATGCATAGTGGAAGAACTTATACATGTCCCAGGGGTTGGGCGTGAAAGAGAAGAGATTGGGTAAAGATATGAGCGAGAACAGCCATGAATATAGGAAAAAGCGGTGTTCACTCTTAACGAGATATAGCAGTGCGAGGATGAACGGCAACCCCAGATTAGCGATATAGAATAGCAGAGGATTGCCCGTAAGGAAATAATAAATCCAGGGTGCTTTTATGCCGAGCCCGATTGAAATACCTGAAACTGAACTGGAACGCAACATGGTGATAAGATAAGGCATGATTGGGGGTATGGAGAATAGGAGGAAAAGAGCGAGGATTTCGATACGGATACGGATACTGATACTGCGGTTCTTCATCTTTATATTTAGCCAATTCAGCAGGAATATGAGCATGGCAGAGAAGCAAGCGAGGATATGGAAAGTGAAGAGAAGCCCTGTTAACAAGCCCGATAGAGCTATCTCACGTCTGTAACGTCTGTATGTAATTGCAGTTGAAGTTGCAGTGTGTTGCGTACCTCTGTAAAGGAAATATGCAGCAGTGGTGAGCGCTGGTAGTCCTATGAGCTGTGGACGTTGCTGTAATAGATTATCAAAGATCGGTGGAATGGTGAAGAACTGCCCGTACTGGAATGCATAATTCGTGGTGGGTGCGAATTGCCCATGCAGGAGTGCGTATAAGCCCCCGATAAAGGATAGACCACCGCCGAGAGTACCAATCAGGGTGGCATAAATGCCCGCTTCCTCGTTCTTTAGATATGATGCCAATACAAAGATAGAGAGTGCGAAAAGGTATATGAAGAAGGTATTGGTGACCACAATCATACGAGGGAAGAAGGCGCCGTATGCTTTCTCCAGTATCGCAGTGTGGAAATCCACGAAATAATGGTAAAACATCCTGACACCTGCGTAATACGGCATCTGAGGTGGGAAATTACCGTTATTTATACTCTCTATTATCTCGTAATGCATGGGTGTATCCTGCCAGTTGGAGCCGCTCAATATGATGTAGCCATTATCCCAGACCCATACTGTGTTGCTCAGCACAATAAAAGCGATGAGTGAGATTCCCAGACTCAGGTACACCCCTTTCAAGTCCGATAGTCGTGTTGGATGTGGGTGTATGGAGGATGGGCGTATGGAAAAGGTAAAGGTAAGCGGAATGAACATAAACATGAGCATAATGAAAAATGCTGTGAAAATCGTCAGTCTGGCATAGCCAAGAATGAGCGACAGAGCATATATAAGGTGCGTGGAGACCATAACACTGAGTAGAGGGTATAATAGCAGCTTCTCCTGGATATTCAGGTATTTGAAGCAGGACTCCACGATTACATACCCGGGCAGGAAGAGGGTGAATATTAGTGCGGCAGCGAGAGAAGCGAGATGTGAGAAGAAGGATGCCATCAGGGTTATAACAGCAAGTGCCATCAATAGTAGCAGTCTCTGTCTCACCTTCTCACTCACTTTATTTATAACAAGCGGAATAGATAATAGATAACAGAAGAAAGTGTATAGCATCAACTGGAACGTTACGCGGGCTTGTAATCTCAGATGCATGCATTGCTATTACGATGCCGGCACATCCCTGAACGATGAGCTCAGCACCGAGGAAGCCTTTGCACTCATTGATGAGATCGCACGTGTCATGGGCACGGAGGCGAATATCACCTTTGGTGGTGGTGAGCCCCTGATGCGGGATGACATCTTCACAATCGTATCGTATGCGAAGGAGCGGGGCTTGCACCTCACTCTCGCTTCTAATGGCACAATGCTCAACGAGGATACAGCGTATCAGTTGAGAGAAGCGGGCATTGAAGAGGTTATTATCCCTATTGATGGCACACCGAAGACTCATGATATGATTAGAGGTGCGGGCGTATATGATAAAGCGGTGAAGGCTGCGCGTGCGTGTAGAGAAGCGGGTATGAGCCTCGTGATTGACCCCTGTATAATGAAACAGAACGAAGGAGAGACCACAGCAATAATCAATACGGCACTGGAACTGGGTGCCAGGCAGTGCAGGTTCTTCCACTATATCGCGCTGGGCAGGGGAAAGGAGAGGATGCCTGCAAGCGAACTCAGCAGCGTTGAGTATGCAAAGAATCTGATGCTGTTGTATGAGGAGCAGAGCAGGATAGGGGATGAAATTGAGATATGTACAACGCAGGCATCACAGTATTGGGTGATACTGAGGCGTAAGGCGGAGGAGGGTCTTTTCGTGCCCAAATTCTTCTTCTCTGAGCTACCAGGCTGCCGCGCTGCATCGGGGCTGCTCTCTATCAAGCCGAATGGCGATGTTGTGCCCTGTCCGCTACTGGGTGTGAAAGTGGGCAACGTAAGAGAGCAGGGGCTTCGTGAGATAATCAATTCTGAGGTCTTTACCTCACTCAGGAACAGGGAAGTGAAAGGCAGATGCGCCCGCTGCAAGCATCGCGATATCTGTGGTGGCTGTCGCGTGCGTGCATATCTCCATACCGGCGATTACCTCGCTGAGGACCCTCTATGCAGTGATTTCTTCTACGAGGAGGCGGAAAAAAATGAATGACAGACCATAAAGTAGTCTATGGACCCGTGCCATCAAGACGTCTTGGACGCTCCTTAGGCGTTGGACCTATACCATTCAAGACCTGTGACTATTCGTGTGTATACTGCCAGCTTGGGAGGACAACACAGATGACCATCGAGCGTAAGGACTTCTTCCCGCCGCAGGCGATACTGAAGGAGATTGAGCAGGCACTTAAAATTGATGAGCATGAGCATGGGCATGGGATAGATTTCGTGACCTTTGTTGGTGAAGGCGAACCGACTTTATGCAGGAGCATTGGATGGTTAATTCGTAAGACGAAGGAGATAACCGATATACCCATCGCTGTTGATACAAATGGGTCACTGCTTTACCGCGCGGATGTGAGAGCGGACATTTCTGGAGCGGATGTTGTAATGCCATCTCTTGATGCAGGCACTGCTAAGACGTTCAGGAAGATAAACAGACCGCATCGCGAGCTCGATTTTGAAGCCGTTGTCAGAGGTATAGAGAAGTTCAGCCGTGAATACAGCGGTGAGATATGGATGGAGGTCATGCTGGTGAAGTGGCTAAACGACACTGATGAGGAGTTAGAAGCGATAAAGAGCATACTTGAGCGTATAGAACCCGATAGGACATATCTAAACGTCCCGATAAGACCGCCCGCGGAGCCGTGGGCGGTGCCACCCGATAAAGAAGCCATCGCATTGGCTGATGCGATTCTCAGTGAGGTCAATCCCGTGGTGGCGATAACCACAGAAGAGACCGGTGAATTCTCCACTACCGGATTTACAACTCCAGAAGAAGCGATTATGGCAATAATAAGACGGCATCCAATGAGGGAGGAGCAGGTTATAGCGACATTAAAGCGAGAGCGATTCCAGCAGAGGGACGTAGAGGACAGCTTTGCGCGATTGTATGAAAGTGGTAGAATAAAGAAGGTGAGATATAGAGATAGTCTATTCTGGGTTACGGTAGAGGAGCGAAGAGGCAAAACAAAGGTAAAGGCAAAGGCAAAGGTAAACCAGGCAGCCTCTTAAATGTGATGAGATGAAGCCGAAAAAATATGTAACCTTCTCAAAGAATGTCTTCATACCCGTGACGAACGTATGCAGGAATGCATGTGCATATTGCGGTTTCCGGGCACGCAGCCGTAGCATGAAAGATGCCTATTTAATCTCCGTAGAACGCTTTTTAGCACTTATAAAACGTGCGAGAGGTTCAGCAACGGAAGCGCTATTTACTGCGGGTGAGAAACCGGAGCTTGCAAATCCACATTTTAAAGATTGGCTGCGCAGCAATACAGGAAGCTCTTCTCTCGTGGAATACACAAAGGAGCTCTGTAAGCTGGCAATAGAGCACGGACTGCTACCACATTGTAACCTCGGTATCATGAGTAGTGAAGAGCTGCTGGAGTTGCGTGCTGTGAATGCCTCTATGGGCTTGATGCTGGAGACGACAGCGGAGCTTGAAGCGCATAAAAACTCGCCAGGTAAAGTGCCAGAAGTTAGATTGGAGATGATAGCACGTGCAGGCGAGCTTAAAATCCCCTTTACCACGGGATTACTGATAGGTATAGGGGAGAAGCCTGAAGACCGTATTCGGGCGTTAGAGGCACTGAAATCGCTATACGATGAGTACAGGCATATCCAGGAGGTCATTATTCAGCCGTTCGTGCCCAAGCCACACACGCCGATGTGGAATGTAAGACCACCGGGTCTTGACGTGCTGAAGGAGGCTGTCCGCGCGGCACGTGCGATATTGCCCGCTGAGGTCGCCATTCAGGTGCCACCAAATCTCACATCGCCCAAAGAACTGATAGAACTCGGCGCTTCTGACCTTGGTGGAATCTCTGAGCATACCATAGATTATATAAATCCTGAATCATCGTGGCCCGGTGAAGCGGAACTGAGAGAAGCAATAGCGCCTTTTGTGTTACGTGAACGTCTGCCAATCTATCCAGCTTTTATAAAGCGTGGATGGTATAGTAAAGAGATAAGCCATTTGATAGCGCGATACGCAGATGAAGAGGGACTGAGGAGGCGATAATGGTATTTTATGTTATGCAAAAGTAACGCCGTGGAATGAGCAATAAATATACGTCATCCCCTAAACCATCGGGAAGAGAATGATGGATGCGAAACCAAGTTTCCTTTGAGTTGAGCAAGAGCTCAAAATTACGATGAAATGCGTACTAAAATTTATATTGAAAGACGACATGCTCTCCATTCCTCTTGTGGTGAATAGTAAATATCTCTATCTCAGGTATTTTTTGTGATACTATCTTGGCAAATTTTTCCTCATAGCTCGATGCTTCGATAATTAAATTTATGCTTCGCTCTGAAATTTCCGGGTAAAAACTACTGTGAGGATTTCCTTCTGAGTGTACCTCAGCCATAATTCTTAGGCGTGGTCGCACCGATGCTTTTTCTATAATTTGTGAAGCTGCTATTATTGTTTGGTCAGTAACATACGAAAGAGCTTTTTCAATCTGGTTGAGAGTATCCGGCGATATTTTGATTTCTCTTTTCTCCAAATGGGTGCGCAAAATATTCAAAAACATTTGATAGATAAGATGGTCTTTTGGGACTGTTTCAAAAAACGAACCATCTACAACGGAGACTTTCACCTTATCATCTTTACCAGCGTGCGTTCTTACAAGATAAAAACACCTTCGCTCGAAATTACGGTAACCATTTTCTGGTGACAAATCCCCATCTATGATTGAGGCAATTCTTGACACAAGGTTTTTCCCATTAATTACATCTATTTCCTCAAGATTTTTGTATTTTGTAGGAAGTGTTGAATTGAAGGATGCTACACTGCCGCCCTTGGAGTCTTTTAACTCCAGTAAACTACCACAAATTAATTTACCAGCATATTTTCTTGTTTTAAATAGAAAATCGGGAAACTGCTCTGATTTTGAATACAAAAGTTTCTCACTCACTTTGTTTTTAATCCATCTTACAAATTGTTCTTCATTTTCAAACTGATTTTTGATAATACCCCAAAAATCATAACCATATTTTCCTTTTGCGTCTCTACGATTGTCAATATAAGCAAAACAATCTTTGCCAGCTTTCAGGCAGATCTCTTCCAATGGTGAATGGAGACTAATTCTTCCTGTTTTCAAAGCGTTTATCATTCCGATATAAAAATCCACAGCGTCAGTAAATTCATACATTTTAAAACAGCCTCCTTTGCTCAGCAACAAGCGGAATCTTCTCAGCCGGCCAAATCTCTTTCAGCTTATGAGTATATCTATAGTAATCATAATATTTCATAATATTATCCGCGGATCTTAAGTGACTTAGTCGTTTTTTAATAAGTTCAACATACTCTGGATCTATTTCTATACCTATGGAATTACGCTTTAGCTGATAAGCAACTACTAATGTAGTCCCTGACCCAGCAAATGGGTCTAATATAATATCACCGGGAAGGGTGGAACTCAGGATGATTCTCAAAAGTAAAGCCACCGGTGACTGCTGTGTATGAACTCTGTTTCCTTCATTATCCCTTATTGCTTCATCTCCAGCAAAATATCCCGATGTTAATTCCCTAATATCGTCCCATACATCTGTAACATAGACTCCATTTGATCTTCCATATTTGTACTCTGGAGGGGTAGGCAAATCTATGCGCAACTTGTTGAACGCCCTTGGTCTTTCACCTTTGGTGGCAAATGCAATAATTTGGTATTGCTTGGAGTATCTAATCTCCGATGGGATCGCTGAAGTCTTCTTCTTCCATATGATTAAGTTTTGAAATACCCATTTTGTCTTTCTAAGTATCCTTAATACATTTTCTGTGTTTTTCTCTCTTTGCATGAAGTAAACAGCACCTCCTTTAACAGTAATTCTGTAAACTTTCGATAAGACATCTTCAAGCCAGTTCCAGTATTTTTCCTCAGGCTGGTTATCATCAAAAAATCTATAATCTTTCCCTTGCCTGAAGGGTGGGTCAATAAAAGTAAGATGGATATTCTCTTCTGAGTGATTGTCAAGCCATTTAATGCAATCTTCATTTAATACTTTATACCAGACATCCATATTTCTTACCTCTTTTCTTTTACGCCCTTTCGCTTAGCGTTTTGCGGACATACACGGGAATTTCTATTCTTCATCGCCTCATTTTGTAGGAAAAGCAACTATGGCGAGTCCGATACACGACATCTCTCAAACCTCCTTTACTTTATATTACCTGACATAAAAATATTTTCGCTTTGATAGAGTATCTAAAGACGATTGCATATAACGTTCCCAGCCTAAAAGAAGTTTTTGTGAAGCAAAAATTTGGGTGAGCCCATAGGGCGAACCTTTTATGCTGTGTTATGTGAAGTTGCCACATCCTATTCATTCTTTAATCGCCACTAAAAATATCCTATTAAATACCAACATTACCACTCCATGATCATTCGCCTGTTGAACAAAAGTATTTTTCACGATCTCCTTAAAGGAATTTATATAACTTGCCTCGATCTCAACGTCATAAAAATCTTGGTTTAGATAACCTGCAACGGCAGCCGATGAAAATATATTGAAAACCTCTTCCGGTGTGTGTTTCGTCCTTATGCTCTCTATTTTAGATAAAACCACCCTAAATCCACATTTTTCAAACAACTCTCTGTATTCATCTGCTGTTTCAAGAAAAAAACCAGGGCTCTTTAAAATAAGCAAAAATGCCTCTTGTTCTTGGGTCTTCTTTTACCTTTTCAACTGCTTCTATAAAATTAGGGCTATATACCCTTTTAGCTGGTGCCTGTATTCCAATTCTACCACCTTTCCGTAGAGCCGCGTAGCAATTGTTAACTGCTTTTTGTATATCTCTAAACCATTGAAGTGAAGAATTGCAAAATATTACATTGAAACAGTCCCTATAGTTCAACTCCTCCACACTTTTTACCTCAAAAGCTATGTCTAAACCTCTACTTTTCTCTATTGCCTCCTTGATCATCCCTTCCGAGGGATCAATTCCAACTACTTTACCGTCAGTTATTTCCTTTATCTTTCTTGTCAGATTCCCAACCCCCCATCCCAGATCTAAAACATCATCAGTATTCCCAATTTTTAGAAGATTTAAAAGTATCTGCTGCGGATTTCTGTATGTAGTGGCGATTTTTGAAAAATCAACTCCATTCATACTTATTCACCTCGTGGCAATTTCATATAACGTTCCGAGCGTATCCGAAGTACCCCGGAGGGGAATTTGCGCGGAGGTACGAAGCACCTTAGCAGATACGCTCTGTTAGGCGAAGTGCCATAATAATCATCACCTTTCAAATTCATCCATGGTTTGAGGTGTAGGGATTAAAGATATAAATCTCGCGAGAATTAATAACGCCATAAATAAACCGATTATTGACTGAGTAAGAGTGAGGATCTCCCCTAAAGTTTCCTTGGGGAAGATAGTAGAATAGCCAAAAGTGGTCATTGTGACAAAACTAAAGTTTAAGGATGTGAGAAACGAGTTAAGGGTGACCTTGCCAGTCTCGAATGCCCAGCCTAAGTTGCGATAAAAGAGAGCGAACCAAAAAATAATTTCAGCATAATTATGTAGCGAAAGGAGCACAAGACGGCGAAAATCATGTAGCGCATAAGTCTTCCCTGCTTTTTCTTCCCTGTCCTTATCAAACAAGAGCACGTTAATTAGGTAGACAAAGACTTCGAAAACTCGAATTCCTCCATAACCAATAGCAATAGCTTCCCACCAACGTATACTCGGAGCTGAACATACCAATAATAAGACAATCGAAAGTACCAAATTCCCCAAAACCCATCCATCAACAAAGCCATAACTTCCTCTGATGGCTGGAATCAAAGTGCGAATTACCTGAAAAGGCGATATCCATCTTAGAATGTTGAATATCCTTGACCACAGCTCAACTACAAAAGATTTCATTAGATTCCCTCCATAATATAATATATAGCATTTCGTCTAACGTTTTTGGTGTAAAAGACGTTCGGCGAAGCCGAATTTAGACGGAGCGTAGCGCAGTCTTTTACACCGTGTTAGCCTCAGTTCCAACTCAAAGCAATTTATTTGCGTCAACATCATAACCACAAGCTTTGAGTTCTTTTACGAGATCAAATTGCCACCGCCCTGAGTCGTCATAAGGCGTATATAAAACACCAGAATAATCTGAAGGCATTTCGAAATTCTTTTCTTCTTGATAAAGAACCAGTACACGGTTTCTTCCGAGCTTGCCAATAAAAAAGCCAAGCTCAAAGATAACGTTCTGGCGGGCTCTTAATTTTGCCTCTTTTGGTGATTGGTCTTTTGGATAAGCTACATCATCAGGCGAAAGAAGAACTATGGCAAAAGAAACATCAGAATAGTCGGTGAATTTTTCAATAATGGTTCGCCCTTCACTTGGTTTTTCGTGCAAGATAATCGTTTCAAACCCCATTTTCTCAACTGTACGTGCAACTGCTTGTTTCATTGCTTCGTCGTGCCCATGAACTATGAATATCCGATTTGAAGGTTTGACATCAGCTTTCTGAACCTTGTCAACCTTTTGGCGTATTCCAAATAATTTAAGTTCTTCTAACATAGTGTTAAAAGGTTCAACATTTGGCTTTTACCAGAAAGCCACATTTCGTTGTAATAATGTTCATCGGCAGGATAAACCATAGGGAAGAAATGGATGCTGTTCAAATCCTTCAGGTATTTGCTTGATTCTCCAAATACCTTTCCGATGATCATCTCTGGAGAGCATCTAATTTTTCTTCATCTCGGTGTGGTAGTTTATTAACCCCATCAATAAGGCTTTGAACAAGCTCAATTTCATTCATCCTTTACCTCTCCTATCGGAATTGCGTATAACTTCGGTATATTCGCATTACTGCGTAAATAACTCCCATTTGGTATTATATCTGCAATGCGTATATCCTATCCTTCCATTTTGGGGTTATATCCGCAATGTTGCGCATATACATCCCTCTGGATGAAACTCCTATCTCCTCTATTTTCCTCCCTTTCATCTTCTTGCACCTCCTCCATTCTCTTTCTCACTCTCCAATTTTAGTTAGTTTCTTTTTATGCATAAATGCTTCACCAACTGTTCATGTTCCTCTATTATTAGATATGTTCTTTTTTAGTCACATATAAATGCTCCGTCAACATATCTTGACTTTGTCATATAATACGTTCATCCCCCTGAACCATCGGGAACAGAACGATGGATATTCACATGCATATTACCCTTTGCATATTCTTCCGAATGATTCACGAACCTGTGCTCTTTAACGTTTTTCCCTCTATTATGCACTTGTATATCGGATATTCATCGGTATTAACCCTTACTTCACCTTCTGAGGCTTTTTAAGCGTCTTTTGATAGGTTCCTCTTGAAATATTTGCCGCAACTCTCTCTATTGGGGAGAAACACCCCTTTGACTATATGACTCTATCATGTTTTTTATATAATGATGCTTTTAATTTATTTAACATTACGATGAGATGCGGGGATGAGCGTTTATGTTATGCAATTATGCAAAAGTAACGCCGTGGAATTGATGGAGGTATCAGCAGAAGATATTGATGAGAAGTTAATTGATAAGGAAGAGGATTTCGTAACAATACACAATACAATAGCGACGGCATCCAGTCCACTTGTGTGATTCAAGCAACAACCTCCTCATTGCTCATGAACCCAAACCCGTTTTTGTAATTCATTGGGGAATGACTATTGTATATTGGTTGAGCATTTATGATTGTGGGTATAGATGATACAGATTCGAGGAGCGGGATGTGCACGACGTATCTATGCGCATATCTGGTGGATGCACTTCGTAATTATTGTGGTGAGGTCTCCATCTCCGCTCCCAGACTGGTACGATTGAATCCGTGTATACCATATAAGACGCGGGGCAATGGCGCAGTGGCTTTTGAGGTCTCAACCACGACTACGACTGCGAGAACGAGATTAGAGGATGTGAAGGAGCTGGTGAGATCAACAGTAACCAAGTTCTCTGAGCTGGATGATGCGAATACGAATCCTGGTGTTGTCTTCATTGAGGACGAGGACGAGTTCGAGTCTAAGTCTAAGTCCAATTTGAGTGTCAGCCAGTTAAAGCGTTATTACGAAAGAGCAGTCCGGAGTGTATTGACACTGGAGGATGCGTTTGCAATAATCACCGAATTCGGGTTCGATTACTTCGGGTTGAAGAACAAGCGTGGTATAATAGGCGCGTTAGCTGCTGCAGCCTTTGTTATACTACAGCGTTATTATCGTTACGATTTCACTTACGAGTTGATGGCATACAGGGAGAAGGAGAGATGGGGCACTCCGAGGGAGATAGATGAGCATAGTGTATGGGAAGCAGATGCGGCTACTTACCCACTCACATGGGATACTGTGGATGTAGCGAACAGGCGAATTGTTTTCGCACCGCATTCACCATGCCCGGTTCTCTTTGGTATAAGGGGCGATAGCGTGGATGCGCTCTACAAAGCCTATGAAATCATAGACTCAGAACCCGTGGAGCGGGTAATGCTGTTCATCACGAATCAGGGTACAGACTTCCACCTGATTATGATTACGCCTGGCACGGAACAGAAGCTGCTTGATTACCACTCATATATACTTGATGGCGTTGTTGAGTCCAATCCAGTTACGATTGCGGGTGGGCATGTGCTATTCAAGCTCTCTTCAGCATCGCTATCCACCAATACCAGGGTCGATTGTATAGCCTATGAGCCGACGAAAGGATTTCGTAATATTATAAGAAAGCTGCGACAGGGTGATGAGGTGAGGGTATTCGGGTCTTTCAAATGCGGGACATTGAACCTTGAGAAGATAGAGATAAAGAGTTTGAATAGGGAAGAATTGCGGAATCCCAGATGCGAGCGGTGTGGCAGGAGCATGGAATCCGCGGGACGAGGGCAGGGTTATCGGTGTAAACGTTGTAATACGAGACGAGAAGCAAAAGAGGTGGTAGCAATAGATAGGGCGATAGAGGAGGGGCTATATGAGGTGCCTCCAGTTGCCAGAAGGCATATATCCAAACCACTGATTCGTATGCGCACTAAAAAAGGTGTCATTATTCATCCATCCAGGTAGGGCTGGCAGTCCGTCAAGACGCTTTGGGCTTTACACGCTCGTAAAGCTCCTTCTGAAGCTCAAATGCAAGTGAATATTCATCCACCAAATCACTCCCTTCCGGCGAAGGAACCACATGCATAGGCTTTTTGTTTTCACCTTCTCTGGCATTATTTTAAAACCTCCTCAAGAAATCCTCAATAACTTTTACATCTTCTTCGTTTAACCCGTACAATTTGTAAACAAGCTCGTTTATTTCTACCTCGAGCTCTGCAACTGATGGTGATTTCATCCTTGCTTTATCCTCTTCTAACTTCTTCAATATCTCTTCCACAATTGCATCGCTCTTTGGAATGAGAATCTGCCTCTTCTCGTCTTTCTTTGCTCTCTTACCTTTCAGTGCAGCGGAAACATAATCTGCCTTTACCTTCGATTCAACAAAAACAGGCTTTTCTTTTTTCCCTATCACGATGTTGTATCCTCTACCCTCGATGTCTCTTTCTACCGCGGGTTCAATCGCCTTGTGATTGGAATTGAAAGAGATCTTTATGGAGTAGAATTCTTCGCCCTTGCTCCGGTATTCTTTTATGTATTCGTCCGGGAAGTTCTCGGTTTTCTGCTCAAGTTTTACTTTATCGAGGATTTGTTTGACCTTATTCGTTATTTCATCGGCGAGAGCTTGCTCTTCTAAGGTTTGGGGAAGGCGAATCGGAAGCTGTTTGAGGAATCTATCTTCAAATTTGTAATAACCACTTCCATGTACAACGCCAACGTGCCATACATAAAAATTGGTTATATGCGAGTTTAGTATCGCCAAAACTAATAATGTCTTGTCCTTATACTCCTCCTTAATCCTAAGACCATATATATCTGGCCCAAAAAATAAACTGCCATCGAGGTCTATCGAGACTGAACTGTAAACAGAAAAACCTTGCACGAGTATTTTTTCTCCTTCGTAGCAATCGAGACTTCTCGGTGCAGAATAAGCGTACCAAAGTGCCTTATTTCTAATATCCTTTCTTTTGAGCAGTGTATCTTTCTTAGAATTCAAGTAATCCCATCCCAAGGGATAATTATTTTGAAGCTCCGTTTCTGGAATTAACTCATAAGTTTCGTTGCTTTTTCTGTAAGGGAATATCAAGAGCTCATTGGTACTTTTTGAATACCATTTCCCAGCGTCTTCTATATATTGCTTTAATAAAGTCCTTTCAATTTTGTACTGATTATTATCATAACGAGATTTGACAAGAACGTAATTTTCATTGACATCAGCCACTTTTTCTAACACATAGATTTTCTTCGCACCGGTGCTTGAACCTTCAGATAACGCACTTTCAGTCTTTTGGGTTTTTGAAACAGTGCTTAGGGTAAATGAAGATTTTATAAGTTTTTTGAAAACTTCAAGCTCTATGGTTGGCATCAAATACCACCCATCAGCATTAAGTGAATCAGAATCAAAACCAAAAGCGTCAAAAAACTCCCCAACAATAATCTTTTATAGATCCTATGTGGCTAAAGTTTTCTTTGATTGCTGTTAAAATTTCTGTATCTGATTTATTCTCCGGTTTTTTTACCAGCCGACAAACTTTTGATAGGGCCTTTTTACCCTCTTTTCTCTTTTTTTCTAAGATAACAATTACTGGATAATTTAACGCATCCTTAAACACACCTGTATCCCGAAAATCGAGAAATTCAAGCAGGTTTGTTTGTTGTAGAATATATTTTCTTATTCCTCTTCCATAGTTTACAGTAGCAAATCTATTAGGATTTATGTAGCCCAGCTTTCCGCTATCATTTAACCACGTAATTCCACGTTCTATAAAGGGTATGTAAATATCGTAGTTCCCTGAGATAGTTGTATAAATAGCCTCGTATTTTTCTTTGCTCTCAGACGAGAGTGTTTGTATCCTCACATACGGCGGATTCCCGACCACGAAATCATACTTCACATAATTCTTCAGAATCGCAGCAAGCATTATGTCCTCAACGGATTTAATCAGTTTGCCATCGCCGAAAGTCGCTTTGAGTTCCTTGAACTTCTCTAAGAAGTGCTCGGCGTAAGGCGTGAAAAATGAAACCAACCTGTTCCACTCCTTATCTTCAAGATACCGCTTGAAATTCCTTTCCAGTTCTTCTTTATCAACCTCATATTTCTCATCCCGTGCGGATTCTTTCACCGTATCAAAAACCGCCTGAAGAGCGGCAAAGTATTCCTGAGCGTTTAATAAACCTGCTCTTTCGAATACGTCTTCATCGTAAGGCATTTTTATCTTCAGGTTTCCACCGTCAACTGGCAAGCCCGTGTCAATTAAAATATGGCGAATACCTCGCGCAGATTCCTCAATGGTTACTTTCCTCGATTCTCCTTTCGTTTCATCTACCAGCGAATCTGTTCTGAAAATGGGCAGACGGTTCAGAACAAAATGTGGGTCCTCTTCCATCGCTTTCTTATATGCGGGAATCAGGACGAGCATGAACTGCATCTGCGCCATAAACGTAGCAAAAGGATGAATGTCAAAGCCTGCGATGCAGTATTCGTTACATAGCCTTTTTAAAATACTCGACCAGCCTTCTTCATCGGCGATTCGCTCCGAAGCTTTCAGATATCTCCGCAGCGCTTCTACCAGAAAAGTCCCGGAGCCACATGCAAGGTCTAACAATCTCTTGTAGATAATGCCCTGTCCTTCATAGCCGACCGCATCAAGTATATACTTCACAACCTCGATTGGCGTATAAAATTCTCCAAGCGCCTTTCTTGTCTCCTTATCAAAATAGCGCTGATAGAGCGTTCCAAGAGGGTCACCAACAATCTCAGAAAAGTCGAACTTGTAGAGCGTTAAGATAATATCAGCAAGAGCTTCACTAAAATAAGCTTTTTGCTTTTCATAACGATGATATGGACTATATAAAAAAGAATCTCCAGCACTTAATTCTTTGTAACTGTCCTCCCACCAGTAGAAGATATCACCCTCAAAAACAGATTTCACAAGCTTCTGTTTCATACTCTTGATCAAATCTCTTGTTGTTATCGCCCAAGCCAGGAGTGAAATATCGCCTCTAAAAGAGATATTACGAATCTGATTTTTAATGAACCCTGAAAAGTCAATATCAGGCAGTTTGTAATCTTCGCAAGCCTTCGCCAAAATTAACCTCGTGAACAAAGAATACGCGCTCTCCAAGCAGAACATGAATTTGAACAGATTTTCATCATCGTTCACCTCAAGTCCTACCTTATCTATTATCCGGCGCCAGTTTTCGGGAACTTTCTCGGGCTTCTTCGCGTATGAAACCTTCCAGAAGTTGTATGCACTTTTAAGAAACTTCGACCGTTCCAATTCGGAATCAAAAAGACCAATTGTCTTTTGAACCAGGTCCGCAAATATAGAGCCTTCTTTCAATTCGAAGCTGTCAAAGAAATGCTGCTGCGCAATCTCCGATGACAGATTTATCCTCTCCTCAGGGTTATCAAATCTCTCAAAATATCCGAGCACTTCGTTAATCTTCGTTCTTTCAGTTCTCGGCTTCTTTAGCCAGTCATATATTTCTTCGCACTGCGCTATGGTAACCTCACCAAGATTTAATCTCAGCTTTTCCTTACTATTAGAGTTTATCCTCTCATATACCAGAAGTTCCAGTCCGTCAGTAAGCACTCCATACCTCGCACGTAGCGGTTTTACATACCGCTCCCAGAGCTGTGCAAAATCTTGTTCCAAATCTATCTCCGCAGGCTTTTTAAATTCGACTACAAAAACGACATTTTTGTAGTCGTCAAATGTAAGCAGGTCGCTTCTTTTTCCCCCTACACCTTTCTCAAACCTTACATCTTTTGGCACACCCTCGTAACCGAGCACTTTGAGGATGCCACTATCAACAAATGCCACCCGTAAATCTTCTTCGGAGAGTTCTTTTTCTTTCGCACTTTTTATCTTGCCATAAAGCTTTTTGAAGCTTGCCCGGATTTTCGTTGCAGTATCCATTTTAGTTTTTAGTTTTTACTTCTCTAACTCTAATATCCTTAACGAGGAAATTTCCACCTTTTAGCTTTACTCCCTCTATCTCAAAATTCTTACCAAACAATGCTTCTCGTATTCTTTCAAGCGTTGCCACTTCACCCAGCTTTTTCGCTTCTTCCAGTGTAATATTCACAATTTTCTCTGTTACATCACGTTTGAAGATCAATGTGCATTGCTCCTTGCCGTCGTCAAATCTGGCTTTGATTCTCAAATCCCAGACCCCCTTAACATCGCTGTGAACGATGCAAAAGTTGTCTATTATCCATCTGTTGCACTTCGGACAACGCTGAATAAGACCACTACCGTCGTAAATCTGCGTTATTCTACCGTTAAGCTTAGATCCGAACTCTCTGAACCCCTTCGGTTCTTCAGCTTTTTTAACTGCCTTTTCTTTAAGAATCTTTTCAACATGTCCAACCTCGATAACAATCGCTTCTGGAAACTTCTCTGGAAAGGAACTCAAAACCTCCAGGGCTTTTTCTTCCTCCAGTGACTCGATAATTTTTAAAGCCCCTGGATGTATCTGGTACCCATATCCAAGAACCTTTTCCAATATGCCCGAAGATTTATTGCCTGGTGCCATCTTCAACTATACGCCATCTCTTGCATGCCAGGGACGAGTTCGTTCGCCTTTACCCCCCTGCCTTTAACCCCCTGCGTAGCTATAAATGTTTCCACTAATCTTAATTAAACTTTTGCTCATCTTCTCATCTCCCGGCTTCATCCTAAAACTAAGGGATCTTCGGTAGTGTAACATTCGGATCGGACCTCGGACGGACGGATAGAAAAACAAAAAGGAAAAAGCCTTTTATCATTATCAACTTGAGACGGGTATTAATTGAGATGATGTTACCGTTCCAGCACTCGCGGGGAAGAAGAGGAACCAGAATCATGGTCAGGAGCAACCTGTATGCTATATGTGCAGTTTATCTTATTCTAATCACTTCGGCGGAGTTATTAACAAATTACAATCAAAAACTGGGCATTGTCTTTCATGTCGGCATCATGTTCCTCCTGTTTATATGTGCATCCCTGGAATACAGCAGAGTCGTCTCTCAATTCCTTATATCCCTCACTCTTGCACCCCTTATCCGGATACTCAGCTTATCTATGCCGATTGTACAATTCAGCCGTATGTTCTGGTTTATCCTTATCTCCATACCCGTATTCATCGCGGTATTCACATGTATATGGTTACAGGGTGTCCATCCTGCGAGTCTGGGGCTTCACATATCCACTTCCCATCTATCGCTTGAAGCTGGCGTTATACTCCTTGGTCTACCATTTGGATTAATAGAATATCAGATTTTGAAGCCCAGTCCACTTGCACTGAACTTGCGAATCTCTGATATCTTTGTGGCATCATTGATCTTCATCATCTGCACGGGTTTCTTAGAGGAGATAGTATTCAGGGGATTGATTCAGTTCAATACAATGCGGGTGATGGGCAGATGGCAGGGTATTCTCTTCATCTCGACCATCTTTGGCGTCCTGCACGCGGGGAATCTCACCCCGTTTGACTGCTTGCTCGCATTCTCTGCTGGCTTTGTATTCTCATTCGTACGGGAGAAGACAGGTTCTTTATATGGTATAAGCCTCTCTCACGGGCTCATCAATATCATATTATTCATGGTGGCACCTTCCTATTTCTGAGCTTCGATTTCTTCAATAGACCGTTATGTATGCTGGGATAGAAAATAACCAGGATGGGCATTAGTAGAACGAGTACAATAGCCACTTTACCGGAGCAAGAAGAGAAGAGAGTGAAAAAGATAGGCGATTCCTCCTTCTGGAGCTCAAACATGCAGGGTATAGTTTCGCCCATAAACTCCCTGGTCATGTTCAGAGTGCCATTGTATGAGCCTTGAATCGGTGCCAACGCTGATACCCGCACCATTGTGATCTTATTTGATAACGGCTTCTCCTTCACATAGAAATATAGCACTACCCTTCGTTCCGTTACGTCACCGCGTGGCGATTCCTTCGTGACGATGAGTTTCTTTGCTGTTATCATCCTGCTGGATGCTATACGAGTTTTATTCATGGGCTTTGTAAAGAGCGGCTCTTCCACCCAGCTCCTGTTACGTACCGGTATCTGCACCCTGCCCGTTTCTTCTATCTTATAGCCCAGTGCAGGATAACATACAATCGGGGGGTGGAAACTTGAGCGGTTATTTGACTGCACAATGAGGAAGAATACTGGTTGATAATATTTTGGATTCGAATACGCGCGCATGAGTAACACATCGGCATGCAGTACCTTAGCAAGTCTCGCAGCCGCACTGTACTCTTTGTCCCGCCAGTTGCCTATCTTACGCGGGAATGCACGCATATGCTCGCTGCTGCCGAAATCCAGCTTCGCTCTCACAAATGTCTCACCTGATGCACCATGCGAGAGCTCTGCACCTATCGTGGTGACCGATTTAGCAAGGATCATGGATGGCGTTGAGAAGAGTATTATAATTACAAAAGTGAGCAGTAGTACACCTATAACCCTGCAGTATTCTTCGCTGAATCTCCTCATCCTATCCCCTTAACCCCTTATTCTACATCCAATTACTATACTGAAGAGGATTAAGAATAAAAAAGCGATGATGAAGAGAAGAGGGCTGAAGAGCGTGTGGAAGAAACCGGTTGCGGTTGCTTCATCATAACTGTTCGCGATCAAGATTAGAAATACGATTCTGAGGATGTTTGCAAAGATGGCAAAGAGGATAGCAGCGAAGACGAGCGCGACCTTTTTATACCAGTTGCATTTGAGTAGATAGACAAAGAGTACAGATAATGCCAGCAGAGCAATCACCGAATTCATACCACTGCAAGGCAGACCCACAACCAGGGTGCTATTTCTCAGGTGTATCTCTGCTCCAATTCGCTCAACTGGGACGCCAAGCTGCGTGATTATCAACGTCGAATAAGTGACTGCGATGGTCTGCATCTGCAAAGCGATCTTATCAAGCAATACGCCAGGAGGAGGGATAGCGAAGATGAGAAACGCGACAGGGAAGATAAGAGAACGCATAACTGCTCTGCCGTACAGATACAGGATTAGCCCGCTTATAGTGAATAAGAACGATAAAGCGCCTAAAGAGGGTATATCTTTGAAGTATCCAAGAACGAGAAGAGCGAGCCCAAGTGAGAGTATGCCGAATCCGGGTTTATAAGGCTGCTCCTCTATCACCCCTGAGCTGCTGAGATTCTTCCACGCGATGAGCGCAGCAATAACAGGGATTAAGAACCCATGAGAGTAAAAAGGGTTGTTCATCCAGTTATTTACTAGCCATGTCATGATATTGAGATATAAAATACCAATACCGATACCGATGGCTAAGAGAAGAAGTAGAAGCCTGTAGTTCATTACTGATCATCTCTTCAGTATTGATCTTGATGTTGATATAGATAGCCCATAAACATAAGCAGCAGCAAACCAATGGAGAGCAGCAAAAACGAGGGGAGTTCAGGGATGCATGGCACCGCGGTATCCTCTGTCTCGGTGTAATCGTAACAGCATGTACAGCCTTCATCAGCCGGGTAATCAATATGGCTGTCACCATCGTTATCGGTACCATCACAGCATGCCGGGCAATCATTGAAGCACCAATCATGCCCCTGTGAAGAGCTATGCCATGATTTACCGCCTGTAGCACCACCATTACCATTTATACACTCGTAACAGGATACATTTGTTGCTATTATGCTACCTGTGCAGTTCGTTGAGCTGTAGCAGTTACCGAGGCACTCTTCTGGACTCACCCTTGCCCTTATCCCGATATCGGTGAGTGAGCCACCAATGCTGAGCTTCGTGAATGTTTTTCCATTACCACTCACATAGCTCTCCCCTGAACCCTCTGCATGCCAGTCACTGTAATATTCATCGCCGGACGATAGGTAATCCATCGGTATCGGATAGTTATATCCAGAGGCGGTGAATTTGATCTGGACCACAAAATCGTCACCCTTAACCACTGTTATTGGTGTGTTCAAGCTGACCGAATAGTAGCCCACCTCTTCTGTTGTCCCATTCTGGTATCCAAGTTGATTGGAGAATGTGTACGGTGAACTATCACTTATATTATCGAATATCATGATTTCATACTGCATATTATCATCAACAGCCCAGAAATCAACCGATCGCAATTGACCACTCTGAGCAGGTATGAAACGCACTGCACCCCACGCCGTGTTCGTCCCCATACCATAACAGTAGTCCATCCACCCATATTCATCATGGTAATACAACTGAATACCGCCATCGTTACAGGATGTGATAGCACTGGTGTGGTCCCCGATATTCGCAGCGCCATAGGCGACCCACGCACAGCCGGGATAAGGTCCGTGAGCACCCCAGTCCGTCCCCCAGCTGTTCTTTATCAACCACGCACCGCTACCTTTTGAATGGGGCAAGGAATCATTCCACCCTATTATCTGTATCGCATGGTTTGGCTCATTAGTACCCCAGTACTCATAGACCCCGCTGTCATAAGCATGAAATCCCGGATCGCCTGCGTACATGGTTGAGTACACCGGTCCATAATTCAATATTGCGGCTTTGATCTTTTCTATTTCCGTCTCTCCTCTGCTACCAGTGATGACCCTCCAGTTATCTACATTCTTGATGATGGAACAGTTGTAGCAGGCTGTTCCGTGTGCCACATAGGGGTGACAGGATTCATTACCCACACCCTTCTTTGTGAGATAGTTTGTACTTATGCGTGAATTCCCACCATTACAAAACCGATTCCAGATGTTGCAGTCTCCAGCTTCCTGTTCTGAGAAGTCACTCTGAGTGGAGTCCGCGATTGCTACGTCCGATTCAATATCGGCAATAGCGGCGAAAAGCCAGCAGCTACCACATGTGTACTGGTTCTTTACCGGTGTGACATATCCAAGTGCCATAGCGTCATAGGCGGATGGCATTCCGGTGGTCAGTCGCATTGTACTTCTTTGAACTGCACCTGCATCTATGGTACGGAAGGAACGGAAACTGACATTTGGTGGTAAAGCGCCCACAGGTGGCTTCGGCGGTCGGTATCCCATGAGTTGCGATATCTCGTCTGGTGTTAGTCCAGTTATCCAGTTCTTTGCGACTTTGTAGTGAAAGCCCGAACTATTAATTCTCTGCTGTAACTTTTGTAATTGTGACTCTTCGATTGGTGTTTTCTCTGAAGTTGAAGTTACCGTTGTAATCACCGCTGAGAATAAAAACAGCAGCAGTAATACAGTTGTTAATATTTTCTTCATTTCTGTTCATAATTTTAAATCAGTCAAAATAAAAGTTCCTATTATGTCCATTTTTTTATCGAATATAAATAAGCTAAATGTTAATCATCATTAAATTATGAAAAGCAAATTAATTAAAAATCGCCTCAAATGTGGCTACGAATTTGAGTATAACATAAGTGGATTCCTTTTGCTTCTTTTACAAGCATAAGATGGGGGGAAGAAAAGATATACGCGATGCCTAAAATGTCATAAAAGTCCTGGTTCAATGTATGGGACACGAGAATTAGTAATAATAAAAAATAGAGCTGGAACTCTGCGGAAACCTTCGGTTTCCTTGACTCGTCTATCGGCTCGATCATCCCAAATTGCCTCCGGCAACCCTTTACGTTGCCACGAGAGGCATTTCCGGGTCATTAAAGTATTTATTATGTGAGAATAAGCGTTTATATAGTGAAGAGAATAAATAGAATATGGGATAAGGAGGTAGAGAGCAATGAAGAGGAAGGAGAAGGAATGGTACGGGAAGGATATGGGATTGGCAGTGAGGATGGTGCTGACCACGGGCTTATTGATACTCGTCTATCTCGCATTCCTTACAATTTTAGCGCAGTTTGTGGAGTTCTTTCCATTGCTGGTAATCGCTGCGATATTCCTCTTCGCTCAGTATTACTTCGCTGATAAGCTCGTTCTCTGGAGCACAGGTGCAAAGATAGTATCAAGGGAGGAGAGACCGGAATTACATACGATAATAGAGCGGTTATGTAACTTAGCAAATTTACCGAAGCCACGTGTCGCGGTCATAGATACGCCGATACCCAATGCCTTTGCTACCGGCAGAAGTCAGAAGAAGGCGGTTGTCGCAGTCACAACAGGGCTGTTGAGTAGATTGAACAATGAGGAGCTGGAGGGCGTGCTGGGGCACGAACTCACGCACATAAAGAACCGCGATGTGCTCGTGATAACAGTTGCAAGCTTCCTATCCACCGTGGCATGGTTTGTAATGCGATTCTCCTTTTACTCCTCTCTCTTCCGCGCGGGTAGCAGGGACAGGAGCGCTGGTGCTGCCGTTCTCATATTCCTCGTCTCTCTACTCGTATGGCTCGTCAGTTTCCTATTGATCAGAGCGCTCTCGCGGTATCGCGAGTTCGCAGCGGACAGAGGCTCGGCAATCATCACGGGTAACCCCTCTGCTCTCATTTCCGCATTATTAAAGATAAGCGGGCAGATGAAGCGTGTTCCATCAGAAGACCTGCGCGAGGTGGAGGGCATGAACGCATTCTTCATCATACCAGCTATATCAGGTGATACACTCATGAGCCTGTTCTCAACGCATCCGCCACTTGAGAAGAGGATTGAGCGATTGAGCGCGCTGGAGCGTGCGATGGAAGGCTTCCATGAAATTTATTGATGCCTTACTGGGGCGAGTAAGACCAGCGGCGTCGAAGACCGAAGCACTGTTCAGTATAACTACCGCATACACCACACTGGAGACGAAGCTGGATATCTTTCATGCCGATGTAGCAGGTATATGCTTCAAGATAATACCATCCACAACTTTTGAACGGTTGAGAGCGGACCTGGGCGAGCTATTGACACTAACGAAGCGTGAAACGGCGACGGAATATAAGATGGTGAAGGATTCTTTTGGTTATCTATGGATAGTGCTCAGGGACAAGGATTTTGAGGACATAGTCACCACCATGCATCTAATCTCCAATACACTGATTGAGAATGGATTTGGAGAATCGCTATTGAGCTCGGTATTCAAATTTAAGAAACGGGATAAAGTCATATATATGATATACAATTATAAGAGTGGTAATTTTTATCCATTTATACCTATGGGGGATGGCAGGCACAGGGACGAGCAGTACGAGTTAAAGCTGGGCACATTGCTGCGTAATGAGCTGCCTGTGGAGCGCGATGTAGAGAAGTGGTATCCGATGTGGGATATTCCGTTGTAGCGCAGTAGCGCAGCATAGATATGAGGGTGATACTGCATGTGGATATGGACAGTTTCTTCTCTGCTATTGAAGTGAGAGAACACCCGGAGTTGAAAGGGCTGCCGGTGGTTGTTGGTGGTAATGTGGGTGATGCGGGCATCGAGAGTGGTAAGATAAGGGGCGTTGTGAGCACATGCTCGTATGAAGCCCGTAAATATGGTATCCATTCTGCAATGGCGTTATCAAGAGCATATAAACTCTGCCCTGATGCGAAGTTCCTGCCCGTGAACATGCAATTATACAGGCGTGTCTCCGCAGCGATAATGGCTATCCTGCGTACCAAAGCCGATAAGATGGAGCAGGTGAGTATAGATGAGGCGTTCCTTGATATCAGTTCAAGGGTGCGAGACTGGACAGAGGCTCGAGCTTATGCGGAGCGAATAAAGGCTGAGATATGGGCTAAAGAGAGATTGACATGCTCAATCGGTGTGGCACCAAACAAGACGATAGCCAAAATAGCCTCGGATTTCGAGAAGCCAGATGGTCTGACGGTGGTGGAAGATTGTAATGCGAAGGAGTTCTTAGCTCCTTTACCCGTGAAGTGCATCCCGGGTGTGGGACCGAAGACGGAGAATATACTCAAGCAAATGGGCATCCTCAAGATAGGGCAACTTGCCAGTGCCGATGTCCAGTCACTCGTAGCTCGGCTGGGTAAATATGGCGAACGACTCCATCTAATTGCAAATGGGATAGACGATAGCGATGTGGAACCAGCGTATGAGCGCAAATCGGTGAGCAGGGAGAGGACATTCACGGAGGACACAGATGATATGGCGATGTTGGAGGAGCGTGTGGAGGAATTGGCGTATGAACTTCATAAGGCGCTGAAAACAGAAGGTCTTGTATTCAAGACAGTTGGTATAAAAGTGAAATACGAGGATTTCTCAGTGATAACGAGGGCAAAGACATTGAGGGCATTTCATTCCGACCTGGAGACACTCAAGCGGATAGCAAAAGAACTGATGATGGGTGTGAATGCGAAAAGAGAGGGAAAGGAGAAGAGAAAGAAAATAAGATTGGTTGGTGTTCGTGTCTCGAACTTGTCGTTGCTGGACTATCGGCAGCGGCGATTGGTCGGGCTCACTCTCACTCCACCTTCGGCGTATTAGCCAGCGCCTGTTTCACCAGTTCCGCGGGATATTCGTAATCCACAAGCTTGCCATTCAGGTAGGCATCGTATGCACCCAGGTCGAAATGACCATGACCACTGTTATTGAAGTATATCACCTCTTCTTTTCCTTCTTCCTTGCATCTCAGCGCTTCATCTATAACCGCCTTCACCTCATGTGCGGTCTCTGGCGCTATGATAAAGCCTTCAGCTTCCGCAAATATCTTAGCCGCCTTGAATACTTCTGTCTGATGGTATGCCACCGCATCTATCCAGCCCTCATTCACCAGTTTGCAGAGCAGAGGCGCATCGCCGTGATATCTCAACCCACCTGCATGAATCGGCGGTGGTACGAATGTGTGACCAAGGGTGAACATCTTAAGTAAAGGAGTCATCCCAGCGCAATCGCCGAAATCGTATAGATACAGCCCTTTTGTCAGTGTCGGACATGCCATCGGCTCACATGCTACTATCCGCAGGTCCGGCTTATCGCCCCTCAGCTTATCAGCAACGAACGGGAAGCAGGATCCACAGAAGTTGCTGCCGCCGCCTACGCACCCGAATATGACATCAGGGTATTCATCTATCTGCTCAAATGCGCGCTTCGCCTCCAATCCTATCACCGTCTGGTGCAGCAGGACGTGATTGAGGACAGAGCCGAGCGCATAATGCGCATTATCATGTCCGGCAGCATCTTCCACCGCTTCTGAGATCGCAATCCCCAGGCTGCCGGAGGTATCAGGGTCATTTTGCAGATACTGCTGCCCAAATTTGGTATTCGTGCTTGGGCTTCGATACACCTCGGCATTCCAGGTCTCCATCATTACGCGCCTGTATGGCTTCTGGTCATAACTCGCGGCAACCATATAGACTGTGCAGTGCAGTCCGAAAAGCATACAGCCAAATGCAAGTGCAGAGCCCCACTGTCCCGCCCCTGTCTCTGTTGTTATGCGTTCCGTTCCCTCCTTCATATTGTAGTATGCCTGTGCGACTGCGGTATTGGGCTTGTGACTCCCGGGTGGACTAACGCCCTCCCACTTGTAATAGATACGAGCAGGTGTCTTCAACTTCTTTTCTAACCGGATAGCCCTGTAAAGCGGTGTGGGTCGCCATAACCGATAAACCTCCCTCACTTCCTCCGGTATTGGAATCCACCGCTCTGTACTCGCCTCCTGCCTTATCAATTCCATAGGGAATATCGGTGCTAACTCCTCGGGCTTTACTGGCTCCTTCGTCACCGGATTTATCGGTGGGTCCAGCGGTGAAGGCAGGTCTGCCTGTATATTGTACCACGCTCGTGGTATATCCTCCTCACTCAGTAATATCTTCTCGTTCATTTCTCACTTACCTCGCTTCTCACTTCACTTTTCTTCTTTAATTTTAATAAGCTAATGTAATGTAACCTCCTTTAACTTAAAAATAAAAATAAAAATCCTAAAGCCTCAGTTTCCACTCCCATTTCCTTCGTTTTCCTATCAATTTGCTTATCTCATCACTTGTTACCATCCCTATGACCCTCCTCTCGCGATTTATAACTGGCAATGCAGATATGTTATACCGCTCCAGCTTCCTTATCACCAGTTCCAGCGGCTCATTCTCATCTGTTGTTATCACTCTCCGTGTCATTATCTCCGCCAGACCCTCATGTCGCTGTGCAACTGCGGTTGATATATCCCATGCTGTTACTATCCCACTCAATCGCCCATCATCTGTCACCACTGGTATATGAGTGAATTGTGTATCCATTATCAGCTTTGCTGCATCTGCTATGGTCGCTTTCTCACTTATCGTCTTCACTTCCTTTATCATCACATCCTTGACAAGCGGTAGCTCCTTGGTCTGTTTCATCGGTCTAAAGATAGTATCCCGGGGCAGTCGTTCGGAAGGCAGAGCGAGCAGGAACTCACCCGTTTCTATCTGCCTCTTCAACTCCTTCGCCACTCTATCCGCCATGTAGAAACTGGATAGCGGCGAGGTTGGCACTTCTTTACCCTCTATCTCTATCATGCCCGATTTTAACTCCTCATAAGTCACTTCCCTCAGCACTGGTCGGTCTCGTCTGCAAATGCCATAATCCAGCACTTCCGTCTTGATCTCCGCATCTATTATTCCCGTATTCTTCGCTATTCGCTCATTCAATATCGGTATAGGAATCCCGATGCCTACATAGAGTGTCACACCGTACCCGAAGAAGGTAGCTCCACGCAGAAATTCCGGCTCCATATCCTTCAGGTTACCAGTGACCATAAGTGTAGCGAAGCGGCTAACAGGGTTATGTTGTGTTCCCGCACCCACCACATAGCCCCTCGCACCTGATAGAAATATCCGCGTTCCCGGACCTATGGTCTCAAACTCAGGGTCGTTTATGAGCGGTGAGAGCGCGCCGGAACCAGAATAATTTACATTTCGATAATTTGGTAGCAATGTGCCCATATAAGTATATAAAGTGCGGTCTGTTGAGTTCGTTGCTGCGATATAACGCTGTGATGCGTTTCTTGGATTCACCATTATCGCCTGATTCAGGTCTTCCATCGTGAGTGTGGTCTCTATCTCCTTGCGCGGATAGCAATCGGTGCCATAGGCAGTAGCCCGCATCTCTATCTGCTTACCTGATACTAAATCCTCTATTACATGCCCGCCGCCGTATTCCTCTCCTTTATCTTCTGATAACTGCGCAGCACCCAGATAAGCGTCAACCGCCGCGATACCGGTATACGCTTCCACTTCATTTAGCCATACCCGCTGCATCTTTATCGGCGGGTCCGCATGTCCGAAATTGATAAAGACACCAGAGGAGCACATAGGACCGAAAGTGCCAGTAGTGACAACATCTACCTCCCTGGCTGCCTTCTCCGCACCCAGCTCCTCCACTATCTCACTCATCCTATCTGCGGTGACCACGCAAACGCTGCCATCTCTGATTCTCTCGTTTATCTCCTCTATGCTCTTCTCTACCATGCATAAGAGGATAGCAAAGCAATGCCTTATAACTTATGGTTTTTTCCCACTCATAAAAATATATCCATGAGCAGATATGCAATACCGCCGATTATTGCAGCCAGCGGGATGGTAATCACCCAGGCAATGACCATCTTCTCCACCTCCGTCCATCTGATCCTGCGTAGACTCTGGAAGAAAGTGCCACCGATGACCGAAGAAGCAATCACATGAGTCGTGCTCGCAGGCATACCTCGCAAACTCATCAGTACCACAGCAACTGCCGCACCAGTCTCCGCAGAGAAGCCATGCTTCGGCTCCAGCCTCGTCAATTTCCAGCCCAGGGTCTTCATTACCCGCCATCCGAAGAAGAAAGTCCCCAGCCCCATCATGAGACCACAACCCAGTTTTACCCATAAAGGTACTGCGAATCGTGGTATCAAACCGCCGGTGAGAAGTGCCATTGTGATTACACCCATTGCGTTCTGTGCATCGTTCATACCATGACTGAACGCCATAAAAGAAGCGGATATGATCTGCAGTTTCTTGAACACCCTCTCAGTGCTGGTATCCGGTATGTTGCGGAAGAGAAGGAAGAGCACCCAGCTGACGATGGAGAAGAGGACCGCACCCGCGATAAAACCACCAAGCGGTCCTAACACGATTGCGAGAAATACACGGTCATTAAGGATATGCCAATTTATTATCCCTGAACCACCTGCGAGGATGCCCGCACCAAGGAGACCACCTACAAGCGAATGACTCACGCTAATAGGTATGCCAAAAGCGGTACAGATAAATGTCCATATCACCGCTCCAGTGATACCCGCAGCGATAATAACCAGTGTCATGCCCTCTGGCGAGACTATCCCCTTACCTATGGTCTCAGCTACCCTTGTAGAGATGCATGCACCCACGAGGTTGAATATACTGGCGAGAATTAATGCGTTCATTGGTGTAAGTGCCTTCGTAGCTGTGACTGTGGCGATAGCATTCGCTCTGTCGTTTGCACCGTTCAGGAAGTCATAACACAACGCTAACACTATTATAATAATAACAAGAAAGAGAGAAGCGGACATCTGGCTCAGGTCAGGGCTCAGATCGGATCAGGTCGGATCAGATTCCACCTTTCAATCTGAATGTCTCCAGGATATTAGCCACATCCTCACACTGGTCCATTGTATCCTCAAGAATCTCCACTATCTCCTTCAGCAGTAATCGCTCAAGGACCTCGTCCGAACTCTTCGTTGGCGTGGTCATCAACTTCCTGAGCCATCTCCTGTTTATCTCATCCGCTTCGTTCTCCAGTTCGTTTATCCTTATGCAATGGGCTTCTAAACTCCCCTCCTCACATCTCATGTCACGCAAGCAATGCACTGCGGTACATATCTCCTCCGATGCCTCCTGTATAATGGGTGCGAATTCGACCACAGGCTCAGGCAGTGTTTGCGTAAATGTCAATCTTCTCACTGCTTTCTCTATCCCGTCTATCACATTGTCGAGGTTATGAGCGAAGTAACGGATATCCCCCTTCTCCTCTGTGACCCGGGTATGGTCAAAGAAGAGCTCGCGTACGATCTCATGAACAATTGAATCCGCTTCGTCTTCAAGAATACCAAGCTGCCTGTTGATCTCAGAGAGCAGAGAATAATCATTGCTCAGCTCGACCAGAAGTCCCGCGGCATCCACTGTCTTATCTGCAAGGGCTTCAAAGAGCTCGAAGAACTTCTTATCGTGGGGTAGGAAGACTGACATCCTGGGTATGATCATATTTATATTATTGAAGAGGGGCAAGAGATGCCGCACCTTCTCTCGCTTCATATCTGCATCAATAAATATATAGAGATTGAGGGTATATTTAAATTTTTCTAATTTTTCGTAATTGTTACCTATGTTATGTAATATGCAAATATTTTTCCATGCACTAAGAGAGGTGATTTAGTAATTCCCTGAATGCTCTGCCCCTGTGTGATACTTTATTCTTCTCCTCTGTACTCATTTCTGCAAATGTCGTTCCTCTGTATTCAAATATGGGGTCGAATCCAAATCCTCCCTCACCGCGCGCACTATCTGCGATTCTCCCCTCTACAACACCGCGGAAGATGCGCGGCTCCGCCGAGGCTGACTGGCAGAACGCGATGACCGTTTTAAAAACGGCTCTCCGCTCTTCACCATTCTTTCCTGCCATCAAACTCAATATCCCTTCATTACCTATCTTCTTGAATACAAACGCGGAGAAAGGACCAGGGAAACCATTTAAAGCGTGAATGAATAGTCCAGAATCTTCAATGAAGAAAGGAGCCTTTATCTCTAATCCCCTCTCACGTCTTATGTGATTTGCACTCGCTATCGCCACTTCTTCTATCTCTTCCAGTTGTAACTCCGGGTACTCATAATTGAGATGCTGGATAGAGACACCCTTACCCTTACCAATATCAACAGCCAGCTCTCTTATCTCCTTTACCTTATGCGGGTTCCTCGTGATGAAGTATATCGTTCTCAATCCCAATCTTCAACTTCACCCTTGCACTATCTAAACTATTCGACTCGCGGTGCCAGCAGATAACTGACTTTTCCCTTGCCTCCCGCCACTTCAAACTCTATCTGGAGCGGATAATCCTTACCCAGGTTCAGTGTTACAGTCTCGGCATGGCTCATACCCTTGCTCATTGCGGCGATATAGTCCAGAGTGAATAGAGAATGAAGCGTTCCAGGCGTCAGATGGATCAATTGCTCCTTCTTCAAGCCCAGACGTAACTTATCCATCTCTCCTTCCACTTCCATGTAAAATTCATCCCCTTCCACACCGAGCAATATGTGCTCACCCACCTTCTCAGCAGCTCGTATTGTCCTTCTGAAATCCTCTATATCCATGACCACCTGCACAGGGAACTCAAGCTCGGGTACCTTCGGCTCTTTTCGCAACGATGAGGGCTCCAGCAGGTTCACTGTATAAGCAAGACTGCCCATTCGCGTATATAACTTCTGTGCTTGTTCATCAATCGAAAGCCGAACCTGCTCTCTACCTCCAATGCCTAAGATACCAAGCAACTTCTGGAAATCCATTCCTATCTCAAGTCCCTCTCCTTCTCCGTCTTCGTTCGAGAACCGATAATCATCGAAAGCATCATTCTGCAACTGAAAAGTCACCATAGCTACATTAGATGGATCTACCGCTCTCAGATTTAAACCTTCTGCTGATATTCTCAACTTACCTTCATCCACCACCGCAGTGATCGCCTCTATGCATTCTTTTAATACACCCGCATCTATCTCAGCTTCGAACATCCTTCATTCCTCCTTAGCCTTAACTTAATATTCATATTTAACATAAACATCCTTTTATTTTATTTAACTCTATATAGTTTACTATTTAATTCACTACTATCAATCCTATTCTGTGTCTGTGCCATATCAACCAGATATTTGACCTTGCATGCGTGTTCAACCGAACTGAGGATGACGAAAGCTTCGTCCACTGTGGCACCTCTGGCAAACGTGCCGTGTCCATGTGCAATTACAGCCTTATGGTCCCGAAGTGCCGATGCAGCATTGCTTGCCAGCTCGTCTGAGCCGATACCACCACTGACAACCGGTATCTCATGCAGGAGATATATACTCTCGGAATCTTCAGGTACTATCTGCTCATGGGGTCCATAAAGCATAGAGAGCGCCACTGCGTATTTTGAATGCCCATGTAAAATTGCGAGTGCAGAAGTATGTTTATAAATTGCACGGTGGACATTGACCTCCGAGGATGCTATCACATCCAGTTCATCAGGCGTTGCCGGGTCTATTGGAACAGAGATAATCTGCCCTTCGAGCTCGTCAAGCATGCTCCCCGTTGTGCTGATTAGCATGTGGTCCCCAACACGCTTACTGATATTGCCAAAATGGGAATGCACAAGCCCGGCATCCACCATCTTCTTGCCATATTTTATCAACTCCTGCATCTCTTTTCTCTTTTCTATATCTCTAAATCTCTATATATCATTAACAACTGTTTAATTAATATGAATGTGAATGGCATGCGGTTCATTTCGATATTTGACCTCGCACGAGGGGATATTGACGAGATATTGAAGAGTGCGGCAGTATTGAAAGAAGAGCGAAGACGTGGGTCAAGGAGGAGAGGGGATTTAGAAGGGAGAATACTGGCATTGATCTTCGAGAAGCCGTCCACCCGTACTCGCATTTCTTTTGAGGTGGCGATGCTTGAACTCGGTGGTGATGTGATAAGCTTGAACTGGAGCGAGCTGCAGCTGGGCAGGGGGGAGAGGATAAAAGAGACAGCGGAGGTCTTATCAGCTTATCTTGACGCCGTTATGATAAGGGCATATGCACACACTACAATAGATGAATTTGCGAGATACGCTTCTATTCCTGTGATTAATGGGTTAAGCGACCTGGAGCATCCATGTCAGACATTGGCGGACCTGATGACGATAAAGGAGTATAAGAAGAATCTGAGCGGTATTAAAGTCGCGTGGGTGGGGGATGGCAACAATGTGTGTAACTCGTTGATAGGGGGATGTGCATTGATGGGTATGGAGGTCAGCATAGCATGTCCAGAGGGCTACGAGCCAGCGGAGCAGGTGATAAGGAGGGCAGAGGCGATGGGCGCTGTGATACATATAAGCGAAGATGTGAAAGAGGCTGTAACTGATGCTGATGTGATATATACCGATGTATGGGTCTCAATGGGTGATGAGGCGGATAGAGCGCGCAGGGAGGAAGCACTCAGGGATTATCAGGTGAATGAGAGTGTGGTGGATATGGCAAAAGAGGATGTAATTGTGATGCACTGTATGCCGGTGCACGTAGGTGAAGAGCTGACAGAGGAGGTACTGAACAGTGAGAAAGCGGTGATATTGGAGCAGGCAGAGAACCGGCTTCACGCACAGAAGGCACTGTTGCTGAAGTTGTTAAAATCATAGTGCTAAAATATTGACAAATGTTGTTTTTGCAATCACCCATTCAAACTTTTTGCAAAACCTTTTAAATGTGCCCTTCAAAGATAGAGGATAGCGAGAAAAATGGCAGGAGGAGACGCAGAGGAGAGTTTCCCTTTTGACCTGAACCCGATGTACGAGGGTGAGAGGGTGAGAAAAGCGGGCATGTACGTGGAGTTAGGGGGGCTGAGCAAACCAGGCTTTGAACTTGTTCTATTTGAACCCGATCCAGAGAAGGTGCGGGACAACGAGGTGACACTGATAGGACCTGACATAGAGGAGATGGAGGAGGGGGGTGCCTATGCGTATGGCATGATATACAAAGTCTATGGCGAGCAGATAGAGAAGGACCTCGAAGCCGTGATAGAGCGCAGGAATCACGAATTTCAGTCTTATATACAGGGATACATGCATCTCAACCAGCGTGCGGAGATATGGGTTAGAATAAGTAAGGATGCGGTGAAGCGGGGCTTGAAATCGTTGAAGCAGATAGCAAAAGCAACGATAAAGCTATTCAAGTCTGAATTGCCATTTATAGAGAAGATGGAAGCCACGTACATAACCGATGAGGCGGAGGTGGAGAAGCGACTGGAGGAGGCGAAGAAGATATACGAAGCGCGGGATTTGAAGGCAAGAGGCTTGCATGATGAGGATGTGGATGAATTTTATCAATGTACATTATGCCAGTCATTTGCACCAACGAATGTCTGTGTGGTCTCACCAGATAGAGTAGCACTTTGCGGCGCAATGAGCTGGTTCGACTCGAGGGCTGCGGCGAGGGTGGACCCTGAGGGACCGAATGCACCGATACCAAAAGGAGAGTGTATAGACCCGATAGGAGGGGAGTATACAGGAGTAAACGAGGCAGCAGTGAGGCTTTCTGGTGGTGCATATGACTCCATAAAGCTACACGCGTTCCTGGAGAAACCACATACAAGTTGTGGCTGTTTCGAGGTTGCTGGTTTCTATATACCCGAAGTTGACGGAATAGGCTGGATACATCGCGGCTCCAAGGTCTCCGAGACTCCCGTAGGGCTCCCATTCTCAACCATCGCCGCCTCTGTAGGGGGCGGTAAACAGGTGAGGGGTTTTCTCGGGATTGGAATTCAGTACTTCTACAGCTCGAAGTTCATACAGTATGACGGGGGATGGCGGCGTGTGGTATGGATGGCATCGGATTTAAAAGATAGGGTAAGCGATGCTATACCAGAAGAGATGAAGGACAAGATAGCGACGGAGAAGGAAGCGGCGGATTTAGAGAGTCTGCGTGAGTTCTTACTGCGAGTTGACCATCCAGTGGTGAAGGGTGTTATCAGGGAAGTTGACGGAGCGAAGATAACGGATGGCTGGGCGAAGGAGGAAGAGGAGGCGGGAATTGTAACACCTGAAGAAGTAACTGCTCCCACTCCGATGGTGAAGAGTGAAGCACAACAGCCAGAGGGAATTGCACCTGAGTCTGTGCCCGGATCTACATCTATCATGCCGAGCAGTGCACCAATAACTATAACGCTGAAGAACGCGGATATAAGCATAGGGAAGATAGTATTGAGGAGGAAGAGGGGAGAATGACTGAGGAAACTACTCTTTCCTCTTCACCGTTATCGGTATAACACCCTTCTCAAATTCCTCTATTGCTATCTCTATGGGGTCTATTTTATCGGTTTGAATGAGCACTGGCGCTCCTGCGGCTATCTGTAATGCTCTCGCGCCTATAATGCGCGCTTTCTCATATTTCGTGTACTTCTCTTTCTCTTTCCCTCTCCCCTTCTCCTTCGTCAAATTGATCTACCTCGCTTGGTGATACGGTATGGTATGTATGGGATGGAATGGGGTTGCTGAGATTTGAACTCAGGTCTCGGCGTCCCGAACGCCGAAGGATAGTCCAAGCTACCCTACAACCCCCGTCTCAGGTTCACCCATAAGGTGCTACCTCATCTATCAGCTCTTCGTGTGTCAGAAGCATTCGCCGGCAACAATATCGCGTTATACCGAGGTCATCCAGCACCTTACGAGGGTCCTCATGCTTTATTCGCTCCTTATACTCATCCCATACCTCTGATATCACTTTACCACAGGTGAAACATCTTACCGGTATCATCTCCTCTTTCCCTTCTTTTTACTTTATTGATATTGGTCAGCGATATGATTTTTGCCTATGCGCTCTTGCGCCCTTCGCACCTGCCTTCTTTGACTCCTTCTGCCGTACATCGCTGACCAGCAGAGTTCGGTCATAATTGAGATACATCTCCTTCAGCTTCTCACTGCACGTCCAATCTACCAATCCACGAGCGATGGCAGTTCTGGCTGCTTCTGCCTGACCCATGAATCCCCCTCCCCTTACATTCACTTCCACATTGATCTTCTCTATCTCAGGTGCAACCTCAGGGAGCTGGGAAGCGATGAAAAGAGGCTCGGAAACTTTCGCTCGTACCACCTCCGGCTCTATTATCTCCAGCGGTTTCTTATTTATCCTGATATCCCCTTTACCTTCTTTTATCGTCACCCGGGCAATGGCCTTCTTCCTCTTACCCGTCTGGTTCACTATTCGCTTTACCTTTGCTTTGGTAACCATCCTAATTGCTTACACACCTCCCCTAAGGTTAGATATTTAGCCATTGATAGCCTCTCGGCTTTTGCGCTCTCTATCCTCTTCTTATCCTCATCTTTATATTCCTGGGGTATTCCAAGATAAACCTGCAATCTTGAGAGTGCATCTCTACCACTTTGCCTCTTATAAGGCAACATCCCCCTTATCGCTCGCCTCACCACTCTATCCGGCATCCTGGGGAAATAAGGTCCTTTCTCTCTTGAACCTCGCTCCCTTCTCCTCCTGTAATCCTCTATCAGACTCTGCTTCGAGCCACTCACTATTACATGTTCTGCATTTACAATCACTATCTGCTTATCTTTATCCCGCAACAGCTGTTTCGCTACTTCGCTTGCCAACCGTCCCAGGATTTGTCCCTCACCATTTATTATCTCCATCTCGCTCATCACGTCACACAATACAATTATACAATTATCTTCACACCCGAGCCTTTCGGGTTATCCCTTATCAGTTCCTCTATACTTATCCCCTTCCCCACGGTACTGATCTTATCATACGCTTTCTTACTGAAGCCCAGTGCTGCAATAGTGACCGATTTCTGGAGCGTACCGGCGCTCAGCACCTTACCTGGCACCACTATCGTATCGTTCTCACTGGAATATCTATCTATCTTGCTCAGATTTACCACGGCATAATTCCTTCGCGGCTTCTCCAATCGCCTCGCTATATCACGCCATATAGCCGCATCGTGCTCTCGAGCAATCCTCTTCAACTCCCCTATCAGGGATACCAGTCGCGGATTCGTCTTACTCCCCTTTCTCATCTCCTCTCTGCCTCTTCAATTTTAAATCTTGTTTTATAAAAGTTTATTCATAAGATAAAAGAGTGTAAGCGAAATGGTGGAGTTCAGGATTCCGGAAGAGATAAGCGCCTTCTTCGATGATGAATATGGGAAGATACTGCTGGTGAAGGGTGCACCGGGTTCCGGTAAAACGGTCTTTGCACTCACGTTATTGAGCATGTTAAAGGGAAATGGCGCTTATCTCGCAACGAGGGTTGATCCCGAGACGATGTACAAACAGCATCCATGGATAAAAGGTGAGATATCTGCAGCAAATATTGTTGATGCCGCACAATCGGTCAGGGTGCAGAAGACGAAGGAGTTTACCATAAAGCCACTGAGATATACCGATGTGCCAGATTTCCTGAAAGCCATTTACGCACGTACGGAGAGCATGGAGAAGCCGGTGATTATAATAGATTCATGGGATGCTGTCGTTTCCTATACTGGCTATCATGCACAGAAGGAGCGAGAGGAGCTTGAACACAGCCTATGCGATTTCTGCAGACGAACGAAGACGAAGATTCTGCTGCTCGCGGAGAATACCGAACAAACACCCCTTGACTATCTCGCTGATGGCGTTGTGGTGCTGGAAAGTGTCATGTATGATGAGCGCCGATTGAGGAGGATGTTACTTCAGAAACTGAGGGGATGCCAGATAAAAAATCCCGTGCGTCTATTCTCCCTCGATAACGGCATCTTCAAGTCATTCATCGAGCTTAAAGAAGAGGAGGAGAAAGAGATAGCAGAGCCTCATCCCCGTGCACCTATCCCTGACATCAGTGATAGGAGGATCTCAACAGGGATAGAAGACCTTGACCGTGTAATAGGAGGATACGGCACTTTCAATCTCTTTGAAGGCGAATATATCACCTATGATATCATAGCCCGTGCACTTTCCCTGAATGCGCTCAATCTTGGCAGGAGCCTCCTTTTCATGCCCTGGCAGGAGCAGATAGATAGACTCATGCCGTTCGTAGAGCCGAAATATCGTGATAATATAGAGGCAGTGGAGGATATAAAGGATCTAAAAGACAGGATAGCGGGCGAGCGAAGGATCATATTCATCAACATGGAAGAGATAGAGGATGAAGAAGTGGTAAAAGCGGTGATAGCGAAGATAAGAGACCATGGAGATGTGGTAATCGGCTTTACGGGAGCAGATAGGGGGAGGGGGAGATTTGACTTCTTCGCATCCACACATATCAGAACCATGTTCATCTCTGGTGTACCCTGCGTCTGTGGTGAAGTACCAAGAACCGAGATACACGCCCTTGAGTTAGATATCAGCACGGGTAATCCTGAGATAAGACTTACACCCATCGTATGATAGTATGATAGACATCAACCTCTTATCATTCTGCTTCTGCGCTGCTATTCTGATCTACGCATGCTATTCAGACATAAAGCGAAGGAGGGTATCAAATTGGGTCTGGATACTTATGATAGGAGTAGGAGCTCCTCTCTCTATTTACAGACTCCTGGTTCGCGGTTTGCCTTTCCTCCTCACATTATCATCGTCCATTCTCTTCACATTTATCCTGAGCTATCTATTCTTCCGGCTGCAACTGTTCGGCGGCGCGGATGCGAAATGCTTGATTTGCCTCTCGATACTCATACCTGAACAGCCACTTGCGCAATATCCATTTCCGTTCGCCCTCACCACGCTCCTGAATGCTGCTCTTTTCTCACTCGTCACCCCTGTCTCATTATTCGTTTACAATCTCCTGAAGTTAAGTCCTGAGGAACTGAGAGCTAATATAAGGCTCGCATTCATTGGCTATAGGTTAGCTCCGGAGAGACTGGGCGAGGTGAAGCATATAAGGCTGCTGCATTTGTATGAGGAAGACGGAGGAGAATTGAACCGTGATTTTGTATTCGGTGGTGCGGAGATAGGAGAGGATGTGGTGAAGAAACTGATAGCTCACGGGGTGCGGGAGGTGTGGGTTACACCAGAGTTGCCATTCATGCTGTTCATCACGGCTGGATTCTTCACCTCTCTACTGTATGGTAATTTAATCTTCCTGTTTATGTCACACCTCTGAAAGTTAAAGGTTAAAGGTTAAATGTTAAAGGTTAAACGAGGGAGAGAATAGCATCGAGGAGCCCTTTCGCTTCTCCTCTAAGTAGAACGATGAATGCGGATTTGAGGATGTAACTCTTTGCACCACTCTCATATGCCCTGATCAAATCCTCATCCCGTTTCGAGGATGTAAGCACCACGACCGGTATATCCTTGAGACTATCGTCATTTCTTATTCGCTCCAGCACTTCCAGCCCATCAAGTTTTGGCAGACGAAGGTCAAGCAAGATTATATCCGGCTTTGGATACTCCTCTGTGGATACGAAATTGCCACGATTATAGAGGAAATCCAGAGCCTCTTCTCCATCTCGTGCCACAAAAATACGCGTATTCAGTTTACTATCCTCTAAAACTCGCTTTATAATCTCCACATGCTCCTCTAAATCCTCCACAATAAGTATCTTTATCTCTTTATCCATTCACATCATCTCCTCATCTCCTCTTCATTGCGCTCTCTATACGAGCTTTTATCTCTCCTTCGGTTATCGGTTTCCTCATATACCCTCTTGCTCCTGCCCTCACCGCCTCCACTATTATATCAGGGTCGGCTTCCGAGCCAGTAAGAAGCATGATTACGACGGTAGAGGGGGACTCCTCTGTTATCTCCCGGGTTACCTCAATGCCATCCTTATCAGGCAGTGCAGGATCCACCAATACAATGTCAGGCTTCAAAGCTTTGAATTTTTCTATCGCCTCGTTGCCGCTCTTCGAAGTTCCAACAACCTCAAAATCGAGCTTCTCCAATGTGGTTGCCAGCATGATGCACATGAACGTGGAGCCATCAGCGATCAAGACCTTCTTCCGCCCTGCCTTCATCGCCTCGCTACCCGCACCCATAATATGAATACCATAATGTAAAGCATTTAAAAGATCATGCCAGCCTTAATATTATTAAAAGATAGCATAAATAGAACACGAAGATAATAGAGAAGAGTTTTAGCTTATCGAGCAGGTGAGGGTGAGGGAACATAGGGATAGGGATTTGATGGCTATATAATTATCGTATGCAAAAATTTTTGGTTATTAATAATTAATAGGTTGATGATATGATCGGGGAGATAGGAGAGACAGCGGGGGAGATATGGAATCTGCTATATAAGAATGGTGAGATGAGCATTTCGGGGGTGATCTCAAGAGTGAATGCAAGACAGAGTATTGCATATATGGGGCTGGGCTGGCTTGCGAGGGAAGACAAGCTGGAATTCATAAAGAAGAGCAGAGGTGTCTTCGTCAGGTTGAAGTGAAGTGCAAATTCGGATATTGATGCTTTCATGGGAATACCCCCCGCATAAGATAGGTGGGATTGCTGAACACGTCTCTGCACTCTCGAGGGCACTGGCGAGAAGGGGGCAGGAAGTGCATGTGGTCACTCCGGTCACCCCTGGCAGCATGGGAGATTACGAGCAGCAGGAGGAGGGTGTATATCTGCATCGAATAGCCGTTGATTCTTCTATGCCGGATTTCATAAGTAGAATGAACGAAGGGATGAAAAAGGCTGGTGCTTATCTCATTCCGGACCGCAACATTGATATTATACACGCACACGACTGGATGGTGAGCGATGCTGCGATAGAACTTGCTCATGAATATAGAAGACCGCTTATAGCCACCATACACAGTACAGAATTCGGGAGGTCGCAGGGTATAAAGGAAGAATATCAGATGCGAATACATGAGAAGGAAGCCCGACTCGTAGGATTGGCAAACCATGTCATTGTATGCAGTGAGAGCATGAAGAGGGAGTTGAGGGGCTTGTTTGGGCTTGATGATAATGATAACGTCTCGGTGATCCCGAATGGTGTGGATATTGCAAAGTTTAATTTCAAGGTGGATGAAGGCACTATAAAGGAGCGATTCTGCGGCTCTCGCAGTGCAAAGATGATTCTATTCCTTGGCAGGTTAGTATATCAGAAAGGAGTAAATGTACTGATAGGCGCGCTGTCGCGTGTTTTAGACGCCTGCCCTGATGCGAAACTGGTAATTGTAGGTGAGGGACCAATGAGGAGGCAACTGGAAAGAGATGTATCCTTCATGGGTATCGAGAAAGATGTTGTTTTCACCGGCTATCTCGATGATTGGACAGTCCGATGCTTATTGAAAGCTGCGGATGTCCTCGTTGTGCCATCCATATACGAACCGTTTGGAATCGTTGCGCTGGAAGCGATGGCGGCAATGGCGCCTGTTGTTGCTTCTGATGTTGGTGGCATCTCGGAGATAATAGATAATGATGAGGGTGTGAAAGTACCACCAGACAACTCAGAGGCACTTGCTAATGGTATCATAAAAGTTCTCCAAACAGATGAGACAGATGTGAAGGAGATGGTGGAGAGGGGGTACAGGAAGGCGAGCTCAATGAACTGGAACGATATCGCAGAGACCACATTTGATATTTATACGAGAATTTTGGATGGTGAAGATGTGGATGTGGATGTGGGTTCAGATTCAGGTTTGGGTGATAATTGCAAAGAGGTGGAGGCGGGGGAATTATGGAGATATCAATACTCATGAGCAGGAGGAGCTCACTCATCAAGACTGGTTTATTATCCGTAGAGAAGAGAGTGGAAGAGTGGTTTTTTATATAAAGAAATAGATGTTTATTTATGAACTTTTCATGAGGGGGAGTAATTGATGAGATTCATAAAGTGGTTCGAAGAGGTTGGACGTAATGATGTCGCACTGGTTGGTGGTAAAAACGCATCGCTCGGCGAGATGATAAGGAATCTCAGTAGTGAAGGAGTGAATGTGCCTTCAGGATTCGCCATTACTGCTGAGGCATATAAATACCTGATAAAGGAAGCAGGCATAGAAGATGAGCTCAGGGATATACTCGAGGGTCTGGATACGCATGATATGGAGGACCTGTCCAGGCGTGGTAGCAAGATAAGGAGTATGATAAGAGATGCCAGATGCCCACCAGACCTGGAGGATGAGATAAGAGCGGCATACAGGGAGATGGAGTCCAGGTATGGTAAGAACGTGGACGTAGCAGTGAGGAGCAGTGCAACTGCGGAGGACCTGCCGACAGCGAGTTTTGCGGGGCAGCAGGAGACGTATCTGAATGTAAGAGGCGAGAGAGAATTGATCGAGAAGGTCATGGAGTGCTTTGCCTCTCTATTCACTGACAGAGCGATTTCATATCGTGTAGATAAAGGATTTGACCATTTTAGTGTTTATCTATCTGTGGGTGTGCAGAAGATGGTTCGTTCTGATCTGGCATGTGCAGGTGTCATGTTCTCAATAGATACCGAATCGGGGTTCAGAGATGCGGTTTACATCACAGGTGCTTATGGACTGGGCGAGAATGTGGTGCAGGGCATAGTGAATCCCGACCAGTTCTATGTATTTAAGCCGACATTGAAGAAAGGCTACAGACCGCTGGTGGAGAAGAAACTGGGAACGAAGCGTAAGAAGCTGATCTATCGTAAGAATAGAACAGGAACGAAGCAGAAGCTGGTGAGTCCAGAGGAGCAGAAGAGGTTCGTGTTGAGCGATGATGAGGTTCTCACACTTGCGAGATGGGCTTGTATAATAGAGGAGCATTATGGCACGCCTATGGATATCGAATGGGCGAAGGACGGACTGACAAATGAGCTCTTTATTGTGCAGGCGCGACCGGAGACCGTGCATTCGCAGCGTAATGTCGCGCAACTTGAGACTTATGTGCTGGAAGAGGACAGGAACGCATTGAAGGAGAAGTTGCTGGTGGAGGGCGAAGCAGTGGGGACAAAGATCGGACAGGGAGAGGTGAATGTGATAGAGAATGCGCGAGATATCCACAAATTTGAGCCGGGGCAGATTCTCGTCACCGAGATGACCGATCCTGACTGGGAGCCGATAATGAAGATCGCAGGTGCGATCGTTACAGATAGAGGTGGTAGGACATGTCATGCAGCTATTATATCAAGAGAGCTGGGAATACCGTGTGTGATAGGCACAGTTCAGGGTACGAAGGTTTTGAGGAATGTGAAGGAAGTCACGGTGGATTGCTCAGATGGTGTAGGGCGTGTGTACGAGGGAAGGCTGAAGTATCGGCGGGACAGGGTACCGCTGGACCAGCTACCACGAACACGAACCAAGATAATGATGAATATTGGTGTTCCAAGCAATGCATTTGTTCAGGGACAAATCCCAAATGATGGCGTTGGGTTAGCACGTGAGGAGTTCATTATCAATTCTTACATCGGGATTCACCCGCTGGCATTGATAGATTATGAGGAATTGAAGGAGAAGGCGAAGGGGGATAGGAAGATAGCGCGGGTGATAAGAGCGATAGATGCACGAAGTGCCTCATACGATGACAAGGCGCAGTTCTTCATTGACAATCTGGCGATGGGGATAGGGAAGATAGCAGCGGGATTTTATCCGAACGATGTGATTGTGCGATTATCGGATTTTAAGACGAACGAATATGCGAATCTAATAGGGGGTTATTTATACGAGCCTGTGGAGAGCAACCCGATGCTGGGCTGGCGAGGAGCCTCGAGGTATTATGATGAGCGATTCAAACCCGCATTCGGGCTGGAATGTAAAGCGATAAAGAAGGTGCGGGATGAGATGGGGCTGACGAATGTGAAAGTGATGGTGCCCTTCTGCCGAACACCGGAAGAGGGGAGGAAGGTGATAGAAGTGATGGAGGAGTTTGGATTGAAGCAGGGCGAGAACGGACTGGAAGTATACGTGATGTGCGAGATACCTTCAAATGTGATACTGGCAGAGGAATTTGCAGATGTATTCGATGGCTTCAGCATAGGCTCAAATGACCTTACGCAACTGACTCTGGGTTTGGATCGCGATTCTGACCTCGTAGCGCATATATTCGATGAGCGAAATGAAGCAGTGAAGAGGCTGGTGAAGTATGTCATAGATGTAGCACACAGGCATGAGCCAAGGAGGAAGATAGGGATATGTGGACAGGCACCAAGTGACTTCCCGGAATTCGCTGAATTCCTCGTTGAATGCGGGATAGACTCAATGTCCCTGAATCCTGATGTGGTGATATCCACACGATTGAATGTAGCGAAGACGGAGAAGCGATTAGAGGAGCAGGGTAAGTTAGGTTAGAGTTATAGTTATAGGTTAGGTAGTTAGATGTGAGATGTATATAAGAATACGGGCTGTTGATGTTGTCAGGGTGCCTCCAGAGCGACTGGGCGAGGATTTAGTGAGTACAGTGAAGGAGTTACTGAAGGATAAGCTGGAGGGGCGGATGGATAAGAAGATCGGAATGTTCATTGCCATACTGGATGTTGTGGAGATGAAAGAAGGGCGGATAATGATAGGAGATGGAGGTGTGTATTATGAAACGGTCTTTGATGCCATCGTATTCAGACCAGAGCTGCAGGAGATAGTGGAAGGGGAGGTAGTGGAGATAGTGGATTTCGGCGCTTTCGTTGAGATTGGTCCACTGGATGGGTTATTGCATATCAGTCAGATAACAGATGAATTCATATCCTATGACGAGAAGGGTGCAAAACTCATCACAAGGGAGACAAACAGGACGCTTGGTGAGGGAGATAAAGTACGTGCGCGAATAGTAGCGGTCTCTCTCAACGAACGTGACCCTGGTGACAGTAAGATAGGGCTGACGATGAGACAGCCGGGTCTGGGTAAGATAGAATGGATAGAGGAGGAGCGAGAGAAAGAGGCGAAGAGGTTAGAGTAAAATAAATGGAACGAGCATGCAGGGATTGTCACAGGATAATAGAGGAAGGCAAATCGGTCTGTAAATGCGGCTCCAATTCCATCAGTAAAGACTGGAGCGGATATGTGGTGATTGTGGATGCAGAAAGTTCAGAGATAGCGAAGAAACTGGGTATAAAAAGGGAAGGGCGTTACGCATTGAAGGTAAGATAAATAAAAAACCCTTCTTTCAAAAAGCTAAACTAAACCATTCCGATTTTAGCCTTTATCGCTTCTATCTCATGTTCTATCTTCGCAAACCTATCTTCCATATATGACCTCAAGTCCTCTCGTAACGACCTTATCTCCGTAACAATTTCATCTTTACTCTGCTCTATCACTTCAATTGTAGCATCCTGTTTCTCCAGCATCCTTTTCCCTATACTCACCGACTCTTCGCCAAGCGCTACTGACTTCTCGCCTAACGCTACCGATTTTTCACCTAACGCCACTGACCTTTCACTTAGCGCTACCAATTTCTCGCCTAACGCTACTGACTTCTCACCCAGTTCCACTGACCTCTCGCTTAATGCTACCGTCCTCTCACCTAACTCCACTGATCTCTCACCAAGCGCCACTGACTTCTCCCCAAGTTCCACTGATTTGTATAGCAAAGCTCCAGCGGTATCCAGGCGTTCAAATAGTTCTTCACGCCAGTCACCACGTTTTATCTCAAAATATTCAAATTCGTGCTTATACGGTTCAAAACTAACCTCAACGCTTTCTACATCTATCGGGAATCTCTTTATTTTTAGTTGCTCAATAAACTGAGCTATGTTCGTATCGCTGCCTTCTGCAACGATTTTAACGTCATAGGGCTTTAAATTCTCAACAAAACCACTTATGCTCAACTTCCGCGCTATCTTCGCCACAACATCTCTATACCCTACACGCTGCACTTCGCCTTTTACAATCAATATTGCCCTTTTCATGCCCTTCTCCTCCCACTCCCCGTGGCGTTGCCCCGGCATTTTATTCTTTCACTGGCATCTATAAGAGAAAGAGAAAGAAATAGTATATAAAATTGCGGCTCATCTGAGTCATTTTTTTCACATCATCCTGATTTTCGCTTTTATCGCTTATATCTCATTTCATGCTCGATTTTACCAAACTTAACTTCTTAAAGCTCAGCATCAAAGCCACTCCCTGCCTCTCAAAACTATTGCAACCTCTTCGCCTTCCCTCTTTGGGTAAGTTGCCAGTAATTCCAAATTGGTACTGGTAACTTCCGAAACAAACACCTCTTCATATAAAAATAAAAGGGGAAAAAAACAAACCCCGCAAACTTTTACTTTATTCTCCTCTCTGGTCTTATCTTACTTTACTTCCTTCTCCTCAGTACGAGGTATGCAATTGCGAGCAAGCCTGCAATGGTGAATACCGAAGCACCAAAACCAGGTGTTGGCTTTGGTGTGGGCGTAGGTGTTGCTGGTGCTGGTGTAGGTGTAGCCGGTGCTGGTGTAGGCGTTTCTGGTGCTGCAGTTGGCGCTGGTGTAGGTGTTACTCCAGTTGGTAGCGGTGTGGGCGCAGGTGTTGCACCTGTTGCTACTATATCCACTGTTACTTCGTCGGTATGCCCATCACCATCATCTGCCTTCACCGTGTATGTGCCAGGTTTGGCATCTGAGGTATCAAATGTGGCATTGAACGTGCCGTTCTCCACCGGTACCGTCTCTGGTGTGAGCTCTACTGGACCTTTTACTGTGACGATTATTATATGTCCCTCGCCACGGTTTGATATACCAGTTACAACCAGCGGCTCGCCCACTGCTACGCTCGCTACCGGGTTCAATGTTACCGTTGGCGTTTCCACGCGCACGTACGTCAGCCACATCAAGTCTCCACTGCCAACTGCACCGAACGTGGCATCCTGAACAATATCGAGAACTTCGTCCTGCGTCTTTGCACTGAGTGTATAATCACCTAAAGCTCTTTCAATTTTTGTGTATCCTGCTTTGCCATACTTACCATCCGACCCTGGACTGAGTACAATCACGAGATAGTTACCCGTATCTGCATCATCATCCACGGTTATCTTCTTTGTGAATGTATAATCCGTTTCTGAGACTGAAGCAGAGGCGTGATATATATTTGTTTCCTCTGTTGTTCCATCGCCTCGGATTGTCTTCAGCCCCTGACCACCGGTGATTACAGTCCCGCCACTGCCCTTCGGCGCTATTATAAGTATATCCACTTGCTTTGTGCCTTTAGCCTTGCCTTTAATTTTGAAATCGTCATCCTGTGCTATAATCTTCGCTGATACGTTTGCAGTTAACTCCCCTCTTGTCAGTAAGATTGCTGTTGAACCGTCGTCACTCTCATCTGACCTGATATCCTCAGGATAGTTGCTTGCTTTCGGTCTATCGATATATGCCTTCAAAGTTACCGAACCCGGTACTTTAAATTCGGGTATATTCTCCACTGAAGTGTCTATATCCTGACTGAACTCATCGTTCTCATCTATCACCAGATGATCCAGCTTCTTATATACCTTATCCTCCACGGCTATAGTGACAAAATGTCCCGTATTGGCATGCCCCTTTACCGTGAATTTCTGTCCGATGACAACCGTAGCGGGCACATCAAAAGTAACTGCTTTCTCAGTCACTGATATATCTGCGGTATCATAATCGCCTTTACGGTCAACACTGGTAACCTCCACTTTTATTGTATACGAGCCGGTATCAGTGAATTTTACCGCATATGTTCTTATTCCATCCTCATCTATTTCGTCCTTGAACTTGTAATACCTATCAATCCACTTATTCGTATCCTTAGCCGGTGTATCATAGACACCAGCCATAAAATTCACATCACTGCTTGGACCGCTAACGGTTATAGTGTCACCTGATACACCTTTTACAGTCAGTTTCACCGTCTCGTTCTCTATGCAACTGGTCTTATCCGCTTCTATGGCTATCTCACCTTTCCTTATCCTCAGACTCTTCTGAACACTGCTCGCATCCAGTCCACATGCGTGCTCGGATTTGGTTTTCACCTGGAACGTGTAGTCACCTATCACCCATCCCTCGGTGTTGATTCCCAGTGTTTCGTTACCATGCTTACTATATCTACCATATCTCTGTTTCAAATAGCTCACTGTTATGTTTGTAAAATTCTGCTTATTTACCGAATCATACTTTATTCGCCCGTCAGGACCGATTATAACAAGGTCTACTCTATCCTCAGGCAAGAGATTTATACCACCGACATCCACCCAGAAATTATTTGCACCTGCTGCAATAGACGTTACCTCTTTATCTTTTACTTTCAATTTCAATGGCATTTTGGGCTCTTTGACTGAAAGATTTGTTGAAACAGTCCCATCAGTCGCTCTTAGAGTAAGCGATGGGTCCCAATCGATATTGTACGCCTTACCGTCAGTCCATGGTCCTGCATAATAATACCACTCTCCATCATCAAACTTCTCTACCTTAACTTTGGATGGATCAGCCCAGGCATGTGGTTCACCTGTCCCATTAAACTGTACATTCTGCCCCACCAGCACTGTCTCATGGAGACCTGCGCCGATGTGATTGAAATTATCACCTGTGCTTACTGCCATTACTGGTGGCATAACTGCGAACACGGCACCAATGATAATAGTAGCCATAGCGATGCCTGCTATCGCTTTTACTCTATTCTTAGTATCCATTTTTGCGTTCTCACCTCCTAAGTTTTTTTATCGAAAAGGGGATATATAAAACTTTGGGTAAACACTCCGCACTCTGCTCCGCTGCTCTGACATTCTCTTCGCTTTACTTTACTCTTATCTCTTATCTTTTCCCGCTGCATTTCTCTTTTCCCCTTCTTCTTCTATTCTTATCCCCTCTTCTATCCTATTCTTCACTTGGTATATATAACTTTATGTTTTTCGGTTTTTTTTCTTTCTCTTCTGGTACGCATTTCTTTTAGCGCCCGCACCATAGCGCTCCCATCTTCTGATATAGATGAGCGTTATTAGTATGACATGCTACATGATATATATTAGATATGGAATAGAACAATTGGGTATATAAAACTTTCGATAAAACCGGGGCTTCTAAAAACTACTATGGACAATAATATATCCATATACATATATGCCCGTAAGTCTCATCGCCATCACCGGTACGCCGGGAACAGGCAAGACCTCGGTATGCCGCGCACTTGAGCCTATAAGCGAATATAACATCATCAATTTGGATGCGGTCATCAAGAGCAAAGGGTTCTACACTGGTATAGACGATGATAGGGGATGCCTTATAGCCGACCTCACCAGATTAAGGGATTACATAAAGAGTGAGGTAGAGAATAGCGAGAAGCAGGTGGTGATTGAGAGTCATCTTGCGCATCTACTTCAACCTGATGTAGCTATCGTGCTCCGTACCAATCCTGCGGTACTCGCCTCGCGATTGATGCAAAAAGGCTTCACGATGCGGAAGATAGAGGAGAATGTGGAAGCGGAGATGCTGGATGTTATTCTTATAGAAGCAGTGGATTTATGCAAGGTTGTATACGAAGTGGACACTACTACCAGTGCTATATCGGAGACCGCATCCACAATACGCGAGATTATAGATACGGAGAGCGGCATAGACGCGAGTCGAAAGAAATCACTACGCCTCAAATTCCGCCCGGGCTCTATAAACAGGAACTGGCTAACATTAACGTACCCGGAGCCTGTCCGCAATCGCTCTTATATCATTTGATATCTCTGTCAGTGCTGCTCTTATCTTCAATAACTCACGCGCCGCTCCTCGCTTATCTTCATCTTCACTGCGCGCAAATCGCCCTGCAATTCTACTTATCGAACTCGAATTCGCATCTATCTGCCCTGAGACATCTTCCAGATCCGATGTCGCCGCTTCTATATCCACCCCCCTGCCGCCACCGCGCGTGGCATATACATATACAGATGCAGCACCGAGTATCAATCCCAGTACCACTGCCAGAATGAGATAGAGAGCTAATGGCGGCGGCGCCATCTCGGCTGACAACTCCCTGTAATGCCGCGACAGTAGCATTGCCCAGCCCGGGTGCCCCTCTTCGTATAACCGCCTTATATCCTCTTCCAGACCTGTTTTTCCTATATCTGACTCTGCAATTGTCAAATTAGCCTCTATTGAGCGATTCGCAGCCAGTATCTTCTTATTCGTTGCATAGAACCGCATCACAGGCGACAATTTCTGGATATATGTTATGTTACCACCCTCCATCCTTCCTACGCTTAATCGGACTTCTACCTCCTTCTTACTTAGCCCATCGAGATCGTAAGCTTCGAATCCCGGCTCTTTTACCTTCTTCAATGGCTTGGGAACTTCTGCTGAGAGGATAATCGGTGACGGAAAGATCCCTTCATGCGCCTCCTTGCCTTCCCATACAATCCAGTTCCCGGAATGTGATATGTTATCACCGAACTTCCATTCGGGGTCAGACATATCTGTGTAGAGTTCCAATACGTAATTCTCAAGAATCGGACTCCCGGTCTTACTCACATATATATGGAATTCAAGCCTCTCACCTTCCAGCTGGTTGCTACCTAAAACCTCTGTATAATTATGCTCTACGCCCGTGTCCAGATTACGTACGTATGAACGGTCCACATTCAACTTCAGGACCTCCAGAGCCGCAGCACCCGGTACTAAATATAGAATTAACAGTGTCAACAGTATCAGGAATGCACCAGCAGAGATACAGATACGGAGTTTGAGTTTATGTCTTCTCCCCATCTTCTGCTTCATCCTTATCTCCTTCATCATCTATTTTTATCCCCCTCTCCCTTTCCTTCTTCCTTTATATCAAGCGACAATTCTGGCAGTTCCATCTGTTCCTGCTCTTGCTCCTGCTCCTTACCTTTGCCTTGGCCTTGACCCTGAGCCTGTTCTAATTCTAACTCAGATTCGCCAGCTTCTATCATGCCCTTCAACTCACGCAATGAGGATGACATCTCCGCCAGCGGTTCCCCGATAGCTCTTATCCCTCTCGCTGCTTTCATACTATCCTCCCTTATTCTTGAGAGCTCACTTTCCGCCTTTGTTATATGCCTTATCACCGCGGAGGTAGTCTCCTTAGAAGGTATCGCGCCGAGGAATTCCGTCGCCTTCTCCACTACTACCTTCATATCGCTACTGAAACTGTTTGATAGCTCCTCTATCCTGTCAAGCAATATCTCAATATCCCGTATCGCATCATCTACCATTCGCAGCATCTTCACTGCCTTGTCGCCTGCAGGTGGTTTGACACCTTTCAATCGCGCAGTAAGGTCATCAACCTGGCTCTTTAACTGCCCGAATCCCCTGCTCGCTTCTCTTGTCCACCGTTTCAGCTTCTCCATGCTCTTGCCCGCTTTCTCCAGTCCATGCACCAGCATCGTCAGGCTCGCTATTGAGTAGTTGTCCGGGATTCCCAGATTCTTTATCCCCTCTGCAACGTCCAGCCCGGTAAGTAAATCATCAAACATCTTCAAACACTGTGCAAGCACCACAGGCGTATTATTCCAGATCGCTTCCGGCTCGATTAACTCATAATTCCTCCAGAAATTCGTCACTGCATCCCTGTTCTTCTCTTCCGCGCCCGGAGTATATCCTATATTGGTAATAATGGCGAACGGCTTGCTTGTGCCATAGAATAAAGAGTGATGCCTCTGTAATCTCGCGAAGTCACTCTCCTTATACGCCTGCTCCAGCCATTCTAGCTCTCGCATCCGCGGTGGCAAACCCGGTCCCGGCGCCCATGGCTGTAACCCAATCATCAGAGTGTATATAGCGAAACTATGTGCTCGCGCGGGCGTATCCAGCTTCAGTACATCTGCATCCTTCGCAAATCGCTCGGTCACCATACTCTTGAATGCACCGCCTCCCAGCCGCGCATCATCAAAATTGTCCGCACGCGTACTCAGTACCGCGATGAAATGCCCAAGCTTCTCCTCCTCTTTCATTATGTTACCCTGTGCATCCACCTCCAGGAATCCATAATCATGCAGTAGCTCGATATACCGCGATGCCAGCGTGCTTTCAATCGAATGCCGGTAGTTCAACATCGGATTGAATATGATATCACCCTCGTTTATCGGCGCATGAGTCCAGCGGAAATACTCGTCCTCACGACCCAGGAGTTCCATAATCTCCTTGAATGACATCTTCTTCATGTCTTCCCTGCGCTTCTTCAGGCTCTTCACCTCTTCCTCCGAGAGCTCTATCTGATGATAACTCCTTGTATTCTGCGGTGTCGTTATCTCCCGCAATAGCCTATTCTTCAATGCATCCAGCCGTTCTAATCTCCGTTCCATCTGCCTCTTCTCCTCCTCCGCATCGCTCACCCGGACCTCGAGGTCAAAGACCGCTTCCTTCAACTCACTCAATTTCTTACGTGCTCGCTCCAGTTTCGTCTTACCTTCCTCCACCGCCGCGAGATTCACATGCGTGAACAGTCCTACCCCTTCTTTTGATTCGTATTCCTCAATTACACGCTGAGCTTCCCTTATACGTGCTTCGTATCGCTCCAGTTCACCCCGCTGCGATTCTATCTTGCCCTGTATCTCCGAGATTCTCGCCTCTATCTCCACCAGCTTCTCTCTCACCACCGGTATCTCGTCCTCCACCTCATAATACAGGAACAGTTTCTCTGTTGGGAATACGCACTCGTAATAGCCCAGGGTATCAAATCGGTTCTCATAGCCCCTCGCTCTGTTCTGCAGGTCGTTGAGGTCCAGCCACTTCCCCCGCATCTCCACCTTACCCCCTGGTAAGAACCCGAGATCGAGCAGGAACCTTGGTATCGCCCTCTCCAGTTCCTCATCCCTGTTCTGACCCTGAAGGTCTCTACCCAGGAGGAAGAAGAGTTTGAACGGATTTGAGTAATTCTTATCCTCAATTATTATCTCCTCGCTGTGCGACATGAGGAAATGAAGCTCTTTCAGTGTTCCAAGCGCATTTGCAGTTGGTAACGCTGATTCCTTACTCGAGGGCAGTATTCCTATCCCGAAGATCACAGGCTCCGAGCCGAACTGCTTCGATATCCAGTCCCGTACATCTATTGCAACATCCAGGATCATGCTCGAGCCAGTGCCACCCCCAAAAGCACAGACCATGATGATGAAGAAGTCCTTACCACCCGTCCTGTTTCTGAGTTCCGATGCTGCCGCACCTATCGCACTGAATATCCTCTCACGGTGCACATTATACATCGCCCTGCCATATATACGATGTTGCCCGCAGCCCGCACCGGCTGCCGATAGATACGGGTCTGGTAACCACTGGTTTACATTCTTCATCAATATCGTGTCCGGTCTACTGAGAATTATCTTCCGCCGCTCCTCTATCTCAGTACATGCGTTCGCTGATGCCTGGTCGGTATCAATAATCAGAAACTCCTCGTTCTTCGGCACTTTACCCGTACTACGCTTCAGCATTCGCAATATGTTATTCACAATGAAACTCCCCTGCCCCCCTATCCCTATTACAATCCGGTTTACTGTATCCTCACGCAACTCCACCATCCTATCCTCTATACCTCCTTCTCCCTCGCTTCATAATCTGATATTTTTCTCTTTATGTCGCTCATCTCCTCATCGAAGTGTTCTATCTCCACCCCGCTGCCTCTTATCTCACTCTCCATCCTCGTAACTGCACTATCTATGCTCCTTGCGGTAGCTACCAGCTTCTTCGCTTCCTTCTCGCCCCTTAACCATATCACAATGCCCATCAATCCCAATATAATGCCCATCGCCACTATCACATATATAACAACAGAGCGGGCAGATTCTGATAGAGAAGATAGAAGCTTCTCCCGGTATTCATTCAATGCGAAAGCTAAAGCGGCTAATATAACGCCCGTGATGGGCATGAGAAGCAGCATCTTGTCCACTTTCATTCGCGTCAACATCAACACTACTTCCACAACCAGCACAGACGCAACGACGAGAAAAGCTATGCTCTGGAGTTCCATTTCCATATACATTATTTAATTTTTATCTCAATAAAAAATGTTTCTCCCTTTTTGTGAATATAATATAATCAATCATAATCATAATCAATTTCAATTTTGGCTTCGAGCTGAAACTGATCTTATATACTTTAGCCGTTCAGAATCATAGCTCAACCTCGAAAGAGCATCAGAAGCGAGAAGTCTGTATCTGCGTACGAAAACGTCAGTGCTCTCTTCTTTCGCTATCGCTCTCAACTCCTCTATCTCGCTTAGCTTATCCCTCGACCAGTATTCCACAGGGTATGCATCTGTTCCCGGGTTCTCAGCCTGTATCTCCGTCTCCAGCTCGAATATCTGCTTATAAAGCTTCTCCAGCAACGCTACTGTTAGTTCCATCAGTGACTTACCATAGCCCAATAACTTTGGCATCTGTGACGGCAACATGCATCCCTCTATCCTATCCTTCAGCTCCTTCACCTCAGCATCATCCGATATCTCTGCCGCTACTCCTGCCAGTACGAGTACGTCCGCTTTATAACGTTCAAATTCATCACTCAACATCGCACTCAACTGTACAACCACATTCTTCAATAATTCCACCGCGTTATCGTAATTACCATGCTCTATGCTATGCTCTGCGAGCTTTATATCTGTCCTGACCCTGGCAGTATCTGCATTCACTCGCTCACGCGCTATCGCTTCTAACTCCATCGCACTCTTCACGCATATCCACAGTGATTCTTCTATGAGGGAGACCACTTCATTCATGAACATAGCGAGCTCAAGCAGTTCCATCTCTATATCCATACCCATATCCTCCAGTTTCTTCTCCATCTGCTCTATTTGTGGACTTATATCCAGACCCACTTTCCTGAGCTCTCTCAGTGCTATTAAATACTCACTGCATCTATCCTTCAATCGCGAGCAGAGCACCATTTCGTGCCGCTCGGTTATCTCATGGAGCATCTTACCCACCCACTCAACATCAGCAAAGACCACTCTTCTCAGTTGCGCACTGTTCATCCTCAACTGCCCGGTTATCTTACATCCGAGTTCTGATAAGCCGTCTTTCACCTTCTCCAGATCTGTTCTGAACTCCTTTGTACTTATCCGATACTTCTCTTCGAAATCGCGCAATATTCGCATCTCCTCCATATATCGGTTTGCAATTGCCCGGATGTCCCGCTCCATTACCTGTTCCCTCACACTCCTCTTCCTTACCGCGACAAGGTATCGCACCAGGAACGAGACACCGATCATAGCAGGGATGAAGATCAGGATGATGGTGATTGCGAGGTCAGAGCCGGTATTGAATAATATGAAGATAGCAATAGCAATCAAAGCTAAGAATGCCAGTGGTACCAGTATACTTACAGTTATACTATATCGCTTCATGTGCAAGCCCCCTTAGCTCTCGCAGTCGCTTCAACTGCTCGAACCTGTAAACGAAGAGATTTGTTATCGCTGCTATATTCCGCTTTGTGGTACAGACTGCCAGATAGCATTCCTTTGTATACATAAGCATGAACTCCTCCACCAGTTCCTTATCCACTCGCTCTTCCCTGACATAATACTCAGGAACACGCAGGAATGTAATACCCCGTTCGCTGCTTAGCGGGGCTTCTGCGATGCTTAGCTTCTCCATGGATACCCGAATGAGGGTTCGGAGGTCGAGCGGTTTATGGCTCAAAAATGGCAGGATATAGCCAGCCAGCCCCTTCGTGAGCTCAGAAGCCCTTGATAGTGCTGCATAGCCCGGCTCGTCACTGAACGAGATAATGCTTAATAGTCTGTCTATATTCATTGCCGCTGTTTTATCTCTCACTCCCGCCAGGATGTCCACGATACACGATGCTATATATCGGTTATAACGTGGATAATACCGTTCGAAGTTTGGAAGATGCGCTATCCTCTGGTTATCAACAATTATGAAGCTATTGATATATTCTTTCAGCTTCTCCAGTGTATAGAACGCTTTTATTAAGTTCTCGCTCTTCTGGCGCCGCATCGCAGGCAGAACACCAACAAACAGCGTTTTTATACCACACTCTGATAGCATTGCCGCTGCCCGGGATACCTCATCACCGTCATCGAGTTCTGAGATCACAAAAGCGAAATCAGCTCCCTTTTCTCGACTTATTCTCGCCTTATTCCACTCTTTATCACTCCTTAACCTGATTACAATCGGTTTATCCCGCCTTATCTCTTTGTACTCCAGCACTGAGTTGAGTATTGCAGTTCCTGAAGACCCTATTCCTATGAAGAGGTATGCCATACCGTTTAATACCATTTAAAATCTTATCGCATATACCATAAATATTGAGATGAAAAGTGACAGCATAGCTATAATGATGTCCAGGCTTATGCTCATGCTTATGCTTATATCTATACTGCTGCTGGGTTATACGCTACCGGTAGCAGGCTCGGACGAGCTAAAGAGGAGTTTGCTACGCGATATAATATCAATGGATAAAACAGAGCTATTTAATAATTACGGCGAGCTGGCGCTTGCAAAGGCGAAGACACAGGCAGTGATTCAGGGCATGCCTGGCTATGAAGTGACCGCGGAGACCAGAAACTGGGTGAACATCCTCATTGAGATTATCAATGACTTTGAAGCAATGACCGCCCTGAGCGAGAATGAAGAGCCATCATATCATATAGGAGCAATCAGGAAAGCAGAAGCGATCAACAATTCTATATATGAGTTGAGGAGATACGAGACACCGGAAAGAGAGGGGATACCCATGCTTTTAGAACTCGCACTTAAGCGCTTTTACCGAAAAGAGGGGTTCTTCTTTCAGAATATCGCGGCTAACACGGGGGAGACAAGATTGAAGATCGAATACGAATATACAAGTTCAAACGCATATGCATTGGGAGGGATGCCCAGCGACGCCACGCGAATGGAGTTCGAGGCGAGGCGCGATGAGCGTATATATAACAGGGATATGAATCGAGCTAAGGAGTATATAAACGCCTCAGAACTACACCTGCACAAAGCCATGAACTCCCGTTCTGCATTCTTCGGCGCTGCATTCATGCAGATAATAAAAGCACGCGATTCGTTCGAGCAAGCGAAGGAGTTATATGAGAAGCATAAAGATAAAGAGCTGGAGAACGTGAAGGTAAGGGAAACAGAGATAGAAGCTGTTTACCGCAGATTGATGCTCGATACACTTGAGGTCGTTGCATTATATCTCATTGCCCTATCTTTAATTACTGGTATCCTATGGATGAAGTTCATGAGATGGCATGGCGAGCTGGATGACACGATGCTGGGCGAGGAGCTCATTGAGTAACAGGATAAGGGGAAGGGATAAGGATAGGATGGTGGTAGGATAAAATAATGAAAGGAAAAAACCGGATGATTGCTATTGCACTTCTGATATGCGCGGGTATGATAATGATAATTACTACATCCACAATAGAATGCGCCGGTGCATCATCTGCTATTTCAGTAACTCCTTCTACTGTGAACATATTCTTCGATTCTCCCACAAAGGATACATTCACAGCAGACAGTACTGTGACAATAACCAATACCGGTGAAAACGCAACCAATGTGAGTATCAAAAGTTATGATTACATTATTATTACACCGCGTGAATTTACGCTCAACCGTGGCGAATCACGTCACATCATAATTGAAGCAGATAAAAGCGCAAAGGAAGGTTCATACACTGTCCATATAAAAACCGATACTGATACCGAGACCAGTATCACCGTCAATATAATCTACTGTGCGAAGATTACAGTGTCTACATCGCATATTGACTTTGGTGAGGTTGCCAGCGCCAGCACTGTATCAAAAGAGATTACTTTAAGTGAAGAGTACGGGTACAAAACCCTGAGTGATGTGACAATAACACGAATTTCGGGCGAGAATGACTGGGTTGAACCATTCCCGAGCAGTGGTATTACCGTCTCATCATCCCAAGATAAACATATTACATTCACACTCACGCCTGGACCACCAGATTACAGCAGACGCGATAACAGATATACGTGGAAGTTTAGCATTAAAAGTGGTAGCCGGTACGTAGAACCCGCTACAATAACAATCGAAGCCCGGATAATGAGACCGGCGAAGCTCGGTGAAGTAGCACACGCGAAAAAGTTGAATCTCAAATTCGATAAGCCACGGGGAACCGTCATGGAGTATCACAGGTATACCTATCTGGCAATAAAGAACGAAGGCGATGAACCCATGACTGTAAGGATTACCCGCCCACCACCCTTAGGTGGGTATATTCATGTGGATGCACCCAGTAAGGTTACTGTCGCCGGGAGGGATACCAAAGAACTCAAACTCCATATTACTGCACCATACAATGCACCTGAAGGCACCTATAAAGGTATATTACATTTAGACGCTGGCAAGGCGGGTAAGGCTGATGTGGTCATAAGTGTAGTGGTGATATGGCCGGTGGATTTCAACATCTCGTCCTCTTCGCCCTATTTCTCATATCCGCCACTCTCTATAGACTTCGGCTCCTTACAACTGAAGGAGCGGGGCTATGAGCAGCGAAGACTGAATCTCACACTGACTGAGTACTATCGCTATAAGCCTGTCAGGAACTTGCGGCTCTCAACAGAGGGGGAATACAGCAACTGGTTAAAGGAGAGGCATGATTTCGTACTGATTCCACCCGGAGAATCGAGGAATATCACTATTGTGATACAGCCGGGACTGGAAGCGGTACCTAAGCACTATTCCTGGACGTATTATCTCAGTGCGCGTGAGATAAGTGCCAAGCGAGTGCAGATAAGAGCGAAGATCGTGCCCCTGAATATCCCTGAGATGATTAAATACCTGGATGCATTCAGAGAAAGCCAGTTGCATCGGAGCTATCCCTCATCGGAATATATAATATCAAATGGGACAGAACTGCTGCAGGATATAGAGCGTAGCGAGATAGGAGTGGAGGACTGGCGTAAAATACCTGTGTTGGTAAGAGCGACACTATCCTTATTAGATGCTTTGAACGACAGTATTATACATAGTGCTAACAGAGATTATGACCATGCAGTTGAGAACTTATTGGCTGCTTCGGTCTCCACATCCACCATCAGCTCGAATTCATTACTGAATAATGACCGCATCTTTGGGTATGCAACCGAGATCGCAGCCAGCGCGGACAGGACAACCCGGGAGGTAGTGAGAGAAGAAGCGAAGATGCTTGAGTTACGTGCATGGAGTATAAAGAAAGCAGTAGAGCATGCCCAGAATGATATGAGCAAGTTAAAAGAGGATGAGAATGTGCTTGAATCCGCGTTGTGCTATCAACATGCTGCTACACTCTATGGACTGCTCAATGAGCGACAGAAGAGGCAGGAATGCATCTATGAGAAGTCCAAGATGATGGACTGGCATGATGAACTGGTTAGTGATGCAACAGACCTACGCATAAGGGCAGAGGGTATCATCTCAGATAGCAGAGAGAGAGACCTCGTCAGAGTCTGGAACAGATATCTGCTCCTGAACCCTTATAATTATGACACCTTCTCCACCAGCTATGAAACCGCAGAGGGATACTTTGAGAGGGCATCGCATAAATACAGGCTGGCAGGTGAGTCACTTCTATACCGGGATACCATATCCGAGTTGAAAGAATTGGAGGCAGAAATGAGCAGTATAATCTCTTTATTCTTCTTTTCATGCATACTCTATGCCATCATCTTCTTATATGCGCTGAACCGGATAGTCCGTGGCACGATGGCGTATTTAAAAGATACTTACGAGCGAGAGATAGGGGACATCATGGTTTAACGCCGGATAGGAAAGCTTTATCAAAGAAACTTTCATGACCCGTGGGGACACCCATGAGCATGAAAATAAGAATGTATTTTCATACCAAACATTATACTTCAGATACTATAACGGGTAAAACAAAAAACAAAAATCGAAAAGTTTTTAATAGTCAAGAGAGAATACGGATAACGTGGTGTAAAATGAAGAAGAAGTTGGTAGTGGCTATTATTGCTGTGGCTTTAATAGGAGTAATGGCAGGCTGTGTGGAGAAACCCGAAGTGACGCCACCGCCAGAGGCAACACCTACGGTGACACCGAAAGTAACACCAAAGGTGACGCCTGCACCAACACCAGTGGAAGCGAAACCACAACTTCCGGTGAAGACGAGTTGTGATATGTGTCATAAGAGGGAATCAACAGCGAATTTAGAAGCGCACGTGAAAGGTGGACTGCTGGTAAATGGTAAACCTGGCTGTTTTGACTATGCGGGCAAGCCGAATCTTGCGAGTGGCTGTCATGGTCGTAAGAATGCCACTGTGCATACCGTTCACCCCTCAACAGTTGGATGTATAGTATGCCATGGCAAGATACCAAAGATACCGAAGAAAGGACCGGGAGGTACTACGTGTGAGGAATGTCACGGCTATCCTGAGCCATTAAAGCCGAGCAAAGGGAATCTCGTGAATATACATC
>Ga0190306_1000028_pt1 | contig 63670 bp, 41 predicted proteins | sample 48700734_MG_FD_161657 | JGI IMG/M metagenome (GOLD analysis project Ga0190306, IMG submission 161657) | Hydrothermal vent sediment bacterial communities from Southern Trench, Guaymas Basin, Mexico - 4870-07-3-4_MG | ecosystem: Environmental > Aquatic > Marine > Hydrothermal vents > Sediment ... | reverse complement strand
TGGAAGAATATGGTATTGATTATAACGAAAAATATCTTTGGAGTGTTGTCCTTTCAGGACGTCAAAATGATCTATAATCTAACCCGAGGCGTTGCCATCGGGCTAAATTAAATTGGGCTTTCAGCCCTGATTATAATGATTCTCCACAACTTTTTAAAGTGATCCGTCGAAACATCTGGTTTTTAGATTAATAGATTGGCTTTGTTGAACTCGTTTCACTCGGTTCTTCAATTTTGCTTAGAATAACAATAATCTTGCCTTTTGGAACATCATCACTGAATACAGCTAACAGTTAACAGTTAACTTTTAATAGCCAACTATTAACTAGTTCAATAAATTTTTCTTTTTGTTCGGCATGTACCCAATGCCCTGAATTTGGTATTGTAATAATTTGCGATTCCGTAAATACATCCATTATATCTATTTTATCTTCGTTAGAAATGTAATCAGAATCCTTCCCTTTAATAAATAAACAAGGAATATCTATTTTAATATTTGAGTTTAATGATGAGTTTTTCTCAAAGCCATCTAAAATGTTTGGTAGATTATTTCGAATGCTTTTTAAATTAAATCTCCAAGAATATCTTTTATCAGGATTATGTTTTATGTTTTTTGCTAAAAAATTAATTAAGCGTTCTTCTTTTATGTTTTTTCTTATTTGATTTTTAATATCGATTATTGACTTTGCTCTTTCTAAATCAATATTATAAAGAGTGTTAATTATGTTTAAATGCGAAAGAGCTAGTTCGCTTTTGTTTATTAAATTTTTATAAGAAAATGGTGATATGTCAACAATAATTAAATTTTTAACAAATTCGGGATATTTATTAGCAAAATGCATTGCAGTTTTTCCACCCATAGAATGACCTAGAATAGTGGGGTTTTCTATATTGTGGCTTTTAATAAAATCATAAAGATCATTACAAAGCAGCTTATAATTATACTCGTTAGAATGATGAGACCGACCATGGTTACGTTGATCTATAACAAAAACTTTAAAACTATTCGACAAATCTTTTGCAATCGGAATCCAATTGTCAGACGAGCCATATAAACCATGTAATATTATTAAAGGCTTACCTTCTCCGTATTTTCTATAAAAAAGTTCCAAAACGAAAAGTTAAATTTTTACTTTTCGTAAGTACATTTGTATTGTATTTTCTAAACCGAAGTATAGTGCATCGGAAATTAGTGCATGTCCAATTGAAACCTCAAGTAATCCGGAAATGTTTCTGACAAAATATTCAAGATTTTCTAAATTTAAATCATGACCGGCATTAATCCCTAAACCAACTTTATTAGCTGTAATGGCAGCGTTAATAAATGGTTCTATAGCTTTTGCTCTATTTTCTTTAAACCCGGTTACATATGGCTCTGTATATAATTCTATTCTATCTGTTCCTATGTCGGCTGCACGTTTAATAATTTCTGTGTCTGTTTCAACAAAAATAGAAGTCCTAATATTATAACTTTTTAACCGAGAAATTATTTTCGATAAAACATTTTTATTTTTTATTGTATTCCAGCCTGCATTCGATGTTAAAGCATCAGGATGATCAGGAACAAGAGTAACTTGATGAGGTTTTATTTCGCATACTAAGTTTAAAAAATTTTCCGATGGATATCCCTCAATATTAAATTCTGTTGTTAAAGCAGGTTTTAGGTCATAAACATCACTGTATCGTATATGTCTTTCGTCTGGTCGTGGATGAACAGTAATGCCTTCTGCCCCAAATTTCTCGCAATTAATAGCAGTTTCTAAAATATTAGGAATATTTCCTCCTCTTGCATTTCGAATTGTAGCAATTTTGTTTATGTTAACGCTTAAATTTGTCATATCTTTATCTTTGTAAAAAGATTTTTTTTTTGTAAATTTATTTTTACAAAAATAATAGTATTTTTTTAGATCGACAGGATAATGTTAGCAAAAGATTTAATATCGAATGAAATTCCGGCATTGAGAACTTCAGATACAGGTATCGAAGCACTTAATTATATGGAGGTTTTTCGAATATCGCATTTACCAATAGTTAATAATGAAGAGTTTTTAGGACTTGTGTCTGATTCTGATATCTACGACCTTAATACTCCGGAGTATCCTTTGGGAAACCACAAACTTTCGTTAACTAGGCCTTATGTTAGAATCGATCAGCATATTTACGAAGTAATTGAAGTCTTTTCGAGATTAAAATTAACTGTAGTTCCTGTACTCGATTATGAAAATAAATATTGTGGATTAATTAGAGTTAGCGAGTTGCTTCAATATTTCTCGAAACTTACAGCCGTAGAGAAAAGTGGAAGTATAATAGTTTTAGAAATTAATCAGAATGATTATTCCCTTACCGAAATTGCTCAGATAATAGAATCTAATGATGCAAAGATATTAAGCTTGTATTTAAAATCGCATCCCGATTCTATGAAAATGAATATAACAATAAAAGTAAATATTACCGATATTACTGCAATTATACAAACCTTTAATCGCTACAATTACTTAGTTAAAGCATCGTTTATGGAGTACGACAAGCAAAATGATATTTTCGACTCGAGATATAAATCTTTCATGAAATATCTTAATATTTAAAATAGAAACCTTTGTTTAACTTCCTTTGTAAATAATTATAAAAATAACATCTAACATTTGAAAAATATAGCACGAAAGTTGTACCTTTATAAGTTTAAATTATAAGTAATTAGTATTTTCGAATATGTTTGTATCTATGCGTATATTGATGTTTTTGACATTTTTATTGCTAAATGTTAATGTGTTAGCTTTTAAATTAAAAGCCAATATTGAAGATGCGCAGCAATATATACGTGTTAATAGAATTAATTTAAGTGGAAATATTCACACAAAAGATTTTGTTATTCTTCGAGAATTAGATTTTGTTGTTGGCGAAAAAATAAAGAAGAATAGTGTTAACGAAAGAATTGAACATAGCAAACAAAATTTATTAAATACTTCATTGTTTAATTTTGTAGTAATTTCTATTAGTAATAGAGTCGATAATCAGATAGATATTAATATTAATCTTGATGAAAGATGGTATTTTTGGCCGTATCCGGTATTCGAACATGCCGACAGAAATTTAAGCTCTTTTATCGATAATGGAGATTGGACAAAAGTTGATTATGGCATTTATTTTTTAGTGTCAAATTTTCGAGGACGGAACGAAACATTAAAATTAAAGGCAATATCTGGCTATAAAAACCAATTCTCGTTATATTATTATAAACCGTATATTGATGAAAATAACCAATTTGGAGCAGGTATTAGTATAGATTATTTTAGAAATAGCGAAATTGCGTATGTTACATCGAATAATGAATTAAGTTATTTGAAATTTAAAAATAGACTTGCTCGTTATACTTTTGGCTCTTCTTTTTTTATATCTTATCGTCCAAAAATATATAATACTCATAAATTCGCCATTGAATACAATCGTGCTTATGTACAAGATTCTGTAAGTGTTTTAAATGCCAATTATTTTGGAGATGGTAAAAATTCTGCATCTTACATCAAATTAACTTATAGATTTGAGCGAGATAAACGAGATTCAAAGACATATCCTTTAGATGGTTATTATTTCGATTTTAATATATCAAAAAGAGGAGGTGATGTTATTCAAAATAACATAATAAACGATTTGTATTTAAAATCATCTGTTGAAAAATATTTCTCTTTTGATAAGAAATTATATTTTAGTTCAGGAATAGAATCGAAGATATCAATTTTCTCTGAGCATTCATATTATTTAAGCGAAGCTTTAGGATTTGATAATTATTTAAGAGGAATGGAATATTATGTAATGAATGGTCAAAATTATTTTATAAATAAAAACAATTTGAAATATGAAATATTACCAAAGACAATAAAAAAACTTAATTTTATTCCATTCGATAGATTTAATAAAATTCACTATTCTTTATATTGTAATTTGTTTTTTGATACAGGATTAGCCTATTCTGATTCTTATTTTAAAGAAAATGAAAATACAATGTTAAACGAAGTTTTATATAGCGGTGGAATTGGTGTCGATTTGGTTACATATTACGATAAAGTTTTTCGAATAGAGTATTCGGTAAATCGATATGGCGAACATGGTTTTTTCTTTCATATTGGAGCACCAATAGTATGTAATTAGAATAAATTAGTAATAATAAATTAGTAATTGTTTACTAAAACTAAATTTAACAAATGAGAGTAGCAATTTATGGACGGAGTTTCGAATTAAAATATAAAAATTATATTGTTGAATTTTTCAATAAATTAAATAACCTTAATGTAGAAATAATTGTTTATACGAAATTTTACGATTTCTTAATCGAAAAAATAGGGTATAAACCACAAATACACGAGATAATTGATAAAAATCTTAATAGAGATAGTAAGATAGATTTTGTATTTAGTATTGGTGGCGATGGAACAATTCTTGATGCCGTTACTTTTGTTCGAAATACAGATATCCCTGTTATAGGGATAAATACCGGGAAATTAGGGTTTCTTGCAGATATTGCCATTGAAGCAATTCCTGAAGCACTACAAACTATTTTCGAAAAAAAATATTCTATAGACGAAAGAATATTATTAAGGTTAGAATCGCCTTCCGGATTGTTTGGCAAATTTTCTTATGGTTTAAACGAGATAACTGTCCAAAAGAAATCATCAACAATGATAAGAGTTAAAACATATATTAATAACGAATTTTTAAATACATATAGGGCAGATGGATTAATTGTTTCTACTCCTACAGGGTCAACAGCTTATTCGCTTAGTGTAGGAGGTCCAATATTAATCCCAGAATTGAAAAATTTTATCTTGTCACCAATTTCACCGCATAATTTAACAGTTAGACCAATAGTAATTCCCGACAATAGTAAGATTACTTTAAAACTGGATGATGAAAATGTTGATTATTTAGTGTCTATTGATCACAGATCGAAAGAAGTGCATAAACCAATTGTTCTTGAAATAAGTAAAGCAGAATTTAAATTGAAACTAATAAAGCTAGAAGGAAAAAGTTTTTATTCAACTCTTAGAAATAAATTGATGTGGGGAGCTGATATTAGAAACTAATATATACTATAATTATAATGATAAAAGAAAATATGCCAATTTAGAAAATTGCGAATTATCTGACAAAATTGATATTTCCAAATATGTTTTGTAAATTGTAAATTAATTATCGATAATTAGTAAATTCGTTATTTTGAACAATAAAAAGTTCTTTTTGAAGTTTTTTTATTGATTTCTTTTTAAAAAAATTAAATTTGTATTATTAAATTAAGAGACACATAGTTAATTATGAAAAAGGGATGTTTATTTTTTCTTTTAATAATAGTTACTTTATCTGCTTATTCTCAGAGATGGAAATTAGGCAGATTTGAGATTGTTTATGGTATAGGAACAAGTAATTACTTTGGAGATATAGGAGGTGGAGAAGAACATCATAATTGGAGTCCTGCCGATCTTGATTTTAAATATACTCGTCCTGTAGTGTCTGTTGGTTGTAGGTATAGAATGAAAGAGAAAGTATCTGTAAAAGCCTATTTGAATTATGTAAATATTTATGGTTCAGATGTAAATTCAATTAACGATAGTAGATTTTATTCTTTTTCATCAAATTTGATTGAATTGTATGGTCATGTTGAGTATGACCTGATTTCTGCTAAACAATTTATGAACTATTCTTCAAGGGGAGTTCGGTATGGATTACAAAAATTTAATTCTTCTATTAATGTATATACTTTTGTTGGACTTGGAGGAATGTTCTTTTTCACAAAAGCTAAAGATAATTTAGCATCAAGTGAACGATTTGTTGACAATAAGCATATTGCATTAGGAATTCCTTTAGGTTTTGGTGTAAGATATCCATTGAATAATCGATTGTTTGTTGGATTTGAATTTGGAGGAAGATTTACTACTACAGATTATTTAGACGGCTTTTCTCCAAAAGTATCTAATGCTGTCGATATGTATTATATCTCAGTTATAAATATTTCATACAAACTTAAAAAAAGAGGTTTCCGAAATAAAAACATTCACTTCTAATTTGGTATGAAAAAAATATTTATTCTTTTAATTTTTAGTATCTCTTTTTTTTTTACTAACGGACAGAGTAAATCCGAATTGGGTTTATTTCTAGGTACCTCATATTATAACGGAGATATTAATAAATCAAAAATCTTTTATTCCCCGGCTCCGGCATATGGTATTCATTATAAATATAATGTCGATAAATATATGTCGGCAAGAGTAGGTCTGTTTTATGGAGGGGTAAGCGGTAATGGGGCTGACTTTAGCGATATTCCTTATCAAGCACAAATTGCATCTTTTTCGTCAAAAGTGCTAGATTTTAATATTCTTTTTGAATTTAATTTTTTTTCATACGATAGTTGGGGCTTTGTTGATAGAAATAAAGAAAGGTTCTCTCCCTTTGTTTTTGGAGGAATTGGAGGATATTGGGTTTTTGGAGGAAAAGGATTTGCTAATCCGATATCAATTCCTTTTGGATTGGGAATTAAATATAATATCTTTGACCGCTTAACATTAGGAATGGAATGGAGTTTTAGAAAAATATTTAGCGATAATATCGACGGTGTTAAAAATATTTCAGATTCTAATCATAAGTCAATGATGCATAATGATGATTGGATTTCTTTTTGTGGAGTGTTTGTAACATATAGTATTAGTAGAGAAAAATTAAAATGTCCTACATATAATTAGTTAAGAATGACTGAAAAGGATAAAATAAGCGAAAAAGAATTGCCAAAGCATATTGCTATTATTATGGATGGTAATGGAAGATGGGCAAAGCGAAAAGGGAAAAGCAGAGTTTTTGGGCATACAAATGGAGTGAAAGCAATTCGGGATGTTGTTGAAGGTGCTGCAGAAATGGGAATAAAGTATCTTACTTTATATGCTTTTTCTACAGAAAATTGGAACCGACCAAAAAATGAAATAAACGCTTTAATGACATTGCTTATTTCAACTATTAATTCCGAGACCAAAACATTAAACAATAACAATGTGCGTTTATTAAGTATTGGAAATCTTGAAGGATTACCCAAATCTGTACACGATAAATTGAAAGAAGTGATAGGTGCAACAGCTATAAATACAGGCTTAACTCTTGTATTGGCTCTAAATTATAGTTCTAAATGGGAAATAGTAAACGCTGTAAGGAAAATTGTTACTTTAAAAAATGAAATTAATCCTGATGAGATTGATGATGATTTCTTTGAAAAATATTTAAATACGAAAGACATCCCAAATCCTGACCTGCTAATTCGAACTAGTGGAGAATATAGGTTGAGTAATTTTCTCTTATGGCAAATTGCATATTCAGAATTATATTTTACCGATATTCTTTGGCCCGATTTTCGTAAGAACAATCTGGCTGAAGCAATAAGAGATTACCAATCGAGAGAAAGAAGATTTGGTAGAATTAGTGAACAAATAAAGAAATAGTAATTATTTAATAGTTAGAATAGAATGTATAGAAGAATTGTTTTAATAGTATCTCTGATTTTTTTAAGTCTTAATATATTTTCGCAAGAAATAGATTTCTCTAAATATAAAATTGTAGATTATAAACAACCACGAGAATATGTGATTAAAGATATATCTGTTTCAGGAATAAAATATCTGGATAAAGAAATTTTGAAAAATCTTTCCGGTTTAGGAGGCAAAACTACAATTACTGTTCCAAGTGAAGATTTTACAAAAGCCATTGAAAAATTATGGGGGCAAGGACTGTTCTCTGATGTAAAAATATCTGCTACAGAAATTAAAGGCGATAGTATTTGCCTTGATATATATTTAAAGGAAAGAGCTCGCTTATCCGGATTTAAGATTCATGGAGTTAAATCTTCAGAAGAAAAAGATATTAAAGAAAAATTGAAGATGAGGCGAGGAAAACAGGTGACAGAAAATATTATTAATAATATTCATAAAACAATACAAGATTATTTAATCAATAAAAAATATCTTAATTCAGAAATTGAGATTATTCAAATCGACGATACTATTACTAAATTGAATAATATTATTCTTGATGTATACATTAATAAAAAAGAAAAGATAAAAATTAAAGATATTCAATTTACAAATAATTCGGCTCTTTCGGAACGTAAATTGTTGCGAATAATGAAAAGTACGCATGAGAAAAATCTTAATATTTTTCGTGCGTCTAAGTTTGTGAAAAGCGATTACGAAGACGATAAAGATTTGATTATAAAAGAATATCAATCATTAGGATATAGAGATGCAGAAATAATTGACGATACAATTTATAATGTTTCCGACAATAGGATTGTAATAAATATGAATATTAATGAGGGGAAAAGATATTTCTTTAGAAATATTGATTGGGTTGGAAATACAAAATATTCAACAGCTATTTTGCAGAGTGTTTTAAAAATAAAAAAAGGAGATGTATATGATCTTAACTTACTCGAAGAAAGATTAAATATCGATGAAGATGCAGTAAGTAATTTGTATTTAGATAAGGGATATCTATTTTTTAATGTTACTCCTGTAGTTCAAAAAATAAAAAACGATTCTGTCGATATTCAAATGAGAATGTATGAGGGAGAACGTGTTCATTTAAATAAAATAATAATTAAAGGGAACGATAAAACTAACGAACATGTTATTCGACGAGAATTACGGACGCGTCCCGGTGACTTATTCAGTAAGTCGGATATTATGCGTTCTCAACGAGAATTAGCACAACTTGGGCATTTCGATGCTGAGCAAATGGGTATAGAACCAATAAATATTAATCAGGCTGAGAGTAAAGTCGATTTAGAATATTCTCTCGTAGAAAAAGCGAACGATCAGTTAGAAGTTTCCGGTGGATGGGGAGCAAATCGTTTTGTTGGAACTTTAGGTTTGAGATTTAGTAATTTTGCAATAAGCAGAATGTTTGAAAAGAACGCATGGAGACCTATCCCATCTGGTGATGGACAAACTCTTAGTCTTAGAGCTCAAACAAATGGAACTTATTATCAATCGTATAGTATGTCTTTTATGGAACCATGGCTTGGAGGTAAAAAAGCAAATTCATTTTCAGTATCTATTTATCATACTATCCAGTCGAAAGCTGATTATCTTTATCAATCATTGGGTGGGTATTTTAAAATTACCGGAGCATCAGTTAGTCTTGGAAGAAGATTAAAAGTTCCGGATGATTATTTTATACTCTCACATTCTATTTCTTTTCAGAAATATAATTTGCACGATTATTACGATTATTTTATAATAAACGAAGGTTCTTCAAATAATTTCAGTTTTAGTACTACTTTGGCACGTAATTCTGTCGATCAGTTAATTTATCCTCGACGAGGTTCTTCATTTTCATTAACTCTTCAAATTACTCCTCCATATTCTATGTTTAAGAAAGATAAATGGTGGGAATTATCGGAATCAGAAAAAACAACAATTGAAAATAAAGTAATATCAAATCATGATACATGGACTGATTATTCCGATGAAATGCAGCAGGCATATTTTACAGAAGCATACGACAATAAAATTTCACATGATAAATATAATTGGATAGAGTATCATAAATGGAAATTTAAAAGCGAATGGTATTTAAAACTTGTTGACGACCTTGTTTTATCCACTAAAGCAGAGTTTGGATATCTTGGATATTTTAATGAGGATTTAGGTTACTCTCCTTTTGGTAGTTTCGACCTTGGGGGAGACGGAATGTCGGGATATAGTTTATACGGAATAGAGAATATTTCTCTTAGAGGATACGAAAACAGTTCATTAACACCAAGAACTAGCTCGGGACAAAAATCTGGTAATGTGTATCAAAAAATGAATATGGAATTGCGTTATCCTATTTCGCTTAAGCCTCAAGCAACAATCTATGTACTTGGATTTGTCGAAGCAGGTAATGCTTGGAATAGTTTCGATAATTATAATCCATTTACCTTAAAACGTTCAGCAGGAGTAGGTTTGCGAGCTTTCTTGCCTATGTTTGGATTATTAGGAATTGATTGGGGATATGGTTTCGACGATATACCCGGTATGCCTGATGCTAATGGAGGTCAATTCCATTTTGTTATTGGTCAACAATTTTAATGAAGTTTAATTATGAAAAGAATAATTTTAATATTTATTGTAACATTATTTTCTGTAACTACTTATGCTCAGAGATTTGCATATGTCGATACTGAATATATTTTGAGTAATATTCCTGCATATAAAGCAGCTCAAGAAAAATTGAATCAATTATCTACAGAATGGCAAAAAGAAATTGAAGCACAATATGTAGAATTAGATGTTTTGTATAAAAAATTTCAAAACGAGAAAGTATTGCTTTCCGATGAAATGAAAAAACAACGACAAGAAGAAATAATTTCTCGTGAAAAGCAAATTAAAGAATTACAAAATGAATATTTTGGAAGAGATGGAACATTATTTCAAAAAAGGCAAGAACTAATAAGTCCTATTCAAGACGAAATTTTTTCTGCTGTTAAAGAAATAGCAAAAAGCGAAAATTTTGCTGTAATATTCGATTCAACTGAATCGAATATGTTATTTAACGATCCAAAATACGATAAAAGCGATGAAGTATTAGAAAAATTAGGATACAAATAATATAAAATTAAAATTAAAAAATATGAAAAAGATAATCTTAACAATCCTTGCAGTAGTACTAATATTTGGAGTAAATGATGTTAAAGCACAAAAGAACGAATTAAAATTTGGACATATAAATACTCAAGAATTATTGAGCTTAATGCCAGAAAGAGATAGTGCTTATCAAGAACTTAAGGAATATAGTCAAATGTTGCAACAAGAAATGGAAGCTATGCAGGTTGAATATAATAAGAAAGTTCAAGCATATTTAGAAAAAAAAGAAACATATTCAGATCTTGTACGCCAGTCTAAAGAAGCGGAACTTCAAGAAATACAACGTCGTGTTCAGGAATTTCAAGCAACAGCACAAAAAGATTATTCTCAGAAAGAATCTGAAATTTTACAGCCAATAATGAAAAAAGCTGAAGACGCAATTAAAAGTGTTGGAGAAAATAATGGGTTTACCTACATTTTTGATATTAGCACAGGAACTGTTGTTTTTAAATCGGCTCAAAGTGTTGATGTATTACCTTTAGTTAAAGAAGAATTAGGTATTCAGTAATTTAGTTTATAGAATTAATCCGAAAAGTATATATTAATACTTTTCGGATTTAATATTTCACAAAAATATGAATAATCGAGCAATAGGGCTTTTCGATTCAGGGTTAGGAGGACTGACTGTCGCTTCTGCTATTAAACAAATATTACCCGAAGAGAAATTAATATATTTTGGCGATACAGCTCATTTACCTTATGGCGATAAATCGAGTAGTTCTATTATTCATTATTCAGAAAAAATAGCAGATTTCTTATTAGAGAAAAATGTTAAAATAATTTTAATAGCCTGTAATACAGCATCGGCATTAGCATATAACTTTCTGAAAGAATATGTTGGAGATAGAGCTATTGTTTTAAATGTTATCGACCCGGTTGTTAATTATATAACCGAAAATTATGCGCATTCTAAAGTTGGAGTTATTGGAACAAAAGGTACAATAAATAGTAATACCTATCAAAACAAAATTCAAAACAAGAATGCCGGAGTAAAACTTTTTTCTAAAGCTACTCCTTTATTCGTCCCAATGATTGAAGAAGGCTTTATTTATGATAATATTAGTAATGCTATCATTCATTCTTATTTGTCTGTTGATGAATTGAAAGATATTAAAGCTCTAATTTTAGGTTGTACGCATTATCCAATTATTAAAAATCAAATTAGAAAATTCTACGATTTTAAAGTCGATGTTGTTGATTCTGCACGTATTGTAGCATCGTATTTAAAGAGGGTATTATCAGAAAATGAAATGTTAAATTCTAAAAGAAACTCTGAACACGAATTTTATATTTCAGATTATACTCAGTATTTCGAAGTAATTGCAAAAATGTTTTTCGAAAAGAAAATTAATCTAACTAAAATAAATATCTGGGAATAAGATATTCTGTGCTATATCCCTTATAGTGTGTGCTTGTCGAATTTTATATGCTTACAGATTAAATGGTTAATAATTACTTGTTATCACTTTTATACCATCCCGAATACATCAGATAATTATTAGCTATTTTATTAATTAATTCTTTAGACTGATTCTTATCAATCGATTTTATTTTCTTTGCCGGTGTTCCTCCATAAATGCTTCCAGACTCAATAATAGTGTTACTTAGAACAATTGCTCCTGCAGCAATAATAGAATTTTCTCCAATAATTACGTTATCCAGAATAATAGCTCCCATTCCAATAAGTACGTTGCTGTGTATTGTTGCTCCATGAATTATTGCATTATGCCCGATAGAAACATTGTCCCCAATATTTATAGTAGATTTTTGGTATAAACAATGAAGAACCGATCCGTCTTGAATATTAACTTTATTTCCAATTCGAATAGAATTTACATCTCCACGAATTACTGTATTAAACCAAATGCTACAATTATCACCTATTATTACATCTCCAATAATAGTACTGTTCTCTGACAAATAGCAATTTTCTCCGAAAACAGGAGAATATCCTCTTACTGTTTTTATTAATGCCATAACAATTTAATTTATTAAAAATAAGAAGTTAAAATTGAATTTTTGTTTTATGTAATTATAAAATAAAAACATTAATATTATTAAAAATAATTCATTAAAAATAAGATAATTTCTTACATATTTTGGGTAATAATTAATTAACATTATGTAAGTTTGCATAATAAAAGTAGAAATAAATATTTTAACAGAATATTTATTCTCTGTTTAATAGAATAATAAAATAATGCATATAAAATGAATTTTAATTAATTAATATTTGTTATATATGCATTTGCCTTATTCAAACATTTATAATTTAAAGATTAATTAATTTTAAAAATTATGAGTAAAAACGCAGATGTCATTGAAAAGGAAAAAGTAGTCGTTAGATTTTCTGGCGATTCAGGAGATGGCATGCAACTTTCGGGAACATTGTTTTCTGATACTTCGGCTTTTTTTGGTAACGATTTGTCAACTTTTCCTGATTATCCATCAGAAATACGAGCCCCTCAAGGAACAATTGGTGGGGTTTCTGGTTTTCAGGTAAATGTTGGTCATTCACATGTAAATACTCCGGGAGATTATGCAGATATCTTAATTGCAATGAATCCTGCAGCTTTAAGAGCTAATGCAAAATGGGTAAAGGAAGGCGGAACTATTATTTACGATGAAGATAGTTTTACAGAAAAAGGCTTTTTGAAAGCCGGTTATAAAACTGATAATCCTATCATGGAAGATAAATTAGATGGTTTTAATATTATTAATGCTCCAATTTCTACTTTAACAAAAGAAGCGGTTGCAGATATTGGTCTTGATAATAAAAGTGTTTTACGTAGTAAAAATATGTTTGCTCTTGGTATGGTTTATTGGTTAGTAAATAGACCTCTGGAATTTACTGAGAAATTCTTCGAGAGCAAATTTAAAAGTAAACCTTTAGTTGTTGAGGCAAATAAGAAAGTACTAAAAGCCGGTTTTTATTATGCAGAAACTGCCGAGCATTTGAGTCATTCGTATAAAGTTGCCCCTGCAAATATTGAGAAGGGAACTTACAGAAATATTAGTGGAAATAAGGCTACAGCATGGGGACTTATTGCCGCTTCTGAAAAAGCAAAATTGAATTTATTTTGTGGTTCATATCCTATTACCCCTGCAACAGAGATATTACAAGAGTTATCGCTAAGAAAAAATCTTAATGTAAAAACTTTTCAAGCAGAAGATGAGATTGCGGGTGTTTGTACTTCTATTGGTGCTAGCTTTGCCGGTTCTATGGCTGTTACAACTACATCTGGACCTGGTTTAGCCTTAAAAGCCGAAGCAATTGGTTTAGCTATTATGACAGAATTACCACTTGTAGTTGTTAATGTTCAACGTGGTGGACCATCAACAGGATTGCCTACAAAACCTGAACAATCTGATTTAATGCAAGCTCTTTATGGAAGAAATGGAGAAAGTCCTTTAGTTGTTATGGCTGCAAGTACTCCATCTGATTGTTTCCATTATGCTTATATGGCAGGAAAGATAGCTCTCGAACATATGACACCGGTAATATTATTAACCGATGGATTTATTGCTAATGGTTCTGAACCATGGCTAATACCTAATATGAGCGACTATCCTGAGATAAAACCTCCTATTGTTTCTGCCGGAACTAAAGATTGGCAGCCTTATGCTCGCGATACTGAAAAATTAGCTAGAACTTGGGCAATACCCGGAACAAAAGGTTTAGAGCACAGAATTGGTGGTCTCGAAAAAGCAGATATTACAGGTGATGTGTCTCAAGATCCTATTAATCATCAAAAAATGACAGATATTCGTGAACAAAAAGTTCAGAATGTTGCTAAATTTATTCCTGAGTTAAAAGTTGAAGGAGAAAAAGAAGGCGACTTACTTGTTGTTGGTTGGGGAGGAACTTATGGACATCTTGTAACTGCAGTTAACGAAATGGTTGATAAAGGGAAAAGTATAGGCTTAGCCCATTTTAATTATATTAAACCATTACCGGCAAGTACAAAGGAAATATTTAAGAAATATAAGAAAATTGTTGTTTGTGAAATTAATATGGGGCAATTTGTTGGATATTTACGAATGAATTTACCGGAATTCGATTATGTTCAATATAATAAAGTTCAAGGATTGCCTTTTACAACAATAGAATTAAAAAATCATTTCGAAAAATTATTGGAGGAAAAATAATCATGACTGAAAATAATATAAAACTTACTCCTAAAGATTTTAAAAGCAATCAAGAAGTTAGATGGTGCCCTGGTTGTGGAGATCATGCAATATTAAGTGCTATTCAAAGGGCATTACCAGAATTAGGATATAATAAAGAGCAATTTGCCTTTATTTCAGGAATAGGATGCTCATCACGATTCCCATATTATATGGATACATATGGTATTCATGGTATTCATGGAAGAGCATCAGCAATTGCCTCCGGAACAAAAGTTGCAAACCCAAAATTAAGTGTTTGGCAGATTACCGGTGATGGCGATGCTATGGCTATTGGAGGAAATCATTTTATTCATGTTGTTAGACGAAATATCGATATTAATCTTATTTTATTCAATAACGAAATATATGGATTAACCAAAGGACAATATTCTCCTACTTCAAAATTGGGCTCAGTAACAAAAACATCTCCTTTTGGAAGTATTGATAATCCATTTCATCCGGGAGAATTAGTTATTGGTGCTCAAGGAAAATTCTTTGCTCGTTCAATAGATACTAATATAAAATTGAACAAAGAAATTTTTATTGAAGCAGCTCATCACGATGGAACATCTGTAGTTGAAATTCTTCAAAATTGTGTTATATATAATGATAAGACTCATGCATATATCACCGATAAAGAGCATAAGGCTGATAGACAACTAGTTCTTAAACATGGCGAACCAATGATTTTTGGTGCAAACAATGATAAAGGAATTGTTTTTGCAGGAACTAAACTGAAAGTTGTTACTATTGGAGAAGATGGTTATACAAAAGATGATATTCTTGTGCATGATGCATATGAAGAAAATCCCGAAATACATCTTATGCTTATAAATATGCATTATCCAGATTATCCTGTTGCATTAGGAGTTATTAGAAGTGTTAAATGCGAAACTTATGATCAGAGAGTTGAAAAACAAATTGAAGAAGTAAAAAAACAATCTGATATTAAATGTGTTGACGATTTATTACGAAGCGGAAGCACTTGGGAAGTTAAGTAAATTTACATATAATAGATAATTAAATAGCTGTCAAATAATCTGACAGCTATTTTTTTTGTTATTTATTTTAACAAGTATGCATTAGTCGTTAGTATATTTTGTTTAAGAAAAGTTATTTACCTATATAGTTATTTGTTAAAAAACTAACGCAATTTAATATTTATAAATTGCGATTGAAAGTAACTCTATTCATTGCGATAATTTATTGCTTTTTGGAGCATAGAAAATATTATTCAGATATATGGAATTGATATATCTAAAGATAAAGTCGAGAATCTCAGCCTATGCTCAGCATAATTTTCAGAGTTAAGTTATTGAATATTTACAGCAAAACATAATAAGATGTTTATTAATTACTACTGCTTTGTTGTAATAATGCGATTTCTTAATTATGATAAAAAAATATAGGAAAAGATTTTTTTTTATTAGCTAAACTTCTTAAAATTTTTAAGCATGTCTGATAAAAAATATTTATATTTATACTAGAACATTTTTAGGTATCTGTATTAATATTGATATAAAATGGATGATAATAATGAGAATATAAACAAGAAGCGTTTACTTGCAGAAAATCAAGAAAGATTAAAAGAACTTGCGTGTATTAATCATACTTCGAGTATTATTAATGAGAAAAAATCTATTGAAGAAACATTGCAAAAAATAGTTTTGTTATTACCTAGTGCAATGCAATATCCCGATTATACAATAGCACGAATAATATTTAACGATAAAGAATTTCATAGTCCGGGATTTGAAGAAACAGAATGGTGTTTGAACGAAAAATTTAATACAATTGCTGAAGAAGGTAAAATACAAATTTATTATAATAAAGAGTTTGTTAGTCTGTATGAAGGACCATTTTTAAAAGAAGAACGAGAACTGATACGTAATATTTCAAATTTAATAAAAGGATATATCAATAGTGTTAAGGCAAAAGATATAATAGAGAAAAAGAGAGTTAGTAAAGATGGTAAAAAGAAGCATTCTTATAAATCAAAAGAAACAAATAATAGAAAATTATTACAAAAATTCTTAAATAAGCATAATTCCGAAAGAGATTTATTACACGATTTAATGCCTTTTAAGGTAAAGGAAATATTATTAATTGCTAATTTATACGATGCCTACAGTATTGAAAAAGAAGGACGTTTTACCGATTATATGCTTGGCGAATATCATCATATGAATATTACTTCTATGCCTCGTATTACCGGAGTTTCTACAAAAGAAGAAGCTATTGAAGAATTAGAATCAAAGCATTTCGACTTAGTAATACTTATGATGGGTGTTGATAAAAAAGGTCCATTGGAAATTAGTCATACAATAAAAAGAAAATACTCGTATATTCCGATTTTTTTATTGCTAAATAATAATAGCGATTTGTCTATTATAGAAGATAGTAAAGAAGAGTTAATAAGTATTGATAAGATATTTGTGTGGAATGGTGATTCAAAAGTGTTTTTTGCAATGGTAAAAATGCTTGAAGATAAGGTTAATGCTGATAACGATACGCAAATTGGCTTGACTAGAGTAATATTGATAGTTGAAGATTCGGCAAAATATTATTCTAGATATTTGCCGATTCTTTATAAAATTGTAGTGGAGCAAACAAAACGATTAATAGAAGATGTTAATACCGAAGACTTATATAAAGTTCTAAAACTCCGTGCTCGACCTAAAATATTGCTTGCAACAAGTTACGAAGAAGCAATTGAAATATTTGAAAAATATAAAGATTATTTTATTTGTATAATATCTGATGTGAGTTTTCCTAAGAGTGAAAAAATGTGTGATATTGCAGGTTTTGAATTAATTAAATATGTAAAAAGTGTTATTCCTAATTTGCCAATTTTATTGCAATCATCAGATTCAGAGAACGCAAAATACTCCTATGAAATAGGAGCGAATTTTATGAATAAGAATTCTGAAAGTTTATTGCAGGACTTAAAAAGTTTTATAAACTTTCATTTAGGTTTTGGCGATTTTGTTTATCGCGATAATTTTGGAAATCAAATAGCTGTTGCAAAATCGATGAAAGAATTTGAATCGTTTTTAGAAACTGTTCCTGATGATTCTTTAGTTTATCATGCTTTAAAAAATCAATTTTCTTTGTGGTTGATGGCACGTGGCGAAATTCAAATTGCAAAAATAATAAATCCACTTAGTGTAAATGATTTTAAAAATCCGGGACAATTACGACAATTCTTAATTAACATTATTAAATTACATAGGCGCGAACATGCTAGAGGTAAGATTGTAAATTTTAGCGAAATAGATTTGTTAGAAGAAAGTAATATTGTTAGTTTAAGTTCTGGTGCTCTTGGTGGAAAAGGTAGAGGTCTGGCTTTTATTAATACATTAATATATAATTTTCAGTTTAAAGAATTATTACCAATAATAAATGTTAGAACACCCAAAACTAGCATAATAGGAACCGAAGAATTCGATTTGTTTTTAGAAACTAACAAGTTGACAGAAAGGGTTTTCAGGGAATCGGATTTTAATAAAATAGAAGAAAGTTTTATTAATGGACGATTATCAAGTCAATTACGCAAAAAATTAAAAATATTTATTAAGCTAATAAAAAAACCTTTAGCAGTTAGGTCATCAAGTTTGTTCGAAGATAGTATTACACAACCTTTTTCCGGAATTTTTGGCACGTATATTTTGCCTAATAATCATCCCAATGACGATGTGAGATTAAAACAATTAATGAATGCAATAAAATTAGTATATGCATCTATTTATTCTAATAATTCAAAAAATTATTTTAAAGCTATTGGATACAAAATAGAAGAAGAAAAAATGGCTGTTATAATTCAAGAATTAGTTGGGAATCAATATGAAAATTATTATTATCCACATATTAGCGGAACTGCACAATCGCATAATTATTATCCTGTAGCCCACATGAAACCGGATGAAGGTTTTGCTGTTGCTGCATTAGGTCTAGGGCAGTATGTAGTAGAAGGAGAAAGAGCATATCGTTTTTCTCCAACATTTCCGAAACTAGAGATTTCAACAACTAAAAGTTTATTAAAAAATTCACAGGTGAATTTTTATGCTGTTGATATGAATAAAACAGAAATAAACTTGCTCGAAGGAGAAGATGCTGCACTAATAAAACTCGATATTGATGTGGCAGAGAAACATAAAACAATTAATCATATTGTATCGGTGTACGATTCTGAGAACGATAGAATTATGCCTGGCTTAGATATTTATGGCCCGCGAATATTAAATTTTGCTAATATTCTTAAATATGATTATATCCCACTTGCAAAAACAATAAAAGTTATATTAGATATTGTAAAAGATGCCTTAGGCTCTCCTGTAGAAATAGAATTTGCTGTGGATTTAACAAAAGATAAAAAAGGACTTGTTTCGTTTTATTTACTTCAAATTAAACCTCTTGTTGGTAACGACGAGAGTTGTAATCTTGATATGAGTAAAATAAATAAGGATAAAGTAATTCTTTATTCAGAAAGAACTATGGGAAATGGAAGACTTGAGAATATTCGCGATATTGTTTATGCAGATCCTAATAAGTTTAATAAGAACGAAACAATTGAAATGGTTAAAGAGATAGAAAAAATAAATTCTAAATTACAAAATCAAGGAAAACAGTATGTGCTAATTGGTCCGGGAAGATGGGGAACTCGAGATAGATTTATTGGAATTCCTGTTGTGTGGCCACAAATTTCAAATGCAAAAATTATTGTTGAAATGAGCCTCGAAGATTTCCCATTGGACGCATCTTTAGGTTCACATTTTTTTCACAATGTAACTTCTATGAATGTTGGATATTTCTCTGTTAATCATAAGTCGATAAAAGATTTTATTTCTTGGGATATTGTAAAAAAACAGAAAGTAGTAGAAGAAACGAAATTTTTTAAGCATATTGAATTTTCAAACCCAATAACTGTAATAATGGATGGGCATAAAAGAATTTCAACAATTTTAGAAAATAAAAATTAAATAATATAAGGTATGAGTTTTTACACAAATCAACAAGATAATTTGCAAATAGATTTTAGTGATACTTCCTTTAATTTGTTAATGCAAAAACGAATACATAAGGTATTGTTAGTTGCAAGTAGTTACGATGCTTTTATGCTTGAAGAAGATGGAAGAATTGATGAACAGATATTTAACGAATATGTATCGTTAAATTTAAGATACCCACCGGTTTTTGTTTTGGTAAATTCAGTAGAAAAAGCTATAGAAACATTAAAGGAAGATAATATAGATTTGATAATTACTATGTTGCGAATTGGCGAAGAAGATACATTTGATTTTGCAAATAATATAAAATCAGATTTTCCTACAATTCCTATTGTTGTTCTTACTCATTTCTCGCGCGAAGTTACAATGAAACTAGAAAAAGCCGATTTAAATGCAATCGATTATGTATTTTGTTGGCTTGGCAATGCCGATTTATTATTAGCTATTATTAAACTTATCGAAGATAAGATGAATGTTCAGCATGATGTGGATATTGTTGGTGTTCAAACTATATTGCTTGTTGAAGATTCTATTCGATATATCTCATCATATTTACCTAATATTTATAAAATAATATTTAAGCAATCGAAAGAATATATGCGCGAAGCTTTAAACGAACACCAGAAAATGCTTCGTATGCGAGGAAGACCCAAAATATTGTTAGCAACAAATTACGAGCAGGCTATAGAATTATACGAAGAATATAAATATAATTTGCTTGGTGTAATTTCTGATATGACATATAAACGCAAAGGGATAAAAGAAAAATTGGCAGGAGTTAGGTTGTGTAAAAAAGTAAAAGAAGATGATGAATTTATTCCATTTTTAATTCAGTCGTCAGATCTCGATAATAAAAAATATGCAGATGAATTAAATGCCGGTTTTATTCATAAATATTCGAAATCTCTTTCGATAGAACTTCGAAATTATATTATTAAGCAATTTGCCTTCGGAGAATTCAAATTTATAAATCCTGAAGATGGTAAGGTTGTTGGTAAAGCTACCGGTTTGCAAGAATTACAACATATGATTGTTAATGTTTCAGATGCTTCTCTAGAGTATTCTGCAAGTAGAAATGAATTATCGAAATGGTTAAATGCCCGCGCTATATTTCCAATAGCTCAGCTATTCAAATATATTAAGTTAAGCGATTTTAATAATTTAAATGAAGCAAGAGATTATATCTATCGCTCGATATCGAGTTATCGAATGAGTAAAGGACGTGGTGTTATTGCAAAATTCGATAAAAATAGCTTCGACGAATACCTTGTTTTCTCACGCATAGGAGACGAATCGATTGGAGGAAAAGCTAGAGGTTTGGCTTTTATTAATGCCATTATTAAGAAAAATAAAATTTTTAATAAATTTAAGGATGTAATTATTACTATTCCTCGTACAGTAGTGCTTAGTACCGATATTTTTGACGAATATATGGATTCTAACGATTTGTATGAAATTGGCTTGTCTGATATGAGTGATGATGAAATATTAAAACATTTTGCTGAAGCAAGATTGCCTAGCCGTGTTTATCAAGATTTATATACTTTTATTTCTGTAGTTAAAAATCCAATTGCAATTCGTTCGTCAAGTAAACTCGAAGATTCGCATTACCAGCCATTTGCCGGAATATATTCGACTTATATGATTCCTAAAGTCGATAACAGTACCTTGATGATTAAAATGCTTTCTGATGCCATAAAAAGTGTATATGCATCGGTATATTTCGAAAGTAGTAAGGCATATATGACAGCTACATCTAATGTTATTGACGAAGAAAAAATGGGAATCGTTTTACAAGAAGTATGCGGTACTCAATATAGGGATTGCTTTTATCCTACTCTTTCAGGAGTTGCTCGTTCTATAAATTTTTATCCAATAGAACCGGAAAAATCTGATGAAGGAATTGCTAATATTGCTTATGGCTTAGGAAAACAAATTGTTGATGGGGGAGTATCTTTGCGATTTTCGCCCAAACATCCTAAAAAAATATTGCAGCTTTCGTCTCCTGCTATGTCTATGCGCGATACACAGAAATATTTTTACGCATTAAACTTAAATCCCGAAACTTTTAAATTATCTACCGATGATGGTGTTAATATTATAAAATGTAATATAAATGATGCAATAAACGATAAGACATTTAAATATGCAGCATCAACTTACGATTTTCAAAATGATATTGTTAGAGATGGAACAATGTACGATGGAAAGAAAATTGTAACATTTGCAAATATTTTAAAATATAATAAGTTTCCATTAGCCGATATTTTAAAAACCTTACTCGAAATGGGGCAACGTGAAATGGGAAATCCTATAGAGATTGAGTTTGCGGTTGACCTAAATGTAAAAGAAGGAGAAAAAGTAATTTTTAACTTTTTGCAAATACGCCCTATTGTCGATAACGACCAAAATATTGATATTAGTATCGATGATGTAAAGGATGAGGACACAATAATTAATTGCCAGTCGGCATTAGGTAATGGAACTATAAATGATATTTGCGATTTCGTTTATGTAAAACCGGAAACATTTATTGCATCGGAAAGCTTAAATATTGCTGCCGAAATATATAAATTGAACGAGAAATTTATAAACGAGAAAAAAAATTATATTCTTGTGGGCCCCGGGAGATGGGGATCGGCAGATCCTAGTCTGGGAATTCCTGTTAAATGGGCTCATATCTCTCAAGCTCGACTTATTGTAGAATCAGGATTAGATAATTATAGAATCGATCCAAGTCAAGGAACTCATTTTTTTCAAAATCTAACATCATTCCGTGTTGGATATTTCACCATTAATCCGTTTATAAATGATGGATTTTATGATTTGGATTATCTAAATAAATTTGATGCTGAATTTGAGAATAAATTTATCCGTCATGTAAGATTTAAAAAACCAGCTAAGATTAAAATTGATGGAAAACAGAATAAAGGAGTAATACTAAAGCCTGATTAAATAGGATTTATTACAGAGAATATAAAATAATTTGTTCATAAGTTATAAAATAATAAGTATAATGGATGTAAATAAATTAATAAATAGGCTTGAACAGAAGCACTCAGGAGAGGTGGAATATTTACAGGCTGTTCGAGAAGTGTTAGAATCAATTAAAGAAGTATATAGCAAAAATCCACAGTTTGAAGAATCCGGAATTATTGAGAGAATAATTGAACCCGATAGGATTTACACATTTAAAGTTCCGTGGTTGGATGATTGTGGGAAAGTGCATGTAAATATTGGATATCGTATTCAATTTAATAATGCAATTGGCCCATATAAAGGAGGCCTGCGATTTCATCCGAGTGTAAATCAAAGCATATTAAAATTTTTGGGTTTTGAGCAAATATTTAAAAATTCATTAACTACTCTCCCTCTGGGCGGAGCAGTGGGTGGAGCAGATTTCGATGCAAAAGGGAAATCGGATATTGAAATATTGCGATTTTCACATGCATTTATGATAGAACTTTGGCGAATTATTGGTCATAAGACTGATATTCCGGAGGGTGATATAGGTGTTGGTGGAAGAGAAATAGGATTTCTTTATGGAATGTACAGAAAACTTGCTAGAGAAAATTCAGGTGTTATTACCGGGAAAGGACTTAATTGGGGAGGAAGTTTAATTCGTCCCGAAGCTACAGGCTACGGGAATGTGTATTTTGCTAGAGAGATGTTAGAAACAAAAGGAGAATCTTTTAAAGGAAAAACAGTAGCAATATCAGGATTTGGTAATGTTGCATGGGGAACAACAAAAAAGGCTAATGAATTAGGTGCTAAAGTAGTAACAATTTCAGGTCCCGATGGATATATTTATGACCCTGAAGGTATTTCAGGAAATAAAATCGATTACTTACTCGAACTTCGTGTAAGTAATGAAGATATTGTTAAACCTTATTCTTATCGATTCCGAAGTGGACAGTTTTACGAAAAAAAGAAACCTTGGGAACAAAAGGTAGATATTGCACTCCCTTGTGCAACACAAAATGAATTAAATAAACAAGATGCTGAAGCCTTAATAAAAAATGCTTGTATATGTGTTTCGGAAGGTGCTAATATGCCTTGTACACCCGAAGCCATTGAACTATTTCATAAAAATAAAATATTATTCGGCCCGGGTAAAGCTGCTAGTGCAGGGGGAGTTGCTGTTTCGGGTCTTGAAATGTCGCAAAATTCTATGAAATTAAATTGGTCAAGAGAAGAAGTTGATGAAAAATTATGCGAAATTATGAATAGCATACACGAAGAATGTGTAAAATATGGAAAAACTAATGATGGATATGTCGATTATGTTAAAGGAGCAAATATTGCCGGTTTTTTAAAAGTCGCAAATGCAATGCTCGATCAGGGTGTATATTAACTCAGGTTAATAGATATCTTTGATAGTAAAAATTTTATGAACGGTGAAGCCCTCAATGGAAATTAATTTTAATAGAACAGTATTAATTATATTGAATAACTAGTTTTAAATATAGAAATAATAATAAGTATGGAAACAATAAAGACAATTTATTTAGGCGATTTAAGAACCGAAGCAACACATATTCAATCGGGAAATAAAATTATTACCGATGCTCCTGTCGATAATAGGGGTAAGGGAGAATATTTTTCTCCTACCGATATGCTTGCAACATCATTAGCAAGTTGTATATTAACAATAATGGGTATTCGTGCTATGGATTCGGGATTTTCTATTGATGGAGCAAGTGCTAAAACATGGAAAATTATGTCGGAGAATCCTCGAAGAGTTGCCGAAATAAAAATTGAATTCGATTTTTCTATGTGCAAATTAGTCGATAAGGAAAAGGATATTCTTCGTGGATTAGTAAAAGTTTCTCCTGTACCTTTAAGTCTTCATCCGGAAACTAAACAAACAGTAAGTCTAAAATTTTAATATTTATATACAAACCCAGACCTTAAAATAAGATCTGGGTTTGTATTTATTTATGCACTTTGTGTTGGCATTTTTCTGTCAACTTTTTTTATTAATCCTTGTAATACTTTACCCGGGCCAACTTCTGTAAAAGAACTAGCGCCATCGGCTATCATATTAATAGCTGTTTGTGTCCATTTTACAGGAGATGTTAATTGTGCAATAAGATTTTCTTTTATCTCATCGGGAGAAATAGAAGGTACTGCATTTACATTCTGATATATAGGACAAAGAGGTTTGTTAAAGACAGTATTATTTATTGCTTCTTCTAATTCTTTTTTTGCAGGATCCATAAGTGGAGAGTGGAATGCTCCTCCAACTTTTAATTTTAATGCTCTTTTTGCTCCGGCAGCATTAAGTTTTTCAATAGCTAAATCTATTCCTTTTTCCGAACCTGAGATAACAACTTGTCCCGGACTGTTGTAATTTGCCGGAACAACAATTTCGTCTATCTCCGAACAGATATCTTCAATAATTTTATCTTCTAGTCCAATAATCGCAGCCATTGTTGAAACTTCGACTTCGCATGCTTTTTGCATTGCCATTGCACGTTTATATACTAATTTTAATCCGTCTTCGAACGATAATGTACCATTGGCAACCAATGCAGAAAATTCTCCTAATGAGTGTCCTGCAACCATTTCTGGTTTAAAATCTTCAATTGTTTTCGATAAGATTACTGAATGAAGAAATATTGCCGGTTGTGTTACTTTTGTTTGCTTAAGATCGTCTTCTGTTCCGTTAAACATTAAGTCGGTAATTCGAAAGCCTAATATTGTATTTGCTTTTTCGAATAGTTCTTTGGCTATTGGGTAGTTATCGTATAAATCTTTACCCATTCCTACAAATTGAGCTCCTTGCCCTGGGAAAACGTATGCTTTCATAAACAGTTTTTTAGATTATTAATTGTTATTTATTAGAGAGTATAATTTTTAGTATTTAAAAACTTAACTCGGTAAAATTTTAATTAATTATAATGAAAAACAAAATTACTAAAATTCTAGTGTAATTTCGAACCTATTAAATGAATGAATTCTTCTCTGGTTTTTATATTATTTAAGAATGAACCTGTAAAGGCAGAAGTTGTTGTTACAGAGTTTTGTTTCTGTACTCCACGCATTTGCATACACATATGTTGAGCTTCTATAACTACTGCAACTCCTTTTGGATGTAAAGTTTCTTCTATACAGTCTCGTATCTGATTAGTTAGTCTTTCTTGTATTTGTAGTCGTCTGGCAAAAGCTTCTACTACTCTTGCAATTTTACTTAAGCCTGTAATGTATTGATTTGGAATATATGCAACATGAGCTTTGCCATAAAAAGGAATCATATGATGCTCGCACATTGAATATAGTTCAATGTCTTTAACAATAACCATATGATTATAATCTTCCTTAAATATTGCTGATGTTATAATATCTTTAGGCTCAATGCTGTAGCCTTGATTTAGGAATTGGATGGCTTTTGCTACTCTTACAGGAGTATCAACTAAGCCCTCTCTGTCAGGATCTTCTCCAATAAGTTTTAGAATTTCAGAATAATGTTCAGCTAGTTTTTTTGTCTTAACATCGTCCCACGAATCAATTCTTTTATATCCGCTATTCTCGGTTGTTCTAACCCCTCCATTAATTATTTCCATATTATTTAGTTGTCATTAATGTTTTAAATATTTTATTAATCTGTAATTTATACTTGTATTAATGTAAATAGAATAATCTTTCGATGATTACTTTTTTCAATAAACAAAAATAGAAAGTATATTTGTAATAATATTTTACAAAATTAATAATAAAGTGAATATATTAATTGTTTCTGCAACAGAAAATGAAGTTCGAGTGTTGAAATCTTTATTATCAAATAACAAGATAGATAATAATAAGGAGATATATAAGATAAATGATGTAAAAATTGAATTTCTTGTAAGTGGTATTGGAATGGTTTTCTCTGTTTATAGCTTATTAAAAAAAATAAATATTTCTAAATACGATTTTGTTATTAATATGGGTATTGCCGGAGCATTTAACAATGAATTAGCTATAGGTTCGGTTGTTAATGTTGCTCAAGAAGAATTTGGTGATTTAGGAATCGAATCAAAAGATAGATTTTTATCCCTGTTCGATACAAAATATTTATCAGAAAATGAGTTTCCTTTTAAAAATGGAATTATAGTTAATCCTGGTGTAAATAGATTTAATATTAAATTACCTCAGGTAAATGGTGTTACGGTTAATACCTCACATGGAAATGCACAATCGATTAGTAAGTTTAAAGAGAAATTCGATGCCGATATCGAAACTATGGAAGGAGCAGCAGTATTTTATGTATGTTTACTCGATAATATTCCGTTTCTTCAAATTCGAGCTGTTTCGAATTATGTAACTGAGAGAAATATAAACGAATGGAAAATTCCTTTGGCAATCGAAAATTTGAATAACACTGTGTTCGATTTATTAAATACAATAGAGTAAATAGTTAAGAATGAATAAAATAAAAATAGGATTTTCTACTTGTCCGAACGATACTTTTATGTTCGATGCATTAGTACATAAAAAAATCGATACAAAAGGTTTAGATTTTGATGTTACTTTAGCAGATATCGAAGAGCTAAATAATCTTACAAAGCAAGGGGAAATAGATGTGTTGAAAACTAGTTTTCATAGCTATGCGTATGTATCCGATAAATATGTTTTACTTGATTCGGGTAGTGCTTTGGGAAAGAATAATGGGCCGATTTTAATTTCAAAATATAAAATTTATCCCGACGAAATTAGCGATTTGCATATTGCTATTCCCGGAGAGAAAACAACAGCTAATTTACTGCTTTCAATAGCATACCCAAATGTAAAAAAGAAAACAGAATATATATTTTCCGATATCGAAGATGTGGTTTTAAGTAAGGAAGTTGATGCAGGTCTTTTAATTCACGAAAATAGATTTACATACGCAAAAAAAGGATTGAAGAAAATTATTGATTTTGGGGAGTACTGGGAAGAAAAACTAAAATCGCCAATACCATTGGGGGGGATAGTAATTAAACGCTCTTTAAAATACGAATTGCAGTTAACAATTAATAAATTAATAAGACAAAGTATAGAGTATGCATATTTACATAAAGGGTCTGCCGAAAAGTTTATTAAAGAAAATGCTCAAGAGATGAACGATGAGGTTATTCAAAAACATATCGATTTATATGTAAATTCATATTCAATAAATCTTGGTAAAAAAGGACGAGAAGCAATAAATGTTTTATATAATAAAGCAAATTCTTTAGGTATTATACCAAAGATGAATGAACAAATATTTTTAACTTAGCAGAAATTTTAATATACATAATTATGATAGTAGTAACAGGTGCAGCAGGGTTTATTGGAAGTAATTTAGTTAGTAAATTAAATAGCGAAGGATTTAAAGATATTATCTTAGTCGATGATTTTTCGAATGAAGAGAAAAATAAAAATCTAGAAAATAAAATATATACCGATAAGATACATAGAAAAGATTTCTTTACTTGGTTAGATAATAATCAAAAATTTGTACAGTTTATTTTTCATATTGGAGCACGTTCAGCTACTACAGGATTCCCCAAAGAAGTTTACGATGAATTAAATCTTGATTATACTAAAACTGTTTGGAGTAAATGTGTTGAATATGGTTTGCCATTGGTATATGCATCTTCGGCTGCCACTTATGGTATGGGCGAGTTTGGCTTCGACGATAATCATGAAATAGTGAGTAAATTAAAACCACTGAACTTATATGGCGAGTCGAAAAATAATTTCGATAAATGGGCTTTGAAGCGAGAAAAACAGCCTTATTTCTGGGCAGGTTTAAAGTTCTTTAATGTGTATGGACCTAATGAGTATCACAAAGGACGAATGGCATCGGTTGTTATGCATGCTTTTAATCAGATTCAGAAAACAGGGGGAATGAAATTGTTTAAATCTCATAATCCTGATTATCCCGATGGTGGTCAGACCCGCGATTTTGTTTATGTAAAAGATTTAAACGAAATTATGTTTTTCTTGATGAATCATAGAAAAAATTCAGGTCTTTATAATGTTGGAACAAGTAAAGGAAGAACTTTTCTCGATTTAACAAAAAATACTTTTAAAGGAATGGATGTTGAAGAAAATATTAGTTTTATCGATACACCTGTTGATATACGCGATAAATATCAATATTTTACAGAAGCAAACATGAGTAAGCTTCTTTCGATTGGATATAATAAACCTTTTACAAGCCTTGAAGATGGTGTGAATGATTATGTAAAAAAATATTTAATCGGACATAGATATAATTAATTACGAATTACGAATTCTAAAAGCTGACAACTAATTTAATACTGCCAATTATTAACTTAAGATTGTTCTGCCGAGCGTAGTCGAGGTATCTGTCAAATTAATAAAGGTTATTAATATTTGTTCGGTAGAAATGAGGTTAACAGTTAATTTTATTAAAAATAGATTTCTTAGCCATAATACTTTGAAAAATGCCTCGGCTTAGCATAAATAATAGAAATGCAAACCATAAGCCATTGTTACCCCATAAATTATTGAAGATGTAATACGAAGGAAGGAAAATTAATAAAGAAGAAAGCAACATAGAGTTTCTCATTCCTGCCGATGCAGTAGCTCCTATATAAATTCCATCCCAAATAAATGCAGAAAAAGAAGCTAATGGAAGCAAGATTGTCCAGAATAAGTATGGTTTTACTTGCTCAATAACAATTTCGTTGTTGGTAAATAATAATATTAGTTTATCGTTAAAGAATGCATATACAATTGTAAATATTAAAGATAAAGCAATGCCCCATAAAAAAAGAAGCTTAGTTGCTTTATATAGATTTTTTTTATCATTGGCACCATAATATTTGCCAACAATTGCTTCTCCTGCATATGCAAATCCATCGGTAACGTACGAAAAAATTGTAAAAAATTGTAAAAGTAATGTGTTTACTGCAAGTATAGTGTCGCCTTTAGATGCCGATACTGCTGTGAAAAACGATAAAATAAAAATAAGGAATATTGTTCGTATAAAAATATCTTTATTAACTAAATAAAACATTTTTAAAGCTTTAGCCTGCATAGCTTTTACAAGATTAATGTATCTCGATAATTTACCATAATATTTCAAAAGTAAGATTATAGAAATAATAAAACCCGAATATTGTGCTATTACTGTTCCTAATGCTACCCCTGACGATTTCATCCCGAAAACTCTAATTAATAGTATATTAAATACAATATTTAAAGCGTTGATTATTATGGCAATAATCATTGGGAAACGTGAATTTTGCATTCCTATAAACCATCCGGTAATTGCATATAGCCCTATTGTAGCAGGTGCAGCCCAAATACGAATAAAAAAATATTGTCTTGCAAAATATTCTACTTCAGTACTTCCATTAATAATTTTAAAACTAAGCCATGCAATAGGAATCTGGAGTAATAATAATAATAATGCTCCAGCAAAAGCTACTATTAATGAACGTGATAAAATCAGAGTGCTTTCTTCTAAATTTCGTTTCCCGTAGGCTTGAGCAGTAAACCCACTTGTCCCCATTCGTAAAAAACTAAAACCCCAATAAATAAAATTGAAAATCATAGTCCCAATAGCAATTGCACCTATATATACTTTCGAATCGAGATGACCAACCAAAGCTATATCAACTATTCCAAGTAATGGAATAGTGATATTGCTGATAATATTAGGGATGGCTATATTTAGTATTCGTTTGTTCATATATAATTGTGCTAATGTAATATTAATTTGTAAAATTTTTATTTTTCGTTTGAGCTTTTGAGAGTATTTATTAGTTCAAATAACAAATTCTAAAATTCAAATTTCGACTGATGGTTTTTGTAGAAGTAGCAGAAAAAAGACCTTAAGGTTTTATAACCTTAAGGTCTGAAGAACGAAGTTCAAATTTTCAAATTTTATTTAAAAGCTTTTTCCAGTAGTCCGTCACCTTCGAGTTTAAGTCTATCGAAGTACTCAGGTACATTTCTCCCTGTTAATTTATCAACATATAATTTAGCAAGATATTGGCCAAGCATAAATCCTTGTCCTCGTAATCCAATAAATAAACCTTTCTCAGGATCAATTATCATTCTTGGTTCAACATAATATCCCGACCATACAGCTTGAAATCCTACAGATGATAGATTTGGTATCCAATCAACAAATACCTCAGAAACAATTTGCAAGAACTCTTGAGAGTTAATGTTTGTATTCTTTCCTGTTTCTAGAGCTTCTATTGTCGGTGAGGCACAACCAATAATCTGACCTGTTTCTGCTAATTGTTGACCATATACGGCTGAGAATCCTTTATATTTCCTACGGTCGATAATCATAGGTAATGGAGTATTATCCATACCCATATTTGGTATTCTTCGTGTAATAAATGCTTGATGTTTTACTGGGAACAATCCGGTTTCTATGCCTAATTGTTTGGCGTGTTTGTCGGCATTCTCCCCCAAAGCGTTTACGAATATTTCTGTTTCGTATTCAACATATTCATTATTATGGTCTTTAACAATAACATTATATGTTTTGCCATTCTTGCTAACATCAATAAGTTGGCAATCTTCTAAAATTGTTCCTCCATTTTCTTTACCAATATTCCTAATCGAATCGACAACAATTCCCGGTGTTGCTTGCCAACAATTATCAGTAATTAAGGCCGATTTATAAGTAGAGATATTCTGATTAAAGAATGGTGAAATTCTTTTATTAAAATCTTTTGGTTCTATCATCTCAGCATTCGACCAAGCCATAGAATCTTCTAAGGCTTTATACATTTGTTCGTCGTGAGCAAAGGTTACATATTTGATAGGGAAGAAATTAATATTAGTTTTCTTTTGAAGATTTTTAAAAATCTCTAAATTGTTATTTGCTATATCAGAAAGTTCAGGTAAACTGAAATTTGGTCTTCCGCCTGCAATATTTCTCCATGATCCACCGCGTCCGTAATTTAGAAGTACAGGTTTTTGTCCTGCTTCGGCAAGATATCTGAAAAGAGCACTTCCTCCAATACCACCACCGGCAACTAACGATTGTACTTTTACTTTCTTCCTTGCAGATGATTTTTCTGAAGTAATAATGCTTTCATGTTTTTCTTTAGGATACAATTCACCTAAAGTAAGTTGGTTCGAAAGTGGTCCGCGTGGAGTAGAATCTCCAATTAATGAGATATCATATTTAGGAAGAACTTGTCTTAATCTTTTAATACATCTTTTCCCTCTACATGGTCCCATTCCCAGTCGAGTAGTGTGTTTTATCTCGTCAATAGAAATAAATTTCCTGTCTCCAACAACATTAAGAATATCATCGAGCTTAACATCTTCGCAATGACAGATATATTCTTCTGTTTCTGTATTATCAGAATTCTCATCGTAATATTCAATATCTTCGGGGAACTTTTCTTTAACGATAAATCCTCTTACTTTTGTTAATTCATTACCTGTAATTGTAAGCGATTTAACTCTTGCAATATTTGTTTTATTCTTTTTCTTAAGTATTTTTTCAATAACTCCTTCGCCTAATCTAGTTCCATTATTATCTACTAAATATACTTCTGAGTTTTCTTCTGCTTCGTATTCAATAGGTAAAAATAACCAATCTTTATCTTCATTATACCCAAATATTGCTAATCCCGGACATTGATATACACATTGCATACATCCTGTGCATTTGTCGTAATCAACAACAGGAATCAAGCCTGTCGATAGTTTGGTAATAGCTCCTTGTGGACAAGCAAATGTACATGGATTACATGCAAATCCATAAGTACAATCTATTACAACGAAAGGTTTTTTTTCTTTTCTTTCTGGTGTTGGTTCAGCGGCTTGTTCTCTTATTTGTATAGGATGTTGTTGAGAGTCGATATATTCTTTCGATACTGTTAAATATTTTTCGTAATCATAACGAGCACCCATTTCACCAAGAATTTCGTAAGCTGCTTGTTTTCCTCTAAGAACAGCACTTGTGCCTTCGCCAATACGAATAGCATCACCGGCACCATGACAATCTCTTCCGAAAATCTCTTTTCCTTTAATAAATAATGCATCGTCTTGTACTAATCCGGTACAAATATTTATTGCATCAATATCTTTAATAATTTTTTCTGTTCCCGGTATTGGTTTAAAATCTTTTGCTTCTGCAATTACAGCACCAATAATTCCATCGTAATTTTCGTTTGGAATTGCTTTTACAAGAATATGAGAAAGCATAATAGGAATACCTAATCGTCGTACTCTGTTTGCTTGAACAGGGAATCCTCCCTCGTTAGGCATTGCTTCGATAATTGCTTTTACATTAGCTCCGGCCTGCATTAATTGGTACGATGTAAGATATCCGATATTACCCGCACCTACTGTAAGTATATTTTTACCTAATAATGTGAATTCTTGGTTCATCATTTTTTGAATAACTGCGGCAGTATATACTCCGGGAACATCATCGTTTTCGAAAGATGGCATAAATGGTACAGCTCCTGTTGCTACAATTAAATGCTTAGCATCGACATAAAATATTTCTTCTGTCTTAATATTCTTTACTGCTAAACGTTTTCCTTCTAGAATATCCCAAACGGTAGAGTGTAAAATTATTCCATCGTGATTTTCTCCGGCAAGAGTTTTAGCAATGTCGAAACCACGCATTCCACCAAATTTCTTTTCTTTCTCGAAGAAGAAGAATTGATGTGTTTGCATTAGAAATTGACCACCAATTTCATCATTATTATCAATAACCAGATTGTCGATATTGTTTTCGTTTAATATTTCTCTTGCAGCAAGTCCGGCTGGTCCTGCACCAATAATTACAACATCGGTTTTGTGTATGTTAAGCGAAATATCAGTCTCAGGTTTTCTTTCTTCAGGTTGGTAATCTTTTGGAATTTCTTGTACTTCTTTAACTCCATCAATCTTTGTAATACAAATTCTACGAATTACTCCATCAACAAGCATTTCGCATGCCCCACATTTTCCAATACCACATTCAAGACCTCTGGTTCTTCCATCGATACTGTGACTGTGTACCGGAAAACCTGCTTGATGTAAAGCTGCTGCAATAGTAAAACCTTTTTCGCCTTTTACTTCTTGCCCTTTGTATTTGAAACTAACAATTTCCTCGTGTGGAATATTTAAAATCGGATGTTTATTTATTTTGTGCATGATTTATAATATTTATTTTTTAAAATGTATTGCGAATGAATGATTAACTGTTTTTATATATTATTCTATAAGACTATTATTTTTATTAAATGTTTATTCTATAAACAATAAAAATGTTATAAGTTGTATTTTTCCTGTATTTTAAAATACAAATGACAATATATATCTTTATAAAAAAAGATATTTGAATTAAAATATGCAATGATTTTTATCATTTAAAACAAGCCAAAAATATAAATTATATAGAAGAAAAATTGTTTTTTTGATTTTAAAATTATTATAGATGATTTTTCTTTTAACTGATAATTATTTCGAAATCATATAAGTTCTTAAATCCGGTGGTATAGTGATTTAAAAATACTAAATTTTTTAAAAATACCTGTCATTTCGATTTTGTGGAGAAACGGCGAAGCCCTCAACGAAGTTAATCTGTTAACAAGTACTTATTAGTTTTAAATATGTGCTTTGGAATTCTATTATACAGATGTCTCGACTATCGCTCGACATGACAATTCTCAGTAGGAAGTCAGCAATTATTAATTGATAGAAGAAAATTAATAATTTGTAATTAAAAGAATCAGATGTCTCGACTTCATTGCTGAGTTTATGTAACTTGTTAAAAAAAGACCTTAGAGCATAACTCTAAGGTCTTTAAAAAAAATAATTAATAGCTTATTGAATTGCAAATTTTCTAACAAATGATTTATTGTCGGAATATATTTTCAAATAATATATTCCGGGAGGATAGTTAGAAACATTAATTTCTTTTACTAATTCGTTAATATTTTTAAAGTTCTTAATAAATAATGTTTGACTCTGAGTATTAATAATTTTTAATGTAAAATCGATTTTAATCTCAGAATTTAGTTCAAGAGTTAAGTTGTCGTGTACCGGGTTAGGATAAATTTTAAATAGAGAACCTATATTATTAAAATCATTTATTCCATCTGGTATATTTAGTATAACAATTTTGTCGCTTCCTTCACACCCGTATTCGTCAGTAACAGTAACCGAGTATGTCCCTTCTTCTACAACAGTAAAGCTTCTATTTGTATCTCCGTTTTGCCACAAATAAGTTTCAAAATCTCCTGCATCGAGAGTGTGAGGGAAATTGGCATATATTGTATCCGGACCAAGATTTACATCTGGTGTTCCGATTACTTCGATATTTTCAGAAAGTGTATTGTTTTCTGCTACAATGTCTCCATCAAATAATACACTTACTACGAAGTTATGAGTTGTAATTTCATGAACATCAGCTTTTGTACTAAATGTATGGTTTGTATTATTATCAGGTTGTAAGTTTTCTGATAGTATTAAAGTGTCAAGAACATCAGCAGCACCATTTAAGCTATACGATAATGGTATTTTTGTGTCGGCATTTAACGAATAATTACTATTGTTTTCGATGCTAATAATTACATCAACAAGATCGGGATATTCACAAGATGAAACAGGTGCAACAAGCTCGATTACACTTAAATCTGTAATATTGAGAGTAACCATTACCGAATCGTAATTACTACATCCATGATTATCGGTAACAGTAACACTATAGTAATCATCAGCGCTAATAGTCGATTCTTCGACAGTAAATATTTGGTTTATCGATTCATCATGCCATATATAGCTATCGAAGACTCCCGGGTCTAAATTGTAACTAGTTGCTTTAACAATAGTGTCGGGACCTAAGTCAACTTCAGGATATCCAAATACTTCAACAGAAGTTTGTAGAGTGTCGTTCTCGGAACGCATATCTTTATCCCAAATAGTATATATATCGAAGTTATATAACAATGGCGATTGCATATTTATTGAGTCAATAAATGTGTAATTTAGTGTATTGTTCGGATATAACTCGCTTTCAAGAATAAGTGTGTCAACATTTATTAGTTCTTGATTTATATCGAATCCAATTAATACAGTATCTTGAATATGTAAAGTATCTGTTCCGTTATTCATAAATGTTATATCTATTGGAGTTTTCTCTAATAGTTCGCAATCAGATATTGGATTATTAAGATTTGTAACTCCTAAATCGTGTATCCAAAGAGTAACTTCTGCTGAATCTGTAGTTGAGCATGAGTGTTCGTCATAAACTGTTACTGAGTACCAGTCGCTTTGGCTTACAATATAAGTAGAATCAGTAGATCCATCTTCCCATAAATAAGCTTCATATCCATCTCCGGCATTTAAAGTAAAATTAAGAGCTTCTACAAATGTGTCAGGCTCTAATACAAAATCAGGATATCCAAACGATATAATAGTTTTTGTTAGTGTATCATTTGTATATGTCGAATCGTATTGCAATTTACTAAATACTTTAAGTTTATAGCTAGTGTCGAGAACAGACATGTCCGGTCCATTTTTAAATGTATATATAAATGAACTGTCGATACTAACTCGTTGTTGTAAAACAAGAGTGTCTATTGTTTCTTCAAGTCCAATTGTATAGCCTAACTGAATGCTATCGCCAATAAATAAAGTGTCGGTTCCGAAGTTTGTGAAGCGAGCTGTTAATGTAGCATCATTGCTTAATTCACAATCGGAAACAGGCGAAATTAAACTATCGAATCCGATATCAGGAATTAATCTTACTATTTCTATCGAGTCTGTAGAAAAACATCCTGTTGTATCGTTTGTTACAGTTACAGAATATTTTCCTTCAATAATAACATTAAATATTGAGTCGGTAGAACTATCTTGCCATAAATACGAGTTTATAGAATCGGTATAAGCATCTAGTACAACACTATCAGGATGAACGGTAAAGATGTCTTTCCCTAGTTCAATATCAGGGGTCCCATAAACATATACTTTATTGTAAGTAGTATCGTTACTTTCCGGTAAATTATAAAATTCAGGTGTTTCATCTAACAATGAGAAAGCATGTATATTATATTTCCCTACGCTTATCATATTAACCGAATTGCTGAATTCAAAAATGTAGGTGCTGTCAGGACATACGTATTCAGCTAGAATGCAAGTGTCGGTAATAGTTTCTATTTCTCCGCTTTCGAATTGAAATTTATAGCCAAGCATAATAGTATCGCCGATATTTAACGAATCTAATCCATAATTTTTTATCGAAACAGAAATATTCTCATCATCTGAAAGCGAACAAGAACTAAGTGGCCAAATAATAGAGTCGATTCCTACATCTTTTGGAGCTTCGTATATATTTAAATCGTCGAAAGCAAAACCTTCATAGGTGTTATTTGAGCCGTTACTTGCAAAAAGAAATCTTAGTTTTACACTCGATAAGTTTGTTATTTCTTTTGGCATAAATGTTTTTACAGTATACCATGTTCCGCTAATAGTGTCCCATCCTTGCGAGCCTAATGCCGGTATAGCTTCGTAATCGTTGTACCATTCCCATTTTGGGATATTTGGATACGAAAGAGAATCAACTGTTACCCAATTATTTCCGCCATCAATAGAATATTGAAATGCTGCTCCATCAAGATCTTCCTCTGTATCGCCCCATATTCTTAATTCAACAACTGGATAGTCGGAATTTACGAAACTAAAACAAGGACCTTCAACAAAAGAGTATTCATTATTATTATAGTTTCCATTAAGATTTGTAACCCAGCAATCATTATTTGCTGCTTGTGGTGAAATTGTCGATCCTGTAGGAATACCCCATTCCCATGTTGAATTTGTTCCTGAAGAAATCCAAAATCCCTCGTTTACTTCAAAATCGTTAAAGTATGGAGTAGAATAAGTTGGTGCGGCATAAATTTCTACATTTAGAGTGTCGTTATCATGCCATTCGTCATCATTGGCAGCTGTAGTAACATAAAAATCGGAATAATAACCCGCTTCCGAAAGATCAATAGTTGTTTTTAAAGTTACAATAGTATCTCCTCCTATAGGAATAGAACAAAAAATAGTATCGGTAACAATTGTAGTTCCTCCATCAACCGAACAAATTATTGGTATTGTATCGGGCGATATACTGCCTCCCAAGTTTTCTATACGTATTGTAACACTATCTGTTGATGTGTGTCCACAACCATCAATTGGAGATAATAATTCCGATACTCTAACATCTTTCGAAATATAATTACCTGCAAAAGATAAATTGTCGATATTCCATCCCGAATATTGATTTCCTCCATCGGTAGGACCAATATTAAATCGAAGTTTTACCTCATTTGAATATTCTACATAAGCCGGAATATTAATATTTATATGTTCCCAAGAGTTATCTCTTTCGTAGTAATCGTTTCTCCATATATTGTGCCAGCTAGAGCCATTGTCGGCACTTATATCTATAGTTGCCGAATCGGTATTATCGACATTTAACCATCTGTAAAAATATAAATCTAAATCTCTATAATAATTACAATTTATTGTTGGAGTAGTTGCTTTAAAGGCTCTATTAGTTAACGAAGTGTCGTAATCGCCGGGGAAAGGCATTATGCCTGTTAAATCAACTCCTAAAACATAATCGCCCTGATAAGCTTTTGAAGGGTCGGGGTTTCCAACTTGTCCTCCAAGTCCTTGAGGTAAATCTCTTTCAAATTCACCTGTTAATGTCCATGATTTGTCAGTTTCGAAATTATCGTAAAATATCGATTCAATTATATGTCTATTGCCATTTGGAGAAATATCTGTAGAAGGATAACTTCCTCCATCAATATATATGCTGTTTGCATTAAACATAGCATCAATAATATTATTATGTATTTCGTGAGTCAGGTCAGAAGAAATATCGTATGTTACCCATATGAAAGTATATCCGGTAGGAATGTCATAATTAAGGTTTTTGAATTTGGTAATGCCGGAGTTAAAATTTTCTGCTGTTCCTAATTGATTCTCCGGAGTGAAAATAGAATCTTCTGTTAAAAATAGTTTTATGCCATTGCTTGCAATATTGTTGTCGTCGGTATTTAACGATTTTAATATTAACGAATCTAACATAACAGTTCCGGTGTTTCCTGTAACGCGGAAATCTATTCTTAATATTGGATTTACCGATGACTCGGAAACAACGATGTCGGTGCATGCCTGATGTATCGATATTGTATCAAGTTCTTTTTCAACAGTACCTCTTTCAACTATAGTAATAGAATCGAGACAAACACCATGTCCATTATTTGTTGTTGCTTTAAAGCCAATAATACATGTGTCGAATAAAGCTCTGTTGGGTAATTGAATATTTCTCTCAACCCAACCTACTGTAGTATTTGCGTATTCTTCGAGAAAAACCCACGAACTATCTGCTCCTTTTTTATAATATACTTTTAAATTATCGTGTTTGCTTATCCATTCTTCTTGTGCATGATAAAAATGTAAGTCGGGGTTGATTGCAAATTCTAAATCCGTAGATGGCAGTTTTAATATTGTGGAAGGTAATTCTAAACTTTGAACAAAGAAAATAGCATTTTTACTGCCTTGGAATGCACTTTCAGGATGTCCACTATTTGGGGTGCCGGACTCGGCAGAATGTCCTCCTCCAAGTGTATCCCAATCGTATGAAAGATTAACATATTCGTTCCATTTGCTGGGAATGCCATCTTCGCTTTCGAAATTCTCGCTATAATATGTTTGCGAAAAAACATTTGAACTTAGAATAAATAAGAATATAAATATAGCTAGAACCTTTTTTGAAATAGTTGAATTCATACAATGAAATAATTAATGAATATATGATTAATAAATATACGAGAGAAAATAAAAATCGGTTACAAACAATAAGTATTAAATTTAAACAAATATACAAACTTATTTTTGCTTTTGTACGTAAATAATATATGAAGATTTTTATTGTTATATGTAATTTTTATAATAATTTAGTTAATATTGTATCATATATATTAGAACAGTTATAAAATATGTATTTAATAACATATATTAATTCGTGATTTTCTTAAAAATATATATAAATGAATTATATAAAAAGGAGTTATATATTACTATTTTTATTTGTTATTTTCTCTATAGCAAGAGTTTATTCGCAAACCGACAAAGAATTTTGGTTTGCTGTACCCGATATTACCAGTGGTAATTGCGTTGGAGGTACATGCCCGGGCGATGAGCCTATTTATTTACGATTATCGGCTTGTAAATTAGATGTTAATGTTAGTGTGTCTATTCCGGCTGCCGGGCTTACTATTGAAGAAATTACTATACCTGCAAATTCAACATATACAGTTAATTTAAGTCCTTTTTTAGCAAATCTTGAAAATACAAATTATGGTATTGTTGATAATAAGGGATTACATATTGTTGCCGATAATTTAATAAATGCTTTTTACGAACTAGGAGAAATTAATAATCCCGATATATTCTCGCTTAAGGGAAATAATGCTTTAGGAAAAGAATTTTACACTCCTTTTCAGAATGAATGGAATAATGCAAATATTTATACACCAACACCATATAGTGGTTTTGTAATTGTTGCAACTAAAGATAATACCACTGTTAATATAACTCCTACTCAGGATATTAAAGGAGGGAATTTAGCTAATATCCCTTTTGCAATTATTTTAGACGAAGGGCAAACTTATGCTTGTGTAGCAGATGGACAAAATGCTGCCGATCATCTTTCGGGTTCTTATATTAGTTCAGACGAGCCTATTGCTGTTACTATATACGACGATTCGGGAACCCATATCTCAGGACTAGATAATGATCTTAGTGGCGATCAGATAGTTCCTGTTGGAATTGTTGGTATGCAGTATATTGCAATTAAAGGAGATGTAACTTCAGATGAAAAAGTATTTATTCTTGCTACCGAGAATGCTACAACTGTAGATATTGATAATGGTACTGCAACACTTAATTTAGCAAATGCCGGCGATACTAAGTTGTATGCTTTAGTAAATCATGCTACAATAATAAATGCCGATAAACCTGTTTATGTATTACATTTAACAGGATATGGATCGCAGTTGGGCGCATCATTGCTGCCTACTATCGATGGTTGCACGGGTTCTTCTGTTGTTAATCTTTTTAGACCTACTACTCAAGCTTTTTATCTTAATTTAATGATTAGAGAGGGTACTGCAAAATCGCAATTTTATATCGAATACGAAGATGGAACAAGTTTTAATATTCCTCCTGAGTGGTTCGAGCCTGTAAAGTACGATTCTTCATGGCTTGTTTTAAAAAAATTGAAAAGTTTATTTGCAAATTCATCTATAGATGGTGGTATCCCATATAACGAAGTAACAAGAATTCGTAATACAGAAGATATTTTTCATGTTGGATTTAATAATGGAGCAGCAACAACAGGATGTAGTTATGCATTTTTTTCTAATTATAAAGGAAACAGGGGAAATGTTGAAGAAAGTATAACAGAACTAACAAATATACAAAAGTGTTTTGGAGAACCTATTCAGTTAGTAGCTACAGGAGGAGTATTTTATATCTGGTCGCCTGCAACATATCTCAACGATAGGTATAGTCCAATTCCTATAGTTAATGCAATACCGGGCACTTATCATTATGATGTATATATCGATAGAGCTTGTTATGCCGATACTGTTATTGGTGTTGATATTACTGTCTCGGATTATATTTATGCTCAGTTTACTCCCGACAAAAATTCGGGTTGTGCTCCTTTAGATATTAATGTTACCGATAACTCTGTTGGCGCTTTATTAGCAAAATATGAGTGGTGGTACGATTATGATGGTAGTTCTCCTGCAGATGTTTTGGGTGTTAATTCAATATCGCATACTTATACTAATAATTCTGACACTACTAAAATATTTAAAATGCGCTTGAGAGTCGAGAATAGCGATGGCTGTGCCGATAGCCTGATTAAAGATATTGTTGTGCAGCCATTTATTTCTGCCGATTTTGAACCTGTTGATACAGTAAATTGTAATCCTGTGGAAATACAATTTAGAAACCTGACAACAGGAGGGAACTTAGATAGCACATTGTATTCATGGGACTTTGGCGATGGAGGAACATCAAACGATTCAATACCATATCATATTTTTATTAATACTTCTTCTGCCGATACAATATATATTACTCAGTTAATTACCGAATCGAAGTTTGGATGTAAAGATACTGCAGAAACAAATGTTAGCGTACATGAATATATAAAGGCCGATTTTACTATAGATACTGTAGAGGCTTGTTCGCCTTTATCTGTAAATATAAATCATAATACATATCCCGGAGTAAATTCTTATACTTGGGATTTTGATGATGGAAGCACATTTGTTGGTGCTAATCCTCCAAGTCATACTTATACAAATACAAGTGATGTAATTGATACTTTTCAATTAAAACTTGTTGTTGATAACGATAATAATTGTAAAGATTCTCTAATCCGACAAATAGTTGTTTTCCCGGAAGTACTAGCCGATTTTTCGCCTTTGGTACCGGCTCCGATAGGGTGCAATACTTTCGAAATAGATTTTAATAATAATTCTGTGTATTCGGGTACGGCTTCTAATACCGATTTATTATATTCATGGGATTTTGGTGATGGCGGAACATCGAATATTTTAAATCCCTCGCACGAATTTGTAAATGTAAATAATATCGATTCTGTTTTTAATGTTAATTTGTATGTAGAATCTCCGAACGGATGTTTTCACGATACATCGACTACGGTTACAGTACATTCGTTTTTAGATGCAAAATTTACTGTCGATATAGTACAAGCTTGTTCTCCATTAACAGTTACAATAAATAATAATTCAGAAGGAGGTATTACTAATTACTATTGGGATTTTGATGGAGATGATGTAAGCGATTCTATTTTGTCAGATAATGTTTTTACTAAAACGTACCATAATACAAGTGGAAGTCCAATAGAGAATAATTTAAGACTCGTGGTTGCGAATATTAATGGATGCACCGATACTCTTATACGAAAGATTACTGTTTTCTCTGAAGTAACAGCCGATTTTTTACCCGTAAACACATTAGGGTGTAATCCCGATACAATTGATTTTATTAATAATTCGTCGGTATGGGCAACAGATTATATCTGGGATTTTGGTGATGGCGGAACATCAAATGAAAAAAATCCAAAACATATTTTCGAAAATTCCAGTTCAAACGATACTGTATTTAATGTAGAAATGATAGCTATTACAGTAAATAATTGTAAAGATACAATGAATACAAATGTTACAGTGCATGAATACCTAAATGCCAATTTTGTTGTTGATAATCCTGTTGGATGTGCTCCATTTTTGATTAATATTACTAACAATTCAGAAGGAGGAATTAGTTCATACGCTTGGGATTACGATGATGGATCGCCAATTGATAATACATCATCCTCATATTTTACTCATACTTATAATAATAGTACTTTATTACCTATTACTTTTAATCTTAAATTAGAAATACAAAACGATAATGGATGTAAAAATGCCTTAACTCGAGAAATTACTGCTTATCCCGAAGTAATTGCCGATTTCAGTATCGATAATGTAGCCGATTGTCATCCTTTAAATGTTCAGTTTACTAATTTATCGATAATTCCCGAGCCTGCTATTTATTCGTGGACCTTTGGCGATGGAGCATCTTCCGACCAAAAGGATCCTATGCATACTTTTAATAATTTTAGTAATACTACGGATATTACAAAAACAATAAAATTAATAGCTACATCAGATTATTTTTGTGCCGACACTATCGAAAAAAACCTTACAATATTCCATAATCCAAAAGCCGATTTTAATATCGATAAAACAGCCGATTGTCCTCCTTTAGTTATTAATTTAGAAAATACTGCAGTTGGAGCTAATAATTATAATTGGATATTTGGTGATGGAGTAACTGATAATTCCGGTAATATAAATATTGAACATACTTACCCAATAAATACTACATCGAATGTTATAGATTATAATTTAAAATTTATAGTAAGTACAAATAACTTATGTAAAGATAGTTCAAGTCTGGTATTGAATGTTTACCCGAAAGTTACAGCTAATTTTACTATGGATTCTACAGGATGTAATCCTTTTAGTGTTGAGTTCGAAAATCAATCGGAAAATGCCGATTTATTTACATGGGATTTTGGCGATGGAGTTTCTTCAAGTTTAAATAATCCTGTACATAAATTTAATAACAATGAGGCGACTGATACAAATTTTACTGTGGAACTCTTGTCAAAATCGCAATACGATTGTGCCGATTCTGTCGAACATCAAATAACAGTATATCCGGCACCTGTTGCCAGATTTGCTGTAACTCCAAGCTTACAGGTTTTTCCAAATTCTATTATCAGTGTCGATAATACAACAAATGTTGGTTCTTGGGATTTCTTGTGGGATTTTGACGATGATAATACTTCTACTCAAAGACAACCCGGAACACATACCTACGATCATTGGGGTGAGTATGATATTTTATTATCAGTAAGTAGTAATCATTGTTCCGACGAGGTAAGTCATAAAATAGTTATTATTCCTCCGGAACCTGTTGCTGCTTTTTCTGCAACGCCACTAGAAGGCTGCGTTCCTTTAACCGTTAATTTTACCGATCATTCAACTTTCGACGAAGAACATTTATGGGATTTCGACGATGGCTCTACTTCGACTGAAGAAAACCCTGTTCATACATATACCGAAGCAGGAACATATTACATAAAAGAGACTATTAGTGGAGAAGGTGGTGAAGATTACGCATATAAAACAATTAGAGCATATAAGTTACCAATTGCCGATTTTAATGTAGGACCCGAATTGGTGATGTTGCCCGATGAAGAAATACATGCTTTTGACCTTTCAAAATACGGAGAAAAATATTTCTGGAATTTTGGTGACGGAGTAAGTTCTGATGAACAAAATCCTACCCATTTATATACCCTCGAAGGAGAGTATGATGTTAGTTTAATTGTTACAAGCGAAAAAGGATGTACCGATTCATTATCGAAAAGTCGTGCTATTACCGTTGTAGGAGAAGGAATTATTCAATTCCCAACTGCTTTTACTCCTAGTAAAGCAGGTTCTAATGGAGGATATTATAATCAAGAAGAAGATAATAATTATGTTTTTCATCCTGTGGGTGCCGGTATAATTAAATATGAACTGACTATTTTTAATCGTTGGGGCGAAATAGTTTTCGAAACTAATGATGTAAATATTGGCTGGGATGGCTATATTAATGACAAAATAGCAAAGCAAGATGTTTATATATGGAAAGTAAAAGGGAAATTTAGTAATGGACGTGCTTTCGAGAAAGCAGGTGATGTAACTCTTATTAGATAAGAATATTTTATTGATATAAAATATCATATTCTTTTATGTAAGCGATTCTATAGAATATTAAATTACAAGGAAATGAATTATATAAAATCATTAAAAATAGCAGTAATTATATTTGTGTTATTTGTAAGCTCGGGAAAATTATATTCGCAAACAGATACTGAGTTTTGGTTTGGAGCACCGGATATTACTGCCGGACATGGAGTTTTTCCCGGGGGAGAACCTATTTATTTGCGATTATCGGCTTTAGCCCTCGATGCAAATGTAAGCGTTGATATTCCTGCTGCCGGAATTAGCATTGCTAATATTACAGTATTTGCTAATACAACGCAAACAATTGATTTAACTCCTTGGACAGCAAATCTAGAGAATACAAATTATGGAATAATAGAGAATAAAGCTTTACATATTACTTCCGATAACGATATTACAGCATATTACGAAGAAGCAGAATATTGGAATACCGATATTTTTGCCTTAAAAGGGAGTAATGCTTTAGGTACCGAGTTTTATATTCCTTTACAAAATCTGTGGAACAATGGAAATTACACTCCTACACCCTTATCGGGTTTTATTATTGTTGCTACTCAGAATAATACACTTGTTACAATTACACCAACAAAAGATCTTCAAGGAGGACATCCTGCAAGCGTTACATTTCAAGTAACTCTCGATAAAGGGCAAACATTTCCATGTGTAGCAACTAGTAGAAATGCTAATATGCATCCTGCCGGGTCGCATGTAACATCGAATAAACCTATTACAGTTACAATATATGACGATTCAAGTACTCATTCGGCCGGTGGTTGTAGAGATCTTAATGGCGATCAATTAGTTCCTGTCGATATTATTGGTAAAACATATATTGCGTTGAAAGGGGGGCTTAATTCTAATGAAAGAATTTTTATTGTGGCTACCGAAGATGATACTGATGTTGATATTGATGGTGTGCCTTTTACAAATCTTGCTTTTGCAGGAAATATGAATTCAATAGCTTTAGCTGCCAATGCTACTTATGTTGAAGCCGATAAACCTGTTTATGTATATCATGTATCGGGTTATGGCTGTGAGGTAGGAGGTGCTGTTCTTCCAACAATCGATGGTTGTACCGGTTCATATACCGTTAGTATTACTCGTTCAACTGTTCAATCGTTTTATTTGAATTTAATGATAAAAGCAGGTTCTGAGGATAAGTTTTATTTTGAATATGAAGATGGAACATCATTTAATATTCCTCCAAGCTGGTTTGAACCGGTTCCCGGAAATCCGATTTGGGTTGTATTAAAAGCTGCTAATAGTCTTTTTGCTGATGGAACCGTAGGTGGAATTCCTGAAGGAGAGGTAACCAGAGTTTACAATACCGAAGATATTTTTCACTTAGGGTTTAATAACGGAGGTCCTGGTTCCGGTTGTAATTACGGATATTTTTCCGATTATAAAGGAAGTACCGGTAGTGCAGGTGAAGCAGGTACCGATTTTAGCTTTATGCAAAAATGCTACGGAATTCCAATACAATTAATTTCAGAAGGAGGAATAGCGTATAAATGGGCTCCATCAATATATCTCGACGATCCGAATATTGCAACTCCAACTGTTAATGCTATTGCCGGAGCTCATCATTACGATGTAACTATCGATAGGGTTTGTTACCCTGACACTACTTTAGGTATAGATATTACTATTTTTCCATTTGTCGATGCTCAATTCAATGTTGATAAAACATATGCTTGTGCTCCATTAGAAGTTGAAATAACTGATAATTCTATAGGTGCCGAACCAGATAAATATCGTTGGGATTTTGGCGATGGCACACCCATTAGTAATACTAGCGCATCGTCTTTTACTCATGTGTACGAAAACAATACCGATACAACACAAATTTATTTATTAAACTTACAGGTTCAGAATTATGCCGATTGTCCCGATACTCTTACCCGAAAAATATATGTACAGCCTTTTATAAACACAGATTTCGAACCTATCGATACTGCTGGGTGTAATCCATTGGCAGTGCAGTTTCGCGAATTAGTAACAGGTGGAAATATGGATACGACAAAATTTACATGGGATTTTGGCGATGGAGGTTCTTCGTACGATTCTATTCCTAGTCATGTATATATTAACAATACAGCCACCGATACAACATATATTACACAATTAATTGCTGAATCGAAATTTGGCTGTAAAGATACTTTAGAAACAGGTATTACTGTACACGAATATATAAAAGCCGATTATACTATCGATACAGTTGCAGGTTGTTCGCCACTTATAGTAAATATCGATCATAATACTTATCCCGGAGTAAATTCTTATTCTTGGGATTTTGGCGATGGAAATACATACCTGGGAGCAAATCCTATTAGTCATAAATATATAAACAAAACGGGTGTTCCTGATACCTGTATGCTTAGCTTGATAGTTAAAAACGATAATAATTGTGCCGATACATTGGTAAGGCAAATTATTGTATATCCCGAGGTAAAATCTGATTTTGTACCTATTGTACCTGCACCTGTCGATTGTAATCCTTTTTCTATTGACTTTGTTAATAGCTCAGTTTTTTCAGGAACAGCAAGTAATTCTGGATTAGTATATAATTGGAATTTTGGCGATGGAGGTAGCTCAAATATGCTAAATCCTAGCCATCAGTTTATTAATCCCGGGAATATTGATTCGGTATATTTAGTAAACCTAAATGTAGTATCGCCTAATGGATGTATGCACGATACTTCAACGATAGTTACTGTTCATTCGTTTATTGAAGCAAAATTTTCTGTCGATATAGTTCAAGGATGTTCGCCTTTAACAGTTACAGTAAATAATAACTCTAAAGGTGGTATTGTAAATTATTATTGGGATTTTGATGGAGATGGTTCAACCGATTCAAGCTTAACGGATAATGTTTTTACAAAAATATATCATAATACTACCGGAGTACCAATAGATAATTATTTAACCCTTATAGTTGATAATTCAGGAGGATGTACCGATACTCTTATTCGGAAAGTAACTGTATTCTCGGAAGTAACAGCCGACTTTACACCAATAAATTCAGTTGGATGTAATACAAAAACAATAAATTTCACAAATAATTCATCGGCATGGACTGCAACATACGATTGGGATTTTGGCGATGGAGGAACATCGAATGAGAGTACTCCAACTCATATTTTCGAAAATGTTAATTCGAACGATACTATTTTTAATGTTCAAATGATTGCAACTACAGTAAATGCATGTACCGATACATTAAATACAAATGTTACAGTTTACGAATATATAAAAGCCGATTTTGTTGTTGAAGAATCAAATGGATGTGCTCCATTTGATGTTGAAATTACAAATAATTCTTCGGGTGGAATAAGTCAATATGCATGGGATTATGGAGATGGAGCGCTTGTCGATAATTCATCGGCAGCAAACATAATTCATAGATATGAAAATACTAGTTCGTCGGTAAGAATATTCGAATTGCAATTAGTAGTACAAAACGATAATGCTTGTACCGATACTTTAATACGACAAATTAGTGTTTATCCTGAAATTACAGCTGATTTTAGTATTGATAATAATATGAATTGTCATCCATTACAAGTTAATATTACAAATATGTCGTCTGTACCTGCTCCGGCAATATATAATTGGAGTTTTGGCGATGGAGCTTCATCTAGTCAGATTAGTCCATCACATACATTTTATAATTTTAGCAATTCCGTAGATTTAACCGATACAATTAGATTAATTGCAAATTCGGAATATAATTGTCCCGATACAATAGAAAAATATGTTACTATATATCATAAACCAAAAGCTAGTTTCGATATTGATAAAACAGCAGACTGTCCTCCTCTAATTGTGAATATAGATAACACAAGTAAGGGAGCAATTGTTTATTCATGGATTTTTGGCGATGGAGATATTGAGAGCTATACCGCTAATAATTTCAATCATGCCTATCCTGTTAATTATTCAACAAGCACAAAAGATTACGAATTAAAGTTAATAGCCACAACAAATAATAATTGTGTTGATAGTACCGGTTTAACTGTTAATGCTTATCCGAAAGTAACAGCCGATTTTACTATGGATTCTACCGGTTGTAATCCATTATATGTTGATTTTACGAATAATTCGAAAAATTCAAATGTATATTTATGGAATTTTGGTGATGGTGTTGAATCTAGTCTTAGAAAACCTTTGCATAGATTTGCAAATATAACAGCATCAGATGTATCGTATAGTGTGCAATTGATTGCGAAGTCAGAGTTTTTATGTAGAGATACTGTTAAACATAATGTAACAGTTTATCCTTTTCCGGAAACCGAATTTGCTGTAACACCAACATTGCAAACATTCCCAAGTTCAACTATTAGTATTAATAATACTACTAATGTTGGTCCATGGACATATAACTGGAGTTTTGGTGATGAACAAACATCTAATCTTGCTCAGCCCGGAACACATGTTTATAATCATTGGGGAGAGTATGAAATTAAATTAGATGTTGCTAGTGATAATTGTTCTAATAATGTTTCGCATAATATTTTAATTGTTGCACCGGAACCTCAAGCTATGTTCTCAATCGATTTCGAAGAAGGATGCGTTCCGTTAACTGTTCAGTTTACAAATAACTCTACTTATGACGAAACTTATTTGTGGGATTTTGATGATGGCTCAACATCGACAATAGAAAATCCTGTACATATATTTAACGAAGAAGGTATATATTATGTAAAAGAGATAATTAATGGCGAAGGGGGAGAAGATTATGCTTATAAAACAATAAGAACGTATAGATTGCCGGAAGTTGATTTTAAAATTGAAAATGAAATAGTTATGCTTCCAGATGAGAAAATGCATGTTTTTGACTTGTCGAAGTATGCAGATACTTATTTGTGGGATTTTGGCGATGGTTCATCATCTGATGATAAAGACCCTGAACATTTTTATGAAAAGTTAGGGAAATATGATGTGAAATTACGAGTTACAACAGACAAAGGATGTGTTGATTCATTATTAAAAATAGAAGCTATTACAGTTGTAGGAGAAGGAATGATAGAATTCCCTACTGCTTTTTCTCCATCATTAGCAGGGTCAAATGGAGGCTATTTTGTTAATGGCGATATTACTAACGACGTGTTCCATCCTGTGGCAAAGGGAGTAATAAAGTACGAACTGTTTATTTATAACAGATGGGGAGAGCTAATTTTTAATAGTAATGATATTAATATTGGTTGGGATGGATATATTGATGGAGAACTTGCTAAGCAAGATGTTTATGTTTGGAAAGTTAAGGGAAAATTTAGTAATGGGAAAAAATTTGAAAGAGCAGGAGATATTACATTAATTAGATAATATATAGGTTTAAATAAAAAAAAAGAATTTGGTACGGAAAAAATATATAATAATATTTTTATTAATTGGATTAATCTCGGGAATATATAGTAATGCGTATTCTCAGATTATTGATAATTACGGAATAAGATTTGGAGCAGGTTTGTCAAATCAATATTGGGATTATAAAAAATTTTCGAATTTATCGGGATGGAAAGAAAATAAACTTGGTATAGACATTCATTTTGCAGCCGAAAAAAAAATTGGTAAACATATTTCAATAAGACCGGAACTGGGATATATGCAAAAGGGTTTTGCCAACAACATTACTTATACAACAGCTGAAGGAGGAGATATTAAGGTTGATAATAATAATGTAATTCTTCATAATTTGTCATCAAATATTGGAGTTAAATATTTGCCTTTTAGCAATAATATAAAACCATATTTTATTGCAGGTATTCGTTGTAATTATTTATTAGATTATAAAGATATTATAGTTGAATCTCAAAATGTAAAATATGGGATATACGCTGATATTTTAAGCGATTTTAATAAATTTACAACTAGCGGGTTGTTAAGTGTTGGCGTAGAATATAACAATAAAATATATATAGAACTTGAATACAATCCTGCAATAAGTAAAAACCTGAATGATAATGGTTTGGAGATTATGGGCAGATGTTTTAGCTTGACAATTGGTCTGAAAATAAATAATTTTTTTTAAATCAAAGTTGAGTAATGTAAACAGTTTGTTCCGTGAAAGGGGAAAGCGAACAATAATTTTGCCAAGTAAAATTTGAATAAGGAATTGTAAAAAAGAATAACAGCATATTGAATAGAGAATTATATATTGTAATTATAGCAGTTTAATGAAAAAATAGAGTTGATTAATGTTTATTAGTTATATGTTGTTAATAAGTTATTAGTTATTTTTGATTTAATATATGGGCTGTATAAAAAATATTCATAATTTTACTTTTTAGCTTTATTTAAAAAGAAGTAATATATTTGAAATAAATAAGTCTTAGTAAGAGATAATAATTGATATAAAAAATTGTGAAAAAAATAATATTAATAATATTAATTTTTGTTGGGACAATGTTTACACTTTGTGCTCAGGAATCTCAATTTTCGCAATTTTATTCCAGCCCTTTATATTTGGCACCATCTTTTGCTGGAGGAACAGATGGCGATAGAATATCGGCAAATTATCGTAATCAATGGCCATCAATAGGGAATTCATTTATTACTTATGCTTTTTCCTACGATCATTATTTTCCTCATTTAAAAAGTGGTTTGGGTGTTTTGCTTTTTCGCGAACAAGCAGGTTCAGGTAGTTTAGCAACAACAAATTTTGGTTTTCAATACTCATATAATATTAGAATTAACGAGAAATGGAGAATGCGACCGGGCTTACATTTTTTATATACTCAACGAAGCCTAGATTTTAACAGTCTTGAGTTTGGCGACGAATTATGGAGGAGATTATATGGTGATAATACTAATGGAACTATTGAAGTTCCTACTATTACACGAAAAGGCGATATTGATGCATCTGCATCTGTTTTAGCGCATAACGATAGTTATTGGGTAGGTTTTACTATGGATCATATATTAAAACCTAACCGATCGTTAATAGGAGACGAAAGTAATGTCCCATTTAAGTATACTTTTTTTGGAGGAGCCAAAATACCTATTATGCGAATTTATAATAAACCAAGCGGACAAAGTATTTCTCCGGCATATTTGTTTAAATATCAAGATGGTAGATCGCAGCTAGATTTGGGATGTTATTGGTATCAAATGCCTCTTGTTCTAGGTGTGTGGTATAGAGGTATTCCTGTATTTAAGAATAATGCCAGTAACGATGCTATTGCTTTTTTAGTTGCTTATAAAATTCATAATTTAAACCTTGCATATAGTTACGATTTTACAATATCGAAATTAGTGGGTTATACTGGTGGAGCCCACGAAATTTCTGTAATCTTTTTGTTTAATCAAGGAGTTACCGAAAGAGAAAGAAGAAAACCTATTCCTTGTCCTCAATTTTAATTTCCTGCTTTTTAATTGTTTGTGATAAAATAGATTATTATAAAACAATAGTGGTAAAATTATGTCTGAAGAAGATATTTTGTTGATATAATGCCAGATATTTTTCCTATTAAACCTTAAGTGTTAATAATTGTTAATTTAAAAACTAACTTGCTAAAAAAGTTTGTTAAACTCTTTTAGCTTACTATTTAATAAATTATATTTGCTATCTGATAAATTAAAAATTAAAAATTAAATAATTATGAAAAAAGCATCTCTTTGGATAAATATTGTTTTAATAATTGCAGTTGGAGTTCTTTATTTCTTGCATTTTGTTGGTCCGAAAAATGGTTCAATTGATAATAATGAAGCAGATAGCACAAAAATAGAAATTGATGAAAACTATTCAATAGCATATGTTAATTTCGACACTTTACTTACTAATTATGAAATGTTTGCAGACAAGCAAGCTGAATTAATGAAAAAAAGAGATGAGTCTGAAGCTGAATTGCAAACAAAATCGAGAAAGCTTGAAAAACAAGTTGTAGATTTTCAGAAAAAAGTAAAGAATGGTTTAATTACAAGAACTAAGGCTCAGGTAATGCAACAAGATTTAGGAAAAAAAGAACAAGAATTATATCAATTACGAGACCAATTAGCCAACAAATTATCAGAAGAAGAGCAGGTTATGAATCGCCAAGTAATGTTCTCAATAATGGAGTATTTAAAAGAATATAATAAAGAGCATTCTTACAGATTTATCGTAAGTAATAATTTTGGTGGACCTTTATTATTTTCTGATAGAAATTTGAATATTACCTCTGATGTTTTAGTCGGATTAAATAAGTATTATCAAGAATCTAAAGAAGATTAAAAGATAAAATGAGTTTTGCTGATTCTTATTTAAAGAAGTATCCATATAAGGATATATTATTTAATCAAGAACCAAATGATGATTTAAATATTATTATTGTAATACCCGCTTTTAAAGAAGATAAATTATTAAAAACTCTTTTTTCTTTACAAAATTGTATTAATACGCAGAAATCTGTTGAAGTAATAATTATTATTAATTCTTCGCAGAGTACAATAAAAGAAATAAAAGAGCAAAATGTCGAAATATATAACGAAGCAAGGGCTTGGATAAAAAAATATCAAAGTTCTTTGTTTCGTTTTTTTATAGTTAATATCGAAGATTTGCCGACTAAACATGCAGGAGCCGGATTAGCTCGTAAAATAGGAATGGATGAGGCAATTCGTAGATTTAATAAATTAAATAATAAAGCCGGAATAATAGTTTCTTTAGATGCCGACACTACTGTTGAAAATAATTACTTGATAGAAATAGAAAAGGCATTTTGTAAAAAGAATACTAATGTTGGAATATTATATTTCGAACATGCTATTGATGGTAACGAATTTTCAAAAGATATTTATTCTGCTAGTGCTAAATATGAACTATATCTTCGTTATTATAAATTTGCCTTAAAATTTACAGATTTTCCATATTATTATCAAACTATTGGTTCTTGCTTTGCAGTAAAGGCCGAAGCATATGTAAAACAGGGAGGTATGAATAGACGTCGGGCAGGCGAGGATTTTTATTTTCTCCAAAAAGTTTTTCAACTGGGAGGTATTGTCGAAATAAAATCAACAAAAGTGTATCCATCATCTCGCCCATCCGATAGAGTTCCGTTCGGTACAGGACCAATGATAAACGAAATAGCAAAAGCAGATTATAATTTTGAAATTTATAATTTTCAAGCTTTCTGTGACTTAAAATTATTCTTCGGAATAATAGAAAAGCTATTTAGTAATTCCGAATCTGATAATACAGCGTTGATTAATACATTATCGGAACCGATAAAAGAATTTCTTGAAATAAATTCATACAAAAAGGCTATAAGCGAGATTAAAAATAATGTTTCTTCTTTAGAAGCATTTATAAAACGATTCTATCGATGGTTCGATGCTTTTACAATTATTAAATACCTAAATTTTTCTAATGCAAATTACTATAACAAAATGCAGTTAAAAGAAATGTGTTGTATTTTGATAAGTAAAATAGAGTATCAAAAGAATACTGCAGAAATTGAAAATCTGAACGATAGAGAATTATTGCAGTTATTTCGAGAGATTGAGAAAACTGTTATGTCGAGCGAAACGCAGTGAAACCGGGATATCTGACTAGTATAATTACGAATTACTACTAGTGCTTATTAACAGATTTCTCCATAAAGTCGAAATGACAATAATTTTGAGAAACAGATTTCTTCGCATTCTTCTATATAACTCAGAAACTTATGTGCTTATGTGTACCCTTTGGTAAGCTCAAGGTACTAGTAATGTTATGAGTTAAATTAAATAAGTTATTTTTTTACACACCTAATATATATATAGTTTCTTTTTTTCGATACAGAATTTTGTTTTGTAATTACTCCGTTCGATTTAAAATTAAAATATCCCGGTTCATCATTGTCGAGATACCAAAAATTAGAAGTATAAATTGTGTTTTTCACATTTACAATTAATTCTCCACCAAGCAATAAATCAAAACCTGTTTCTCCGAATGGATATAACTTATCTAAATCATAATTTGTTGGCTTAGTATTATTGCTAATCTCTAATAGTAAATTATTCCATTCATCAGATGTAGGTAATCTCCAACCTTCCGGACATATTGTTTCTGCTGTTTTAAAATTATACATGCTTCCAAAAGCTTTGCAATTAGCAGGATTTTCGTTTCGGCATTTTATGTCATCTTCAGGGATATATTGCAAATTTTCTGCCATCCATTTTACATTTCCAATTTTAACCCACTTATATTCTTTATTATCCCTTTTATCGGTGAATGTTCCGGTTTCTAAGTTTTTTAGATTTTTTATAAAATCATTATTTATAAGAACATATCGTAATTTTGCTTTTTCGTTTGTCTGTTTTTTGTTCCAATTAATTGTTTTAGATTTATTACTTGGGAAGCTAAAGAGCTTTTTACTATCTTCTTTATTGTCTTTGTTAATCCAATAAGTTTTATAGGTATAATAATTTATGTCCATCCAATAGTCCGAATTCGACATATTGAATCCCCAACTACCTTTAGCACTCATTCTTTCGCTAATAATATTATTTGTATTCTCAAATTTTATCGATGGAGTAAAATATTTGAAAAGATTTTCCCAGTCTTTTTTAGTAGGAATTTTCCACCCATATGGATATTTGCTTTGTATTTTAGAAAAACCATAATTCCCCGGAATATCTTTCTTTAGCCATATTTTATTTCCATATTGTTGCCACAAATATTTTTCTCCGGTAAATGGATCTCTAAAATTGCCATATAAATTATTTGAAAGTAAAATATGTTCTGTTATATTTTCTAGGGTGTCTTTATATATTGCACTTTGAATACATCTGATACTTAATTCGTTGGTTTTAGGAAGTAATTTTTTACTTATCTCGTTTTTGTTTATTTTTATTATTCGAGCAAAAAATTTATCGGAGTTCCAATAATAATTTTGATTATGTGTACTCGACCAAAAAGCTACAATGTCTTCATTGTTGTATAAGGTATGCCTGTATTTAATTGGGCTTAAGTTAAATCCCAATTTGGTAAAATTCTCAAGATTTACTTTTCGCAAGCCAAATTCTTTTACTTGAGTATTGTCCATTCCCAGATACGACTCTAGTTTTTTCCAATCGACATCCGATGGTAATTCCCATTCTTCGGGGCATGCATTATGAGCAAGATTTGCAGTATAAAGATAACCTTGTTCGTTAATATTTTCGGTATTCGATGCTCCATTAATAGGGGTCTTCAAATTTGTAATCATCCATCTGGTATCGTCGTATCTAATCCATTCATATGTATTATCTTCAACATCTTTTAAAGTTCCGTTCTTAGTTTGTTCAATAGCATAATGAATAGCAATAAGTTTAAAATTTACTTTTGTATTGTCAGAAACTTTCAGATAATCGGTCCATAACATTATCTTTTTATTTTTTCCGGGTGTAATACTGTCACCAATTTCTCCGTGAATATATTTTGTTAATTTCCAATCGGTTTTATTAGTTCTGTAAAGTAAATCTACTTTAAAAAGTTCATCTTTCGATGATGAAAGATCATATGTAATAATAAGTTCTCCTCCGTTTTGAAGAATAGAAACATTTTCTAATTCTTGAGCATCAGCAAAAATCGATATAAAAATGAATATTAATAGAAATAGTTTTTTCATGATATAAGAGTTTTAAAATATATGTTTGCGAATATATTTATCGAAAATATAATTAATATGCTAATTTATGAATATTTGTATAATTAATTAAGATATTATTTTAAACTAATATCAAAAAACTTATTCTAAATTAGTAACTCGTTTATTTTTAACAATAAAAATTTTCATAGTATGAGATTATCCTTATATAAAACAGTAATTTATCTTATAGCAATGGTGTTATTATTAACATCGTTTAAAATAATTACTCCAAAAGAAGATATTATTAAGTTGAATTATCAGAATGACGAAACTCCAACATATTACCAGATAATTGATATGTATAAGAAACTTGATAGTGTTTCGAAAAATGCAAAATTAATTGAGTACGGATTAACCGATGTTGGAAAACCTTTGCATTTATTTGTTATTACCGACGATGCCGATTTTAATCCTAAGTCGATACACAGAAAAGGAAAAACAGTTATAATGATAAATAATGGAATACATCCCGGCGAACCATGTGGGATTGATGCTAGCTTGCAATTTGCAAACGATATTCTTATAAACAAAAACAATCTGAATATAAATCTTAAAAATACTGTTATATGTATTATTCCTGTGTATAATATTGGAGGAGAATTAAATAGAAGCGCATATAATCGTACCGCTCAGATTGGTCCTAAGGAATGTGGATTTCGTGGAAATGCGAAAAATCTAGATTTGAATCGCGATTTTGTTAAATGCGATTCTGAGAATGCAAAATCTTTTACAAAGATTTTTCAATTATGGCAACCCGAAATATTTCTCGATACTCATACTACTAATGGATCAGATCATCAATATACTATAACTCTTATTCCGCCGCAACCATGTTCTATGCAAAAAATACACGAAAATTTTCTTCGAGAAGAAATGCTTCCTGCTTTGTATAAAAAAATGGATACTACCGATTATACATTAATTCCATACGTAATTCCTTTTAATCGTTCGCCCGAAAATGGAATTACTTCGTATGTGCAAACAGGGAAATATTCATCGGGTTATACTCAGCTTTTTAATTGCCTGGGTTTTATGACAGAAAATCATGTATATAAGTCGTATAACGACAGAGTTAGATCTGCATATAGTTTTATTGTTTCGCTTGTTGAATATTCTAATTCGAATTCCGACAAAATTATTTCTAATAAAGAGAGAGTAGATAAAGCTATTGAGAATCAAAAAGAATTTGTGCTGAGATATAAATTAGATACTTCGAAATATAGTTTTATAAATTTTAAAGGATATAAAGCAGGACAATTTAAAAGTCCACTTACCGGATTAATGCGTTTTGGTTATGATAATACTAAGCCTTGGGAGGAAGAAATTAAATATTTCGATTATTATATACCCGAAATTAGTGTGCAGAAACCAGAATATTATGTTGTCCCTCAAGCATGGAGCGAAGTAGTTTTGCGATTAAAAATGAATAATATCGAGATGAAAAGATTAGTTAAAGATACTATTCTTACTGTTGAAGTATATTATATAATAAATTACGAAGACGAAAAGAGACAGAATAATGGTCATCGTGTTCATCGTAATGTTGAAACAAGTGCCGAAATTCAGCAAATAGCTTATTACGAAGGCGATTATATAATTAAGTTGAATCAGAAATCGAATAGATATATTGTTGAAATGCTTGAACCAAGAGGAGAAGAAGCTTTCTTTGCATGGAATTTTTTTGACTCATGTCTTGAAACACGAGAATATTTCTCGTCGTATGGTTTCGAGAAAAATGCTATTAATTATTTAGAAGTACATCCTGAGTTTAAAGCCGAATTTAATAAAAAACGAAAAGAAGATAAAGAATTTGCTGCTAATCACAGAGCACAGTTAACATATATTTATCATAATACAGAATGGAACGAAGTGTCTTACAATAGATATCCGGTAGCTAGAATAAACGAAAAACTTAAATTGCCAATTCAATAAAATAAGATTGTTATGTAATTGTGACTGATGATTGTATATGTTTACTATAATTGCCGACTGTTTACTGAAGACTGAGAGCAGAATTAATTTTCTTCTTCAACAATAATAAAGATATCTTCATTATCTTTTTTCATAAGATATTCTTCGCGAGCGAATTCTTCGAGATTTTTATCATTTGTTTTTAATTGATTCAATCGTTTTGAATCTTTTTCTATTTTTAATTTATAGTATGTTTTATCTTTTTGTAATTGATGAAGGTGGGTTAAATCTTTTGCCCTGTCAATAAGATTGTTATGATCGAAAAATAATAACCATACAAGAAATAACACTAAGGATATAAAATACTTATTCCTTAAAATTGGAATCGATTTTTTTGCTATTTTGTGTAGGTCCATTTCAGGTATAATTTTATTTATGCAAATTACTTAATATAAAATATAAACCAAAAACAAAAAGGTATATTTTTATTGGCGATTTGTAATATAATTTTTTGTATATATATTTTTACGAATTAGCTGATGTTTTTTATCCTCCACTAATCATATGTATAATATCTAACTTATCGTTATTAATTACATAAGTGGTTTGGTATTCAGGCTTTCTAATTAATTGTCCGTTTAGTTTTATTATTATTCTCGAAAACGAAAAGTTTTTTTCTTTTAGTAGTTCCGATATTGTTATAGATTTATATTCGAATTTTTCTAATCTGTTATTAAGGATTATTTCCATTTCACATTATTTCAAAAATAGTTTATTCATTTTTTAATAAAATCTCTAAAACTAAATTTGCTTGCATATTTGCTACAATAGCAACTCTCGGAGCAAGTGGTGGATTTGTTTTAGAAACCTCAGATTTTTCGTCGCCACAAATATATAAATTTTCAAGTTGTCGTGAATGTAAAGTGTTATTTTCTCCCCATCCGGCCATGCCTGATCCTGATATAACAGGTGTTTGTTTCATCTCGGACAAAATAGTTTCTATTAATATCTTTTTCATCTCTGCAATATCAAAGGCTTCAATGATAATATCGCAATTCGAGAATATTTTGGGTATATTATCTTCAGTTAGTTTAATATCGTGAATAATAATTTCTGTAGCCGGATTAATATTTCGGATATTTTCTTTTAAGGCATATACTTTTTTTTCGCCAATCTGATTATAGAAATAATATTGTCTATTAAGATTGCTTTCGTCAATAGTGTCGAAATCTGCAATTACCAGTTTCCCTATTCCGGTACGAGCCAGAGAAACTGCACAATTAGAACCTAAGCCACCTGCTCCGGCAATACCAATAGTATAATTCTGTAATTTATTCTTTATCTCCGAAAAAGTCATAATGTTATTTTAAAAATACTTTATGCATATGTTTAATGAAAGCTCCGGTACCCCCTCCATTATTAATTATTTCTATTACTTTGTTGTTGTTGAAAACAGAACCAAAAAGAATTTTAATATTCTTGTAATTAAACATCTCTTTATGCATAATTGTTGACGGTCCTAACATATAAATATCACAATTCGTTTGACTTGCGTTAACAATTTCAAGAAACGAATTATTTAAAACAGAAGTAGATGTGAGAATAATAGCATCGGCTTTTTTAATGTGTTCAATTTGCTTATTCATACCTGTTAATATATTATCCGATTCTGTTTTATCGAAAATATATAAAGGAATATTTTCGTTTTTAAACTTAGTAACTAATGATTTAAAAAAACCTATCATTACAATATTGCCATATTTTTTAAAATCTAGTTCATCAAAAATGTCAATTTCAGTATTATATTGATTGTTATAATTAAATAAAGCATTGTAATAAGCATTAATAACAATTCTATGCTCGATACTTTTAAAATTTGGTTTTTTTAGATCGGAGATTCCAACATTTATTTCTGCTAAGAGTGTGGCACAAACGCCTATATTTCCGTTTTTTAGCAATACCGAAACATATTTTTCTCCACAAGTGATTGAATTTATTATAGAAGTATCGATATTATATTTTTTATAAAAATATTGTAATGGTTCAGTCATAGTTATTCATTTTTTGCAAATTTAAAATTAATTTATCATATAATATTTACTATTTTTTTTTTTGTTATAATGCATTGAAATTCAATTAAAAAATAAGTAAACAATAAAAAATGCGATATGCATAATATAACATATTGACATAAGTCATTTTAAAAATTTGTTCAATAGATTATTTTTATATTTTTGTATAAAATTGATTCTTAAAATAGGAGATAAAAATATGGATATTAATGAGATGAAAAAAAAGCATAAATTGCTTAAGGAGTATAAATATAATATTACTCCATTAGATAAAGGTACTACAGATAAAACTTTGTATATCAATGTGTCTAATAATGCAATTGAAGAAAGACCTATTTCTTCTGTAATGAAAGATAAATTTATTGGAGGAAAAGGTTATGGTCTTAAATTGTTATGGGATGCTACAAACCCAGATACTAAATGGAATGACCCTGAAAACGAGGTAATTATTTCTCCCGGACCGGTAAGTGGTATAACACAATATTCCGGAGCAGGAAAATCTCTTGTTGTTTCTGTTTCTCCTACCGGTTTTGTTATGGATAGCAACGTAGGTGGTTATTTTGGTCCATTTCTGAAATTTTCGGGATTTGATGTTCTTGAATTACAAGGAAAAGCAGAAAACGATGTAATAATCTTTATCGATGGAGTTAATGGAAAAATTGAAATCTATGAAGCTCCCGAAGAAGCTGTTAATAGCCATGTGTTAGCAGAACAACTTACCGAAATGTATGCTGATGATGAAAAAGATAAGAAAAATATTAGTGTAGTATCATCCGGTAAAGCTGCTGAAAATTCATTAATTGGTATGCTTAATGTAAGTTTTTACGACACAAAAAAGAAGGAAATTCGTTTAAAACAAGCCGGTAGAGGTGGTATTGGTTCTGTATTCAGAAATAAAAAAATTAAAGCTGTTGTTGCAAAAGTTTCAGGTGTTAAAGGGAATGCTAATAATGTTCTTGATATTGATGCTATTCGCGAAAGAGGTAAACGTTTTAACAAAGAAATGAAAGACCTCGACGAAGAACAATGCGAAATGAGAACCAAAGGAACAGCTCATCTTGTCGAAATAATGAACGATTACGATTTATTACCTGTTAATAATTACAAATTTGGTAGTCATAAAGATATTGATAAAATTCATTCTGAAGTATGGAAATCTAGATTTACACAAAGTTCCCCGGATGGATGTTGGATTGGTTGTTCAATGGCTTGTGCTAAAGGTGTTCAGAATTTTAAACTACAATCGGGACCTTATAAAGGTCAAGAAGTTATTGTTGACGGACCGGAATATGAAAATGCCGGTGGTTTAGGTTCTAATGGTGGTATTTTTGATCCTGATTATATTATTGAAGCAAATTTCTATTGCGATACATATGGTATTTGTACAATTACATGGGGTACTCTTTTAGCTTTCCTTATGGAGTGTTACGAAAATGGGATTATTAACAAAGAAATTACCGGAGGTTTAGAACTTAAATTTGGAGCTAAAGAAGCAGCTCTTGAATTAATTCATCAATTAGCACGTGGTGAAGGCTTTGGTAAAATTGCAGGTTTAGGTATTGCAAAAATGAAAGATGTTTTTGTTGAGAAATATGGTGCCGATAGAGCTTTCCTTGATGATATTGGAATGGTAAATAAAAACCTAGAATATTCTGAGTATGTTTCTAAAGAATCTTTAGCTCAGCAAGGCGGTTTTGCTATGACTAATAAAGGACCTCAGCACGACGAAGCTTGGTTAATATTTATGGATATGGTTAATAACCAGATACCTACTTTCGAAGATAAAGCTGAAGCTTTACATTATTTCCCAATGTTCCGTACTTGGTTTGGTTTAGTTGGTTTATGTAAATTACCATGGAACGATGTAGAACCTGCAAACAATGCAGAAACTGATGAACCTGCTAAAGTTCCTGAGCATGTCGATAATTATGTAACTATTTATAAAGCTGTTACCGGAAAAGAATTCGACAAATTCAGAATGATTGAAGATTCGGAACGTGTTTATAATTTCCAACGTATATTTAATATTCGTAGAGGTTATGGTGTTCGAGAGTTCGATAAACAACCATATAGAGCTGCCGGACCTGTTACTGTTGAAGAATACGAATCAAGAGCAGAACGATACGATAAACAAATGAAAGAGCTTATCGGCGTTAATCCTGAAGGAAAAACTTCAGAAGAAAAAGTTGCTATCACTAGAGAATATCGTGAAGGTCAATACGAAAAACTTCTTGATGCAGTTTATAAGCGTAGAGGCTGGAATAGTAATGGTGTTCCAACAATAGAACATTTAAAGAAAATAGGAATGGATCTTCCTGAAGTTCTTGATGTTGTTAAAGATAAACAATAATAAAAATAGAAAACGGGTTTTCCCGTTTTCTTCTAAATAAAATATTATAATTATGTTTAAAACAAACGAATATTTCGATGGTAAAGTAAAATCTGTAGCTTTCGAAACAGAAGATGGGAATGCTACAATTGGTGTTATGGCACAAGGTAACTACGAATTTGGAACTTCTACTATCGAACACATGACTGTTACATCGGGTAAAATGACTGTTTTACTTCCGGATGCAAGCGAATGGAAAGAATATAAAGAGTTCGAAACTTTTATTGTTGAAAAAGATAAAAAATTCAAAGTAAAAGTTAGTGGCGATACATCATACAGATGTCTGTATAAATAGTATTTAACTTTAGTGTTATTGAAAAGACTTCAGGAAATTTTCTTGAGGTCTTTTTCATTTAAAAATAATAATTTATAGTCAAATTTATCGGATCACTTTAAAAAGTTGTGGAGAATCATTATAATCAGGGCTGAAAGCCCAATTTAATTTAGCCCGATGGCAACGCCTCGGGTTAGATTATAGATCATTTTGACGTCCTGAAAGGACAACACTCAAAAGATATTTTTCGTTATAATCAATACCATATTCTTCCA
>Ga0190306_1000027_pt1 | contig 64167 bp, 66 predicted proteins | sample 48700734_MG_FD_161657 | JGI IMG/M metagenome (GOLD analysis project Ga0190306, IMG submission 161657) | Hydrothermal vent sediment bacterial communities from Southern Trench, Guaymas Basin, Mexico - 4870-07-3-4_MG | ecosystem: Environmental > Aquatic > Marine > Hydrothermal vents > Sediment ... | reverse complement strand
ATTGGCGTTAATGATACCACGGGCGGCGGACAGTTTAGCGGCGCATTGTGGGAGGTTTCTGACGACCAGATTGCTGTTTGGACTGAGGGCACACCTCGTCCGCTTAGCTTCAGCGGCAGCGGCGAGTGGGCGCGCTTGCGGGCAGGACGGGTTGAGGCATATGGCGATGCCTTTGAGTTCAAGTCTGGCGCGTCCGGCGCGCGCATTGTTATAGACGGCCAGGGCCTCCGCTTGTATAGCGACACCGAAGAGACAGTAAACCTAGACGCAGAGACAGGTGACGCCACTTTCAAGGGTACGATTCACGCTAGTGCCGGTGACATTGCAGGCTGGACGATTGGCGCTGACAAGCTATACAAGAACAATGCCGAATTGCGCAGCAGTGGCGAACTTGTCCTGGGGACAGAAAACGGAATTATCTTTCTCTCGGCTGTTAATGATACTTACCGCTTGTGGGTTGGGGACGAAAACCCCAGCGATGCGCCGTTTAGTGTCCAAAAGGATGGTACGCTCTGGTCAAGTAAGGGACAAATTGGTGGCTGGACAATCACTGATACTTATCTTCAGGGCGGGGGTATTAAGCTAGACGCCCAAAACGCCAAGATTGAAGTTGGTTCGGGCGCTAATATCGTCATTGACGGCACAAACAAACTCATCAAAACTTCAAACTTTTCTAGTGGCATACGTGGCTGGCAAATCAATTACGATGGAAATGCGGAGTTCAACAATGTTCTTTTACGCGGCGAACTACAAGCCACTGTTTTGCGCCTGAATATAGCGCAATGTCTAGGCAGCCTCTTCTATGTAATGCCTGCCACGAAGCTAATTGCCGATGTTAGCCCGACCGATACTACGATTGATGTTGCTGATGACATCTTTGAATCCGGCGATTATATTTGGCTTCACCCCGCCGCTGACCGAACGGAGTGGATGAAAGTTACCAGTAGCGGGACACCCATCAGCGGGGGTTATCGCTACTCCGTCACTCGAAATTGTGATGGTGGTGGGGCCGATAGTTTTTACAAAGACGAAGGTGTTCTGAACACCGGCCAACGCGGGGATGGCTGGATAGCAATGGTGGGCGGGCATACGTGGCGGCCCAATCGTATAGATATTGTTAAGCGCGAAGGCTTTGCCCACTATGATTGGACAACCAAAGTTAGCTTAGGTAATCTAACTGGACTTTCTCACCCCCGCTTTGGTTCGCTTAGCGGTTATGGCATCTTTGCCCAGGATGGTTACTTCACCGGCAAGCTACACGCAGCAAGCGGGGACATTGCAGGCTGGTCAATTACTGCCGACCGCATTCGTGGTAGCCAGGCATACTTGCTAGACAACCATAACGCACACCCTTACCCATCCTATGCTTTAGCCTCGATTAGCTGTTTGGCCCGCTGCCAGCTAGCTCGCTGGCTGATTGAGGGCGAAAGCAGCGTCTTGTCTGAATTCTACCATCGAGCCGATGGTGTCTGGTTGCGACATTTTGATTACATTGACCGCAGCAATTGGACGTGGAGTGCAGATTGGAATGACAGCCACCGCACGGCACACGGGCAGGACGAATATGGCAGCACGGGCCGCCACTTCAACGATGCCTTTGCTTATCGCTACCATTATACAACCGAACCTTACTATTGGGAGTTGCTGGGCTATCAGCGGTGGTGGCTAGACCAAGGTGGACACTATACTGTCTACATTGAGTACAACGACGGCTACGACTATAACGACGATGAAAAATGGTTTTATGACAGTATCTTTTGTCTTCGCCATTTGGTAGCCCATTGGATTAACCACGCCAAAAATGCTAGCACAGAAAAAGCCGAAGAGTGGCATTCAGCCCAACAATTCTATGGTACATACTCGGCAGGTACGCGGTGGAGTGATTTAACCGGAATAGACAATGCAGCAAAGGCGCGAGGACTGGCAAACGTTGCCGTCTTGTACGCCACAAAGTATTACTATACCAACAACACATCTGACCGGGACGAATGCACCCAACTAATTGATGACGTTAATAACCATTATAGCGATTGGGGACAATCGTTCGGCTCGCCTCTCGCTACCTACTCCCTAATTCTGGCCGCCTGGCTTATTGACAATTACGCGGGTACAAACAAGCTCGGCGATATTCAAACCAATATGACCTCCGAGCTTAACTACTGGCACGGACAAGAACCGGAGAGCGGCCATATTGATGATACCAAAGCAGAGAGCAATGCGTGGACGGCGGCGGCCCTGTATATTGGTGGCGCAGCTTATAGTAACTCGACGTGGAAAGATGATGGAAAGAAGTGGGCTTACTTTACATTCTGCTGGCCTGGCGACAGCTATGGCGGCCTAACTAACAAGCAAACCATTTATGACGACCACGCCTATGTCGAATTAACACCTGATGGTATCCTGGGCTGGAATGATACCACCAAAGAGTTTTGGATTGACGCTGCAACCGGTAAAGCATATTTCGCTGGTGGCGATGCTGTTCTGAGCGCTGATGGTATTACACTACACGACACGCTGGAGGTGCGCTGGACTTGCCCTGCCACATCGGGCGATAAGCGCGGCGCACTTATTGTTATTCAGCCCTCGCCTAGTGGGTCGAGCAGTGCAAGTTACCGTGGTATATTAGCAGCGGCGCAGACTACCAAAACTGACGAAAACATCCCTGGGTCATTGACGGGTGTTTTAGGTTATGTTCACCACTGCGGGGCCGGAACTATTCAAGCTGTAACGGGAGTTTATGGCGAATTTGAGAAAACTGCTGCTGCCGGAACTATTACCGATGGGGCAGCAATAGCCGCTTACGTTAATCACCTGGGCGGGACAGTCGAGAATGTTTGGCTTTTCCGGGGAGTAGCGGTTGCAAACTATGGCACAATCAATACGTGCTACGGCCTTTATATTCCCACTCTATCGGGCAACACGCGCTACGCTATCTACACGGAAGGACTTAATGATGTTGTGCAATTCGGCGGCGAAGTGCGTATGCGTGGCGCTGATTTGCATATTAACTGGCTGCAAACCCACGACCACGCTGACATACGCTTTTATGACCAGGGAGTAAGCCATTGGGCTGCGATTCGATTTGATGGTGGACATCTTCTCTGGACAGAAGATAGTGGCAATAGCTGGACACAATTTAGCGCGGGCGGCGGCGGTGGCGCACCTGTTGACGCCCACTATGTGGTAACACAGGCCAATGGCACGCTAACGAACGAGCATTTAATCCAGCAGATTGATGTTAACATTATACCTGACGCCGACCTGACGCGCGGTTTAGGTGACGCTGCCCACCGTTGGGACAGTTTACACGTTAGCCACATTTGGGGCGGCGACCAGTGCGTTTTCCTGGACAATACTAACAAACGTATTGAATTTTATGCCGACGGCGCAACCCGTGCATATATTAACGCGCACGCTCTTGACTTAACGCCCCTTTCTACCCCTTCGATTTGGGTGGACGGCAATGACGAGTTTCGTTATGACAAGGCCAACAACCGTTTCGTGACGTACATCGGTGGGGCAGAGGGGCTATACATTAGCGATGAGTATCTCGCTCACGCAGGATTGGAAGGGCGCGTAGCTTTGTTGGGCGGCGCAGGTTGGCGCGGCGCTGAAGTGCAAGTCTTTGGCCCATCACATAGCCTGCATCCTGGCTGCTTCTACCTTGACTTCGGCGATTACAATGCAGGCGGCGCGCCTTCAGGTGCACAAGGCTATGTGCGTTTCCTGAGCGGGGACGGCGAGAACCCTACCACTGAAACTATCTTCGAGTGGCTTAGCAATCAGGTTAAGTGCCACAAAAACTTCGACGTATCGGGCAACATTACTGTCTCCGGCACGGTGGACGGTGTAGATGTTGCCGCGCTGAAGTCGGCGCACGACAGCCACGTTGCTAATACTTCTAACCCCCACAACGTCACCGCTGCACAAGTCGGAAAGGATACCGCCCAATGGAATGCAAACCGTCTGCAAGGACGGACGGTGGCTTCCGCCGCCCCGTCAAATGGACAGGCCCTTGTGTGGAATAGCGGGGCTAGTCAGTGGGAACCGCAAGATGTAGGTGGTGGCGGTGGCGCGCCTAGCGATGCACACTATGTCTGCACACAAGCACACGGCGGACTATCGAATGAACACTTAACCTCCGCTTTGGATGTTGACATTATACCCAACGCAAACAATGCCCGCAGCCTGGGCAGTAGTGGCTATCGGTGGGCGAATCTTTATGCGTACAATCTTTACGGAAACCTTTTAAATCTTAGTAATGCAGGTACGCCCCAAATTACGTTTGATAGCGGCGATTATCTAAGCTACCTGAAATCGGACAATCACCTCGATGTGTGCTTTGGGTCGCAGTGGCGGTATAGTTTCCAGCCCGACATTCTTGTTGCTCGTTATGATAGTTCATATCAGTGCAGTTTTCAGGGCCAGCAACATATAGGGTATTATGCTAACGAATGGCGTTGGGTTAGCCACAGTAACCAAAGCCCCGGCGCAGGGTGGACGTGGTATGACCTCTGGTATTTTACGTGGTCTACCACTACTTATGCGAACGAACGTTGGTTCTTAATACACCGCACATATATGCGTACCCTCAGCGGGTGGGGCACTAACTATCGCGTGGGCTTTCGTTTCCGTATTTACTATAATGGCAGCAATCACTATTATGCTACTGTCAACCATCAGCGCATAGCGGGCGGCAGCGATTGGTGGCCGATGGTAACCGGGTTTGTCTTCGCCGACATCCCGGACGTAAACGGAAGCACAATTTATGTCTATCTGCAAGGTATGGCAGAAGCCACCTGTCTAGACTGGGTTGAAACCGTCTTTGCGTGCTTGCGGTATAGGAGGTAACAATGGCTGGGAAACTCATCAAGAAAAAGAAAGTTATTGAACTTACAAAATACGTTATTGACCGTATCGTTGTTGCGCGTGATGGTAAAGTAATTGTTGTCAATTACACAGAAGGGACAACGCGCATAGGGCCAAAAGGAAAAAAACACTACCGCCCCCTGGTGGGCAGTGAACTCCGTCTTTATGACCCTGCCATCGAACCTCCCTTAGACGATATGGATGAAATGACCGCCGAGGAAGCAAAGGCGGCTCAAACATTAGCAGCACTCATCAAGGCGCGTTTGGATGCTGACTATAAGGAGGAGGGCTAGAATGAGTAAAAAGAAACGACAAACGAAATACGAGCAGCTAGCAGCCAAATTAGGTGTGCCACCCGCCGAACTTGACAGCGTTGTTATGCAGCTTGTGAATGCAGCCGTAACTCCGCCGCTCACTGTTGCAGTTACGGCACACCCCCAAATAACCAGGCAACCTACTTTAGCGTTGCCTGCGGGCCTTACGCCCCAGCTTCAATTATTTCTGGCAAAACAATTACGCATTGCTGCTGAAATCCTGACTGACCAGGCATTACAACACCTTTCACGGTCGGAGGACACTGATGAAGGAGACACAACTGGAACATCGTCTGACGAAAATCGAGACGAAGCTGGATGACCTGATAGAACTGTATGAACAAATCAGGTCGAATGAGCAAAAACATATGCTCATTCTCATCATAGTCGTTGGCGCGCTTGCCCTTGGGGAGGGGGCAGCACGGATTTTTCCTGTGCTCCTCAAGGCACTCGGCGGCTAACGACGACAAGGAGGGAAACTATGTGGGAGAAAATTCGTGATTGGTTTAAGGAGAACAAGAGCGCGCTCTTCTTCGCCTTAGCCATCATCGTTGCCATCGCCAACTACTTTGGCTTCAAGGAGTTCGAGCTTCCGCCCGAAGTTCTCACCCTCATCACTATCATCCTGGGCTGGCTCTTCCCGAAGGCGGCGAAGAAAGCACAGATGCTGTAAAGAAAGAGAAGGGGGCGCTATGCCCCCAGCGCCCCCTTCTCTTCTAGCACCTGCCTTGTAACCAACAGGTCATATAAGGTTTGTGTGGCTTCGTCACCCTCCAGCTTCTCACGTATCACCAGGAAAGCTAACAATCCTTCTTCTTTGCCTGGCGGCTTGAGACTTTGAATGAACTCATCCGCCGCCTCTTTCTTTGTCACGAAGAGGTTTACTGCGACGTGATAGATGGCAGGGGAAGCCGCTTCTGGCTTCTTCTCCATCTTCCCTCCTCCTTTGGCCCTGCGGCCTTGCCCCAGCCGCAGGGCCTTCTTTTATTTCCACGGTAATTTTAACCGGCGCGGGGTATTTTCCCCTTATAAAATCCGGCTGGACTTCGATGTATAGCTTCTCGCCCAGCCGGATTTTTCGTAAGTAGCCGTTGGTTACCCTAACCCTCGGCTTCATTCCTCCTCCTTCGGAGCAAAGATTATCACGGCGAAGACTTTGCCTTCAATCTCCTTCTCTAACTCTCCTGTGACTATGAACGTGCAATGACCTTCATAAAACTCCTTCTGTTCACCCACAATGGAAAACACCAACATCGGCATTCCCGGTGCTAGGCTAAGCTGAGCCTCGTCGCTGCGGATAAGGCAAAGGGCGGGGAAGAATTGGAGAAGAAGTTCAAACAATTCCGGCAGATGATGGTCGTCCAGGCCGCGCTCTTGTTCGATGATTCTCTTGAGGATTTCCCGCAAGACGGCGGGCAAGACTGTGCCGTAGTGGTCGGCCAACTCCTCCAGCGCCGAGAGAACACAAAAGAAGTCTTCGCACATTTCTTCCTCCTCCGGCAGTCCGGGCACGTTCAGGTATGGTTCGTCAAACTCAATATCTTGCCATTCCCCAAAGGGCGTTGGTTGTCCCATTCTTCCCCCTTCCTAGCTAGCCCCGTGCACGTTGCGCAGATGGTCGGCAAAATCCGACAGGTTGGGAAATTGCGCTACCACACCTCGCTGCCAGCACAACGGACAGGTATGCTCGACATCCTGCGGATTGTATTCCGCTGGCTCGAAGCCATACGTCCCGCCGCTGGCCCTGCCGGGCACGCGCACGTCTCGATGTTCCTGCGTGCTGGCCGGGTTAGCGCCGTGCTTCTCAACGAGGTGGGCTGCAAAGACATTCCAGCCTATCATCTGCCCGCACAGGGGACAGCGCACTGAGATGATGGCCTGCGGCACATTTATTGTCGTCATAGTTACCTCCTACGTAACTTTCGTTACACAAAATAGGACTAGTGACACTCTTCCCACGTATAGCCAATCGTGGCTTCCGCTGTCAGCTTCACTCCATTCAGGTCGGTATACATTGCCTTCTCTAGGGCGCGGGCTGCGTCCTCGGCCTCACTCTCTTCAACCTCGATTATAATCTCATCGTGCACTTGCCCTACGATTTTGAAGCCCCAATTATACAGACGCACAAGCGCCCTGTTGATAACGTCGGCAACCGTGCCCTGAATGATGGCGTTTACGCATTGGCGTTTGCCCCGCTCTTGAAGATAGCGGATGTCATCCTCCGTCAGGGTGTTGCGGGTCAAGCCCTTCTTGCGCAACTCCTGCTCGAAGGCAGCATAGCGCAAGCGGTCGTGTCCGGGCGGGGCATCTTCAACGCTTTCGTAGTTCAGCAGGTCGAAGAAGTTCAGCAAGACAGGACGCCGAGGCCGCCCAAAGGCGGTCAAGACATAGCCCCTGACCTGGGCTTCCTCTATCACCATCCGCCGCCAGGCGGAAACCCTGGGAAATGCCTGGAAGAAACGGGCCATAGCTTGCTCAGCTTCCCGCTTACTTATCTTTGCTACGCTCGCCACCCGGCCTGCCCCTGCCCCATAGAGAATGGCGAAGTTAATGGTCTTAGCCAGGAAGCGCTGTTCGGGCGTGACCTGTGCAGGCGTGATGTTGAAAATGCGGGCGGCAACGGCTCGGTGAATGTCCTCGCCGTTGGCAAACGCCGAGCGCAAGTGCTCGTCGTTGGACAACGCTGCCAACACCCGCAACTCGGCCTGGCTCAGGTCGGCTACAACCAGCTTGTTATAGCCGCCACAGAGCCAGCGCCGAGGGTGAAGGGCGGCCTCCTCGTCCACCTGACCCTTGCGGGTGGAGGGGATTTGTTGAAGGTTGGGTTCTGAACACGACCACCGCCCTGTGGCAGGGCCGAAGCAGCGCCAGCGCGGATGAACTCTATACCCATACTCCGTCTCCACCGTATGCGTCAGCAAGCCGCGCCCCTTTTGGGGCGAGAGGTATGACGCCAGCTTTGCTATACTACGATATTTCAGCAACAATAGGGCAAGTTGTCGCACGGCCTCATTCCCCTCCGAGGCAAAGCGGGTTAGCACCGCCTTATTTACGGACTTTGCGCCTGTGCCCGTCATTTCGCCCGGTTTCCATTGTGCCCCCAACCTCTCCAGACATTCGACAACCTGGGCGGGCGAGTTGGGATTTTCCAGGCCCAAGCCACCGAGCTTGCCCAACAAGGTGTCCAGCTTCTCTTGCAAAGCGGCTCGGTCAGCTTCGATGGCCTCTTTACTGAGTGCCCAGCCGTCCCACGTCATTTGGGCTGCCACCACAGGCAGAGGCTGGAGATGGTCGAGATATAGCTTGCTTAGGGCAGGCGATAAGGCTTTAAGATACCAAACCGCCAGGTCATAGGTGGCGCGCACATCGTCACAACAGTAGGCCGCCAACTCCTCCCCCTCTAAATCCTTACTCCAGGGTGTCATCTCCCTGTCCAGCACCAGCTTTGCCAGCTTTTTCAGGCCCAACGGGGCCATCTCGTTGTAGAGATGGGCCAGGCCCATTGTGTCCAGGTTGCAATCGGCAGGAACGCGACAGTTGTGCTTAAGGAAGAAAAGCTGGTCAAAGGCCAGGTTGTGTGCAATGACGCGCGTGCGGTTCTCCAGCCAGAGTTGCCTCATAAACTCCGGCCAGTTGGGAATGGCTTCCGCAGGAATGAACCATTCGTCTTCCGCATTAGCCAGCCCAATTCCTATAACCCGGTCGGTCAGGTAATCATTGCCCGTGCACTCCAGGTCAACGGCGACGGCCTTGCCTTTTAACTTGTTAATTATTTCGCTTAATGCTACCGGGTCGGTCACAATATGCATAGTTCCTAACCCCACAATCCTTTAAGCTCTGCCAGAACAACATACCCAACCAGGTATGTCAGACCTAGCGCACCTAAACAGGCTATGGCACGGGCGGTTTGGTCAGGATAGCGAGTTACCCCGATTATGGTCGGAATGACAATCAGCCCGCCCACGCCCAGGCGTAATAGATAGATGGGGAGTTTCTCTTTCATCTTGCCCTCCTATTGCCCGTAGACTTTCTCGTAAGCCGCGAGCAGTTCGCTCTTCTTTGTGGCCAACGTTACCAGGGCCTTCGCCAGGGCTTCCACATCGCTAAAGATGTAGCGAGCCATTCCTGCTTTGAGGGGATGGAGGAAATGCCGTCGTGTCCAAACCCACACCGGCTTAGCTGAACCAACGGCGTAGCCGAATTCCAGCAGGCCGCCCTCGCTCATCTCCTCGCCATCGTAGAAGACAACGAGGTCGGCTTTGTCCACCATCCCCAGGTCGGACGCGCAGGTGGCATAGTTGGAGACGGTCTGAACACTGCCCCCCTCGTGGGAGGCCACAGGGTTAAGGAAGGTGATGAGGTCGTCAAGCCTCTTGCCCTCCTTCTCCGCCTCCGCTTTCGTCGCCTCCATCACCGTCGTCCGCCACGTCGTCGGCTTGCCCCTCATCGTCCCGGCCAGATACACGGTTAACATTTCGCCTCCTCCTTATCGGTTCTCTTCCGGCAATTAAAACCAACTCGTCATCCTCTACCCGGTAAATGACGGCCTTGCCCGGAAGAATAAGAAAGTCGCGGGGAATGACAAGGCCAAAGGCACTCCAGGCGTGCTCAGCCTCTTCAGACCATATCGTGCGCTTATAGCGCTGTTCAAGCCACCCCAGGTTTTGTTTAATCCAGCGCCGCACGCCCGGCACATAGAGGAAATATACCAGGCCCAGGTTAACAAGGTATATTGCCCACCATTTGGCCTGACTGGTCATAATGCCGGAAGGCTTGTTAGCGCACACATATTCCATAAAGAAGTTGCCTGATTTGTGTGTGTCAGTCTTGACCTCAACGTAGCCATAGCCGGGCAGCCAGCAGTCTACACCCATTCGCTGTTTCTTCTGGTCGGCGCTATAATCTCGGAAAGTCCCGAAACGCTTCTGACACAAACGCATTAGTTCTTTGAAACCTGATTGGCCCACTTGCATTTGTGTGCGCATTGAAAATCGTTTACTCATATTGTACCCCCGTCCCGCAGATATTCGGCAATGTCCTTAGCGTCTCCTTCCCATAACTGCTGCCCCACTATCAGGTCGGGAGTAACTTTCTTAAAGTAGTCAGTTGCCCTGACCGTGCCCGCCCTGCCTGCATCATCGTTGTCGAAACACAGCCAGATGAACGTGCCTGCCTGTTCGAGTTGTTTCCAGAAGTCCTCCCACTTTTCCAGGGGCGTGGATACCCCGGAAGGCAGGGCCAACGCAGGGTATCCACGCGAGTGTAGCGCCATAGCATCGAACTCCCCTTCAACCAACCACAAATCGGGAGGCGGGCTTTGTCGGTATTGCAAAAAGTGGGCGGCAGGGTATAGGCAATCAAACAGGGAAGGTTTTAATGCCCAATACTTTGGGCCTTTCACTTCTTTCCGGGGGTCAGCCCGAAACTTTACTCCCCAACACTTCCCGTCCATTCCAAAGTGCGGGATGGAAAATGCCACCCCTGTATATCCTAACTTCCTCTCTTTGATAACCGCCGTATTCAGCGCATATCGCCGACATAGCTCGGCAGCACCGGCAGCGTCCAGCGCGTCTACCCACTCCTGCCAGACGTTATCCGGTATGGGCCGTGTGCGCTTCTGCTTGACATTCAAGCGGGCCTCCTTCACAGCTATCGGCCACAGCTTCCGCAGGGCTTCCGTATACCCCCACCCGAAGTAGAAGCGCACAGCCTCGAAGATGTCAGTCAGAGTATGATGGCAGCCGAAGCAGAAGATACCGTCAGGATACACATAGGCCGACGGGTGTTCGTCCTTGTGTTCGGGATTAAAGCATCGGAGGTGGCCCGTTCCAAACACATCGCGCCAGTCAATGTGTTCTCTGATTAACTCAGCTTTGCGTTTATAGTGGCGGTATCGAACACATTTGCCCATATCTCCCTCCATTCGTCACTCAACCACCTCTCAGGGAGAACAAATTCCGTAGGGTGCTCTTTGCAAAAGCGCTGAAACGGACAGAAACGACAAACCCAAGCCGACTGCGCATCAACACAGGCTGAGCGCGGAGGGACTTTATGCTTGTGGAGATATTCGACATAAAAGGGAATTAACTCCTCCAGCAACGCTTCCGTCTCATCGGGCGGCCATATCTCCACAGGCATCATCTCTTCCTTAGAGAAAGTCATATATACCAGGCCCGCCTCGTTGACGGTGTAGCCATTCTTTCGCAGAATATATACATATGCGTTAAGTTGCTGGATGTGATTGGGACGCGGCTCTTCTGGAATGCGGGACGTGCTTTTATAATCCAGAAGTAAGCCCCGCCGCACATAGTATATGTCGAACTTCCCCGACAAGTCAAAGCCACCGACATTTATGCTTAGCCGCTTTTCGGTTTCTACCTCGATTTCATCGGTCAGAAACTTCGCTGCGGCTATCTCCTGTCCGTCGTGTATCGTCCGCCCCCGCGCCGAGTAGTAGCCGTGTTGTGGCTCGATATAGTAGTCCACAAGGTGGGTGAGTAGACTTCGCCGAATTTGGTCGGTCATCACCTCCGTAACAGACAGCCCCTTGACATTCCGATTGTGTAACATACTCGCCAATGTCACTGTGTCCCAGGGGCAACGAAAGGGAAACTCTACTGAACAACGGAGGCAATCTTCGGTGGAAACCTTTTCGCCTGTTACGGGGCAGCGAACGCCCTTAATCATTTATGCCTCCTCCAATACATCACTTCCTATCTCCCGCACTTTAATGAGTGTGGGTTTGACGAAGAGGTATTCGTGATTGACTTGCAAGTAAACTTGCTGTCGCATAGCGGCTGAGGCCCAATCAAGCGCCCTCCACAAAGAGGGGAAGGTTTGACGATAGGTGCACGTCTCCCCGTTTGGCCCTACATAGAAGACAAGGGCTTCGTATTTCATAACGTCCATTATCGCCTCCTTGCTCGTTTCACCCGCTTGCGAAGGCGAGCCGGGCCGGTCTCTTCCTCCTCGTCCTGCGCCCCCTTATCGGGCATTGCCCTTAGCTCGGCAATAATACGCTTGACTTCCCTGGGCGTAGCCTGGCCGATGTTAGGGTATGCCTTCTTGACGTAGACGCCCTTCTGGTTGCCGAGGCTAAAAATGGTGCGCCACTGCTCGGTTGTGGGGCCAGTCCCCACCTCCTCTTCATCTTCGTCCTCGTCAGCCTCATACCTAACCCTGTCATAGACTTCGGCCAGGCGGTCAGCATAGGCCGCTTTGAGGTCATCCTGGAAAGCAATCCAATCCTCCACAAGTTGGAGGAGGTCGTCCCAGGAATAGACGACAATCTTCATCCCAATGTGGCCCAGGGGCCAGAGATATTTCTGTGTATCAAGGGTAACTTCTACCCCTTCGGGGAAATCCACATCCTCCATTTCGTTGCCCTCCTCCACCACCGGGCAATCCTCCTCAACCGGAGCTTCGGCCTCCTCAATCGGGGCCTCCATAACGCCTAAAATTTCCTCAACTGTCGTTGCCATTTTACTCCTCCTCCGTTTGTAAATCAGTCCGCCAGATTTGGCTGTAAACCCCCAGGTCACGTAGCGAATCGTCAATGCTTTCGTTCTTCGGGACTTTGCCCGTCCCCAACAACTCAATCAGGCGGGCCATCTTCGTGGCAAGATGCGTCAGATAAACCAGCGCCCGTCCCCGCACCCCCTTCTGCACGGCAAAGTCCAGGACAAAGGCGACAAAACGGAAGTTGCTAAGCGGGTCATCGTCGCTGGCATAATCGTGACGCTTGCGCCGGTTTGTCTCCAGCAGGTCGGCACAGTTTGCCGCGAACGCTTCATCATACTTCTTTGTGTCCATCCTCTCCCTCCTTATCATTAAAGAAAAGTTTGAGTGTAATGCTGACGTTTTCCTTTCCTTTGCAGGCTGTCTCCAGCACACGCTGCACCATATTATGAAGCCGGAAAGGTGTTACGTCCTCAAAATTTAGAACCAGCTCATTTCCTTTCAGTTTAGCAGAGGTTAACCGAAACTGCACATTCATTCCTCATCACCTCCCTCCTCTTCTTCCTCTATGTGTAATATAAAATCCTTATACCGCTGAATCTCGAAACGAGTTAGTGGCTGCAAATCCTGATACACGCCAACGGGCGGATAAAACCACAGGCTGGCCGTCCCCAACGAGCCGCCGCTAATGCGCGCTTTGTCCACTCGGATGTCTACCCTTATCTTCGGCGGCAGTTGGGCTACATCGGTATCGCCCATCCGCATATCATGTAACTGAGGAGATGACATCATCAGGATGGTATCCGCTGAATACAGGGGCATTGCGCTCTGTCTGAGAGATGAAAAGCGCGGACGCGCCGTTTTCATCCCCTCCTTTGTCATCGGCCATATAGCTAAAATTGCTGTGTTGTATTGCTGTGCAAAGTTTGTCAGGCGGGTCACGATAAAATCTACTTTGGCCGTTGAGCCTTCTGTCTCCCCTACATCGCTAAGCTGCTCGACATAATCCAGGATGACAAGCGGATAATCTATGCCCTGCTGTTTCTTCTCCTCTAGCAACTCGTGCAGCAGAAAAGTATTACAGTCGGAGGCCGTCCAGATGTCTACGGGCCAGCCTGCCATAAGCTCGAAAGCCGCCTGAACTTCCCGCCACAGGCCCTTTAGCTGGTCGCTTTCTATCGCCTGAAGTCTGGCCTCGGTCAGGTCAAGCCGCTTAGTGGGCAGCCCCCGCTCAAGGTCAGCCTGGGGCACGCGCACAATAGCCGAGACAATTCGCATTAGCCAGCTTTCGGCCCCCATCTCCAGCGGCAACATTAAAATGCGCTGATTTTCGTTTAAGGTTTGCCAGGCACAATTACGCATTACAATGGCCGTGACGAACGCGGTTTTGCCCACACCCGGAGGGCCGCAAAGAATTGTTACCGTTTTCCTGCGAAACCCACATAACAAGTCGTCCAGGGCGGGGAAGCCGGAGGGAAGGCCGAGGAAAGTTTGCGGGTCTTGCCAGCGCTGGCTCAGGGTGGAGAGGGCTGTGGCAGCAACTTCGGGCAAGGATGTAATTTTAGGGCTGGTATCTTCCGGTATAGGCATAACCCCTCCACTACTTGTGATATATCTTACGGTCGGTTCTGTCTACATCTCCATCCAGCCGGGCAAGCGGTGTGGTCTGATACTTCATCCCTTCCGCCCGTGCCAGCTTAATCTCCAATAGCCGCTCAGCCCGCCTGTTACGAAACTTCACCCGGTCATCTGTAATCAGGCGTTGGCGGCCAAACCGGTCGGTAAGATGGCCGTAAACGAACGGCCCCCACACGTCGGTTGGACTGGTCGGCAAGAGAATAATGGGCCGGAAGTATACGTTGAGCATAACACCTTTGGGCGTCTTAACAATCTCGTGTCCAGCATACGCGCAAACGTGCCACTTCCCGTCCGGCCCTAGAACATCGTATTCGGGTGCATCCTCTAGGATGACTGTGACAAGTTTAGCCCGGTCTCTTATCTGTCTATCCATACTTCTCCCTCTGGCTTGTTTTCTACCCACCCCCAATCCGCCGCTTCCTGCTCGAAACGACAGAGCGTTTCCCACAAATCCTGAATAAAATCGGGGGGAAGTTCAAGGTCATATTCTTGTGCCAAAAGTGTAACTTCATCCTCGAAAAGTAAGCGTGTCATCATTGGTCAACCTCCCACTACCGGGCACATTGTGGACGCCGAAAGATACTTTTCCACCCCCAATTAGTAAGATGAGGCCCCCAAACGTGTTCCCACCCCTGGGCCTCTAAAGATTTCTTCTCGTCAGGATAGTCGGGATTGCATAAAGAATGATTAGAATGATTATTGGAAAAGTAACAACAAGCGTCCACTTCAATGTATTCATAGCCCGGCTCTACTGTGCCTCCTGTAAGCGCATATAAGCGCCACTCTGCAAGCTCTCCAGGATTAAGTTTGCGCATTATCCCCCTCCCACTGCCGGATAGGTTGGCTATATTCGCAATAGCGCTCTTCCAGATAATTTATAAGCCGCCTGTATGCCGGACTAGACAGGGCTTCCTCCAACTCCAACCGTGCCCTCTCTATTTCCCGCTGGAGGCGGGCAAAGGATAACTCTTGTTCGATAATAGCCGGGTCGTTTTCAAAAAGTAACTGTCTCGGCATCGGTCTCCCCCTCTTCTTCAACGTCTTCGGGCAAATCCCGTCCCTCCTCGCTGGCAATTATCTGACGTTCCCAGGCGTCTATCTCTTTGGGCGACAAGTCAGGCAAACGAACACCTGGATTGGCCTTTAGTATGTTAGCAATCTTTTCGGCCATCGGGACGGGCGGACACTGCAAGTGCGCATACTTCTCTTTCAACGGGTCGTCGGCTATCATATCTAAGGTGTCCTGGCCCCATATTCGCACAAGCAGGGCGTGAGGTGACAGGGCTTTGTCCCACTCACCTTTTTTAGCTTTGCGGGCCGAACGAGACGGCACACCTTTGGCATAGTGAGGCCGAATATAAACCTTTTGCGACGGGTCAGGCATCCAACTCCATCGGTATTCCCCCATTGTGGGCGAACTTTCAAAGTAAAGTTCATCAATGAAGCCCGCCGCCCCATACTCCTGGTCATTAGGAGGCGGAATGTGGTCAATAACCTCAGCCTCTGCTTGTCGCCTTTCTGAATCTTTCCGCCGTTTAATCTCATTGAAAAACTGTATTACCAAATAAGTTGTTTGTAAATTAGAATCGGCACGAGCACCGTTACGCAGCGCAGCAAGGGCCTCACGGTCAGGAATTTCATCAAGAAGGTCAAGATTCGCCTCTATTAGGTGACGTAAACCCCTGTTTTGGAGTTGAATAATAAGGCTTTGGCGCAACCGCTGTTGCAGCTTGCTAAAGTCTTCGGTTAACCCTTCCCGTCTGAGCCATTCTAAGGTTTCAGGGTCATCCAACTTTACTCGTAGTCGGTGTCCACGTTCGGCTTTGGGGAGATTTGGCAAACGAGGAATTATATCCACAAGGGGCGTTTTACCTTCGAGGCGTCGCTTGAGGTATGTCCGCAGTTTCTCCCACTCAGGACATTGATAAACAATATCATTTAATAAGTCCTGGCCTACGTTCTCTACCTCGGCAATACCTATGCGATAAAACGCCGCTACCTTCTCGATAGGCCAACCTTCCTCTAGCCTTAAGCGGACAGCCGCGCGTTGTTTCTTCGTAAGCATAGTTAGCCTCCTTTATATCTCTCTATATACTACTAACAATGAATAACTTTTATGTCAATCATCCGTTTCTGTCTCCTCTTCATCACCTCCTCCCATACTGTCCAATTGCGTCAACACCAATCCGATTGACGCTGCGTAATCGCACAATTCCCCAAAGTCCACAGGGTGGCCTCGCACCTCTCCGAGCAAGGTGGCGGCCTCTTCATAAGCCAGCTTTGCGTCCTCCTCTCGCCCTTCACGAGCAAAGGTGTCGCCCATCTTTAGCCAGAACGTTACCTCCTCGTATGTCTTGTGACATCGCACCAAAGTGGACGTAGCATTAGAGATGCTCACCACCTTGCTTTCGCCTTCGTCCTCCTCAATGGCGCGGGCCGCCGTCCATCGGCCTGTCCCTATAACCACCTCCCTGGTATATGTTTCCGGCACGCTATACCAGGCATCCTTTGCAAGTTTTTCCCGCTCTTCGAGTGTAAGGTCGTTAACTCTGTGGAAAGTAGGATTGTCCAGAGTGCCGGTTATGTAGTAGTCTGCCTCATCGAACTTGTCCACCGCATTCGGATTTAACTCCTCCAGACACATCCAGATGGGCAAAGCCCATTTGCTCGAACGGAAGAAAGTGCGCTCTTCCTTTGGGTCGAAGTAAAGCCAGACTTCCCCCTCGGCCAGCATTATGGCCCGACAGATGACGAACGGGTCGGAGTAGTCGGGATTGAAGGCCCATAGCGCATTCTCGAACCCGCCTACCTTCGTCCCCATATAGATACTCCGATTACGCCACACCAGCCAGGACGTGCCCTCAAGGTCACCCCAATCGAACGCCAACGGGCCGAGATACAACAGGTCTTCTTCACGTCCTTCGAGGACAACGGCGGAGGCTATGCCCGCAAAGTCGTCATCGCTTTCGTAGCCCTCGGCCTCGGCAATGACGGCCTCTTGCACTTCCGCCTGCTCCTCTTTCTTCTTTTTCTTCTTGCCCTTCTTTTTCTTCTTGCTCTTGTAGGACGTGTAATGATAAGTGACTTCGTGTAGAAGCTGGGCATCCCTCAAGGTCGTGTAAGGCGTCTTTGTGATACAAAGGGGCAAAGAATGGCTAGCCACCCGCCTTACGCAGTCGGCAGGAATAAGGAAAGAGGGAATGATACTTCCCAAAATTTCCGCCCCGGTTTCCGGGTGTTTGCCCGCCTCCAGCGTCCCCCCGCCCTTGTGGACGTAGACGCCATCCTCCATCATAAACAAAGAGACGCCGCCGCTCATTGTCACATAGTTCGGGTCGAGGTCTTCCATCACCCGCCACATCACGTAGGCGTCCGAGACATCGGGCGGGGCGGGCATATGAACGCCCCGGCCCACCAATGCCCACCACGCCATCCGCCAGTCTGTCCACGTCCCGTTAAAGGCGTAGATAACTTTGTCGCCCACAAAGGGCATACAAAGTTCATCGCACACTCGCCCAACGGAGGGAATGCGGGTGTGAAAGATAACACCATAGCGCATTTTATCTTGATTTTCCCTCATTACCGTCAGAAGCTCAGCAGGCGTTTTGGCTACACCCTTGACGCCCTTAAACTCCCCTGTCTCGGCGTCAATCCAGGCTATGCCGTTGCCCTTCCCTCCGCCTACCTGTATCAGGTGTGCCATATAGCCTACCAGGGCATCATCAGGCCATTGTTCAGGGTGAGGAATGTAAGCTAATCTGCACATACTAATCGCCCTCCCTTTCTATAATCTCCTTGAACAGATTTAAGTATGCATCCTGGGATATTTCTATCTTCAGCCCTGGCCCTGTATTAACCTCGGATACATAGGCCGTGTCCGTTTCCTCCACATACATCACGTCCGCCGCGCCATACGTTAGGCCCAAAACGTCAATAGCCTTGACGCCCGTGCGCAGGACGGCGGCAGGAATTCGCCACGGATTACGCGAATGAAAGCGATAGCCCGCCGCAAAATTCCAAACCTTGCTGTCCCTATCCCATTCGTCCTCGTTCACGACAACCTTGCGCTGAACAAAAAGCATAGCAGGCGAATCGTCGTGTTGCGCATTCGTCCAGCCCACGTGTATTCTATACTCCCTGTCCTTTGGAATGTAGGACATAGCGTAGCCGTGGCCCGCCTGCCGACAGGCGCTCACCACCTCTTCGGACGTTTCGCAAAAGTAAAAGCCCCGGCCCGCCTGGTGATTAGGCTTCCGCACAATCAAGGGCAGGCCCAGGCGTTCGACAAGAACGTCCACAGGCTGAGGCAGGAGAAGGGTGGGAGGCACGGAAACGCCGTGGTCGGCCAGAAACTTGCGCGCCCTGGGCTTGTTCGCAGCCAGGCCAATGGCCGTGGGCGACTGCACGTCTATGAGGTTGTCGAATTCGTAGCGAACGGAATAGGGACTTGTGCAGCCCCAACGCAGGAGAAGAACGGGCGTTCCATCACGAGGGTGGCGAAAGCCCTTTTCCTTATGCAGGCGGCCCAGGATGGACTTCCCCCACCGCACGCTTGTCCCGTAGGCGTCAAAGCCCATCTCCCGCAGGCGGCGGCCTAACAGACGTGAGGTCGTCCCTGTCTTTCGCTTTAATCCCGCCACGATTATAATCATTTTTCGCCTCCTTAGAAAGCTATCTCCTCATCCGGGTCTACATCGGGCCATTCGATTATGGCTTGGAAACGGTCAGGCAAGGTATTTAAAACGCTTCGGGCCTCCTCATCATAACGGCGATTGTGCATCATCCGAGTGTCAGCGTTGTCTATGCGAGCACACTCATACATCTCTTCCAGGTCGGCCATCCACCTTAAGTTTGTTATTCTACCTAACCGTGCCATAATCCACCGCAGTATCTCTGCCGGATTGGGCCGGTAAGAACCCAACACGTGAGTGTTAATGGTGATAATGTTAGCGTTCTCATACAGGTCACGAGTGACGCTTACCGTAGTGGGGAGTATTCGGCACACACCATCTATGTTGGCGTCCCAAAGTTCAACCATATTGGTCGCACAATATGCGCTCGGTTTCCACCCGCCCGACGCATCCCACGCAAGCAGGTCGCTGAAGTTGCGAAAGACAAGCAGGATGGGCTTTGGCAGTGAGACGGCCAGGGCCACAGGATACGCCCCCGTCTCCCAATGGGCAAAGTTTCGCATATAATTTTCATCTTTGTCAAACCATACGAAATTCCACAGGTCGCCCACCGGTGGCCTACGCAAAGTATCGTAGAGGTTATTAGTTGGGGCGTTAGCCTCCCGCCACCGGGCCAACTCCTCTTCGGTCGCAAAGCCCCAGGCCACCCGCAAGTCACGATTTTCCCGCCACGTGCGGCCCATTATGACGCACTGTTTCAGATACCCCAACGCCCCAGCAATCTCCCGGTCGTGATACAGTTCATACTGAGGCCAGGTTTTTGCTACGGCCCAAAAGTGCGCTTTGAGGTGGGCGGTATTGTATTCGCTATAATCCTTTGTCAGGGCATCCTTTGGTGGAGTGTAAGGCCGAGGTGGAATGTGGCCGTTAAAGAATTCCCAGGCTACCATATAGGCCAGGCTGAGGTAAGCCTTTGCAATGCCAGGCTCGACAATCCAGCTACCTGGGGCGCGATACTCCAGGCCGTGGGGCTGTTGTCGCCAATTAAAAAGGCCGCCGTAAGTGCTGTTCATCCGGCGTTGGCGAGCTTCCTCCCGTCCCTCAAGGAGGAGGGCTAACGGCGCAAAGTGATAGGCCAGGACGTTTACCAAATCGTTATAGACGCTATCCCGGTGGAAACGTTTAGGGAAACCGAGATGAATATGGCCGCCCACCGGGTCAGGCCCTACCATATTGCCCGCCTTTACCTTGAGGACGCGCATTCGGTGGCTATATGCAGCCTTTTCAGCCAGCTTACTGGTCAAGGCCCCGATAAGAATGCACACGTTGTTCACGACTTCAACAGGCCGCACACCAGGCCGGGGACGAATTTCGCCTATATCAGGGTGTCCGTCCAGCCCCAGGTTTCCGCCCCGGCCTATGTAGCGAATGTTAATGTCGTCGGCCATTACCTGCTGGCCCGTAAGGACATTGACATAACCAAATTCAGGGTCAGCCCCTAGAGTAAGATGGACAGTCATACTACACCCCTCCTTCGTAATTCATAGTATACGGCATTAACTCCCCGTGGCGTTAAAGCATTCCACAGGTCTTCAAAGTTTTCATACGTGTCGCTAAGATAGCGCAGGACGCTACCCACGCTGGCCTCAAAGTAGCCCGCCGCTGTCTGATAAAGGCTGTCCAAAAGTGTCTCTTTGGCAAAGATAGGGTGAGCAATGATTAGCCTTGTCTCGTTATCGCAATGCCGACAAAGGTGAACCGACTGGCCGAAACACCGAAACAACGCCCAGCATTTCTCCCGCCAATCGGAGTTAATCATCACAGGGCAGTTAAAGCGGTTGTCCCACATATTGGGCCACAATTCCTTGTTGCGCAACGCATCCCATAGCCGCACATAATCGGTCATATCGTCCGTCTGGCATATTGGTATTGTATAAACGCTGTCAATATTGCCCTCTCGGAGGACGGGAGTATAGCGGCGTATGCGTTCACGCATTCGGTAAGCTCTGGCCGTTGTGCTATATTGGGCCTTCGTTATGTTGCGTAATTGGCCTATCTGAAAAGTAGGCGGGGCAATCAATGCCCACAACCAGCCCACCCGTTTGCGCAAATCAGAGTTGTCAAGCAAAAACAAGCGCAAATCGTCCACAGGCCCAGGCCAGACGGCATCCAGATAAGAACCCGCCCGCACATAGAGGGCATCCCATCGCCGGGAAAACCCCCCAGGGAGTTTATTCGTCCCTTTAATGCGGTGAATGTAGACGCACCTGTATTTATTTCCACGCACCCTAAAGAAACGAGACATTGCACACCTCCCATTGTAGTCTTGCTTTGGCCTCGGTGAGGAAGGAGGATACCATCCCCCGCCCTCACCGAGGCCAAAGCCTCGGTGAAGGGGATTTTAGGAGGGCCGTAGCCGTCCAGGGGCGTTGTAACCAATGGGACTACTGCCCCCCTGCCCGCCAGCCACGCTCACCCCTTCCTACCCTGGCCTTTCGGCGGACAGGCCGAGAGCCTGTCGGCGAACGGATAAAATATAACATTAAATCCGCCGCCTTTGTATGCAGGGCGCAGCCCCCGACGTGCGCCCAGCACCCCTCCAGGCATCCTCACCCTTACGGGTGGAACGAGGCCGGAGCCTCTGGAGGTAAGCAGGCCCCGTTTGGCGGGAGTTACTAGGAAAGCCCAAAGGCTTTCGTGCTCTTCTCCCTGTGTCACCGCCATTGGCCCAGGGGAAGAGGGCGGAGGTTTTGCTCTCCGCCTAGCAAGTTGGGCCGAGGGGAATTGAACCCCTAAACCTCAAACCCTGCCTCCCGGCAGCGGCCCCAAAAGTTGTTCCGCAGGTGAACATCCCTGGCCAGCACTTCCGCCAAATAGTCCAGGTGTAACGTCAGGCAAGTATTGACTACTGTTTGACAATCCCGTAACCCTGGAATGCCCTCGATATAAGAGGATTGCCAAACCCGTCCACCACAAACCCACTCGCCATAGTTTCCCCGCAGGATAGCCAGAAGAACGTCAGCATTGGGCACACAACAAAACGTATAGTGGCGGGGCTTACTACTATCATAGGGCGAATGGCGGTCGCCCCACTTCCGCAAAAACCGATTGCGACGTTGGGCGCGCGTTGCCAGGGCGGACATCTGCCGTTGCTTTTTCCGCCTTGCCCGCTTGCTGTCACGGGGCGTAATGGCTACCGATTGAAGATATTTTATTCGCTTGATTAAATACCTAATCCTTTCGTCTGCGTTCATAATATCCCCCTCTCCTTCAGCCAATCCCAATGGAGGCGGTCGGCTTTGCGGTATAGCGAATTCACCACAATAGGCGGGGCCATCCACCTGCTGGTATAGGACAGGCCCGGACTTTCGTGAGGCTCGACTATTATGCCATCATCCTCCGTCCAAACAAACCATTGAGACGGCTGGTATGAGCTAATCCAGCCCCAATCGGGCCGCCTAACCACCACGCCGTAGTAAGTCGCCCGAATATATGCAGGCTCGACAGGAGGCAAGGGCGGGCCATTCGCCTCATATATCCCCGTAACGACATCGCTTAGCATTAACATAGCCGCCTCATTTACCCGGTCGTTTTCGTCAAACGGTGGCGTAGCGAATAGCCGAGGCGACGTGGGCCGCCAAATGGCGAGCAAGTCTGTAAAGTAGAACAATGCCTTGACGTGTATTCGCCGCCCCATCAGGCGAATGTTTCCCCGAATAACCCGCCACCGGTCGTCCTGCCATTCGCCATCAATTATGTGGTAAGCCCATCGCTTGCCCTGGTGGTATGCCGCCTCCACCTGTCGCTGGTAAACCTCGGACGAACAGGTGGCGAACACCGTGGGCAATCGGTTCACCCTTGAACACCCAAACCATCCGTCCACAGGCGGCCACAGCAATGGGCTGGCAAATGCCTTTATGAAGTTTGGTCGTCCAAATCCTTTCCGTTCTGGCATCTTACCCCCCTAAGAAACCACCATAGCGAAAAGCTATCCGAAACAACTCCCGCCCTTCGCTTGTAAGATAAGCCCGCTTAAGGACGGTCTCAAGGTTGTTGTCCAGCCAGGTCTGCACCAGAAACGCGCCTCTAGTTAAATTCCCGTAGGCTTTTTCAGCTAACGTAATTAGATACAGGTGACGATACTTCTGGCCGTCTTTGTAAAACTTAAGCCAGGCATCCTCCCAGGTTGCACAGATATAACTAGCGCATTCCACAGGCCGGGCGTTGCGGGGCAAAAGGCAGCCCTTCCCCGGCTCTAGCCACACACAGGCCCCGTGTTTCTCAGCCCACTCTGTCGTATGAGGGGCGGGCAATTCGAGGCCGGGATAACACCGCAAAGCGATATAGGCGTCCAGGACAGAGAAGTGTCGCCCGCCACAGCAACTCCCCTTACACTTCTGGCAAAGGTGGGCGTTCTCGGTATACAGTTGGGCCGCGTCCTTTTGCCCTTGTTTCCACATCCATTCCCCTTCCGCCCTCATCGGGTCGTATAGGCTGGCCTCCACCACAGCTTTCACTATGTCCAGCTTTGTGGAAAAGGGCAGCGCCTCCCATTTACGGAGGCATTCGGCTATAATATCCCAATTCGGCATTTTATCCCTCCTTAATCGTCCACCATTACCGGAGTGGGCAAAGGGGCGCGCGCTTCCGCAGGCGCAACCCAGGCCGCCTCCACATCATCGCGTTTCCCTATTGCTATATCGTGTAGAATGGCGTCCGCTTCGACTTGACGCAGGTGGCGAATTTCTATCTTGCCATCCCGCCGCCGTAGCGTCAGGATAACAGACGGGCCAGCAAGCGCCTCAAGCGCCCCTTCCGCCGTTTCCGCTAGCCATTTCTTATAGGCTTCATCATCGTAAAACATTTTATCCCCCTCATATATCTGGCAAAACTATGAACGATAATTTTACATAATAAGTCCAGGCGGGGCTAAACCCCGCCGCAGGTCAGTCGCCCAGGGGCGGGCAATCCTCCCGCTTGTATTCGGCCTCCAGGTCTTCCCAGGTCTCCACGTCCTTCTCTGGCATCGCCTACCTCCCCTAACTGATTGTCAAATGAACCACCCCATCGCCCACGTTGTTCATCAAGTTGTCAAGCGCTTCCTCCACCACGTCAGCAATGAGGGCGCGGGCGTCCTCAAGGGCTAGGTCGTGGCGTTCGGCCAACACTTTAGCCGCTTCGTCTTCATCCCAATAGAGAGGATTGTCGTATTGCCGTAGAATAATCTCTGTAAGGACGTGACGAACATTGGCCTTAGTTACTTGTTTTGTCTCTGGCATCGTCTACCTCCCTTTTAAGCAGGTGAGCATCTTGAGTTGTTCGGGCGTTAAATCAGTTTGCCAGTTATCGGGCAAGTTTCCGCCCGCATAGTCAGCGACGATTATGTAAACAAGGCGGGCCGTCTCCTTGTCGCAGCCCGTTAGGGACTGAATTGACGCCAGACAGCTAGCTACATCATTCCACGTCATTTTGCCTCACCTCCCTTATGGCGCATTTACAACAGCAATGGACGGAGACGTGGCAACAGCTATGGCGACGCCTACCGTTATCAGAAAGTGACGAACAATGCTATCGCCCGCCCAGTTGTCCACGGCTCTAGCCGTTGTCGCCGCCCGTCCACCGCAGCCCACGCCCGTTGTCACCAGGACAGCGATTAACGTTAACAGTATAATTTTAGTCTTCATCCCTACCTCCCTTCATTGTTTCGGATTGTCTCCAAACCAAAGAGGCGGGCGGTTAGCCCGCCGCTTTTCGTTTGCAGGCAATCCCCTAACCGTTGGGCCAGGTAAAGCCATAGGCTTTGGCCCGGACGTAGAGGGCAATCTTGCCGCCGTTGGCGCGGGCAATCAGAGCCAGCTTCTGGAGTAACTTTTCCTCCGCCACCGAGGTGACGGTGTGCACCACCTGGCTATCCCGCCCCACCAGCACGGTCTTGCCGTCCTTCACCTTAACGTCCAGTCTCAGCGCCCTAGCCATTCTAGTCACCTCCTTTCCCTGCAATCTTTTCGTGTTGTCGCTTTGCACATTGCAGGCAAACGCCGCTTATCAGGGCGTCAACGGGATTAAGCTTTCGCCCGCAAATGCGACAACGTGGTGTTGAATTTTTGCCCTTGATTTTAATCCTCTTTTTCCCCATCATCCCTCCAGTCTCAAGTCTACTACAAGCTCATTGGGCGGTGTATCGGCAAACCATTCGCCGTCCTCCCACTTTGGCGTATAACCACAAAGGGCTACAATCCCGTTAGCCAGCCCCTCCGGGTCGCCAAATCTCAGGTATGGCGGTATCTTGCTTCTTAAGACGGTCAAGGTCAAATGGTGTCCAATTTCGTGCAGCCAAATTGAGACTAGCAACTCTGGCCTATGCTTTATCACGTTTGGCAAGTAGATTTTGAACAGGGCAAACCTTTCGTCTGAGGCCAGCCAATTGTAGCAGGCCACCCTGTGTGGATTTTCATCACATCGTTTGGTCACAATGTCCACCCGATAACCCCATCCCGCCGCCGAGGGAAACTTTTGTTCGATTAACCTCATTGCCTCATCGAATGCCTCTTTGATTATATCCGGCCAGCGGTTTGAGTTTATCGCGTCTTGCCAAAACGCCGCAATCTTTTCGGCCTCTTCTCTTAACCTTTTCTCTTTTGTGTTAACCCAACTAGGCCATTGGCCTTTGCGTTTGCGTCGCCTGGACATAGCAATGCCCTCCATATATCTGGCAAAAAAGTGAACGCTAAGTTGACATAACGCTAGGGCCTAAATACCACATAGAACACGCCTGTCACCAGCGCCCAAAGGCCAAAGACAAAGAGCAATGCCATCGTTTTCACCCCCTTCTTTACATAAGATTGTCTCCACATTCCAGGGCTAGACTGTTATGTCCAGCCCTGTTAATGTGCAGGCAATCAGGCAAGCAAACCGTTTTCCTTGCAGGCCAGCCAATGCAGCCAAAGCGCGCCGCTAAAGCTTGCCCTCTCCATCGCGTCTAAATCGGCAACCCATTCCCCGTCCCGGTCGCCCCAATAGACGGAGACATAGTTACGGCCTTTATAGTGTGGCGGCAAGACAACGCCACCGCTTCGCCATTTCACGATACCCGTCCAGGTTTCCGGCAAGGCTTCGGCCACAGCTAGGGCGGCCTTGTTGACGGTTTCATAATGTTCATAATCGGCATTGTCACCTAACCTAATCCAGACGTATTGCTTGCTCATCCTAGTCACCTCCATTATACTTTCGGTATATCGCGTATCCGATTAACCAGAAAACAGCCCACTTTGTTATGTAAACAATCCACTTAATCGCCATTGTCCAGCCCCTCAATAATCCTTGACATAAGGCCAGAGCTTGTCCATCAGGTCTAAGAAGGTCTCATCGTCCACATTGGCCTGTGGCCTTATGTCCACCTCCACCTTGTCCACATTGTGTTTGACTATAATATCGGCTATATCGCTATACCGAGCACACACAAAGGTATCATTGTCCAGCCAAATGTGACAAGGTTTAATGTCCTTAAACTTGTCCTGTAAATAATCCACAAAGAAGTCTATCACAAACGCCCCGTGTATCGGCAACTCGGTCTTGTGCTCTAGTAAAGCTTTATGCCTTTCGCTTTCGTCCAGGTCTTCAAATGCCTCTTTGCAAATGTCACCATCATCATCACAAGCATAAAGGGAAACGCGATAACTAGAACCCAACATCTCATAAACCTTGTGTTCGTCCTCATTGCACACACAAATCATCGTTTCCCCGACATCATCCCAATAGGCCAGCACATCGTGAAGGTATGCCAATGCATCATCCTTGCTGGCAAAGGCCACATTGTTTTCGGGATAACATCCTAGGAAACCTTCTGAAACGTGATAATGCTTTCGCATCGTCAACCCCCTTTCTTCACATAATCTAACGTGATTTTAATCCATCCCCACACCAGGCCAATGATAACTATGCCAATTAAAACCGGGCGCAATACACCAAAACCGAGATATAGCAAGTGGGATTTAACGCCAATAGCATAGCATTGGCCTATATATGAGCTACCTTGTATAATCGCTAACGTTAATATCGTCCCTTGTGCTAAAGCTTTGTGTTGTGGTATAAGCTTTGGCCTCTTCATCATAACTCCAGTAAACCGGCCTTTGCACATTTAGCTAATGTTGGGACTTTGTTCTTCATAAACCTGTTAAACTTCATCCTTGCCTTATGGTATGCCTTTTCATCGTTAAGATAGCCGCCTTCATAGGCCACCATTGTTGTGATAGCGTCTTTAATGTCTTCTGTTATAATGCCTTTGTCCACTAACACGTCCAAATCTATGCTGTTGCCTCCAGTAAATGCCGATATAGCGTTTGGCGTCTTGTTAGACGTTTGCTCATACCTTTCGAGCAAGGCATCATAAGACAAAACCTTGTGGCCTCCAATTCTTTGCGGTATCTCGATTGTTGGCAAGTCATAGGTTTTCATCGTTTGGCCTCCATTATATAGCTACCTGCTCATATTGGCCTTTGCGTTTACGTCTAATGGTCAAGCAATCCAAAGGCAATCCCATTCTAAAATACCTAGGATTAACGTTTCCCTCATTGTTTCGCCAATATTCTACATAGACGTAAAACGCAATTAAACCTTGAGGCCAATTTTGCTTTGCGTATTTAAGTATAATGCTGGCCTTTTTGACTGTCCTGCTATTGCTGGCCTCAATAGCGTTTTCTAAATAGCGTCTTGCTGATACGTATGTAGCGAAAGCGACAAGCTTGTAGCTACCGGTTTGTGCTTGTCTGGCCTTTTCAACTTTCCAACTTGTTGGCCTATGCTGTGTAAAGGTAATGGTCTTGATTATAACGTGTGCTCTACCGGATTTAACAGGTTTGCCTGTTTTTGTTGGTGTGGTATTCTTTAAACCTTTGGCAAACCTTAGAGCACTAACGCCAACAGGTTTTCGCTTTGTTGGTGGCCTATTGTTTCCAGGTATACGTGTAGACATAGCAATCCCTCCATATATCTGGCAAAAAAGTGAACGCTAACTTAACATAACTGATAAGCTTTCGCTATATCAGTTAGCTGGCAATTGTATTGGCCTTGTCTCAAGGTTTCGTGATTATCGTCTTTGGCGTTATGCCAAACAGTTATAACAGTTATGCCTTTTTCGCTTGCCTCTATTGCTATACAGGTAACACCATAGCGATAACAATAGCGCAAAGCTTTGCCTCTATTATTATGAACCTCAAAGAGGTAACCTCTTGTTATCGCTTTCTTTACCATTCCCTTGTTAACTTTCTTCTTTAGACGTTTGAGCTTGCTTTCGCTATGGTCAATATAGTTAACGCCAAAAGCTTTTAATAGCGCAATGTGCTTTTGCTGAAGTTTAGAGGCAAGTATTAAATCTTGTTTATTCCATCTAGTTATATGCGTTTTTAAGCTTAACATAATTCTACCCCCTTTCGTGAAGGAAAACGCGCGTTTCCTATTCTGGCCACCTATATTTAAGCACTTTTTGTTTATCTTGTCAAGTGAAAAATGCCGTTTTTGGGCAAATTTATACTAAATCGTATGAATACGGTTGACGTTTGTTTTGTGCTTTGCGCTATGTTTTGACTTTGTTGGCCACACCAATTATATATCATCTAAAACGGTTTAGGTATTTACACGCCTTTGGCCTTTTGGCCTTGTTGTGTGACAAGCATAGCAAGCAAGGCAAGCATAGCAAGCTTTGGCCTTTCCCTTGCCTTGCTTTGTCAAGCTTGTCACACAAACAGAGCAAGCTTTGGACATAGCAAAGGCAAGGCCAAAGTCTAGACTAGCAAAGGCAAAAAGCAATTGGCCTTGTTGTGTGACATAGCACACAGAAGACGGTCGAGCTTTCCCTTTCCCTACCGTCAAAAATCTAGCATAGCGCAAAGGCCAATGTCTTGACTTGCCTGCTCAACATCAAGGCATAGCTACCCCCCGCCTCCTCCGCCCCTCCCGCGTTGGCGAGCGAGCGGCGATGATGGGGGGTGATGGCGCTGGCGATGGTGATGGTGGACGGTGTATCAGGCCAAAGTTGGGTGAAATTCGGCTGAGATTTAGGGCAAGTCGCGGAAATTACGCCCGTAATTTGTAGGATTTTCCCACAAAGCGGGGGGCAATTTGCGAGAGATGGGCGAAATGCAAGGCCCTGTTTGTGTGACAAGCTAAACAAGGCGAGGCACTTAGCAAGCTATGCAAGAATGCATAACGAAACTTTCATAGCTTTCAAAATTACTAAAGCAAATCTAAGTTGCGAAGAAAGTCCCGAAGAAGGTGGGCGGCAGCCCACGCACCTGAAGGGACTTTCTTCGCCATACAATCAAAACTCGTCACTTATGTCTACTCTTTACTTTACATAAAAATGCTTCAATGTTAGTAGTATATAGAGAGAGTGAATATTTTTTCCAATGGCGGGCAGGCGAGATGCGGTTAGCGTGCAATCACGCCCGCGATTCGGCTGCCGCCTCAGTCGCGGGCGTGATGCTATGCAAGAAGTCAAATGTTAGCAGAATCTCGCCTGCCCGCCCATCCGCGCAATGAATGAAATGAATGGCGCGGATTGACAAGCATCCGCGCCGCACCGAATTAAGTGCTGCGCGGCGCGGATGACAAGCTAGGGGGCAAGACCGTCGAAGTCTAGCTAGGTGACGAGAAGTTATGTCAAGTAAGTTAGTCACACAAAAAGCGCAAGACATCGGCGGCAGTCGCAAGTCAAGGGGGAGGGAACATATGGTAGAAATTTTGCGGTTTCTCTGGTGTCGCATACTTGGGCCAATTCTCTTTTGCTTATTCATTCTTAGCTGGCCAGTCATTCTACACTTGGCGTTTGAATTCATAAGGGGCGCGCCGCGAAATGAGCTTGGCCCGCAAAGCCCGGACGACCCGTATGAATATTACGGAGGAGGGTTCAGGTGAGAAGAAGCAAATTAGGTGTACAGACCTTGGCCGTTGATGCTAAGGCACTGTCGTGGGTTAAAGACGTTCACCCGCGCGTTTTCAAAATTGTCATCGTCAGCGACAAGGACTTCACCGATTGGGATATTCCCGATGACGTTTTTCTGATTGCTCGCTACTACGGCCAGGGCGACGTAGACTATTGGGAATGGACGAAGGGAAATGCCAGGACGCTGGCGGCGAAGATGGCCGAACTCTCCGGGCTGCACGGCGGACGTATAGATGCCTGGGAGTGCGTTAACGAGCCGGTGGTTGGTTCGGCAGCCTCGATGAAGCGGTTGGCGCGTTTTGAAAAGACTTGGGCGGAGGCGATGCACGAATATGGGCTACGGGCCATCGTGGGCAATTTCGCCGTTGGCAACCCGGCGGACATCGGCCTGATGCAGCATTTTGCCCCGGCCATCGAGGTTGCAGACTACTTTGGCTATCACGGTTATGGCTGTCCCCAGGCCGTCGGAGATGACTGGACGACTTTTCGCTATCGAAAACTGTTGGAAACTGCGGGAGTAGAGAAGCCGGTCATCCTGACGGAGTGCGGGGTAGATTGCGGCGGCCCGTACAAAGGTTACCGAAAGTATTGGATAGATACCGAGTATATCTGGCAACTCATCAGTCTCGACCAGGCGCTGATGGAAGACCCCAGGGTATTTGGGGCGTGTGTATTTTGTTATGGAACGTTCGACAGGAAATGGGCTTCTTTCGACCTGAGCGCGCACGTGGCAGCGACGCTGGGTGACCATATTAAATCCTTGGGAGATGTGGTGCCCGAATTTGATTACGGTAAGCTGGAAGAAGCTCTACGCAACTGGGCCTGGAATCATCTCCCCTGGGGTGAGATTCCCTATAACCCGAACGCGGCTTTGGCAAAGGCTGCCATCCGTCACGGTTTAGGGATGCCCCTGACCGGCGAGATTCGGACAAACAAGCAGGGACGAGATATTGTTTATCAAGTTTTCGTTCTTGGTATAGCCTGGTGTTTCGAGGGCGATTACGCCAACGTTCACATTATTCGTTAATCTTCCCCGGCGATGCTTGCGTTGTCGGGCTTTTATGTAAATGACTAAAGCAGCAAAAGCGATTGTACCTGTTGACGAGACAATGGATTTGACTGCCCTAACTCCGGCGCAGCGGCTTTTTCTTTTCTATTACGCCCAATGCCCTGACCTGGAGTGGGCAGCCGAACAAGCGGGAGTTTCTCCGGCGACGGTCAAGTATACCTGGTCGAAGAACGCTCTGTTCAAGGCTTGGTGGGACAGAGTTGTTCGGACTGAGGTAACCGAGCTTATCAAGAGCAAGGCTAAGGAGGAAGCAGCCCGCTCGCTGGCGCGGTTGATTGAGTTGCGCGACCAAGACCAGAATAAGCGCGTGGCGTTGGCGGCGTCAAAACTTCTCTTGCAGGCAATGGCTGACCCGACCTTCCAAAACAAGATGGAGATTACCAGGGATGTCGGGGCCAATTGGATGCGTGTTTTTAAGACCATCTCGCCTGCATTGGAAGGCGTGGCGAAAGGAGAGATAGTTGAAGCGGAGGATTGGCAACTGCTCGAAGATTCGGGTGTGTCCGAAATGCAAGAGGTTCACGACGAGGACGATATGCCCGATGTGCAAGGGGAAGACTGATGCCTATCAACCAAACGTTAATGCGCAAGTTGAAGAAAAAGTACGGTAGAAAGAAAGGCGAAAGAATATATTACGCGATGGAAGCCAAAGGCCATCCCGCGACCAGGCCCGCTGCTGTGCGCAAGTCTCGCCGGAAGAAACGACGCAGAAGGAGGTAGTTTAATTGGCAGAACACCGGTCTCCAAAACCGGCAGTGCAGGTTCAAATCCTGCCCTCCTTGCCTGTGGGGGAGTAGCATAATGGGAGTGCAACGGCTTTGCACGCCGCAGGTATGGGTTCGATTCCCTTCTCCTCCACCTTGCGGGATGGTCGAGATTCAGTAATTTGGAGGTGACATATGGCCGAATTGCACAAGACGGATGGAAGCTATGCCTGGACGCGAACGTTCCCATACCCGGCCCAATGTAGTGGCCTGAAGAGCGCAGATGCCACAATTATTTCAGGCAAGACTGTGCTGGCGGCAGTGCTGGTCTTAACTGATGGCAATAATGATGCAAGTTTGACCATTTATGACAATACTTCTGCCAGCGGCACAAAACTGCTTGAGGTCACCGTCCCCGCAGCCGACCGCTATGCGTTCTTCCCTCTGTGGGTTCGGGCTACTAACGGCCTATACGTGGACGTTTCAGGCACCGGTGCGAAGTATATTATCTACTATGTGTAGGGAGGGGAGATGAAAGAAATTCTGGTGCGGGTATTTCTCGTTCTTCTGGTGACCGTAGGGACATTCACAGCCCAGGGCCTTACGGTTGTGGGGCCGAACGAAGTCGAAATTCTAACCTACCGCACTCTCCAGGGCTATAACACGGAGGTCGGGTACATTACCGAGCCGGGCGTTTACCTTGTTGACCCGTTTATGGAACGGATGTCATTCAAGATGGGAATTAAGTGGCCCACAACGCTGGACTATCTCAAGGCAGCGCTATATGCCGATGCGATGCGCGACATGTATTATGAGCTAGAGGGGCCACACAACCCGAAAAACGAGGCCGCAATCCTCCAGATGGTCGAGGACATCATTCCATACATCAACGCCTATGAGAAGGCCATCGGACGCCCGGTTGCTGTGGATGAGGTAAAATTCTTCTGGCCGGAGAAGGGAAGTGGGCGTTATGACCTCCCCATCGCATATTATTGTTATTTGGAACGCAGCATTACTATCAATATGTCGTTCTTCCGCGAGTATGTGCGCGGGAAAGATAGCTTTCTGGCCGTCCTCGTCCACGAGATGAACCACTCTGCGTTGAACTTCGGGACGGGGGAGATTCTTTGCCAGTTGCTTACTTTGCAGGTTTTGTATGATATGGCAGAGGATGGCTACCCCGGCGCGAACTTCGCCTTTTGGGATGAACTCCGCTCGTGGTTCCTCTGCGCCGCCAAGTATAGGGTGTATTACAACCACGGGTGGCGGGCCGTTAATTTGGGAATGGCACGGCATATCGGTTACAACCTCCGGTGGTATGCTGGTGAGGACGATGAGCATCTTCCTATGTCCTGGATGACTTATGATTTCGAGGACGCTATGCCATCCATATTCCACTCGTTATGGTGGGTTTTGACCGGCCATTCCAGGCTCTTGGATTTTGAGCCTATGATTAAAGACCCGTTCGTCAAGTTCACTGAGGCGTTTGTGCGGTGGAAGTTCAACCTTCGCGTTAATGGTATTCACATTCGGCCTGCACACATTCTACACAAGCTGGGAGTAAGCTACCAGGTTTTGCGGAAACTCCTCGGCCCCAATTATTGGTACATAGATTGGACAATCAAGCCAGGCGAGCGCGACTATCTTAAAACTTATACCGAGGCCATCTACAAGGGCGAATATACGCACAAGGCTGAATTTGAGCACAAAATGCGCGAAGACCCCGAACATTTCGCCCCCATTTGGTGGGAATATCTCTATGGGCCGCTTCAGGTTATTGAGGCTAAAGCAGCGGGAGTACCTTGCCGCTACCTTACCTGGGCGATGGACATCAACGACATCCTCGAAGGCGGCGATATGATGATATTCTTTGTTTTCTATTTTGGGTTTGGGGCGCAAGTTTCCGAGATGGAGTTCGAGGATGTTGGGCCTGTTGTTTGGAAGCTGCTGAATCTCAAGCTGATGCCTCAGACTAGCGCCGAAGGGGGTTATGACGAAATTGTACCCTTCACCTTTGACGAACCGCCTGAAGAGCCTCGCGTGAATGTGTTCCCGGTCTTGCCGCTGGTAACGGTTGTATTAGTGATTGTCGAGTGGCAGGTCAGGAAGAAGTCGTGGTGGGCCAAGGTTAAGGCATTCGCCTGGCACTACTTCATCAATCTTTGTATCAGCGTTGACCAATTTTTCAATACCTTGTTCTTCGGCGACCCCGATGAAACGATTTCGAGCCGGTTGGGGAAGTTCAAAGACAAGGTGAAGTTTTACCGAATCATCTGTTGGTTCTTGAACTTAATTGACCCTGGGCACTGTGAAGATTCCGTGGAGGAAGACGAGGGTGAAGACCAATTGACACCTTTCGAGACGTAAGGAGGGGGCAATGGTCGGTGGACGCGCTTTTATGGCGTGGGTAGTTCTGGCCTTCGTTGGGGCTATCATCTTCCTCGGATGTTCGGCGTTACTTCTAGGAGGAGGGCTATAATGGGCGGAGAATTTGATGCATTCGCCGCATTTGGCGTATTTCTGGTCTTCGCCCTAATCATTTGTGTGATAATTGGTTTCCTGGTAGGCGAAGGCCACGACGGATTTTATGACGATTGGTGAGAAATAAAAATGGCACGAAGACGACGCTCGAAGAGCACATCCAGGTACAAGGCAACCGGCCCTGTGGGTAAAGGGACGCGCTTTAAGAAGTTGGTTGCGGCCCTGAAGAAGCGTGGTGCTAAGAACCCCAAAGCGCTTGCTGCCTGGATTGGACGAAAGAAATACGGAAAGAAGCGATTCCAGAAGATGGCGGCTAGAGGCCGCAGTCGTAGAGCCAAACGACGGAAGTAATGGCATACCAATCACGTGCTCATATACCTTGGTCAATCAAAGCCCCGTTGTATAAAGCGATAGGTTATGAGCCGTTTGGTGCACAAGAGCCGTTTCATCGCAGCACGGCTTTACATCGAATCTTCGGGGCAGGTAATCAAAGCGGCAAAACATATTGTGGAGCGAGGGAAGTTTTTCCGCAGCTTGTCGTCCCCATTTATGACCCAACCTTGGGCGCGGCGCGAGGCCGACGGGGATGGATTGTTGTCCCGCGTTACTCGCTGGCCGACCCGATTACCCAAGAAATATTCAATGTGTTAGAAATGTTCGGATTTAAGCGGGTATCACGCGGCGGGGCGCTGAGGGAAGGTGAGTTTCATTGGGCAAAGAAAACTCACCACTTGACCGTCTGGACTGGTGCTGAGTTGTGGGTCAAATCGGCGGACGAACCGGCTGCACTACACGCACAACCCCTCGACTGGATTCTGATAGACGAGGGAGGTCTGGTGCCGTTTGAGATTTACCAGGTCTCCCTTGTTCCACGTCTGACAGTTACCGGCGGCTGGATTGCTGCCCTGGGGACATTCGAGGACACCCTTATTGGCAAATGGTTTGAGGATTACTGGTACATCGGGCAAATGCCAAACGAGCGGGGTATTGAGAGTTTCCGCCACCCTACGTCTGCCAACCCCTATGTGGATAAGGCGTGGCTAGAGGAACAGCGTAAGAACTATGACCCCGATTTGTTTGCTGCCCGGTTTGAGGCCATTCCCAAGCCTAACACTCGTCTCGTTCTGCGCAACTTCAACTTCGTTGAAAACGTGGACGCGGAACTGGCCGAGTTTGACCCACACCTCCCCGTTTACCTGGGCGTTGACCCCGGCGGTGTTTATGCTATTGCCGCTCTTCAAGTTAAGTTCGTGGAGGGCCGGGGCGATGTGGTTTGCCTGTTTGACGAACTTTATGACAAGAGCGGCAAAGCTACACCTACTCTCATTGCAGAACTACGCCAGCGGCGTTGGTTCCGTAACCTGAAGTATGGGGGCGAGAGATTTTGCGGGGCTATTGACAAGGCCAACAAGGAAAGCCGGGAGTTGTGGAGGTTAGCTGGCATTCCCTTACATATTCACGCCGTTCCGGTCGAGCCTGGGAATGACCTGTTGCGCACGTTCATAAGTAAACGGCAGTTTGTCGTTCATCCCAGGTGTCACAATTTCCTGATGGAAACCAAGCGTTATGCGTATCCCCGGCGAACGGGGGCGCGCGAGGATTTGGCCGGAAATCCTGTGGATGAATATAATCACCTGATTAAGGCGGTTATTTATTTCTTGGTAGCAAAATTTGGTTGGCGGGGTATTCGTCCTGATAAACGGAGAGCAATACGACCACGCCGCCGGTGGAGTATTGGTAGATGAAACTTACCACAAACGAAATTCTAGAATTAGCACGAAAGCTAAAAGCCTTCTATGCCCAACGTAACATCAATATGCAAGTCTGGAGGTCGTTGGCGCTGTGTAATAAAGAATCCATTTGGGTGGACGAAAACGGCGCTTACATTCCTCCAGAAGACCAGGAGACGCGCATTAACATTCCTCTTGGGTATGCTACCGTTGAAGGCTATCGGACAATGCTACTCTCCCGGCCTCCCCTTATCACTGTCCCGACCTCGGCTATTCAGGCCGTGCATCAGGAACAGGCGGAAGCCATTGAAAAGATGTTGTATGCCCTGTGGGAGTACAACAACGTCAACGGGGCAATTCAGGATGCATTGTGGCACGCACTGGCCGAAGGCTGGGGAGTATTGCAGATTGTCTATGATGCGGATGCCGAAGACCGGGGCGAGTGTCCCCTGTATGCCAAGGCTATTGACCCCTTGAACTTCTATCCTATGCCCTCCGATAAGCCGGGCGAGTGGTCGTATGTAATTCTACTTGAAGAGCGACTGGTGGGCGAGTTGCGACGGACGTTCGTTGAAGGGCGAGACGGGCGACTACGCACAACTCGCATTGCTGCCCAAGCCTTGGAGGGCCTGGAGGACACACAGAAAGTCGTGGTCATTGGTTATTGGGACAACGAGCACTTTGCCACCGGTATTGCCCCATACGGCTTGTATGGAGATGAGGAAGCCGATGTGCCGGGCGAAGTGCGCTGGCTGCAAGAGCCTACGGAACACGAATTAGGGCAAATCCCGTTCGTGGTTTTCTTCGGTATCCAGCTACCTTACAGGAACAAGGGCGAGCGCATAGGCGTAAGTGTTCTCTGGCCCGTCGAGGGACTGATTCGGTACATCTGTCAGCTTTTCTCTCAAAAAGCTACCATTATTGCCCGCTTTGCTGACCCAACCCTGGTTACAAAGACGATGGAGGGCCGGGGCTTTGAGGGCACCGGCTTGTATGGTGGGCAGCTTCCCCTGGAGTTGGAGGAGGATGCTTACTATCTTCAGCCACCGACCCAGGCACTCAGCAGCGTAGATGTCCAGATTGAAGAGATACTAGGGCAGTTTGAGCAGGCAGCCTTGCCGCGCCACGTCCTCGGACAGTTGACCGTTAGCCGCTTGTCTGGCGTGGCTATGAACCTGTTGCGCACGCCCGTGTTGATGAAGATTGCCTTCAAGCAGATGAACATCGAGCGGGCGCTGGAAAAGATGAATGAGATGTTCCTCCGCATTGTAGAGAAGCGCGTGACCAAGCCTATCTACATTTGGGGAACAATGCCCGATGGGACGCCCATTGAGACGCTGTTAGACGCGGAGACCATCGGGGGTTATTATCGCAACAGGGTCAAGCTGTCGGCTAGCTTGCCCACGGATGAACCTGCGGTGGTGGCGATGTTGACGGCGCTTGTCCAGTTAAACATTATGTCTAAGCGGGCAGCCCGTGACATCATTCAGCAGACTTTCCGTGACCTAAGCCCGCAGAGCCTGAAGCAAGAGGAAGACCAGATTCTTATCGAGACCCTGTTGGAAATGCCCGCCATCAAGAGTGCCCTGATGATGGACGCTGCACAGGAAGCGGGCTTGCCCATCCTTGAGGAACTGATGGGCAGTCAAGCGCAAAAGCCCAGGCAGGGTGCAATTTTCCAGGCGGGGGCTGAAGCCGGGCTTCCGGCCCAAACCTTCCCCTTCCGGCAGGCGGGCAGACAAGAGCCTACGACACCCGACCTTGTTCGGCGTCTAGCACAGGTAACGTTAGGTGCAGGAGGGGGCCAGGGTGCTGCGCCACCTCCGCCAGCATCCCCGATGGGGCCAAACCTTCCGACTGAAGTACAAGAGTAGCGATGAATCTGGATAACGTTGTAAGAGGTGCGGCGCGTACTATAACTCAACGGCGACGAGCAATCCGTCGTACTTTTCGGCCTCCGCGCGATGAGATATATGTTCTCCCGCCCGAAGAGCAGGTGCGTCGTTTCTTGTCCTTGACGATGGACGACCTGGAGAATATCAGGCGGCAGCGGGGGACGACGGAGTTAATGCGGTATGTAGTGGCACAATTAGAAAATTTGAAGGCAATGAGAAATGGCACTATTTGAGGATAAACCCGGATTACCTACGTATCCCCGGCGAAAACCTACACCCAAGCCTCGACCACCTGTTGTTCCTGCGGGGCCAAAACTCCCTCCCCGTGAGACCACTTATCCTGTTGCGGGCGAGCCTGAGTTTCCTAAGAAACCAATAGCGTCTCCCCGCAAGAAGGGCGACCCTGGTGGGCCGGGGCCTGCTGCTTGGCGCTATCAGTTTTATTTGACGCACGGGCGCTGGCCTAACGAACAGGACTATGAGGATTATAAGTGGTCGCTAGATTTTCAGCGGCTGTATGGCCGTCCACCCTCTGAGGAGGACTGGAAAGCTCACTGGTTTGCTACACAAGGTGGAGGGGGCGGTAGAGGGGGAGAAGAAACTCAGCGCCCTGAAACCATAGGGCAAATTCTCGGCAAACTTCTCTTCCCTGAACAGTTTCAACTTCCACCATATATGCGCGACTTTGGGCGCTACATCGAAGACTTGTTAACCCAAAACCCGGAGTTTGCTATTGCGCCCCCGAAGCTCAACGAGCAAGGCGAGTTAATCCCGCCTACGGAAGAGGCCGCTGAAAAGCCGCTGGAAGAGTTTGAGAGTATCGAAACATACGCTCAGGCGTGGAATGCGTTTCTGGAGACTTTGAAATCGCTATCATTGGAAGAGCAACAGTATTACCAGGGACTGCGATATTCCCCGGAAACTGGTTGGTATAGAAGCGGTGCAGTCCCCTTGTTGCCCCACCCTGAATATATTTAGATTTGAGGTAATATGGCATTAGAAGGCCCCGGTGCAAGTCGTTGGGAAGCACTTGAGAGAAAAATTAAAGAACAGCCTGAAACTCTTCCCCCTCAATATAGACCTACACCTACTGCGCCTCCTGAGCACAGGCTAGAACCTGAGCGTGGGCCAGAGGATTATGAATGGTGGGAGTATGACCGCTATGGGCGTCCGCCAGAACAGCCCGCTGCGGCAGCACCTCCTACACCTCCGGCACCTCCTCAGCCTGTCTTTCAAGAGCCGCCTTATGACCCCTATCTTGATGACCCCTACCTTTCGGTATGGGATAGGTTTAAGATGGGGCTGAATAACTGGATAACTGACCTGGATGAGGGAAAGCAAGACATTAAAACTACCGCTGAGTTAGTTCAACAGTTGGCAGTCGAACAATTTCGACACCCTACCCTCAAGGGGGCCGGAAAGCTGGGTTGGGAGGTGGGTAAGGGAGTTCTCAAGCTGGCGCTTGCAGGCATAACTAAAGTGGCCGGGCCGGTAGCTAACCAATTGGCTTATGCTACTGAGCGTTTTGCTGGGAAACAATTCAGGAAGTCGCCGTGGGTACCGGTCAAGAGCGCTCCTGAGCAATTATCATTTCCAGAGCGCCTTAAACGTGATTTAGCTATAACTTTTGGTTTTTCAGATGAGCGGCCAGTATTTGAATATGATAAAGAATATGAAGAGACTTACGGGCGGACACCAAACGAATGGTTGGAGAAAACTTACGGCGATGACCCCGAAAAGTTTCGACGTGCTCAAGTTGCGGCCCAAGAACTCGAACGTATTGGTTATACCTTAACCCTTAATCCCGAAAAATTCCGGGAAGGAATCACCCGTATTGTAGATAAGGGTGAACCAGTAGATACCGTTCTTGAAGAGCTAGAAGACCCCTTAGTAGAGGCCGTTTTCCAGACAGCGCTTGACCCACTAAACATTGTGGAAACAGCGGCCCCCCATTGGATTACTGCTCTACGTAGGCAGCGTTTAGCTCGCTTAACTGAAACCCCTGTGGATGAGATTGCTGACCAAGCACAGCTTGCTAAAGCCATCAATCAAATAGGTGGGGTCGGTCGAACGCGCCATACTCGCATTCACAAGACTATCGAGCTTGTACACGACCGCATTCACGCGGCTTTGTCGGGTGTTCACAATTGGGACGAGATTGAAGATATTCTAAGAAATTGGGGACATACGGAACACGGCCTTCCTCTCAGGCATCAGCAGAGCTTATCGGGTCGTGTTGTACAGTGGTTTTTGAATCAAGAAGATATTCCCCTAGATAAGATTTTAGAAAAAGCACAGAAAACTTATGCTGAAACTCAAAATTGGAATGAGGCTTATGATGTTATAACTAAAGGTATTCGAGATGCTGTGGTGAAAAAAGCCCCAACTCTAATGCCCGGCTGGGTTTGGGATATGGAAAGCAAGTTGGGTAAAGTTTCTCGTTGGGGTAAGCGCGCATATTCTGCGCTTTTCCTGGGCTGGAACCCACAATATCTTATCAATAACTGGAAGGACAATCTAGTCAACATCATCCTCGATTTAGGTCGAGGTGATGATGGGCTTTCGTGGGCTGAGCGATTTTTACTTAAGCACGATAGGGCACGAGAATTTTTTACAAAACGGGTTGGTGTTGTTGCTGAACGTTTTGAAAAAGGCTTTGGCAGGGCATACCAAACTGGTGTAGAAGTTCCACAAAGCGAGCGCCTCATTGACCTGATAAGAAAACAAGAGTGGGGAAAGGCTCTTAAACAACTAAAACGAGATTTGACTTTTGGGCCTACCCTTATCCAGTCAGGCCAGGTCGAGCGTAATGCGTCAGCAATCGCCACTTATAAAGCCTATAAGATTCACTGGACACAAAACTGGACATCAGAAGCATACAAACTGCCTGACGACCTGGCAGCCCGGCTTGAGGCTGTCAGCCCACGCTTACGAGCATTCATTGAGAATCTTCCTGCCTCTGTTTATGGAATTGATGAATTAGATGAAGCCGTTGCCAATCTAGAGAGAATGATAAAAGCCGAAGCCGTGGGCGAGCGTGCGGCATACGGTTTGGGCTTTTATATTCAGCAACTTCCGAAAGACCAGCGCACACTTCTTCTTCAGCGTGAAGATTTATTGGATGTACTGAAGACCGGGCTGAAGAAAGCAACAACCGATGCCGATGTAGATGATGTTTTCGATGCAGCCCGCCGTTTGTTGGAGGAAGACCTTGAAGTCGTTCTCAAGCACGTACACCAACGTGATTTACAGACTGTTGGGTGGGCACACCAAACAGTGGACATATTGCGGGCACGTGAGCCATTCACCCATTCTTACGATGATATGCCTCACGTGGCCGAAATGTTGAGAAAGAAAACTCACGACTTTGATGTTCTAGCAACTCTTGCTCGTCAATCAAACAGTAGTGTGGATGCACTGATGCGTCCAATGACGGACGCGGAATTCAAGGCCATTAAGGAAGGGGCATCGCCTGCCGAATTGTGGCAAATCTTAACCGAAGAACATCCTGTTCTAACAAAATTCTTCCCGAATGAGGGGGCAGTTAATGCGTGGGATGTAGCCGATGGTGCAGAGGAGATTGTTCGGGCAACTTCACGTCAACCCGAAGGTTTAATAAACAGCCGCGATAAATTCTGGTGGTTTTATAAGCGGCTCTTGCCTGCGGGCCGAAAGGCTGCTCGACAAGACAAGGAAATTCGTTTAGCCTTAAAGACGCCGGGTCTTTCACCCGATGCTTGGGACAATGTTGCTGCAAAAATAGCGAAATTTGCCGAAGAGCATCCCGAATGGGTTTGCCCGGATGAACACCTGGATGAACTTCAGGAAGCTATGGAGGTGGCCGCGCATTATATCTGGTACAAGAAAGACCCACAACGTTGGATTGATTGGGCTAATAGCGACCACCATATTGACCGCTTACCTAACGAAGTTCCCAACCCTTATGATGCCCAAAAACTTATTTACCCCCGTTTGACGGCTGCTCTTGAAACCCTCAAGGCGCGGGTGCGGAAAACAATGAGGCTTGAGGAGGCGTGGGAAATTCCCCGCCCGTTGTTGGAAGAGTATAAACGGTGGGTTGAGACAACCCTCAAGCCGGAGATGCGGGCCACAATTTATACAACGCTACGTCAGGCCATTGCTGCTCGTGACTTTGCGATTATAGACTATGGTGACCGCACCTATCTGGACTTGTTTGCCGGGCTAGCTTTCCCCTATGCAATATGGCCTGTCCACAACTTCGGGCACTGGATTGTGCGGCTGATTCAGTCGCCGGAGATACTGGCGAATTATTATCGCTACCAGCAGGCGATGGAGAAAATTAACCGTGACCCGCTCGTGCCCAGCCGCCTGAAGAAGTGGACACCGATTGGGACGTGGGCGCTCATCAACGAGGTCTTGGGCTACCCAGCGAAAGCTTACATTCGGCCAGAACGCGATGCTCTTCCGCTTGAAACTATCCCCTTCTTTGGCGAAACATTCTTGCCTGGCCGGTGGGGGGATATTGGACGTGGCCGGGAAATTCTTCTTATAGACAACATCTTGAGTGCTAACCCCGCTCTTCAAACTGCCGTCTTTGCCGTCAACGCAATGCTGCCTCATATTGAACAACATCATCCGGGGCTAGCACAAACAATCAAACGTTATCTACCGGCTTCACACGTTTTCATAGATGGCTCGTGGTGGTCGGGTAACCGGGGTGTTCGAGGCGGGTCAATTATTTTCCGAGACTTACTCAAGCAAATGGGCTTCGATGTCCCGCCCGAAGGTCTCAACCCCGAAGGGGCAATTCGGGATGTCTTGGGCTTGCCCCGCGTGTCCCTGGGCGAGCAATATTGGCGGTATCAATGGTTGGCTAATCTGGCTGGCACAGGGGCCATCACCGAAGAAGAAGCGTGGGAGGCGTTCAAGACCAAGAAAGGCCCCGCTTGGGATTTGGCCGTTCAGTATGCAGCCCGGCAAGTGGCTGTGCCTAGTGCGTGGAGTTGGTCGGGGTTACCGCACGCTTTCGGTGTAGGAAACGTTAAGTTTTATCCTGAAGCCGAAATGACGATGCGGGGTATCGGGCAAATCTATCGCGTTGCTCGGCAAAAGTATGAACAGGGCGACCGCAATGCCTTGAAGGAATTTTATGAGCTTTACCCTGAGTATCGCTTACGTCAGCTAGCCTTTGGGTATTGGGATGTAGCGTCGGGCAAGATGACGCCCGAAGATTGGCAAAGAATTGTCGAGCTTCAAGATGAAGTTCAAAAAGCCTACGAAGAGCGTGGACGCCTAGAACGCGAGTGGGTTGAGGCACAGAAACTTTATCCCCTGGGTACACCGGAATATGAACGGGCACGCGAGTACTTCGCTGAAAAACGTCGGCAATGGTGGGAGAAAAATGACGAAATCCTGGACGAGTGGTATAACTATCTAGAGAGGAATCGCAAGCAATATCTTGAGTGGCGTGATGGGCCGAAAGCCCAGGCGATGCGCACTTTCCTCGATAGATGGTATGCTGCCCCGCCCGAAGAAAAGCAGCGGATGTTAGCCAATCTGCCTCGCACAATGGCAGATGTGGCACGGGAAGTCCGCAGTTCAATGGAACCCCGGTTGTTTACCAGGGACGAGATTCTCCAGTTTATGGCTCGCAACGATGACCCGACCGACGCGATTTACCGGGAATTAAACAACCAGGTTGCACAGACTTGGGACTTATTCTACAATGACTATTTTAGTCGCCAATGGCCGGACTTAGTTGATGAATATGCTGCGTATTTAGCCCTGGAATACCCGGATAACATCAAGTATCGTGAAGCACATCCTGACCTGGATGAGGCACTAACTAAACTCCAGGAATACAAAGAATCTATTCTAGAAACCAAACTAGATGTTACAGCCCCGGAATTCAAAGAGCGAATTCTGAGGCTTCACCCCGATTGGAGGGGAACAGATATTGAGAAAGAGTTAGACGAAGCACTGGCAAAGACCCCCATCTTCACGGTTAGCGAGTATACCGACCTCAAACACAGCGACCGTGAGATGGTAATTAGCCTTATTTGGAGATTCTGGAATTCACTAGAGCCACGGTCTCTTGCCAGGAAGCGGGTCAAGGAGGTGTTCGGCCCCCGCTTCGCCGAACTCTTCTTGGGGCAAGAGTACAACCAAATTCCTGACCAGGAATTGGCTCTATGGCTTCAGCTTTTACCGGCGGACTGGGAGGAAAAGCTGCCTCCAGGTAGAAGGCCCCCATTTGGCGAAGGCCCTATACACGAACCGGATTTTGTCCGGGAGTTCAAAGCACGGGTGGGCGATGAAGTTGGGCCTTGGGTGCCACCTGAACCTCCGACACGAGAGAAATATGCCTATGGCCCTACGGCGCGCAAGGGCGAAGAAGGCGAGTATATCTCGGCGGAGGAGGCAGAGAGAGCCGCGATGGAGGCGGGTGCAGAAGCTAAAGAAAAGCTAGAAGAGGGCATAGAAAAGTATACACCGCCCACGGAGGAAGAAGAGGCCGAATATCAGCAAGCATATCAACTTCTTCAGCGCGCGCTGAATGGCGAGACAGATTTGTGGGATGACCCGCTCTTGAAGAAATACTTCCCGCCTAATTCGCCCTCTCGCCGCTTTTGGGACTTCTACTATGAGAGTGTTCCTCCTGGGAAGCTAGGCGAATGGGCACGGAATAATCCTGTCGTCGCAGCTATTCTCGAAAGGTCGGTTCGAGAATATCTGGACGATGAGATTTATACCGATGCCATCAATTGGTTGATTGACGAATTACCACGGCACGACATCGGCGACCCTGCGGAATATAAACAGGCCAGACAAGAAAACGAGCAATTCTGGTCTCTTCTCACGCCAGAGCTTGAGCCTGTTTATAACGCCTATCGCGCTCTTCCCCGCCGCAGTAAAGAACGGCGCGAGTTTCTCAAAGCCCACCCGGAACTTGTTGCCCTGTTCGATGCTTGGGAAGAGTTCAAGAAAACTCACCCCATCTACGTCAAATACTATGACCCCGATTGGATACCGCGTGGCGAGGGCGGAGGCAGAGGCGGAGGTGGGGGAGGTCGTCGTGGCTATTGGGGCCGTGGCCGAGGTGGAGGTCGCGGAGGGTATAGCCGAATGTCGTGGCAGGAATTCGTAATGGACGCTGGCCCCCTTGTGATGGGCGAGTTGGTCGCCTTCTGGTTTGGACGCGCGGCCTTATCGGAAGGCGCACGCAATGTCCTCAAGGCATTGCACCGTAAGTATGGCGGTAGTATGGACTTTGATGAGTGGCTGCAATACCTACGCCGCCTCTTTAGCCGCTTTGGGTCTAGGACGTTCCGGCGGCCACGAGCGCCTAGGCCAACTATACCATCGGTGGGCGCGCCGCGTGTAACCGGACGCGCACGATGGCAACTGAGGAGATAGAAAATGTCTGATGAGACCAAGCCCAAAGTGGAGACCCAGGAAGAGAGTTCCGCAGAGGGGACGCCTCAACCGCAAGCCGGGGTTCCAGAGGAAGGGACGCCCGAAAAGATGGTTCCGCAGCGGGACTTGGACGCACTCCGCTCTAGCCTAGATAAGAAAATAGCTGCTGAGCGTAAGGAAAAGGAACGTGCCCTGGCTGCGCTGGCAGAGCTAGAGCAGAAGATGCAGGAACAAGCTGAACTCTTCAATGCCAAAATAGCACACCTGGAATCATACATACAGACTACGCTGGGCCACGCTAGACCGGCATTGGAAGAGATTGAGCGGGCGTCTCGGCTTCAGCAAGCCATTGCACGTTACCGACAAGACTGGCCTGAGATTCCCGCCGAGGTGTATGCAAATTGCAGAACCGAGGCGGATGTCAGTGCCGCAGCTTACGAATATCTGAAAAAGCAGCTAAACGAAAGAAAACGCTTGGAGACTGAAGTGGCAAAAGCAAAAGGTGACAAGCGTTCGTTAGGCTATGTGGGCGGACGGCCATCGGAACCCGCCGCGCCCGCTCCTGACGAACTATCAGCAATGCGAAAAGCAGCAAAAGAGAAGGGCGTGGACAGAGGTTTGGACTTCCTCTTAGCCACCGACCCTACTCTTCGGAAACAGACGGAGAAGGGCGCTAGTACAAAAGTCTAGGTGAGAAATGGCTTTAGGGACTGTTCGGGTCGGCCCTGAGAGCACTTTCGCAACGGAGTTGGCGGGCTTTCAGCCCATTCGGTCTCTCGAAGACCATCTGGATATGATTTGCCCCGATGATTATCCCCTGCTCACGACCGTCGGTTTGGGGAGTGGTGGTGTTGTGCACAACCTCAAGTATGAGTGGCAGGAGGATACTCTCATCCCTCTGGAGGACGCCATCAATATGGCTGGCAATCTTGGTCAGAACGACACCAAGATTACCGTTGACCACGGCGGGTATTTCCGCCCCGGTGACGTTCTCCTCATTGAGGATGAGCTTGTATGGGTGAAGTATATCGAGGGCAACGACCTTTATGTGAAGCGGGGTTTTGCTGGTACCACTCCGGCAACCCACAACGACAACACGGCTGTGTACAATGTGGGTAACGCCCAGCTTCAGGGTAGTGCCCCCGGTGCTGCTCGCAACGTTGAGATTGCACAATACTACAACTATCCGCAAATCTGGTCTGAGGATGCGGAGATTTTCATCGAGGACACTCAAATCCAGTATCACGGTATGTCGGGAGCCGAGCTTCTGAACTATCGTCTCGACAAGCGCCTGCGCGAGATGTATCAGGCTATGGAGAGGTCTCTTATCTATGGTAAGAGGAATGCCCCCTCCACCAATGACGAGCCTTATGCATCTGGCGGCCTGGCAACCTTCTTGTCCACCAACCTGACCGACAAGTCCGGCGCGGCTCTGGAGGAGAAGGACTTGATTGACACCTTGGAGAGTATTTTCAAGGCTTGCGGCGCTTCCTATGTGCCTGACCTGATGGTCGGCAACACCTGGCCCAAGCGCAAGATGACCGCCTGGTATCGTGGTCTTATCACGACCGAGCGGGCCGAGCGTGTGGGCGGCGCGCGCATTGACCACATCGAGACCGACTTCGGCGACCTTGACCTGATGATTGACCACCTGGTTAAGCCCGATGAGTTGTACCTGCTGCGGACGGAGGACATCTCCTCTGTGGTGCTAGGCAACCTGGGCCTGACCGAGTGGGACGCAACCATTCCGGGCAAGGCGCACCAGGCACGCCGGGCCTACGGTGTGTACGGTTGGAAGGTCAAGAACGAGAAGACGATGGCGAAGATTTACAACTTCTCCACGACCAAGTAGTTCTAGGGCCGAGTAAAGGGAATTCGCCAGGGGAGGCGAAGGTTACTTTACTCGCCTCCCCCTAGTACCCCATAGTCTTGGGAGGAAAACGAGGTTAAGAAATGGGCAGGTTCTTAAATATCAAGCGCGAGAACGAGATTAAGACCGATTGCGTCGGCCTCAACCAGGCGAACATTGCAGACGGCCAAACCGTCTGCATCGGCCATTGGGCTAACCCCGCTGGCGTGGATGTAATGCTGGTTGGTGTGTCCATCATCTTTGGTGCTGACATCGCTCAGAAGTCAAACGGCAATTACTCTAAGCAGGAGTATAAGCTGTATGACCGCAAGGATGACGGTAGCGGCACCACGCAGGTTGGCTCGACTATTGACAACAACAGCGGCGACCTCGCGGACGACATCGAGCACGACTTCGGCGCATTCGGCTATGTGCTGAACGCTGGGTATGTGTTGGGTGTGGAGGTGACCTGCACCGACCAGGCTACGTCCGACGAGCAGAAGCCCGCAGCCACCCTGGTTGTGCGGTACATCGAGTGGCCGAACGTCTAGTGACAACTGAATAGTATGGGGAGGGGGCTAGACCCCCTCCCCCTCTACATCACGAGGAGGAGAGATGGCTAGGAAAAAGAAATCACTTCCTATTTTAATCGTTACTCAAGGGCGTATGCTCAAGGTAGAGATTGGCCCACGGGTAGAGGGTGTTCACGAATATCCTCTCTATCTCCAGTTTCTTCCCTGGGATGTTCCCAACCCACGGGAGGGAATCCAGTGGTGCCAGATGTCTCTAACTCCCCAGGAGTACGCCAAACTAATAGAGGGGCGCGAGGTCTATCCTGGTTTCGAGACCTATGATGATATGGTCGAGCAGCTTCTGGCTCGACCGGAATACCACTGTGCGTGCATCATCTGCGGCGAAATGTTTGATTCGCTAGAGCAGTTGCGCGAACACTGGAAGAAACACGAGGCGCTGATTAACGCAATCAGCACAACCACTGAATAGTGAGGTAAGAAAATGGCTGTAACAAATCTGGACACGCTTAGCCCCCTGCGGGGCGCAGTTGTTATTGATAGCAACGGTATCCGGCTGGTCAACGGGGCCTGCACGGTTTACCGCCTTGTTATCAGAACGCGAGCCTTGGCTAGCGGTTCTGCCACCCTGAAAATCTACGATGCCACGTCTATTAGTGGCACGCCGATTATGACGTGGGTGACCAATAAGGCCGGTTCGGTACTGAAAGTTCGTTTCCCGGCTAACGGCCATAAGTGTGCCAATGGCCTGCTGTTTGTGTCGGCCAACTCAGGTGAGGAGTTCGAGCTTCTGGACATCTTTGCCGTTCAGCCGTAATTGGAGGTGACAAATGAGGGCACGCCCAAGGACGCTGGCCCAACTAGTCTCCACCCTTGGGAAGCGGCTGGACGACACGGCACATCAGAGATGGTCGCAGGACGAAAAGGAGGAGGCTATAAACAAGGCCATCCAGCTTGCCTGGCCCTCCTGGTACGATGTCATCATCGTCAAGGACACGACCTACGATGATGAGACCTATGAATACGACTTGCCCTATGGGGTAGAAGACTTGTTCGCTGTCTATGTTGAACCTATCACGGCGGGCAATTCGTGGCATCGTCTCCGGGCCTGGCACGTGGATGGCGACACGCTCTTCTTGCACGAGACTTTGGGACAGGCATATGACAACAAGAAGATGCGGTTTGTCTGCATTACTCCTCCTTGGGAGTTATTCCCGGCGGGCACGGCGGATGGGACTGACGGCTCGACCACTAAAGACCAGTCTACCTTCACTTCATCCGGTTCAACCTTTATCACGGATGGCGTGGAGGAAGGCGATGTTTTGTTCATTAAGTCGGGTGCTAACAAGGGCAAGTATCTGATTAAGTCCGTAGACAGCGAAACACAGCTTACCATCTACGGGACTTTCCCCGCTACTGCCAGTAATCAGTCTTTCGCCGTCAACTGGAAAACGACCGTACCCGAAGCCTACATCATTCACCGCGCTGCGGCCAATCTGTTCGAGTTGTCCGGGCACAAGGGTGCAGGACAGGATATTACGGAAGATATGGAATGGGCGCAGTATCACGCACAGATGGCTGAGTACATTATGGAAAAGCAACAGCGCCCCTTCCCGCCACGGAGAGACTAATGGCTAAGCGTCGGAAAATTCGCATACAGGACGTTAAATTCCCGCGCCTCAAGGACGGGGAGAAAATAGTCATCTCCGTCCCGGCGCAACAAGTAAAGGAAAAAGAACGCCCTATGCCGCCTGTGCGGAGGTAAGATGAGACAGGGACACATCTTAGGGCAGGGTACAAACACGCCTACGCGCTATGCCGTCTGCTTTCAGGTGGACGCCGACAAATACCTGAAGCACGTCAGCGTCCCTCTGGCTCGGCTGCCGTGTGGCGGTACAACCGAGCTTAGCGTCTTGCGTTGGGAGTTGCGCGAGGGCACGGCAGCAAGCGTTGCCGGGCTGAACGGGTCAACCAAAGTCACCGAGGGGACGTGGACGTTCAATAACGATGATGTCTGGCCTCCGTATTGTATGATTTGGAAAACGGCGGTCTTCCCCGACCCCGTTCTATGTAAAAGCGACAAGTATTATTTCCTCGTTGTCTATTCGGGCGCGGACAGCCAGAACCTGAAATATTGCGCGGCCTGGTATGATGTTGGCTACAACACCGACGACCCCGACCTTGTGTCCTTCAAGTATGAAGGAAGTTGGTCGCAGATTTCTGGTTGGGACTTAGCCCTTCTTGTTAATGATGACCAGGCAGGCGTTAAGTATCACGTGGTTGTGGACGGCGTAGGTTATATGACGCCCCACAATCTGCGGAGTTATAGCTGCCAGCTTGCTTCGCAGTTTGGGGCTGGACTACGCGGCGGAATGGAAAAACACTCCGACCTTACTTATCCCTACTCCGCATTCTCGCAGGACACCTGGAAACACGGAATGGGTTGGGAATACTTTGAAGACCCGGAGACTATGCGCTTTGGATGGAATCTTGACTGCCGCGTAGAACACCAAGCCATCCTTGGGCCAGAGGCGAAGCTGACAGTTACTGACACGGCCTGGCCTTATCACGTTTCCGACAAGGGCAAGATGATTGGTTTGCCCTGGACGGAAAAGGGCCAGAACGTTAAGTATATCGCACAGCAGTTTTCCACTGACCAGATTGTGCGCTATCTAACTGTGCGTGTACGCCGCACGCCTATCGCCCACGCACATACGCCTAACTTGAAAGTTGCTTTATATAACGACAATGGAGATAAGCCCGGCACGAAGATTGCCGAAGTAGACATCACAGGAATGACGGGTTGGGCCTTGCGTTGGGAGAGGGCAGACATTGCTGACTATACTCCAACTGGCACCGAGAAACTTTGGCTTGTCGTCTACACAGACGAGGACTTCACTCAGCCATACTTCGAGGTTGTGGCCGACCCCGATGCTGGGTATAGCGGCGGCAAGTGTATGTATTCGGCGGACGGGAGTAACTGGACGGATGTATCCAGCGATTATAGCCTCCAATTTCTAGTCAACTGGAATTTGTGGCCGGACGAGGAAGCCTTCTTCGCCGAGTATAAAGGTGAACTGTATGTAGCCTGTGAAGATATGGTTTGGAAATGGTCGGAGGCCGACCAAAAATGGTATTGGGCCTACGGCTCGGACACCGGCGATGTCGCTACCTCAATGATTGTCTTTGACGATAAACTGTGGGTAGCGTATGGAGACGACAAAAACGTCGTTTATTTTGACGGTTCAAACTGGCACGATGCAGGCTACAAAGCATATATCTTCTTCATCGGCAAGGGCTACTTGTGGAAGTCAAACGGCAACCACAAGATTAACTATTCCAACAACGGGATAGACTGGAGTGCGGACATCGCAGTTGGAGACAACACGTCCAAGGTAACCGGCTTTACCTTGTTCAACGACGTAGTTGTAGTCAGCAAAGAAGACGGCCTTTGGTACATTGATAAAGACTGGCTGGCCCATAGTTATTTCAGCTACGAAGACCAGAAGCACAGCACCAACGGCAAATATATGAAAACCTGGTCGGACAACATCTACATCAACGTTCTCTCCGGCCTGTGGCGTTGGACGGGAAGCTCGGTTACTACCGTTGGCCCCGACCGTCGGGCTGGCCTGCCCAAAGGTTTTGAGGGGCCGGTAACTCATATGGTCTCGGCGGCCAACTGGCTGTTCGCCGTCATAGACAGCGAAGGCTCAGGCTGGTCGCATATCTTAGCCTACAACGGTATTGGCTGGCTTCCGCTTGTGGCCGGGTTTACCCACGACACACGCATTCGAGGGCTGACATTTACCAGCACCATCGGCAACGAATTGCGCTTGTGGTTTATGGACGCCCAGCACATTCGCTATGTCAAATTCTCCCCCAACACGGAAAACCACTATGATTGGGCGGATGCGCGTTATGAATTCTTTGGCTTGCTGCGGACACCCTGGTGGAATGGGGGCTTGTATGCAGCCAAGAAATACTTTAATGAAGTGACCATTGAAGCCGACGTGCCAGACGGCACGTGGATTGATGTTTACTATCGGCTTGATGGCGAAGATACGCTATATTACCTGGGGACGATTTCTCAATATTCCAGCACTAACACTCTCCATTTCGGCGACGAAATCGAGGCTACAAGCCTTCAGCTTGAGTTTCATCTCTACACAACTGACAATACCAAAACACCCCGCCTGCGCAGCTACAATGTAGAGTGCCTGGTACGGCCTGAACCGGCTTACGTCCACTCCGTTACGCTGACTATCGCCGATGACCTGGAGTTGATGGACAGAACACATTGCACGCGCAGCGCTGAAGAATTAGTGGAACACCTGAAGATTGCAGCGGCCAAGCCCGAACCTATCCTGGTCTCCTTCCCCTGGACAACTATCCGAGGTTGGATTTCGGCCCTGGTTGGACAGGTTCAGCAGTATAAAGAACACGGCGAACCCAAATGGGAACAGCTTGTCAACATTAGCATTGTCGAGGCATAATGGATTTACCGCGTTACCCTCGGTTTAAGAAAGGCGAAAGGCCAGATATTCCCCGTGGTACGCGCCTCGCCCGCGTGGGCCTGACCGAACGGGAAGCGTTGTCGGCAGGGCCGTTTGAGGCTTCCGCCGCTGAGAGGGCCGTTTATGGCTGGCTTCAGCGTCACAACATCCCGTTCGCATACCAGGTTCCGGTAATGGGCGGGCGTTTGATTCCTGGCGGGGCCGTCCTGGACTTTGTGATTTATCTAAGCTACCCTCCCCTCGTCATCCGTGTCCAGTCATACTGGCACACCGACCCCGCCCAGGTGGAACTCGACGCCCTCCAGAAAGCCGTGCTTGAACGGGAGGGCTTCAGGGTCGAGGACATTTGGGAGTGGGAAACGATGGATTATATCCAGATGTCCCGGCGTTTATTTGAACTTATCTTTGGTTATGTGCCCCAAGAAGCACCGATGCAAAGAGCATTTAAGCCCTGCCCCTATTCGTTTGATGAGGTCTGTCCTGACTGATGGCTACGGTTTGTGACATTCTTAAGAAACTCGAATTTCAAATTGACGATATTTATAAACGACTGGCCGCCATTGGCGTTAATGATACCACGGGCGGCGGACAGTTTAGCGGCGCATTGTGGGAGGTTTCTGACGACCAGATTGCTGTTTGGACTGAGGGCACACCTCGTCCGCTTAGCTTCAGCGGCAGCGGCGAGTGGGCGCGCTTGCGGGCAGGACGGGTTGAGGCATATGGCGATGCCTTTGAGTTCAAGTCTGGCGCGTCCGGCGCGCGCATTGTTATAGACGGCCAGGGCCTCCGCTTGTATAGCGACACCGAAGAGACAGTAAACCTAGACGCAGAGACAGGTGACGCCACTTTCAAGGGTACGATTCACGCTAGTGCCGGTGACATTGCAGGCTGGACGATTGGCGCTGACAAGCTATACAAGAACAATGCCGAATTGCGCAGCAGTGGCGAACTTGTCCTGGGGACAGAAAACGGAATTATCTTTCTCTCGGCTGTTAATGATACTTACCGCTTGTGGGTTGGGGACGAAAACCCCAGCGATGCGCCGTTTAGTGTCCAAAAGGATGGTACGCTCTGGTCAAGTAAGGGACAAATTGGTGGCTGGACAATCACTGATACTTATCTTCAGGGCGGGGGTATTAAGCTAGACGCCCAAAACGCCAAGATTGAAGTTGGTTCGGGCGCTAATATCGTCATTGACGGCACAAACAAACTCATCAAAACTTCAAACTTTTCTAGTGGCATACGTGGCTGGCAAATCAATTACGATGGAAATGCGGAGTTCAACAATGTTCTTTTACGCGGCGAACTACAAGCCACTGTTTTGCGCCTGAATATAGCGCAATGTCTAGGCAGCCTCTTCTATGTAATGCCTGCCACGAAGCTAATTGCCGATGTTAGCCCGACCGATACTACGATTGATGTTGCTGATGACATCTTTGAATCCGGCGATTATATTTGGCTTCACCCCGCCGCTGACCGAACGGAGTGGATGAAAGTTACCAGTAGCGGGACACCCATCAGCGGGGGTTATCGCTACTCCGTCACTCGAAATTGTGATGGTGGTGGGGCCGATAGTTTTTACAAAGACGAAGGTGTTCTGAACACCGGCCAACGCGGGGATGGCTGGATAGCAATGGTGGGCGGGCATACGTGGCGGCCCAATCGTATAGATATTGTTAAGCGCGAAGGCTTTGCCCACTATGATTGGACAACCAAAGTTAGCTTAGGTAATCTAACTGGACTTTCTCACCCCCGCTTTGGTTCGCTTAGCGGTTATGGCATCTTTGCCCAGGATGGTTACTTCACCGGCAAGCTACACGCAGCAAGCGGGGACATTGCAGGCTGGTCAATTACTGCCGACCGCATTCGTGGTAGCCAGGCATACTTGCTAGACAACCATAACGCACACCCTTACCCATCCTATGCTTTAGCCTCGATTAGCTGTTTGGCCCGCTGCCAGCTAGCTCGCTGGCTGATTGAGGGCGAAAGCAGCGTCTTGTCTGAATTCTACCATCGAGCCGATGGTGTCTGGTTGCGACATTTTGATTACATTGACCGCAGCAATTGGACGTGGAGTGCAGATTGGAATGACAGCCACCGCACGGCACACGGGCAGGACGAATATGGCAGCACGGGCCGCCACTTCAACGATGCCTTTGCTTATCGCTACCATTATACAACCGAACCTTACTATTGGGAGTTGCTGGGCTATCAGCGGTGGTGGCTAGACCAAGGTGGACACTATACTGTCTACATTGAGTACAACGACGGCTACGACTATAACGACGATGAAAAATGGTTTTATGACAGTATCTTTTGTCTTCGCCATTTGGTAGCCCATTGGATTAACCACGCCAAAAATGCTAGCACAGAAAAAGCCGAAGAGTGGCATTCAGCCCAACAATTCTATGGTACATACTCGGCAGGTACGCGGTGGAGTGATTTAACCGGAATAGACAATGCAGCAAAGGCGCGAGGACTGGCAAACGTTGCCGTCTTGTACGCCACAAAGTATTACTATACCAACAACACATCTGACCGGGACGAATGCACCCAACTAATTGATGACGTTAATAACCATTATAGCGATTGGGGACAATCGTTCGGCTCGCCTCTCGCTACCTACTCCCTAATTCTGGCCGCCTGGCTTATTGACAATTACGCGGGTACAAACAAGCTCGGCGATATTCAAACCAATATGACCTCCGAGCTTAACTACTGGCACGGACAAGAACCGGAGAGCGGCCATATTGATGATACCAAAGCAGAGAGCAATGCGTGGACGGCGGCGGCCCTGTATATTGGTGGCGCAGCTTATAGTAACTCGACGTGGAAAGATGATGGAAAGAAGTGGGCTTACTTTACATTCTGCTGGCCTGGCGACAGCTATGGCGGCCTAACTAACAAGCAAACCATTTATGACGACCACGCCTATGTCGAATTAACACCTGATGGTATCCTGGGCTGGAATGATACCACCAAAGAGTTTTGGATTGACGCTGCAACCGGTAAAGCATATTTCGCTGGTGGCGATGCTGTTCTGAGCGCTGATGGTATTACACTACACGACACGCTGGAGGTGCGCTGGACTTGCCCTGCCACATCGGGCGATAAGCGCGGCGCACTTATTGTTATTCAGCCCTCGCCTAGTGGGTCGAGCAGTGCAAGTTACCGTGGTATATTAGCAGCGGCGCAGACTACCAAAACTGACGAAAACATCCCTGGGTCATTGACGGGTGTTTTAGGTTATGTTCACCACTGCGGGGCCGGAACTATTCAAGCTGTAACGGGAGTTTATGGCGAATTTGAGAAAACTGCTGCTGCCGGAACTATTACCGATGGGGCAGCAATAGCCGCTTACGTTAATCACCTGGGCGGGACAGTCGAGAATGTTTGGCTTTTCCGGGGAGTAGCGGTTGCAAACTATGGCACAATCAATACGTGCTACGGCCTTTATATTCCCACTCTATCGGGCAACACGCGCTACGCTATCTACACGGAAGGACTTAATGATGTTGTGCAATTCGGCGGCGAAGTGCGTATGCGTGGCGCTGATTTGCATATTAACTGGCTGCAAACCCACGACCACGCTGACATACGCTTTTATGACCAGGGAGTAAGCCATTGGGCTGCGATTCGATTTGATGGTGGACATCTTCTCTGGACAGAAGATAGTGGCAATAGCTGGACACAATTTAGCGCGGGCGGCGGCGGTGGCGCACCTGTTGACGCCCACTATGTGGTAACACAGGCCAATGGCACGCTAACGAACGAGCATTTAATCCAGCAGATTGATGTTAACATTATACCTGACGCCGACCTGACGCGCGGTTTAGGTGACGCTGCCCACCGTTGGGACAGTTTACACGTTAGCCACATTTGGGGCGGCGACCAGTGCGTTTTCCTGGACAATACTAACAAACGTATTGAATTTTATGCCGACGGCGCAACCCGTGCATATATTAACGCGCACGCTCTTGACTTAACGCCCCTTTCTACCCCTTCGATTTGGGTGGACGGCAATGACGAGTTTCGTTATGACAAGGCCAACAACCGTTTCGTGACGTACATCGGTGGGGCAGAGGGGCTATACATTAGCGATGAGTATCTCGCTCACGCAGGATTGGAAGGGCGCGTAGCTTTGTTGGGCGGCGCAGGTTGGCGCGGCGCTGAAGTGCAAGTCTTTGGCCCATCACATAGCCTGCATCCTGGCTGCTTCTACCTTGACTTCGGCGATTACAATGCAGGCGGCGCGCCTTCAGGTGCACAAGGCTATGTGCGTTTCCTGAGCGGGGACGGCGAGAACCCTACCACTGAAACTATCTTCGAGTGGCTTAGCAATCAGGTTAAGTGCCACAAAAACTTCGACGTATCGGGCAACATTACTGTCTCCGGCACGGTGGACGGTGTAGATGTTGCCGCGCTGAAGTCGGCGCACGACAGCCACGTTGCTAATACTTCTAACCCCCACAACGTCACCGCTGCACAAGTCGGAAAGGATACCGCCCAATGGAATGCAAACCGTCTGCAAGGACGGACGGTGGCTTCCGCCGCCCCGTCAAATGGACAGGCCCTTGTGTGGAATAGCGGGGCTAGTCAGTGGGAACCGCAAGATGTAGGTGGTGGCGGTGGCGCGCCTAGCGATGCACACTATGTCTGCACACAAGCACACGGCGGACTATCGAATGAACACTTAACCTCCGCTTTGGATGTTGACATTATACCCAACGCAAACAATGCCCGCAGCCTGGGCAGTAGTGGCTATCGGTGGGCGAATCTTTATGCGTACAATCTTTACGGAAACCTTTTAAATCTTAGTAATGCAGGTACGCCCCAAATTACGTTTGATAGCGGCGATTATCTAAGCTACCTGAAATCGGACAATCACCTCGATGTGTGCTTTGGGTCGCAGTGGCGGTATAGTTTCCAGCCCGACATTCTTGTTGCTCGTTATGATAGTTCATATCAGTGCAGTTTTCAGGGCCAGCAACATATAGGGTATTATGCTAACGAATGGCGTTGGGTTAGCCACAGTAACCAAAGCCCCGGCGCAGGGTGGACGTGGTATGACCTCTGGTATTTTACGTGGTCTACCACTACTTATGCGAACGAACGTTGGTTCTTAATACACCGCACATATATGCGTACCCTCAGCGGGTGGGGCACTAACTATCGCGTGGGCTTTCGTTTCCGTATTTACTATAATGGCAGCAATCACTATTATGCTACTGTCAACCATCAGCGCATAGCGGGCGGCAGCGATTGGTGGCCGATGGTAACCGGGTTTGTCTTCGCCGACATCCCGGACGTAAACGGAAGCACAATTTATGTCTATCTGCAAGGTATGGCAGAAGCCACCTGTCTAGACTGGGTTGAAACCGTCTTTGCGTGCTTGCGGTATAGGAGGTAACAATGGCTGGGAAACTCATCAAGAAAAAGAAAGTTATTGAACTTACAAAATACGTTATTGACCGTATCGTTGTTGCGCGTGATGGTAAAGTAATTGTTGTCAATTACACAGAAGGGACAACGCGCATAGGGCCAAAAGGAAAAAAACACTACCGCCCCCTGGTGGGCAGTGAACTCCGTCTTTATGACCCTGCCATCGAACCTCCCTTAGACGATATGGATGAAATGACCGCCGAGGAAGCAAAGGCGGCTCAAACATTAGCAGCACTCATCAAGGCGCGTTTGGATGCTGACTATAAGGAGGAGGGCTAGAATGAGTAAAAAGAAACGACAAACGAAATACGAGCAGCTAGCAGCCAAATTAGGTGTGCCACCCGCCGAACTTGACAGCGTTGTTATGCAGCTTGTGAATGCAGCCGTAACTCCGCCGCTCACTGTTGCAGTTACGGCACACCCCCAAATAACCAGGCAACCTACTTTAGCGTTGCCTGCGGGCCTTACGCCCCAGCTTCAATTATTTCTGGCAAAACAATTACGCATTGCTGCTGAAATCCTGACTGACCAGGCATTACAACACCTTTCACGGTCGGAGGACACTGATGAAGGAGACACAACTGGAACATCGTCTGACGAAAATCGAGACGAAGCTGGATGACCTGATAGAACTGTATGAACAAATCAGGTCGAATGAGCAAAAACATATGCTCATTCTCATCATAGTCGTTGGCGCGCTTGCCCTTGGGGAGGGGGCAGCACGGATTTTTCCTGTGCTCCTCAAGGCACTCGGCGGCTAACGACGACAAGGAGGGAAACTATGTGGGAGAAAATTCGTGATTGGTTTAAGGAGAACAAGAGCGCGCTCTTCTTCGCCTTAGCCATCATCGTTGCCATCGCCAACTACTTTGGCTTCAAGGAGTTCGAGCTTCCGCCCGAAGTTCTCACCCTCATCACTATCATCCTGGGCTGGCTCTTCCCGAAGGCGGCGAAGAAAGCACAGATGCTGTAAAGAAAGAGAAGGGGGCGCTATGCCCCCAGCGCCCCCTTCTCTTCTAGCACCTGCCTTGTAACCAACAGGTCATATAAGGTTTGTGTGGCTTCGTCACCCTCCAGCTTCTCACGTATCACCAGGAAAGCTAACAATCCTTCTTCTTTGCCTGGCGGCTTGAGACTTTGAATGAACTCATCCGCCGCCTCTTTCTTTGTCACGAAGAGGTTTACTGCGACGTGATAGATGGCAGGGGAAGCCGCTTCTGGCTTCTTCTCCATCTTCCCTCCTCCTTTGGCCCTGCGGCCTTGCCCCAGCCGCAGGGCCTTCTTTTATTTCCACGGTAATTTTAACCGGCGCGGGGTATTTTCCCCTTATAAAATCCGGCTGGACTTCGATGTATAGCTTCTCGCCCAGCCGGATTTTTCGTAAGTAGCCGTTGGTTACCCTAACCCTCGGCTTCATTCCTCCTCCTTCGGAGCAAAGATTATCACGGCGAAGACTTTGCCTTCAATCTCCTTCTCTAACTCTCCTGTGACTATGAACGTGCAATGACCTTCATAAAACTCCTTCTGTTCACCCACAATGGAAAACACCAACATCGGCATTCCCGGTGCTAGGCTAAGCTGAGCCTCGTCGCTGCGGATAAGGCAAAGGGCGGGGAAGAATTGGAGAAGAAGTTCAAACAATTCCGGCAGATGATGGTCGTCCAGGCCGCGCTCTTGTTCGATGATTCTCTTGAGGATTTCCCGCAAGACGGCGGGCAAGACTGTGCCGTAGTGGTCGGCCAACTCCTCCAGCGCCGAGAGAACACAAAAGAAGTCTTCGCACATTTCTTCCTCCTCCGGCAGTCCGGGCACGTTCAGGTATGGTTCGTCAAACTCAATATCTTGCCATTCCCCAAAGGGCGTTGGTTGTCCCATTCTTCCCCCTTCCTAGCTAGCCCCGTGCACGTTGCGCAGATGGTCGGCAAAATCCGACAGGTTGGGAAATTGCGCTACCACACCTCGCTGCCAGCACAACGGACAGGTATGCTCGACATCCTGCGGATTGTATTCCGCTGGCTCGAAGCCATACGTCCCGCCGCTGGCCCTGCCGGGCACGCGCACGTCTCGATGTTCCTGCGTGCTGGCCGGGTTAGCGCCGTGCTTCTCAACGAGGTGGGCTGCAAAGACATTCCAGCCTATCATCTGCCCGCACAGGGGACAGCGCACTGAGATGATGGCCTGCGGCACATTTATTGTCGTCATAGTTACCTCCTACGTAACTTTCGTTACACAAAATAGGACTAGTGACACTCTTCCCACGTATAGCCAATCGTGGCTTCCGCTGTCAGCTTCACTCCATTCAGGTCGGTATACATTGCCTTCTCTAGGGCGCGGGCTGCGTCCTCGGCCTCACTCTCTTCAACCTCGATTATAATCTCATCGTGCACTTGCCCTACGATTTTGAAGCCCCAATTATACAGACGCACAAGCGCCCTGTTGATAACGTCGGCAACCGTGCCCTGAATGATGGCGTTTACGCATTGGCGTTTGCCCCGCTCTTGAAGATAGCGGATGTCATCCTCCGTCAGGGTGTTGCGGGTCAAGCCCTTCTTGCGCAACTCCTGCTCGAAGGCAGCATAGCGCAAGCGGTCGTGTCCGGGCGGGGCATCTTCAACGCTTTCGTAGTTCAGCAGGTCGAAGAAGTTCAGCAAGACAGGACGCCGAGGCCGCCCAAAGGCGGTCAAGACATAGCCCCTGACCTGGGCTTCCTCTATCACCATCCGCCGCCAGGCGGAAACCCTGGGAAATGCCTGGAAGAAACGGGCCATAGCTTGCTCAGCTTCCCGCTTACTTATCTTTGCTACGCTCGCCACCCGGCCTGCCCCTGCCCCATAGAGAATGGCGAAGTTAATGGTCTTAGCCAGGAAGCGCTGTTCGGGCGTGACCTGTGCAGGCGTGATGTTGAAAATGCGGGCGGCAACGGCTCGGTGAATGTCCTCGCCGTTGGCAAACGCCGAGCGCAAGTGCTCGTCGTTGGACAACGCTGCCAACACCCGCAACTCGGCCTGGCTCAGGTCGGCTACAACCAGCTTGTTATAGCCGCCACAGAGCCAGCGCCGAGGGTGAAGGGCGGCCTCCTCGTCCACCTGACCCTTGCGGGTGGAGGGGATTTGTTGAAGGTTGGGTTCTGAACACGACCACCGCCCTGTGGCAGGGCCGAAGCAGCGCCAGCGCGGATGAACTCTATACCCATACTCCGTCTCCACCGTATGCGTCAGCAAGCCGCGCCCCTTTTGGGGCGAGAGGTATGACGCCAGCTTTGCTATACTACGATATTTCAGCAACAATAGGGCAAGTTGTCGCACGGCCTCATTCCCCTCCGAGGCAAAGCGGGTTAGCACCGCCTTATTTACGGACTTTGCGCCTGTGCCCGTCATTTCGCCCGGTTTCCATTGTGCCCCCAACCTCTCCAGACATTCGACAACCTGGGCGGGCGAGTTGGGATTTTCCAGGCCCAAGCCACCGAGCTTGCCCAACAAGGTGTCCAGCTTCTCTTGCAAAGCGGCTCGGTCAGCTTCGATGGCCTCTTTACTGAGTGCCCAGCCGTCCCACGTCATTTGGGCTGCCACCACAGGCAGAGGCTGGAGATGGTCGAGATATAGCTTGCTTAGGGCAGGCGATAAGGCTTTAAGATACCAAACCGCCAGGTCATAGGTGGCGCGCACATCGTCACAACAGTAGGCCGCCAACTCCTCCCCCTCTAAATCCTTACTCCAGGGTGTCATCTCCCTGTCCAGCACCAGCTTTGCCAGCTTTTTCAGGCCCAACGGGGCCATCTCGTTGTAGAGATGGGCCAGGCCCATTGTGTCCAGGTTGCAATCGGCAGGAACGCGACAGTTGTGCTTAAGGAAGAAAAGCTGGTCAAAGGCCAGGTTGTGTGCAATGACGCGCGTGCGGTTCTCCAGCCAGAGTTGCCTCATAAACTCCGGCCAGTTGGGAATGGCTTCCGCAGGAATGAACCATTCGTCTTCCGCATTAGCCAGCCCAATTCCTATAACCCGGTCGGTCAGGTAATCATTGCCCGTGCACTCCAGGTCAACGGCGACAGCCTTGCCCTTTAGCTTGTTAATTAGTCCTTCTAACGTTACGGGGTCGGTAACTATATTCATAATTCTTAACCCCACAGCCCTTTAAGCTCTGCCAGAACAGCATACCCAACCAGGTATGTCAGACCTAACGCGCCTAAACAGGCTATGGCACGGGCGGTTTGGTCAGGATAGCGGGTTACCCCGATTATAAATGGGACGACAACCAGCCCGCCCACGCCCAGGCGTAGCAGATAGAGAAGGAGTGTCTCTTTCATTTTACCCTCCTATTGTCCATAAACCTGCGTGTAAGCGGCAAGCAGTTCGTCTTTCTTCACGGCCAGGGTTACCAGGGCTTTGGCCAAAGCCTCCACGCCGGTAAAGATGTAGCGAGCCATTCCCGCTTTCAGGGGGTGAAGGAAGTGGCGCTTTGTCCATACCCACACCGGCTTGCCCTGCCCCACAGTATATCCGAACTCCAGCAAACCGCCTTCGCTCATTCCCTCGCCATCGTAGAAGACAACGAGGTCGGCTTCGTCTACCATCCCCAGGTCGGACTGGCAGGTGCGGTAATTGGTAACCGTCTGTACACTGCCCCCTTCGGGGCTGGCAACAGGACAAAGGCATTTCAGGAATTCAGAAAGGTAGTGATATTGCCCCTTCTCATCCCCCAGGAGGTTCATCTCCTCCGCTACTTTGGTCAATTCTTTTATTAGCGCCGTCCGCCAACTCTGCGTTGTCGGACTGGTCGGATTGGGCCTCATCGTTCCGGCCAGATACACGGTTAACATTTCGCCTCCTCCTTATAGGCTCTCTCCCAGCGACCAAAATCAGCGTGTCATCCTCTACCCGGTAAATGACGGCCTTGCCCGGAAGAATGAGAAAGTCGCGGGGAATAACAAGACCGAACGCACTCCAGGCGTGCTCTGCTTCCTCAGACCATATCGTGCGCTTGTAGTGCTTCTCAAGCCATTCCTGATTTTGCTTAATCCAGCGTCGCACACCTGGCACATAGAGGAAATATACCAGGCCCAGGTTGACCAGGTATATTGCCCACCACTTAGCCTGACTGGTCATAATGCCGGAAGGTTTGTTGGCACACACATACTCCATAAAAAAGTTACCCGATTTGTGTGTGTCAGTTTTAACTTCAACATAACCATAGCCGGGCAACCAACAGTCTACTCCCATTCGTTGTTTCTTTTGGTCAGCGGTATAGTCACGAAACGAACCAAAGCGTTCTTGACATAGACGCATTAGTTCATTAAAGCCGGACTGCCCAATTTGCATTTGTGTTCGCATTGAAAATCGTTTGCTCATATTATACCCCCGTCCCGCAGGTATTCGGCAATGTCTTTGGCGTCTCCTTCCCATAACTGTTGCCCCACTATCAGGTCGGGAGTAGTTGCGCTAAAGTAGTCAGTTGCCCTGACTATGCCCGCTTTGCCTGCGTCATCCTTGTCGAAGCATAACCAAATGAATGTCCCCGCTTGTTCAAGTTGTTGCCAAAAGTCTTCCCACTTTTCCAGGGGCGTGGCTACCCCGGAGGGCAAAGCCAACGCAGGGTAGCCACGCGAGTGTAACGCCATAGCATCAAATTCCCCTTCGACTAGCCACAGGTCAGGAGGCGGGCTTTGTCTGTATTGCAGATAGTGTGCCGCAGGGTACAGGCACTCAAACAAAGAAGGCTTAAGCGCCCAATACTTTGGGCCTTTCACCTCCTTCCGAGGGTCAGCCCGAAACTTTACTCCCCAACACTTCCCGTCCATCCCAAAGTGCGGAATGGAAAACGCCACCCCTGTGTATCCTAACTTTCTCTCTTTGATAACTGCCGTATTCAGGCCATACCGCCGACACAGTTCGGCAGCACCGGCAGCATCTAGGGCATCTGCCCACTCCTGCCAAACACTGTCCGGTATAGGCCGTGTGCGCTTTTGTTTGACATTCAGGCGGGCTTCCTTCACGGCTATCGGCCACAATCTTCGCAGGGCTTCCGTATAACCCCACCCGAAGTAAAAGCGCACGGCCTCGAAGATGTCAGTCAGGGTATGATGGCAGCCAAAACAAAAGATGCCATCAGGATACACAAAGGCCGACGGGTGTTCGTCCTTGTGTTCGGGATTAAAGCACCGGAGATGGCCTGTCCCAAACACATCGCGCCAATCAATGTGTTCTTTGATTAACTCAGCCCTTCGCTTATAGTTGCGGTATCGTGCACATCCGCCCATATCTCCCTCCATTCCGAATTCAGCCAGTTTTCGGGGAGGACGAATTCCGTAGGGTGTTCTTTGCAAAAGCGCTGAAACGGACAGAAACGACAAACCCAGGCCGACTGCGGGTCTACGCAAGCCGAACGTGGAGGTATTTTGTGCTCGTGGAGGTATTCGACATAAAAGGCCACTAACTCCTCCAGCAACGCTTCCGTCTCATCCGGCGGCCAAATCTCAACGGGCATCATCTCTTCTTTAGAGAAGGTCATATATACCAGGCCCGCTTCATTGACCGTGTAACCATTCTTTCGCAGAATATATACATATGCGTTAAGTTGCTGGATGTGATTGGGACGCGGCTCTTCTGGAATGCGGGACGTGCTTTTATAATCCAGAAGTAAGCCCCGTCGCACATAGTATATGTCGAACTTGCCAGACACATCATACCCTGCAACGCTCACGTGCAAG
>Ga0190306_1000025_pt1 | contig 65800 bp, 72 predicted proteins | sample 48700734_MG_FD_161657 | JGI IMG/M metagenome (GOLD analysis project Ga0190306, IMG submission 161657) | Hydrothermal vent sediment bacterial communities from Southern Trench, Guaymas Basin, Mexico - 4870-07-3-4_MG | ecosystem: Environmental > Aquatic > Marine > Hydrothermal vents > Sediment ... | reverse complement strand
TCCATAAGAAGAATTTATTAATTCCATATTTGAAATTAATGAAGCAGGGACAGAGTCTCGATAAAATAAAAACAGAATTACACATAAATAAAAAAACGGCTTTCGACTGGCGACACAAAATCAATGTGTCTATTGCTGATATTGAGAAAGAGTCCTTTAACGGTATTACGGAAAGTGATGAGACTTTTTTTTTGCACTCAGAAAAGGGTTCGAAAAAAATAGAAAGGAAAGCAAGAAAAAGAGGTAAGTCTGTAAAAAGAAAGGTGTCAGCGATAAGCAAGTAACTGTAATTGTTTCTGCCGACCGAAAAAACACAATAGATATAAATGTTGCTTGTTTAGGTAGAATTACAAAAAATAATATAACTCAGGCTATAGGAAATAAGGTTAAAAACAGAACGGTTTTGTGCACATACGGTCATGTTAGCTATAAAGGGCATTAGATAATTCAATTGAACATCGCGTATTAAGAGCAGACTTACAGCAATATGTAAAACAAAAGAAATATCACATTCAACATGTAAATTCAATGCATAGCCGTATGAAAAAATAGATTGACAAGCAATTGCTAGGGGTGCATCAAAATATTTACAGAATTATATTAATTGGTTTCATGTAAAAGAAAAAATTACAGAATCTGAATTTATTGAAAGTATTATTGAATTAAGTGTTGCTAATACTAATGCAATAAAGGATTATAGAAGCATTGAAGAAAAGTATGCTAGCTTGATGCATTTAGCATAGTTATTTTTAAGCTAGAGCATTTAATAATTATAAATTAATTACTTAGAAGAAATTTTACTTATCGATATTATGTAAAAATAAAAATAAAAAGAATATAGAAAAATAAGTAACTTTTTTGTTTTTTTAATGTAAAAAGATTGTAACTTCGCATAATTTTTATTGCAATAATTCGTTAAGGAATAGAATCAAATCGAAATAAGTACGAAAACACATATGTTTAGTAGGGTTTTATAATATTGTATTTATTTAAGAATGAAAGGGATATTAAAGGATGAGACAATTAAAGATTACGAAATCAATTACCAATAGAGACAGCTCGTCTTTAGAGAAATATCTTCAGGAAGTTGGGAAAGAAAGTTTGATATCAGCTGAAGAAGAAGTAGAATTAGCCCAAAGAATTAAAAAGGGAGATAAAGTAGCTTTAGAGAAATTAACAAAAGCTAACTTAAGATTTGTTATTTCTGTTGCAAAACAATATCAATTTCAGGGTTTATCGTTACCCGATTTAATTAATGAAGGAAATCTTGGATTAATTAAGGCTGGTGAGCGTTTCGACGAAACTAAAGGATTTAAGTTTATTTCGTATGCTGTTTGGTGGATTCGACAATCGATTCTACAAGCTATTGCAGAACAATCAAGAGTTGTTCGTTTGCCTCTAAATAAAGTTGGTTCGCTAAATAAATTGCATAAAGCTTATGCAACACTAGAGCAGAGACACGATCGTACTCCAACAGCTTCCGAGCTTGCAGAATTTGTTGATCTTCCTCAAGAAAAAGTTGAAAGTACTATGCAACTATCAGGGAAACCTCTTTCTGTTGATGCTCCATTTGCCGATGGAGAAGAAGGAAGTTTGTTAGATGTTATGGAGAATAAAGACGCTGTAAATACTGATTCTTTCCTTATTGACGAGTCGCTTAGCCGCGAAATAGAAAGAACACTAAACGTTTTGCCCGAAAAAGAAAAAGCTGTAATTAAATATTATTTCGGATTAGGCGTTTCTGAAATGTCGCTCGAAGAAATTGGATTAGAATTAGATCTTACGAGAGAACGTGTTCGACAAATTAAAGAAAAAGCTATTAGAAGATTAAGACATTCTTCAAAAAATAAATTGTTGAAAAAATATTTAGGATAATATTATAATTTATTCAAAAAAAATGGGACATTTATGTTCCATTTTTTTGAATGGGATATTTTCCTTAATTCCGCAACCACATAAAAATACTAAAAAAACTAGAAGCCTAAATGTATTTTCACTTTATTTCTTATTCAAAACTGTAGAATAATACTACTTATAAAACCACGACTAATTTTGCTTTAGATACTTCTTTATCAAATAAAAGAGTGTTATCATAAAAATTGTACTATTCATAATGCTGCTTTATTAAGACGCTGATTATGATACATATAAGACAACGGATGTTGCGTATGTATCCATGCTTACTACAAGTAATAGGTCGCAATTCTTCTAAATTAATCGATAATATGGGATATCGCAACGAAGAGTTAGAAGCAAATAAAGAATTTTGGAACGATTTGAGAAATGGGATTGTAAAAAAAAGAAACAAATACTGTGAAATTTAATTTGAACACACACTTTTGTTGAAACTTATACTCCAATCTTCGATGAAGATGGAAATCCTGAAGAAGTGTTGAAAATTGCAACAGATATAACAGAATTTGCAAAATAATTCATTATCTTTAAAAATAAAAAAGTTATTGATCGTTTCCATGTTCAAGAAATAGCTTATGATACTTTTCAAGAAATGAGAATTGCACATAGGTGGAATGCTATAAATGCAGAAACTAATGCAATAGAAAATGCAAAATCTGATAACATAAAATATATATCAAAGGTATTTCAAAATGGAGATACATGAAAACAATTATTAGCCCGTAGCAGATATTTGCTCTTTAAATCACAAGAGAAATGGATAGAGAAACAAAAAGTACGAGCTAAAATATTATTTATAGAATACCCTGATATCAAAGAAGCCTATAACCTAACTCATTCATTAAGAATGATATTCTCTCATACTAAAACAAAAGGTGTTGCATATACAAAATTTGCTCAATGGTTCAATACTATAACAGAATCAGGGTTCAAATCTTTTAATACTAACAAATTTGGAGTTTTTAAGAACCCCAAATTTGGGTATTTCTAAATCGGGATTATCCGCATTGCTTCCCACTATCCATCGCAAATTCATACAATTCGTTACACTTTTGTATGAATAATGCAAGTTAATACTATATCTGCCACAATTTATTCTCATTATCCGGAAATTCTTAACTTTTTTGATAATCGAAGTACAAATGCTTCTGCTGAATCTTTTAATGCTAAAATTAAAGCTTTCAGAGCTACGCAAAGAGGTGTGACGGATATATCTTTTTTTCTTTTTAGACTTGCTAAAATTTATGCCTAAGCCATCCTAATTTTTTGCTGACCCATAATATGGCTATTTTGTGAATAATTTCAATATTCATTCCATCCCCTGATACACCCATTAGATATTTATTATCTTGAGATTGGCTGAGCAAAAGTTGTTACATCTTTTCCTGTGATTTGTGTGTCGCAAAGAATAATTAATCTTTCAAGAACATTACGAAATTCACGAATATTCCCTGTCCAATTAATTTTTTTCAAGCTTTCAATAGCATCCTTAGTTATTTCTTTTTTCGAAACCCCATAATCGGCACATATTAGGTCGTTAAAATGTTCGGCAAGTAATGGAATGTCTTCAATTCTTTCGTTTAACGATGGAACCTTAATAAGTATTACACTTAAGCGGTGATATAAATCTTCTCTGAAGGTGTTATTTTCGATTTCCTTTTTTAGGTTTTTATTTGTTGCTGCAAGAATTCTTACATCAACTTTTATTTCTTTATCGCTACCAACACGGGATATTTTTTTTTCTTCGAGAGCTTTTAGAACTTTTGCTTGTGCTTTTAGACTCATATCGCCAATTTCGTCAAGAAATATTGTTCCTTGATGTGCTTGTTCGAATTTTCCTTTTCGTTGTTTATGGGCAGAAGTAAAAGCTCCTTTTTCGTGTCCAAAGAGTTCACTTTCTATTAGTTCCGAAGGAATAGCAGCGCAATTTACTTCGACAAATGCTTGCTGTGATCTTTCGCTTTTTTCGTGTAACCATCGGGCAACAAGTTCTTTTCCTGTTCCGTTTGGTCCGGTTATTAATACCCTGGCATTAGTTGGAGCTACTTTCTCTATTAAATTTTTAACTTGAATAATAGGTTTCGATTCGCCAATAATTTCGTACGATTTGTTAACTTTCTTTTTTAATGTTTTTGTTTCGGTAATAAGACTCGATTTATCAAGTGCATTCTTTATTGTTATCAATAATCTGTTTAAATCAACTGGTTTTTCAATAAAATCGAAAGCCCCTTTTTTTATTGATTCAACGGCAGTGTCGATATCTCCATGTCCCGATATCATAATAATTGGAATATCGGTAGCTATAGAATATAGTTTTTCAAGAACTTCGATACCATCCATTTTTGGCATTTTAATATCAAGAATTACTATATCGTATTTATTATCTGTAAATAGTTGTATTCCTTCTTCACCATCTTTAGCTAAATCGACATTATGTTTCTCGTACTCTAAAATATCTTTTAAAGTATCTCTTATGCTTTTCTGGTCGTCTATTACTAATATCTTAGCCATATTTTTTATTATTTAATACGATTATTATTCTTTATTTTATTTATTGAATTTAAAAATTCAGCAAGAACTCCTTCTTTTATTGCATAGTTTGATTGAAAGAATTCTGACAGATTAAATTTTTTCAGCATAAAATTAACAAAAATACTTGCTAATACAATCATGTCGACTCGAACTTGCTCTAATCCTTTCATAGTCATTCTTTCCGAGTGTGTCGATTTGAGTAATACAGTATGTAATTTATTATATTCTTCAATGTCGAATTTATATGACGAATCTCCAAATCCTTCGATATTTGTAATGTTTTTAGTTTCTAATATCATCGATCTAAACGAGTCGAAAGTTCCCGAGCTTCCAATTAATGTTTTAGGTTTATAAATACTAATAGCATTGAATAATATATCGAGTTTGTTTTCTATATACGATTCTATTTCTGATATTTCGTTTTTGCTTATCGGGTCGGAAGGATTAAATTTGTCTAATAAACGGGCAATTCCTAAATCGAAGCTATGTTTCCAACTAATTGTATTTTTATTTGCAATAATAAATTCGTTACTTCCTCCTCCAATATCGAGAATTAATATGTTGTTGTTATTAAGATTACATGCTTGTTTTACTCCATAGTATATTAATTCAGCTTCTTTGTTCCCATCAATGATTTTTATCTTGATATTAAATTTATTTTCTATTTCCTTAACTAATTCTTTTCCATTTTCCGAACTTCTAATTCCCGAAGTTGCTGTTGCAATTATTTTATCAACTTTATTTTCTTGTATTATTATATTTAATTGTTCAATAGCATTAATGCCTCGCATATATGCTTCGGTAGTTATGGTCTTGTTATTAATACCTCCTTTGCCGAGCTTTACTCCTTGTTTGTCGAGTAATAGGGTTTTAAAAGTGTTATTGGGTAGAGTTTGGGCAATTAGTAAATTAAAAGTATTGGTGCCAAGATCGATAATTGCGATTTTCATTTATTTAAAGTTTTGTATTTTGCCGATATATATTTTTTTTGTTAAAGTAAAAAAAAAAAAATAGAGAAGAGAAAAAAAGGACTGTCCAAAAAAGCCAGATTATTGTCATTCTGAGCGAAGTCGAAGAATCTATTAGATTGAAAATGAGATATTTCGACAAGCTCAATATGACATAAATAGGTTGAAGCTTTATTTTTTGGACAGCCCTTTTAAAAATATTTATTTAGGATACTTAGTATTTGTATCTAATCCATTTCCAAAGTTCTTTATAATTAATTTTTTTACCATACATAAGAATTCCTGTACGATATATTTTTCCTGCTAACCAGGTTGTTCCAATAAATGTAATAACAAGTAAGCCCATTGATAATGCAAGTTGCCAGCCCGGAACATCAAAAGGTATTCTTACCATCATAACAATTGGTGATGTAAATGGTATCATAGAGAACCAGAATGCTATGTCGCCGTGAGGATTTTGAATGGCATTCATCATTACAAATATCGATATAATCAACGGGATTGTAATTGGCAGCATAAACTGTTGTGTATCTGTTTCGTTATCAACTGCAGAACCTACAGCTGCAAATAATGATCCGTAAAGTAAATATCCGCCAAGGAAATAGAAGATAAATGAAGCGAATAATATAGGGAAATCAATATTTTGTAGCGATGAAAATATTGATTCTATTTTGTTCATTTGTTGAGGTTCAAAAGCTTGTGATTGCGAAATGCTTTTGGAACTTAGAATGTTTTGTGTTACAATTTCTTGAGAATCTTTTGCCCCAAGATTGGGATATAATACTGTTTTTGTAATAGAAACAATTGCTGTTGTAAGAATTATCCATAGCATGAACTGGGTAAGACCAACTAAGGCTATCCCAATTATTTTTCCCATCATAAGTTGAAATGGTTTTGCCGACGAAATAATTATTTCTACGACTCTACTGGTTTTTTCTTCTATAACACCGTGCATTACTTGGGAGCCAAATAAAAAGATAAAGAAATAAATCATAAATCCGCCAATATAACCTACAACCATTGCTACTTCGGTTGAGCTTTCTTTTTCTTCGCCTTCATCGTTCCATTGTATTGTTCTAATCGATATGTTAGTGTCTATCGATTTCAAAATATCTTTATCAATGCCGGCAGCTTTTAATTTTTCGTTTTCAATAAGTTTTTCTATCGAATGTTCTATATGCGATTTTACCCCAAAGCTAGGTTGCTGGTCAGAAAATAGCTGAATTGCATTTGGGACATATGTAATTATTTTCGATATATATAAAACTGCATAATAATCTGATTCTGAAAAGTCTACTTTTAAATTATTTACCGATTCGTTTTTCAGATATATAAATTTAATGTAATTTGTTTCGGGTAAATTATTAGTAAACATCCCTGAATCGTCAATAACTGCAATAACTTTTTCTTTAGTATCTTCGAGTTGAGAAAGCCATGTAGGGATAATCATCATTGCTGCAAATAGCAATGGCCCAATAATTGTCATTATAATGAATGATTTTTTTCTTACTCTGGTAAGAAATTCTCGTTTTATTATTAAACTGATTTTATTCATAGTAATATTCTTTATATCGATATTTGAAATTTATTTATTTTCGTTTACTACTTTAATAAAGATATCGTTCATACTAGGAATTACTTCGTTAAACGATAAAATTTCCATTTTTGGAATCAGTAGGGAAAGAAGCTCATTTTCTGATGTTTTATGTAATAATTTTATCTTTGCTTCTTTTTTTCCATGGACTTCTTTCTTGTAGAGAACTTCATAATGAGAATTTAAAATAGTTTCTAAATCATCTGTATTTCTATTAAAACTAATTTTGTATATATTCGATTTATATTCTTGTTTAATATTACTTATTTTTCCTTGAAGAATATTTTTTGATTTATTAATTAAAGTAATATGATCGCAAATTTCTTCTACTGATTCCATATTATGTGTAGAAAAAATTATTGTCGAGCCTTTTTCTCGTAGATTAATTATTTCGTTTTTAATTAATTGAGCGTTTATAGGATCGAAGCCGCTGAAGGGTTCGTCAAAAATTAATAATTTGGGTTCGTGCAATATTGTTGTTACAAATTGAACTTTTTGTTGCATTCCTTTCGAAAGTTCTTCAACTTTTTTATCCCACCATGGTTGAATCTCGAATTTTTCGAACCAATATTTGAGTCGTTTTAGCGCTTCTTTTCGGCTAAGTCCTTTAAGTTGTGCAAGATATAAGGCCTGTTCGCCTACTTTCATTTTTTTATATAATCCACGTTCTTCCGGAAGATAGCCGATTTGATGAATATCTTCGGGTTTTAATTTTCGTCCATTAAATAGTAGCTCTCCATTATCGGGAGCCGTTATTCTGTTTATTATTCTAAGTAATGTTGTTTTTCCGGCTCCATTCGGACCTAATAATCCATAAATAGAATTTTCCGGAACCGACATATTTACTTTTGTTAATGCTTGATGATTAACGAAGGTTTTGTCAATATCAATTGCTTTTAATAGTTCCATATGCTTTTAATAATTACTGATTTCTTATTTTTTTAGTATTAGATGTAAATTTAGAAAAAATGTTTAATTACTTAATATAAAATTAGCCTAATATGTAAATATATTAGGCTAAAATAATACGGTGTTATATTTATTATTATTTTATAGTCCAGTTTTTCCAATCATCCGAAATTTCGGTACTTACATTAATTTGCGGGTTTTGTTCTTTGCTATTTATTATTACCGATTTTATAGCAACTTGTTTATTAAGATATTCTGAAAGCTTAGAGTATGAAATATCTCCTTTTGTTTCTTGTATTTTTTTTAGTAAAAAATAAGTAAAAATACCATGTTCTTGTTCTTTATAGGGTAATGATGATTGAGCATTTGTACTTGCAGAAAATACTACAATATTACCTTTTAATACATTTTCTTTTGGTTTAATTTTTATTGCCCTGTTAGCTATTAATCCCTGATTTCTAGATCCTCCACTGAAACATGCATCGAGAAATACGGTTATTCTTTTTGCAGGATATTCGGCAAGTTTAGAATATAAGTGTTTCAAACTTATTGCATATTGCAAGTCAGTTCCACTAACATCAACAGGTATTAAATATGCTTCTTTTGTATTTTCATCCGGCAATCCGTGTCCGGCATAATAGAATAATAGCTCGGCTTTTCCGTCAGTGTTTTTCGATATAATATTTAATTTATCAATAGCCTTATTAAATTCAACAAACTTTGCATTGCTTAAGAAAATAATATTCTCTTCGGGTATCGACATTGTTTTTATTGCATATTGTTTAAATATTTCGGCATCGCGTTTAGCATAATCTACATTCGATTCGTTGTTTAAACTTGCTTGGAATGTGCTATAATCTTCGTTGCCAATAATAAGTGCATATCTATTTTCATAGTTGGTATTATTAACCGGAATATTAGAATCGATATCGGATTGGAAGGTTTTTAGTGTTTCTGAAGTTTTTATATTTTGCTTATTATTGTTCGGTTTCTTTTTAGACAATTCTTTTGTTTGTGATTTGTTTACTAGTTCAAACTTTTCTTTTCCCAGTGCACAGTAAGATAGATATTTTGTTAGTTTCTTATTTGCTCCATGAAAAGATAGAAGCAATGACATTTTAGCTGCTTGTAAACCTCTGCGGTTTGATATTGTTGATGTATGAGAAATAGGTTTTGTGTATTTTTTTACTTCTGCCTGTCTGGCATCAAAAATTGTAACATTAAAACTAGTACGGGATATCCATTTATTGCCACGTTTATTAACAAAATATTCATTAATTTTTATTAGTAAAAAAATTTTATTTTTTTTAGTAGAATGAACATCCCGTAAACTTGTTACGAATTTTATATTGGCTTTTGGAAAACTTTCTTGAATATTCTTTGCAATATAGCGTTTTAACAAGTCGCTATATTGTTTGCTTGTTGTTCTGTTATCGCGGATATATATATTTACTAAAGTGTTATTAAGGTCTTGGTAAACCGTATTAACTTTAGTTTTTTCGGGTTCCCAAGTTCTAACAGTTAATTGTTGAGCTCTTAGTGATGATGTTACTAGTAGTAAACTGAAGATAAATATTATATTTTTCATAAATCGATATAATTATTATGATTTGAATATTATCAAATATTGAACCAATTTGTAATTTATAAAATTATAGCATTCAAATTTATTATCACGAATAAGTAAACTTGTTGTATATATTAACATCAGTTCTATATATTAATAAAAAAGCGGACTTAAATAGTCCGCTCAGTTATATAAATCTATATAATTTTGCTTTTTTAGAAAAATCCTTTCATTTTTTCAAAAAAATTTCTTTCAGATTCTTTAGGTTTAGGTGTAAAATTTGGAGAATCTGCAAGATTACTAATTATTTTTTCTTCTTCTTTCGATAAGTTTTTTGGAATCCATACATTAATATTAACTAAAATATCGCCTTTGCCGTAGCCATTTACTTCGGGAAGACCTTTGCCACGTAAGCGGAGTATTTTACCCGGTTGTGTACCGGCATCAATTTTTATTTTAACTTTTCCGTCAACAGTTGGTATTTCAACAGGCGTGCCAAGAGTTGCCTCGGCAAAATTTAGATATAAATAATATATAAGGTCGTTACCATCTCTAATTAATTCCGGATGTTTTTCTTCTTCAATTAGCACAATAAGATCGCCATTTATTCCACCTCTACGGGCAGCGTTTCCTTTTCCGCTAACAGTCATTTGCATTCCTTCTGCAATACCTGCTGGAATATCAAAGTTTATTACTTCGTTACCTTTAATTATTCCTTCGCCATGGCATTTGGTACATTTGTTCGTAATAATTTTCCCTTCGCCTCCACACGTAGGACAAGTAGATCTTGTTTGCATTTGACCAAGAAATGTATTAGATATTTTGGTAACTTGTCCTGAACCTCTACAAGTAGAACATGTTGAGAGAGAAGTCCCTTTAGCTGCTCCCGACCCGCTACACTCATCGCAAACAATGTATTTAGTTACTTTTATTTTTTTATTAACTCCGTGAGCAATATTTTTTAAGTTTAATTTTATTCGAAGTCTTAAGTCCGATCCTTTATTAACTCTTCGAGATCTTTGTCTTGAGCCTCCAAAGCCTCCAAAATTATTGAAGCCACTAAATCCTCCTCCTCCAAAGGCACCTCCAAAAATGTCGCCGAAGTTTGAAAAAATGTCATCCATAGACATTCCTCCCCCGAAACCTCCACCTGATGCAGCTCCGCTTACTCCTGCATGTCCAAATTGATCGTATTTGCTCTTTTTCTCCGGATTACTCAAAATCTCATATGCTTCGGCAGCTTCTTTAAATTTATGTTCTGCTTCATCATCTCCCGGATTTTTATCTGGATGGTATTTTATGGCAAGTTTCCTATATGCTTTCTTAATTTCTTCTTTTGATGCATCTTTTGAAATGCCTAGTATTTCGTAAAAATCTCTTTTCGACATAAATATTTTTTTTCTCTATTGTATAATTATTCGCCAATTACTACTTTAGAATATCTTATTACTTTATCTTTTAAATAGTATCCTTTTTCTATCACATCAATAACTTTGCCTTTTAAATCATCAGAAGGAGCAGGGATTTTTGTAATTGCTTCATGCAAATCGGTATCAAAATCTTTATTCTTTGCATCAATACTTTTAATTCCTCTTTGTTTTAAGAAATCATAGAATTTGTTGTAAATTAAATTAATTCCTTCTTTTAGAGAATCTGTGTCTGCTGCTTCATCTATATGATTTAAAGCTCGCTCGAAGTCGTCAAGAACAGGAAGTAGGTTAACAAGAATATCTTCGCCGGCAGATTTTAATAACTCCATTTTCTCTTTAAGAGTTCTTTTTCTGTAATTGTCATATTCGGCAATAAGTCTTAAATACTTATCTTCCATGTCGATGAGCTTTTCGGCATCGGTTTTTTCTTTTTTCTCGATTACTTTCTCTGTAACTTTTTCTTCTTTCTTAGTTTCCTTTTTAACTTCCTTTTCTTTTTTTATTGTGTCTTTAGTGTCTTTTTCTGATTTATTGTGTTTTACAGATTTTTCTCCACTGGTCTTTTGAGTTGTGTTTTTATCTATAGTTTCTTTTTCTTCTGTTTGTTTCTTTTTGGTCATTTTTATTTATTTTAAAACTTTTACATACAAAATTGCTGAAAATGTAAAACAAAATATTTGCCAAAATAATATTATACGACAAATTGACATTTCTACTTGTTTTTAGAAATAAAAACTGACAATAAGTAAATAAAAACAAATTAATTAATCCTTTTTATGTCGGCTCCAATATTAATTAGTCGAGTGTCAATATTTTGATATCCCCTATCAATTTGTTCAATATTATGAATTGTGCTAGTGCCTTCGGCAGAAAGTGCTGCAATTAATAAAGCAACTCCTGCTCTAATATCCGGAGAAATCATGTTTGTAGCTCGAAGACGTATTTGTTTATTTAGACCAATAATTGTAGCTCTGTGAGGGTCGCAAAGAATTATTTGTGCTCCCATGTCAATAAGTTTGTCGACAAAAAACAATCTGCTTTCAAACATCTTTTGATGAATTAATACACTCCCTTTGGCTTGAGTAGCTACAACCAACAAAACACTTAATAAGTCGGGTGTTAGTCCGGGCCAAGGTGCATCGGCGATTGTCATTATCGAGCCATCAATAAATGATTCTATTTGATATTGGTTTTGTGCAGGAATATATATGTCATCATTAATTCTCTCGAGCTTAATACCAAGTCTTTGAAACGATTTAGGAATGATTCCTAATTCTTCGAAAGCTACATTTTTTATGGTAATTTCAGAACCTGTCATTGCTGCAAGACCAATAAAACTTCCAACTTCAATCATGTCGGGAAGAATGCTATGTTCACAGCCATTTAGATTGCTAACTCCTTCAATTGTTAGTAAGTTTGAACCAATACCGGAGATTTTAGCTCCCATTTTGTTTAGCATCTTACATAACTGTTGGATGTAAGGTTCGCAGGCAGCATTATATATTGTTGTTTTGCCTTTAGCCATTGTGGCAGCCATTACAATATTGGCAGTTCCTGTAACAGAAGCTTCTTCAAGAAGCATAGATGCACCTTTTAAGTTTTTCCCATTTACATGATATGAATTTGTTTTATGACTAAATTCAAATTTAGCTCCAATTTTTTCAAATCCAATAAAATGTACATCAAGTCTGCGCCGTCCTATTTTATCGCCTCCCGGCTTTGGAATATATCCTTTTCCAAAGCGTGCTAATAATGGACCTATTAGCATTATTGAACCGCGTAAACTAGTTGCTTTTATACTATATTCTTCTGTATGAAGATATTCAAAATTAACAGTCTCCGCTTTAAAAGAATAGCTCGATTCATTATTTTTTTCAACCTTTACACCAAGGCATTTTATTAAATCAATTAATTTGTTAACATCCAAAATATCCGGAATGTTATTAATAGTAACCTTTTCGGGGGTTAATAAAGTTGCACAAATAACTTGAAGAGTTTCATTTTTTGCTCCTTGTGGAGTTATTTCTCCTTTTAACTTTTTCCCTCCTTTAACAACGAAAGAACTCATTATACAGATAATTAGTTGAGAATAAGAATATTTAATAGGTTATTTTTTCTTAGTAGTTCTTTTGTGATTTTTTCGCGAAAGAATATCTCGTGTTTCTCTTAGCCTTATATTATTGTTGTTAAGAGAAATTTTACCGCCTGATAATTCTTCTAAATCAGAAAAGATTTTTTCATCATTAACTGAATCTTTATTCCAATTTAAATAGCTTTTTTTCATATGGTTAGCAGTAAGTTCAATTAGAGCATTTTTTTCTTCTCCATCTTCCATTTTTACTGCTGCGTCAATTAGGTATTCTAAAGTTTTGCCATAGTGTTTATATTTAATATTATTCTTTTTGTATAAAACTTTTTCGGGCTTTGTCGATAGCGTTTCAATTGATGGAGAAAGATAGGGAGAATCAATATCTAATTTGAATTTTGACATTATTGCCAAGTGATTCCATAGTTTGTGTTTGAACTCAGGAATATCACGTAAATGGGGATACATACTTCCCATAATGTTTATGATTCCTATAGCTAACTTGTTTCTTTCTTCCTTATCTTCAACAGAAATAATATATTCTATTAGTTTCTGAATATTTCTGCCATATTCTGGTAAAATAAGTTTTTCTCTATTTGTATTATATTCCATGAGTAATAAATAATTGTTTTTGCAAAAATAGTTTATTTTGGTTTAGTATTCAAAGAATTAAGATTAAATATAGTTTTACAATATTATTTGTTAAATAAAATTATAAAACAATAGAAAATTTTATGTGTAAATATTTTGAATTGAAGAAATTAAGTATAATTTTTAATACTGTATCCATAATTATTATAGAAAACAGTTCTTGTAAAAAATGTCTTAATTTTGAATCTGTAATTTAGCAAATTTTAATAATAGTTTTTTTTCTCCAGCATTTTGAAAATCTACTGTTGCTTTAATATTTGGTAATATTCCTGTAATTTCAAGAACTTTTCCAATTCCGAATCTACTATGTTTAACGGTCATTCCTGTTTTTATTTTACTTGGATCATCGGGTTTTATATCCTTAACGGGGGAATTTTGTTTGTTAATATTATTTGTTTGAGATATTTTAATAAGATTTCTTGAATTTAGCGATATCGGATTAATAGTGTTTGCTTTTTGTGCTTTATTCCCATATGTTTTTTTAGATGAATAATTTTTAACATTTGATTTTGTAGAGTTTTTTTCAAGCTCTGTTGTTTCAGGTAATTCTAAATATTGTTCATCTATTTCTTTAATAAACCTACTTGGACGACAGTAAGTAGGAACACCCCATTTATATCTTTCGTTTGCATATGATATTACTGCATTATTTTTGGCTCTTGTTAGAGCAACATAAAATAATCGACGTTCTTCTTCTAAATCTTTTTGAGTGCTTGCCGACATTTTCGATGGAAATAGGTCTTCTTCTAATCCAACAAGAAAAACATATTTAAATTCAAGTCCTTTTGCCGAATGAATAGTCATGATAGTAACTTTGTTTTTGTCGTCTTCCGACTCATTATCCACATTTGTTTGAAGAGCAATGTTTTCCATATAGTAATCGAGAGTAGGAGGTTTTGCAGTATCTTCTTGGCTGTCTGTAAATTCCTTAATTCCATTAAGTAATTCTTCTACATTTTCGTATTTTGTGTATATCTCATGCGATTCGGGCTTGTTTAAATCTTTTAATATTCCGGTTTTCGACACAATTGTACTTGCTAAATCAAAAGCATCTTTTTCTAAAATAAAATTTGACAATTCAATAATTAGTGATTGAAATTCTTTTAGTTTTGTTATTGTTCCGGAATTTAGTCCAATATTATATTTCTCTATGTTTGTTATGGTATCCCAAAAATTAATAGAATTATCTATACTAAAGTCCTCTATTCGAGAAATAGTTGTTTTCCCAATTCCTCTAGCAGGATAATTAATTATCCGCAATAATGCTTCATTATCTTTCTTGTTAATAATTAAGCGAAAATATGATAAAACATCCTTAATTTCTTTACGTTGATAAAATGCAATACCTCCATAAACTTTATGTGGAATATTAAATCGTAAAAGAGATTCTTCGAAATTTCTCGATTGGGCATTTGTTCTATATAAGATCGCAAAATCGCTATTATTACAGTTATTTGTTTGTTGAGTATCTAATATTAATTTTGCAATTTTATATGCTTCATCCTTATCTGTTAAACATTCTAATACCTTTATTTTTTCTCCTTTATTGTTTGCTGAAAAAACATTCTTTTTAATCTGATTTTTATTTTTTTTAATTAAGCTATTTGCTGCATCAACAATAGTTTTGGTAGAACGGTAATTTTGCTCAAGTTTAAAAAGATTGTAATTAGGGTAATCTCTTTTGAAATTTAGTATGTTTTCAATTTTTGCTCCTCTAAATGCATATATGCTTTGAGCATCGTCTCCTACAACACAGATGTTTCCATGTTTTTGACTTAATTTGTTGACTATTAAATATTGAGAGAAATTTGTATCTTGATATTCATCAACAAGAATAAATTTAAAGATATCTTGATATTTTTTTAAAACATCAGGGAAATCTCTAAAAAGCATATTTGTATATAGTAATAAATCGTCGAAATCCATAGCGTCAGAATTTTTACAACGATTAGAGTACATTTTGTATATTTCGGCTATTCGAGGTTTGTTGTTTTGTTGGTCTTGTTTTATTATATGATGATCGTTAATATACAATTTTGCCGTTATAAGATTATTCTTTGCCGAGGATATCCTTCTGTAAATTTCATTCGGTTTATAAGTTTTATCGTCTAAATTCAGTTCTTTTATAATTTTTTTTATTAAATTTTTTGAATCAATAGTATCATAAATCGTAAAGCTACTAGTAAATCCTAATTTATCGGCTTCCGAACGAAGGATTCTTGAAAAAACCGAATGAAAAGTTCCCATCCATAAATTTTTTACAATATCAGGACCTAACATCTCCGATATTCTTTCTTTCATTTCTTTAGCTGCCTTGTTAGTAAAGGTTAATGAGAGAATATTTCTAGCATAGATGCCTTGGTGTAAAAGATATGCTATTCTATATGTTAGTACACGTGTTTTTCCGGATCCTGCTCCGGCAATAACTAGCGATGCTCCTTTGAAACTTGTTACTGCATCTTTTTGTGGCTGATTTAGTTCGTTTAGAAAATTTAGCACTATTTTTTTAGTTTTTTGTATTAATAATTTGAACAAAACTACTTGCATTAATTATTTCTTACAAGTATGTTTAAAACTATTTATAAATAAAAATTGTAAAGCTCTTATATAAAATTAATTGTATTATTATATTTTTTTTAATTTGAAAGCATTAAAATTATTAAATGATATTTATTAATATTGTATGAATTTATTATTATAATATATAATATTTTTTTTATAAAACAGTTTCTTAATAATATGAATAATTTACGTCCTGTATATAGTAAAGTAATTAGTTTGTTAATTGTGATGCAAATATCATTAATTGGATATTCACAAATGTCATCAATTGGCGCTAATTATTCCGATTCTACTAATTATTCTCCAAGCGATAGTATTTTTGTTTTCTGTTCTGATTATAATAATGCAGGAAATTTAATTGCAAATGATTCTAGTGGGATAGGTGGTTACGATTTTGAGTGGTTTAAATATGATACTATTAGTAAAGATTTTTCTATTTTATTAAATCATACGCAACCTGCTATTACCGATTTATCTTCAGGCGGATATAAAGTAAAATTAACAAAAGGTGCTATAATACAAGAATATATAGCATGGGTGTTTAACGATACCGCTTTGTCTGTTAATGTTAATGTTATTGATCCTTTCGATTGCGAGTTGTTAGAATTGAATGCAGAAATAGAGTATATTAAATTGTTTGAGTATTACGATATTTTTGGAACAAAGTATGAACTCGAAAATAACGACGAAGATTATAATTGGACTTCAGCACCCGATACAGATATGCCAAATTATAATTATCACTATACATCAACTAATGAATTGCCTGTTGAAGATGTTCAATATAATGTGGTATTAACCGATAGGTTTGGATGCTCAGTTGAAGATAATATAGAATATACTGCTATTTCTACTAAAGCCGATTTGCAGTTGGAAGTTTTTAATGAAACAATAAATGATTTTGAATCTAAAGATTCGGCAAAAGGCCCGGCTCCTTTACTTGTTAGGTTTAATAACGAATCGATTAATGCATATAAATATACATTATTCTTTGGCGATACATTAATTAATAATGACATTGATACTGTATATACCGAAGATTATAATAAGATATTTGAACACACATATTATTATAGCGAAGAATTTAGCGGAAAAAAATATTATGTAAAATTTATCTCTGAAAGCGAATATGGATGTCTCGATTCTATAACAAAAACAGTAATTGTTGAACCTTCAGAATTAGATGTTCCTAATGTATTTAGCCCGAATAACGATGGTAATGGCGATAATATTTTTATTATAAAAGATGAGTCGATTCGGACTTTTAATATATCGATATATAGCAGAAGTGGAAATATTGTACATGAATACAATGGAGATATTTCTGAGTGGAATGGATGGGACGGAAAAGTAAAAGGGCATGCTAATGCTTCTGAAGGAGTCTATTTTTATGTTATAGAAGCTAAAGGTTGGGATAATGTAAAATACAGAGAAAAAGGAACAGTATATTTGTTTCGATAGTAATTGTAAAATTATAAAAGAAATAAAAAACCCGAAATTATAATTTCGGGTTTTTTTGAATTAATATTTAAGCTTATTCTTCTTTTTGTTCTTCTTCGAATTTTTTAATAAGAACTTTTTGAACATCCATTGGTACTTGATTGTATTTGTCGAATGTCATTGAGTAAGTTGCTCTTCCTCCGGTAATGGAACTTAATGAAGTGGAGTATTTATTCATTTCAGCTAAAGGAACTTTTGCTGAAATTTTTTCAAATCCTCTTTCACTGTTCATTCCTTCAATCATAGCTCTTCTTCCTTGTAAGTCACTCATTACATCTCCCATTCTATCTGATGGAACTAAAATTTCTATTGAGTAAACAGGTTCCATAATTTTAGGTCCTGCGTTTTTAAATGCCTCACTAAAAGCTGTTCTACCTGCAATTTTAAACGATACTTCATTTGAATCTACCGGGTGCATTTTGCCATCATAAACATACACACAAATGTCTCTTGCATAACAACCTGTTAAAGGCCCTTCAGTAATTTTTTCCATTACTCCTTTAAGAATAGCAGGCATAAATCTTGCATCTATCGATCCTCCTACAATACAATTATTGTAAATTAATTTACCACCCCATGGAAGGTCATGTTCTTCTCTATTTCTAACAGATAATTTTGTTTCTTTACCGTCAATTTTAAAATGAGTAGGGACACTGGCACCTTCTTTATATGGTTCTATTATTAAATGAACCTCTCCAAATTGTCCTGAACCACCCGATTGTTTTTTATGTCTGTAATCTGCATTGGCAATTTTCGTAATTGTTTCTCTATAAGGAATCTTAGGCAATAAAAAATTGGTTTCAACTTTATATAAATTATCAAGATGCCATTTTACAATATTGTTTAAATGATATTCGCCTTGTCCATGAATAATTATTTGTTTCAATTCTTTTGAATATTCAATAATTATTGTTGGATCAATTTCATGAATTTTCCCTAGAGCTTCTCCTAATTTTTCTTCGTCTGATTCGTTTACAGCTTTGATTGCTGTTCTGTATTTTGATTCAACAAAATTAATTTCAGGTAATAAAATAGAAACTTTTGAATCAGATAAAGTATGATTGGTTTTAGTGTTTTTTAGTTTAACAGTTCCTCCAATATCTCCGGCACATAATTTTGTTAGTTTAGTCCTGTTTTTCCCCGACATAGCAAATATCTGAGAAATCCTTTCTTTAGTTTCTGTGTTGTTGTTAATAAGATCCATGTTTTCGGATATTTCACCAGACATTACTTTAAAGAAGTTAATTTCCCCAATATGAGATTCATTTGATGACTTAAAAACAAATAATGATGTTGCTCCGTCAGATTTGCATTCTATTTCTTTACCTTCAGTTGTTAATGGAATTTCCATTTCATTTGGCGATGGAGCTACATTAGTAACAAATTCCATTATTCGTTTAACACCCATTCCTTTTTCGGCTGACATACAAAATAATGGTAATATATCTCTATTAATAAGACCTATGGTAATCCCTTTTCTCATCTCATTTTCATTAAGCGAGCCTTTTTCAAAGTATAATTCCATTAATGATTCATCATTTTCTGCTGCTGCTTCAACTAATGTATTATGTAATTCGTTTGCCTTTTCTTTTTGATCTTCAGGGATAGGTAATATTTCTCTGTCTCCGGTTTCTTTATTAAACTTATACATTTTCATTAATAAAACATCAATAAGAGCATCGAAAGCAGGTCCTATATTTACTGGATATTGAACTATAATAACTTTATTTCCCATGCTTTGTTTTGCTGTTTCAATTGTATTCTCAAAATTAGCTTTTTCGTGATCTAATTGATTAACAGCTAATATTATTGGTTTATTATATTTCTTACAATATCGTGTTAATATTTCAGTCCCTACCTCTACGCCATGTTGAGCATTAAGTAACAATATACTTGTATCTATTACTTTGAATGCAGAAATAACTCCACCAATAAAGTCATCAGCTCCCGGTGTGTCAATAATATTTATTTTTTTATTATTAAATTCTGCATATAGTACAGTAGAAAAAACCGAACTCAAATTTTCATGTTCAATATCATTATAATCAGATACAGTATTATTACCTTTAATTGTTCCTTTTCTTTCAATAACCCCACTGTCAAAAAGCATTGATTCCGCTAATGTGGTTTTACCGGAACCAGAATTTCCAATTAAAGCAATATTCTTTATTTCATTTGTTTGGTAAGTTTTCATATTCTAAATGGGTTTAATTATTAGTTAGTATTAAAATTTCATGTAATATATTTTATGTTTTATAAAAAATAGGATTCCAAAAATAGTAAAATTTTATATAAATTCAAGTTATGATATACATATAATATATATATACTATCTTATCTAAAATATTAAGGAATAGATGAAAGATTTAAATTTAGAATCTATTAAATTAATATATAGTATTTTCTTTGTTATTAATAAAAAGAATTATAATTTTGCGACGTTTTTATTTTTAAAAAGTTTTGAATAAATAATTGAGTATTAATTGATATTCTATAATCAGGAAATAAAGTTCAACAAAATTACTGTTTTCTAAAAAAAAAGAATATCTTTGCAAACCAATTTTAATAAGAATTTTAATTTAAATAATTGTCTATATGCCAACAATACAGCAATTAGTGCGAAAAGGAAGGACTAAATTAGTTGAAAAAAAGAAAGCTCCGGCATTGGATTCGTGTCCTCAAAGAAGAGGTGTTTGTACACGAGTATATACAACTACTCCTAAAAAACCAAATTCTGCAATGAGAAAGGTTGCTAGAGTTAGGTTGACAAATGGAAAGGAAGTTAATGCTTATATTCCCGGAGAAGGACACAATTTGCAGGAACACTCAATAGTGTTGCTTAGAGGAGGTAGAGTAAAAGATTTGCCTGGTGTTCGATATCACTTAATTAGAGGAGCTCTTGATACATCTGGAGTTGAAGGAAGAACACAGAGACGTTCAAAATATGGTACTAAAAGACCAAAAAAATAAATAAATAAGGATTTTTTGAAAAATGAGAAAGTCTAAACCAAAACAGAGAATACTATTGCCAGATCCTAGGTATCAAGATACCTTAGTAACAAGATTCGTTAACGATCTAATGGAAGATGGAAAGAAAAATATTTCTTATGGCATTTTTTATGGAGCTATCGATATTGTTAGCGAGAAGAGCAAGGATAAAGAAAAATCCGGATTAGAAATCTGGAAAAAAGCATTAGAAAATATAACTCCTATGGTAGAAGTGAAAAGTAGGAGAATTGGAGGTGCAACATTTCAGGTTCCTACAGAAATTGGTCCGAAAAGAAAAATGGCAATCAGTATTAGAAATATGATTAAAAGTGCTCGATTAAGAAGTGGTAAAAATATGAGTGAGAAACTTGCTCAAGAAATTTTAGCTGCTTTTAACGAAGAAGGTGGAGCATTTAAGAAAAAAGAAGAGACACACAGAATGGCCGAAGCTAATAAAGCTTTCGCTCATTTCAGATTTTAGTTTCTTGGGTTTTAATTAGGGTAGAAAGAATTTATTGAAAGAAGATAGTGTAAGTAATGAGTAAAGACTTAAAATATACTAGGAACATAGGTATAATGGCTCACATTGATGCCGGAAAAACTACAACAACAGAAAGAATTCTGTTTTATACCGGTATTACCCATAGAATTGGGGAAGTGCATGATGGAGCTGCTACTATGGACTGGATGATTCAAGAACAGGAAAGAGGTATTACAATAACTTCTGCTGCAACAACAACATTCTGGAAATATAAAGATAATGAATATAAAGTAAACATTATTGATACTCCTGGACACGTTGATTTTACAGTTGAAGTTGAACGATCTTTGAGAGTTCTTGATGGTGCTGTTGCTGTGTTTTGTGCTGTTGGAGGAGTAGAACCTCAATCTGAAACAGTATGGCGTCAAGCTGATAAATACGGTGTGCCAAAACTTGCTTTTGTTAACAAAATGGACCGAAGCGGTGCTGATTTTTTTTCAGTAGTTAATCAAATTAAGGAGAAGTTAAAAGCTAATCCAATTCCCGTACAAATTCCTATTGGAGCAGAAGAAAATTTTAAGGGAGTAATTGACCTTATAGAAAATAAAGCTGTTATTTGGTATGATGATAAGGATATGGGAACTAAGTTTGAATTAACCGATATTCCTGAAGAATATAAAGATGAAGCTGAAGAATGGCGCGGAAAATTAATTGAGGCAGTTGCAGAATATGATGATGATTTATTAGAACGATTTTTTGAAGATCCTGACTTAATTACTAAAGATGAAATAATTGATGCTATAAGAAAAGCAACAATTGATAGAACAATAATACCTGTTTTATGTGGATCTGCATTTAAAAATAAAGGTGTTCAACGTTTGTTAGACGCAATTATTACATATTTGCCTAGCCCTCAAGATGTTGATAATATCAAAGGTGTTAATCCTGATACAGAAAAAGAAATCGAAAGAAAACCTGAAGAATCAGAACCATTATCTGCTCTTGCATTTAAAATTGCTACTGACCCTTATGTTGGTCGATTAGCATTTTTACGAGTGTATTCAGGAGAAATAAAAGCTGGTTCATATGTGCTTAATGTTAGAACCGGAAAACGCGAAAGAATTTCTCGTTTATATCAAATGCATGCTAATAAACAAAATCCGAAAGACGTAATTGGTGCTGGAGATATTTGTGCTGCAGTTGGATTTAAAAATATTCGTACAGGCGATACTTTATGCGACGAAAAACATCCAATTGTCTTAGAATCAATGGACTTTCCAGAACCTGTAATTGGAGTTGCGGTTGAACCAAAAACACAAAAAGATTTAGATAAATTAAATATAGCTTTAGGTAAACTTGCAGAAGAAGATCCTACATTTACTGTAAAAACTGATGATGACTCAGGTCAAACAGTTATTAGTGGAATGGGAGAATTGCATTTAGAAATACTTATAGATCGGTTACTTAGAGAATTTAAAGTAGAATGTAATCAAGGTGCTCCTCAAGTTGCATATAAAGAAGCAATTACTTCAGAAGTTAAACATCGCGAAGTGTTTAAAAAACAAAGTGGAGGTAGAGGTAAATTTGCCGATATAGAAGTTATTGTCGGACCTGCAGATGAAAAAGTGTCTGGTTTGCAGTTTGAAAATAAAATAAAAGGAGGAAATATACCTAAAGAATATATTCCTTCAGTTCAAAAAGGATTTGAACTTGCTATGAATAATGGAGTTTTAGCTGGATATAAAGTTGATAGTTTAAAAGTTACATTACTAGATGGTTCTTATCATGACGTTGATTCAGATCAACTATCTTTTGAAATTGCTGCAAAAATGGCATTTAAGAATGCATGTAAAAAAGCAAAACCAGTATTACTAGAACCAATAATGAGTGCAGAAGTTGTAACTCCCGAAGAATATATGGGTGATGTTATTGGAGACTTTAATAAAAGACGTGGTAAGGTTGAAGGAATGGAAAGTAAAAATGGTGCGAGAGTTATAAAAGCCAAAGTTCCATTAGCAGAGAAATTTGGGTATGTAACTGTTTTAAGAACATTAACATCGGGAAGAGCCACATCTTCAATGGAATTTTCACATTACGAAGAAGTTCCAAAAAATCTTTCTAATGTAATTATTGAAAATATTAAAGGAAAAACGGAATTAGATTAATTTGAATTATAATGAGCCAGAAGATCAGAATTAAATTGAAATCTTACGATCATAATTTAGTAGATAAATCTGCTGAGAAGATTGTAAAAACCGTAAAATCCACTGGAGCTGTGGTTAGTGGTCCAATACCATTGCCAACACATAAAAGAATATTTACTGTGTTACGCTCGCCTTTTGTAAACAAAAAATCAAGAGAGCAGTTCCAATTATCTTCATATAAAAGATTAATGGATATTTATAGTACAACTCCTAAAACTATAGACGCCCTTATGAAGTTGGAATTACCAAGTGGAGTTGAAGTAGAAATAAAAGTGTAACTTTTAAAAACTGTTAAAATGCCAGGAATAATTGGAAAAAAGATTGGAATGACATCAATCTTCAGTGCCGATGGAAAAAATATTGCATGCACTGTTATAGAAGCCGGGCCATGTGTAGTTACTCAAGTACGATCCAAAGAAATTGATGGATATGATGCACTACAATTGGCATACGAAGAAAAGAGAGAAAAAAATACTACTAAGGCATTATTAGGTCACTTCAAAAAAGCTAATACTGCTCCTAAAAGGGTTCTTCACGAGTTTAAAAACTTCGAGAAAGATTATAATCTTGGAGATACAATCGACGTTGATATTTTTAATAATACATCTTGGATTGACATAACTGGAATTGCTAAAGGTAAAGGATTTCAAGGAGTTGTTAAACGATATAATTTTAAAGGAGTTGGAGGTGCAACTCACGGACAACATAATAGAGATAGAGCTCCCGGATCATTAGGTGCTTCTTCATATCCATCACGAGTATTTAAAGGTATGCGAATGGCGGGTAGAACTGGTGGAAATAAAGTTAAGGTACTTAACCTTAAAGTTGTTAAAATTATGCCTGAGAACGATCTATTATTAGTGAAAGGGTCAATTCCTGGTTCAAATGGTTCATATTTAATTATTCAGAAGTAATGGAATTATCTATAGTTAACATAGCAGGCGAAGATACCGGAAGAAAAGTAACTCTTAACGAGGCAATATTTGAAGTTGAACCTAATGATCATGCTATTTATTTAGATGTTAAACAATATTTAGCAAATAATCGTCAGGGTACTAGTAAAGCTAAAGAAAGAGGTGAAATTACCGGAAGTACAAGAAAGATAAAAAAACAAAAAGGTACAGGAACAGCTAGAGCTGGAAGTATAAAATCTCCCGTTTTTAGAGGGGGAGGTAGAATCTTTGGACCTAGACCTAGAGATTATCGATTTAAATTAAATAAAAAGCTTAAATTGGTAGCTCGTAAATCTGCTCTAAGTTATAAAGCTAAAGAAAACAAAATTAAAGTGTTAGAGAAAGCTTCTCTTGAAGCTCCTAAGACTAAGGAATTTGTTAACTTTAGAAAAAATCTGGATGTAAGTGATAAAAAGTTGTTATTAGTTTTAAATGACCAAAATAAAAATATATATTTGTCATCCAGAAATTTGAAAGATGTAAACGTCGTAACAATTAACGATATTAATACTTACGATATAATGAATGCATCTATTGTGGTTTTTGAAGAAAATTCGATGGAGCCATTACAAAAAATGTTTAGAATTTAGAAAAAATCATAAAAATGGATATTTTAATTAAGCCTATAGTTACAGAAAAAATGACCCAACAAGGCGAAGATCTTAATAGATATGGTTTTATAGTTATTAAAACAGCTAATAAAATTCAAATTAAGAAGGCCATTGAAGAAATGTATGATGTTACAGTTGAAACAGTTAACACTATGCGTTATTCAGGAAAAAGAAAATCTAGATTTACAAAATCTGGAATTATCGAAGGGCGTTCTAACTCTTTTAAGAAGGCAATAGTAACATTAGTAGAAGGTGAACAAATTGATTTTTATAGCAATATTTAATTAACATGGCTGTACGAAAATTAAAACCTGTAACTCCAGGTCAAAGACATAAGTTAATCGGTGCTTTTGATACAATTACAAAATCAACACCGGAGAAATCTTTAATTGCTTCTATGAAACGAAGCGGTGGAAGAAACGATAGAGGAAAAATGACCATGCGCTATATTGGTGGAGGTCATAAGAAAAGATATAGAATAATTGATTTTCAGCGCGATAAGGACGGTATTGAAGCAACAGTATCATCTATCGAATATGATCCAAATAGATCTGCTAGAATTGCATTAGTAGTGTATAAGGATGGCGAAAAACGATATATTTTAGCTCCTAATGGCTTAAAAGTAGAACAAAAAATTATGTCGGGAAAAGATGTAGCTCCAGAGCTTGGAAATACCTTGTATCTTTCTGATATCCCTTTAGGAACAATTATTCATAATATAGAGTTGCGACCAGGAAGAGGCGGAGTGATGGCTAGAAGTGCCGGAACTTATGCACAACTTACTTCTCGTGATGGTAAATATGCAATTATTAAATTACCTTCAGGAGAATCTAGAATGATTCTAGTTACTTGTAGAGCTACAATTGGAACAGTATCTAATGCAGATCACAATATTGAAGAATCAGGTAAAGCCGGGAGATCTCGTTGGTTAGGTAGAAGACCTAGAGTTAGAGGAGTAGTAATGAATCCTGTAGATCATCCAATGGGTGGTGGTGAAGGAAAATCATCTGGTGGACATCCAAGATCAAGAAAAGGTCTTCCTGCAAAAGGATATAAAACTCGTGCTAAGAAAAAAGCATCGAATAAGTATATTATTGAAAAACGTAAGAAATAAGTTTAATATAGGTTACTATGAGTCGATCATTAAAAAAAGGACCCTTTATAGATTATAAACTGGATAAACGAGTTCAAAAAATGAACGAGTCTGGAAAGAAGTCAGTTTTAAAAACTTGGTCAAGAAGATCAATGATTTCTCCTGATTTTGTAGGACATACAATTGCCGTTCATAATGGAAATAAATTTATCCCAGTATATGTTACCGAAAACATGGTAGGGCATAAATTAGGTGAGTTTTCACCAACAAGAACCTTTAGAGGACATTCCGGAAATAAAAGGGGATAAAACCTAAAGATTAATTTATTTAAACATTTTGTTAGAAATGGGTGCAAGAAAAAGAATAAGAGCAAATAAAATAAAAGAAAGCAAAAAACAAATGTATTTTGCTGTATTAAAAAATTGCCCAACATCTCCTAGAAAGATGAGGCTTGTGGCAGATATGATTAGAGGTAAAGAAGTTAATAATGCTCTTGATACATTAAAATTTAGCTCAAAAGAAGCCTCTAATAGAGTTGAAAAATTACTATTGTCAGCTATTGCTAATTGGCAGGAAAAAAATGAAGGTGTTAGAATAGAAGATAGTAACTTAATTATTAAGGAAATATTTGTTGATTCTGCTAGAATGCTTAAAAGAATTCAACCGGCACCTCAAGGTAGAGCTCACAGAATTAGAAAAAGATCTAATCATGTAACTCTGATACTTGATAATATTAATAACAACGATACTCAAAAATAATTGTAGATGGGACAAAAAGTTAATCCAATAGGAAACAGACTAGGCATCATCAAAGGATGGGACTCTAATTGGTTTGGAGGAAGAGATTATGCAGATAAGCTTATAGAAGATAATAAGATTCGCAAATATCTTGATGCTAGATTGACGAAAGCGAGTATCTCAAAAATCATTATCGAAAGAACACTTAAGCTCATTACTGTTACAATTAATACAGCTAGACCTGGAATTATTATAGGAAAAGGTGGACAAGAAGTTGATAAACTTAAAGAAGAACTTAAGAAAATTACAAAAAAAGAAGTTCAAATTAATATTTTTGAGATAAAAAGACCAGAACTTGATGCCACACTTGTAGCAAGTGGAATTGCGCGACAAATTGAGGGTAAAATTTCTTATCGTAGAGCTGTTAAAATGGCTATTGCATCAACCATGAGAATGGGAGCAGATGGTATTAAAGTGCAAATATCTGGAAGAATTGGTGGAGCAGAAATGGCTCGTACAGAAGTTTATAAGGAAGGAAGAACTCCATTGCACACTTTTAGAGCTAATATAGATTATTCCTTAAAAGAAGCTTTAACAAAAGTTGGATTATTAGGTGTTAAAGTTTGGATATGTAAAGGTGAAATTTATGGTAAGCCAGATTTATCTCCTAATACTGGAAGTAAACAGAAAAGTAAAGGTGGAATCAAAAGAAAAAGAACTAGAAAATAAAATTAAGTAAGAATGTTACAGCCGAAGAAAACTAAATTCAGAAGAGTACAAAAGGGTAAAATGAAGGGGAGTGCCCAAAGAGGTAGTCAACTTGCCTTTGGTTCGTTTGGTATTAAAGCTCTTGAAGAAAGTTGGATAACTGGACGCCAAATTGAAGCAGCAAGACAAGCTGTGACAAGATATATGAAGCGTGAAGGTCAAATATGGATTAGAATATTTCCTGATAAACCAATTACTAAAAAACCAGCTGAAGTACGAATGGGAAAAGGTCGTGGAGCACCAGAAGGATTTGTTGCTGTTGTTAGACCTGGAAGAGTTTTAATTGAAGCAGAAGGTATTCCATTTGATATTGCTAAAGAAGCTTTAAGATTGGCAGCCCAAAAATTACCAATTAAAACAAAATTCGTTGTTAGACGTGATTATATTGAAAATTCAAATTAGAGGAAGTAATGAAAAATTCAGAGATAATAGAGTTAACTACTAAAGAAATAGTAGAAAGAATTGACACTGAAAAGAATCTTCTAACAAAGATGAAGCTTAATCATGCTATTTCTCCTTTAGATAATCCTAACAAGATAAAAGAAGGACGTAGAGATATTGCAAGATTAAAAACAGAGTTGCATAAAAGAAATTTAAACGAGAAATAGTTATTTTTGAGATGAAAACAACTAGAAATTTAAGAAAAGAACGTATTGGTATTGTAGTTAGTAACAAGATGGATAAAACTATTGTTATTAGCGTAGAACGTAAAGTGAAACATGCTAAATATGGAAAATTTATTAAACGTAATTCAAAATTTACTGCTCACGACGAAGAAAATACTTGTAATATAGGGGATACTGTAAAAATTATGGAAACCCGACCATTAAGTAAAAATAAATGTTGGAGATTAGTAGAATTAATTGAAAGAGCTAAATAACCATGATACAACAAGAAAGTAGATTGTCGGTAGCTGATAATAGTGGAGCCAAAGAAGTCTTATGTATTCGTGTTCTTGGTGGAACTGGAAGAAGATATGCTTCAATTGGAGACAAAATTGTAGTCTCTATAAAAAGTGCTATCCCATCCAGCGAAGTAAAAAAAGGAACTGTGTCTAGAGCGGTTGTGGTTAGAACTAAAAAAGCTGTTCGACGACCTGATGGATCGTATATTAGATTTGATGATAATGCAGTTGTATTATTAAATGCAACTGAAGAAATTCGTGGAACACGTATATTTGGTCCTATACCTAGAGAACTTAGGAAGAATTACATGAAGATTATCTCATTAGCACCAGAAGTACTATAAAAAAAATAACCTCATGCGAAGGAAATTACACATTAAGAAAGGCGATACGGTATTTGTTAATGCCGGAGTGAATAAAGGACAACAAGGAAAAGTTCTTGAAGTTTTCGCTGTAAAAAGTAGAGCAATAGTGGAAGGTGTAAATATGATTTCAAAAAGTAGTAAGCCGAATGCGGAAAATCCTCAAGGCGGTATTATTAAAATTGAAGCACCTATACATATTTCTAATTTAATGGTGGTTGATCCATCTACAGGAAAACCTACTAGAATAGGAAGAAGACTTAATGATGAAAATAAGTTAGTTCGATATTCAAAAAAATCAGGGGAGGAAATTAAGTAATGAAATATATACCTACATTACAAAAAAAATATCTTGACGATATTAGACCTGAACTAAAAAAGGAATTTGCATATTCATCAATAATGGAAGTTCCTAAATTAGTAAAAATAACTCTAAATATGGGTGTTGGTCAAGCTATTGCTGACAAAAAAATTATTGAAAAAGCCCAAGAAGAGTTAACTCTAATTGCCGGTCAAAAAGCAATTAAAACATTCTCTAAAAAGGATATATCTAACTTTAAATTAAGAAAAGGTATGCCTATTGGAGTTAAAGTTACATTGAGAAGAGAAAAAATGTATGAGTTTTTAGAAAGACTTATTTCAATATCTCTTCCTCGAATTCGTGATTTTAAGGGTGTTAATAACAAATTTGATGGCCGTGGAAATTATACTTTAGGAATAGATGAACATATAATTTTTCCTGAGATTGACCTTGATAAAATTAATAAAATTTTAGGTTTGGAAATGACATTTGTTACCAGTGCCAAAACCGATGAAGAAGGTCTTAGTCTTTTAAGAAATTTTGGTATTCCATTTAAAAAACAATAAAAGAAATAGATAGTATGGCCAAAGAATCGATGAAAGCTCGTGAAATAAAACGTCAGAAATTAGTTGAAAAATATGCTGATAAAAGAGCTAAACTGAAAGCTGAAGGAGATTATGTTGGATTAAGCAGATTGCCTAGAAACTCAAATCCTATAAGAGTTCATAACCGATGTTTAATTACCGGTAGACCAAAAGGATATATGAGACAGTTTGGTATTAGTAGAATAACTTTTAGAGAATTTGCCTCAAATGGCTTGATTCCTGGAGTTAGAAAAGCAAGTTGGTAGATTGAAATTTAAATATTAGAAATATGATCACAGATCCGATAGCAAATTATCTTACTAGAATTAGAAATGCCGTAATGGCAAAGCATAAGATAGTTGAAATTCCAGCTTCAAATGTTACAAAAGATATAACAAAAGTTTTATTCGATAAAGGATATATCCTAAGTTATAAATTTGAAGACGATAATAAGCAGGGAATTATAAAAATTGCATTAAAATATCATCCGGAAACAAAAGAACCATCAATTCGCTCTATTAAAAGAGTTAGTACACCTGGTTTAAGAAAATATGTTGGAGAAAATGAAATACCTCGCGTATTAAATGGTTTAGGAATTGCTATTTTATCGACATCTAAAGGTGTTATCTCCGATAAGGAGGCCAAAACTTTAAATGTAGGTGGCGAAGTATTATGTTATGTACATTAAATAGGAGGAAGAATGTCACGAATTGGAATATTACCTATAGATATACCCGAAGGAGTTAAAATTAACATTAGCAAAGAAAATATTGTTAAAGTTTCTGGTCCTAAAGGTGAATTAGAACAAAATGTCGATAACGACATTAAAGTAGAAATAAAAGAAAACCAAATAATTGTTAGTCGTCCTACAGAACAAAAACGCCATAAGGCTATGCATGGATTGTATAGATCTCTTATAAATAATATGGTAATTGGAGTTTTTGAAGGATATACTATAAAACAAGAATGTGTTGGAGTTGGTTATAGAGCTGAAGTTAAAGAAAATATATTAGAATTGAGTCTTGGTTTTTCTCATGATATTTATTTCCAAATGCCGGATGGTGTAAAAGCTGAAGCTAAACAAGAAAGAAGAGGAAATCCAATTATTACATTAGCTAGTGCCGACAAACAATTAATTGGTCAAGTAGCAGCTAAAATTCGTTCATTACGTCCACCTGAACCATATAAAGGAAAAGGAATTAAATTTGTAGGTGAACAATTACGAAGAAAAGCTGGTAAATCTGCTAGTGTATAATAATTAATAAATTTTTTATTATGGCTTTATCGAAGCAACAAAGAAGATATAGAATAAAAAATAGAATTCGCAAAATAGTAGAAGGAAATGCGGATAGACCTAGATTATCTGTTTTTAGAAGTAATAAACAGATAAGTGCTCAAGTTATAGATGACTTAGATAGAAAAACTTTACTTTCAGCTAGTTCAAGAGAAAAAGAAATTGCTGAAAAAGGAAAAATAACAAAAACAGAACAAGCAAGATTAGTTGGAGAACTAATTGCAAAAAAATGTCTTGAAAAAGATATAAAAAATGTTGTGTTCGATAGAAATGGTTATTTATATCATGGTAGAGTTAAAACTTTAGCTGAAGCTGCAAGAAAAAGTGGACTAAAATTATAAGCAAAGATATTATGTCAACAAATATAAGAAAAGTTAAAACTAGTGATTTAGAGTTGAAAGATAAACTCGTTAGTATTCAGCGTGTTACTAAAGTTACTAAAGGTGGTCGTAATTTTGGTTTTACTGCTATTGTAGTTGTAGGAAATGAAAATGGCATTGTTGGTTTCGGATTAGGTAAAGCAAAAGAAGTAACAACTGCAATTGCAAAAGGTGTTGAAGCTGCAAAAAAGAATCTAGTTAAAGTTCCTATTTATAAAGGAACAATACCTCACGAAATAGAATATAAATTTGGAGGTGCTAGAGTATTTCTTAAACCTGCATCTCATGGTACAGGAGTGAAAGCCGGTGGTGCTATGCGTGCTGTACTCGAAAGTGTTGGTGTTACTGATGTTTTAGCAAAATCTAAAGGATCAAGTAATCCTCATAATCTTGTTAAAGCCACAATTAATGCCCTTATGGAAATGCGTGATGCACGTTCTGTTGCAGAGCAACGTGGTGTTAATCTTGACAAAGTATTTAATGGATAAGATTTTTAAGAAAGCGTGATTATGACAAAAATGAAAATAACTCAAGTAAAGAGTAAAATAGGAAGCGATAAACGCCAAAAAAGAACTCTCGAAGCACTTGGAATAAAAAAAATGCACAATCCAGTAGTGGTTGAGGCTACCCCACAAATAAAGGGGATGATAACTAAAGTTAAACATTTAGTTACTGTTGAAGAAATAAAATAACGAATAACTGAATATTTGTAATATGGACTTAAGTAATTTAAAACCAGCTAATAAATCTACTAAAAGCAAAAAAAGAATTGGTAGAGGACAAGGATCAGGACATGGTGGAACATCAACCAGAGGACATAAAGGTGCAAAGTCTCGATCAGGTTATTCTAAAAAAATTGGGTTTGAAGGTGGACAAATGCCTTTACAACGAAGAGTACCTAAATTTGGATTTACTAATATTTCAAGAAAAGAATATAAAGGTATTAATATTGGAATAATTGAAGAATTAGCTGAAGAAAAAGGATTAACAACAATTGATTTAGATATATTAATCGATGTTGGATTAGCTAAGAAAAAAGATTTAGTGAAAATATTAGGCGACGGGAAACTTACTAAGAAATTAGAAGTAAAAGCTCATGCCTTTTCAAAAACAGCAAAAAAAGCTATTGAATCAGTTGATGGAACTATCGTAAAATTATAATTTAATGAGAGCTTTAATACAGACCTTAAGGAATATTGCCAAAATTGAAGATTTAAGATTCCGAATTCTATATACATTAGGAATATTGTTAATTTATAGATTAGGAAGTTATGTAGTTATACCTGGAATCGATCCAAGTCAACTTGGTGTATTAAAACAACAATCATCTGAAGGTGTTCTTGGATTACTTAATATGTTTTCTGGTGGAGCGTTTGCTAATGCATCAATTTTTGGTTTGGGTATAATGCCTTATATTTCTGCATCTATTGTTATTCAATTATTAGGTATAGCAATCCCTTATTTTCAACGTTTACAACGTGAAGGAGAAAGCGGTCGAAGAAAAATTAATCAAATAACCAGATACCTAACTATTGGTATCCTTTTATTACAAGCTCCGGCATATGTTAAAAATTTACATATGCAATTGCCTGAATCTGCATTTGCTTTTGATAATTCTTTCTTTTGGGTTTCTTCTGTATTAATTTTAACTTCAGGAACCATGTTTATTATGTGGTTAGGAGAGAAAATTACAGATAAAGGCATAGGAAATGGAATATCAATTATTATTATGATTGGTATTGTTGCAAGACTTCCTTTTGCATTATTTGCAGAATTTTTATCAAGATTTGAAGAAGCAGGTGGAGGATTAGTTGCATTTCTAATTGAAATGGTAATACTATTCTTTGTTTTTATTGCAACAATCTTGTTGGTTCAGGGAACAAGAAAAATTCCTGTACAATATGCTAAAAGAATTGTTGGTAATAAACAATACGGAGGTGTTAGACAATATATTCCTTTAAAAGTGAATTCTGCTGGTGTGATGCCAATTATTTTTGCACAAGCATTAATGTTTATTCCATTAACTTTGTCAGGTTTTGCAAATTCAGATTCGTTAAGCGGAATTGCAGCGGCATTTTCTAATATTACTGGTTTTTGGTATAATTTTACTTTTGCAATAATGATAATTCTGTTTACATATTTTTATACTGCGATAACTATTAACCCATCGCAAATGGCTGAAGATATGAAGAAAAACGGAGGATTTATTCCGGGAGTAAAACCAGGACGAAAAACAGTTGAATTTTTAGATACCGTAATGTCTAGAATAACTTTACCGGGTTCTATTTTTCTTGCGATAATTGCTATATTACCATCATTTGCTATGATGGCAGGAGTTAATAATCAATGGGCACAATTTTATGGAGGAACATCTTTACTAATTCTTGTTGGAGTTGTTTTAGATACTCTTCAACAAATTGAAAGTCATTTATTAATGCGTCATTACGACGGTTTAATGAAATCTGGAAGAATAAAAGGAAAATCTGGCGGAGCTAGTGTAATTTAAATAATTCGTTTTTTTTTATGTTGATAATTAAATCTCACGAAGAGATAGAAATTCTTAGAAAAAATAATATTCTTGTTTCAAAAACACTTGCCGAAGTTGCAAAGTTTATTGAACCTGGTGTTACTACTATTAAACTTGATAAAATAGCAGAAGAATTCATTAGAGATAATGGTGCTATTCCCGGGTTTTTAGATTACGGAGGATTTCCAAACACTCTTTGTACTTCAGTAAATGATGAAGTTGTACATGGGATACCATCAGAATATGCACTAAAAGATGGGGATATTGTTTCAGTCGATTGTGGAACAATATTAGAAGGTTATTATGGCGATAGTGCATACACTTTTCCTGTTGGAAATGTAAACCCTGATGTTTTGAGATTACTTGAAATAACTAAAGAATCTCTACACAAAGGTATTGAGAATGCGATAGAAGGAAGAAGAGTTGGCGATATTGGTTATGCTGTGCAAAATTATGCAGAATCAAATAATTGCTCTGTAGTTAGAGAACTAGTTGGGCATGGTTTAGGTAAAAAATTGCATGAAGAACCTGAAGTTCCTAATTATGGCAGACGAGGTAGAGGATCAAAATTAAAGAAGGATCTTGTAATTTGTATTGAGCCTATGATAAATCTTGGCGAAAAATATATTAAGCAAGATCGAGATGGATGGACAATTAGAACTAAAGACGGAAAACCATCTGCACATTTTGAAAAAGCTGTTGTTATTGGTAATGGAAAGGCAGACATTTTAACAACATATAAATATATAGAAGAAGTATTAAATAAATAAAAATAAAATATTAATTATGGCAAAACAGGCTTCTATAGAACAAGATGGTACCATTACCGAAGCTTTATCTAATGCAATGTTTCGGGTTGAATTAGAAAATGGGCATATTATTACTGCTCATATTTCAGGAAAAATGCGAATGCATTATATAAAAATTTTACCGGGAGATAAGGTTAAAGTTGAAATGTCTCCTTACGATCTAACAAAAGGTAGAATTACATATAGATATAAATAAAAAGATAGAAAAATGAAAGTTAGAACATCTGTAAAAAAACGTAGTAGCGATTGTAAGATTGTTAGAAGAAAAGGCAGATTATACGTTATTAACAAAAAAAACCCAAAGTTTAAACAACGTCAGGGATAATTTTTTTAAATTTGTACTTTAATTAGTTTAATTTATGGCTAGAATAGTAGGAGTAGATTTACCAAAAAATAAAAGAGGTATTGTAGGTTTAACCTATATCTACGGAATTGGTTGCAGCTCTGCAAAGAAAATATTAGAAAAAGCAGAGATTGATCAAGATATAAAAGTAAAAGATTGGACAGATGAACATGTGTCTAAGATTAGGAGTATTATTAATGAAGACCTAAAAGTTGAAGGAGCATTACGTTCTGAGACTTCGATGAATATTAAACGATTGATGGATATTGGTTGTTATAGAGGTATTCGTCATAGAATTGGTCTCCCTCTTAGAGGACAAAAAACTAAAAATAATGCTCGAACTCGTAAAGGGAAAAGAAAAACTATTGCTAATAAAAAGAAAGCAGGTAAATAAGTAATAATTATATGGCAAAAAAAACTGGATCATCTAGAAAGAGGGTAGTAAAGGTTGAGTCTGTAGGCCAAGCACATATTCGTGCTTCGTTTAATAACATTATTATTTCTATGACGAATAATAGTGGACAGGTAATTTCCTGGGCAACATCCGGAAAAAAAGGATTTAGAGGCTCAAAGAAGAATACTCCCTATGCAGCTCAGGTTGCAGCTGAAGATTGTGCAAAAGTAGCGTACGACTTAGGTTTAAGAAAAGTTAAAGTATTTGTTAAAGGACCTGGAGCAGGAAGAGAATCCGCAATCAGAACAATTAATAATTGTGGTATTCAAGTAACAGAAATAGTTGATGTTACACCATTACCTCATAATGGATGCAGACCTCCTGCAAGACGAAGAGTGTAATAGATGTTATTAAGTAAAGTGAGTGGTAAAAATTTAATTTAAAAATTCATGGCCAGATATTTAGGACCAAAATCTAAAATAGCAAGAAAATTAGGAGAACCAATTTTCGGACCAGATAAGCATTTCGAAAAAAAGAAATATCCTCCTGGAGAACATGGTTCAAATAGAAGAAGAAAACTTTCTGAATACGGAGTACAGTTAATGGAAAAGCAGAAAGCAAAATATACTTATGGTGTATTAGAAAAACAATTTTATAATTTGTTTGATAAAGCATCTAGAGCAAAAGGTATTACAGGCGAAAACTTATTGCAATTATTAGAAGCAAGATTAGATAATGTTGTATTTCGATTAGGAATAGCTCCTACAAGAAATGGTGCACGACAATTAGTTGGACATAAACATATTACTGTAAATGGTAATATTGTGAATATTCCTTCGTATTCTGTTAAACCAAACGATGTTATTGGTATTCGCGAAAGATCTAAATCTTTGCAAGTTATTTCAAGTAGTTTAGAATCTAAATCACATGTTAAATATTCATGGTTAGAATGGGATTCTTCGCAAATGTTAGGAAAATTTCTTAATCTTCCAGAAAGATCTGAAATACCAGAAAACATTAAAGAGCAGTTAATAGTAGAATTATATTCTAAATAATAAAATTTCCATTTTTATGGCTATATTAGCATTTCAAAAGCCCGATAAAGTAATAATGATTGAATCTGATGAAACCTTTGGAAAATTCGAGTTTCGTCCACTTGAACCGGGTTATGGTATCACTATCGGAAATTCGTTAAGAAGAATCTTACTTTCATCATTAGAAGGATATGCGATTACATCAATTAAGATTGAAGGTGTTGAGCATGAATTTTCAGCAATCTCCGGAGTGATTGAAGATGTTTCTGAAATAATTCTGAGATTAAAGCAAGTTCGTTTTAAAAGTCAAATCGAAGATGCAGATGAAGAGAAAATTAGTGTAACTATCTCAGGACAGGAACAATTTAAAGCAGGAGATTTAAACAATTTCTTAAGTAATTTTAATGTTTTAAATCCAGATCATGTAATATGTAACCTGGAAAAAGATGTGAAATTGCAATTCGAAATTACTATAAATAAAGGTAGAGGATACGTTCCTGCTGAAGAAAATGAACGTCCTGATGCCGAATTTGGTGTTATTGCCATCGATTCTATTTATACTCCTATTAAGAATGTAAAATATTCAGTAGAGAATTATAGAGTTGAGCAAAAAACAGATTTTGAGAAATTGATTTTTGAAATTGCTACAGATGGATCAATTCATCCAAAAGAAGCTTTAAAAGAAGCTGCAAAAATTTTGATTCACCATTTTATGTTATTTTCTGATGAGAAAATAACTCTCGATGATGATGAAAAAATGGAGAATGAAGAATTTGATGAAGAAGTACTTCATATGCGTCAACAATTAAAAGCAAAATTAGTTGACCTTGATTTATCGGTACGAGCATTGAATTGTTTAAAAGCTGCAGAAGTCGAAACACTAGGAGATTTAGTTGCATTTAATAAAAATGATTTATTAAAATTCCGAAATTTTGGAAAGAAATCTTTAACAGAACTAGATGAGCTTCTTGAAGATAAAAATTTAACTTTTGGAATGGATACATCTAAGTATAAATTAGATAAAGAGTAAAAAGGATGAGACATAGAAAATCGTTTAATCACTTAGGAAGAACTAGAGCGCACAGAAAGGCAATGTTAGCCAATATGGCTTCGTCTTTAATAGTTAGTAAAAAAATTACAACTACTACAGCAAAAGCAAAAGCTTTAAGAAAATATATAGAACCTTTAATAACTAAAGCAAAAAATGATTCAACGCATTCAAGAAGAATTGTATTTAGTTACTTAAAAGACAAACATGCTGTTACTGAATTATTCAGAGAAGTTGGAGCTAAAGTTGCTGACAGACCGGGTGGTTATACAAGAATATTAAAAACAGGTAAAAGATTAGGAGATAATGCCGACATGTGTATTATTGAATTAGTTGATTATAATGAGAATTTATTAGCAGCTAAGTCTGAAACTAAAAAGAAAACTACCAGAAGAAGTCGTAGAGGAACTAGTAGTAAAGAAACCAAAACTGATACTGCTGTTACTACTGCAGAAAAAGAAGAATCAAAAGAAATTGTTTCTGAAGATACTGAAGATGTTACAGAAAAAACTACATCGAAAGATGGGGACAAAGAAACTGATTCTGAGACTAAAAATGAAACAACGGAAAATAAAGAATAATTAATTATTCTCGCAATAATTTAAAGGTGGGATTTGTTCCACCTTTTTTATTTGTAATAATTCATTGAAATATTATTATAAATGGTTATTTTTGATAGATAATTAAAAATATAATAAATACTTAAAATATTATAATATGGGACAAATAGCGGAGATTCATGCAAGACAAATATTAGATTCACGAGGAAATCCAACTGTAGAAGTAGATGTTTTAACTGAGAATGGTTTTTTAGGTAGAGCCGCAGTTCCTTCCGGAGCATCAACAGGTATTCATGAAGTTGTTGAATTACGTGATGGCGATAATTCTAAATTTCTTGGAAAAGGTGTGTTAAAGGCAGTTAATAATGTTAATACGATTATTAATGACGAATTAAGAGGTTATTATGTTGAAGATCAAACAGAAATAGATAATTTACTAATTAAACTTGATGGTACAAAAAATAAAGGGAAATTAGGAGCAAATGCTATCCTTGGTGTTTCTCTTGCCGTAGCAAAAGCTGCTGCAGCAGAATCAGGGCAATCGCTATATAGGTACCTTGGAGGGGTAAATGCTAATACTTTGCCAATACCTATGATGAATATTTTGAATGGAGGGCAACATGCCGACAATAAAATTGATATTCAGGAATTTATGATAATGCCTGTCGGAGCATCTAGTTTTAGCGAAGCTTTAAGAATGGGTGTTGAAGTATTTCATAATTTAAGAAAAGTATTAAAAGCAAAAGGACAGTCTACGAATGTTGGCGATGAAGGAGGTTTTGCTCCAAATTTATCGTCGAATGAGGAAGCTATTGAAGTCGTTCTCGAAGCTATAAAAAAAGCAGGATATATTGCCGGACAAGATATTTTTATTGCTTTAGATCCGGCTGCATCAGAATTTTATAATAAAGAAAAGAAAATTTACCATTTTGAATCAACAAATCAAGATATGACATCAAAAGAGATGGTAAATTATTGGAAAGAATGGGTAGAAAAGTATCCAATATTATCAATAGAAGATGGTTTAGATGAAGATGATTGGGATGGTTGGCAAGAACTAATAAAAGAAATTGGTAATAAGGTTCAAATTATTGGAGATGATTTGTTTGTAACTAATGTTGAGAGATTAAAGCAAGGAATTGAAAAGAATGCTGCAAATTCAATATTGATAAAATTGAACCAAATAGGGACTCTTACAGAAACAATTAATGCAGTTAAAGTAGCAAACGAAAATAATTATACTTCGGTTATTAGCCATCGTTCGGGAGAAACTGAAGATACTACAATTGCTGATCTTGCTGTTGCTTTAAATACAGGTTTAATAAAAACAGGTTCAGCTTCTCGTTCAGATAGAATTGCAAAGTATAATCAATTAATGAGAATTGAAGAAGAATTGGGTGTTGGAGCAAAATATCTGGGAAGAGATTTTAAATATCTTAAATAAAATAATTTTTAAAAAGTAAATAGGACAATAAATTATTATTGTCCTATTTTTGTATATAATTAGTATTAAAATTATGTCCTACTTATCCTTAGATAGTTTCATTAATATTCTTGAGAAAAATAATGAGATAATTAGAGTAAAAGAATTTGTAAATCCAGAATTACAGATTGCCGAAATTGTAGATAGATTTTCAAAATCTAATAATGGCGGAAAAGCTATTTTGTTTGAAAACAATGGAACAAAATTTCCATTATTAATAAATGCTTTTGGATCAAATCGAAGAATGTGTTTAGCATTGGGAATTAATAATTTTGATGATATATCGAAAGATATTGAAAAAATATTAAAAGATTTTTCTTTTAACAATAGCAGGCTTATAGATAAACTTAAGATGTTACCTAAAATATCGAAGATAGCATCGTACTTACCAAAAACAACAAATAGAAAAGCAGCTTGTCAAGAAATTGTAAATATGCAACCCAACTTATACGAATTTCCTATTATGAAGTGTTGGCCAAATGATGGAGGGGCATTTATAACATTACCTTCTGTTCATACAATTAACCCTAATAGTGGAACTAGGAATGTAGGAATGTATAGAATGCAAATTTTCGATAAGAATACAACAGGAATGCATTGGCATAAACATAAGGGAGGCGCTCAACATTATGCCGAATATAAAAAAATTGGAAAAAGAATGCCTGTTTCAGTAACTTTAGGAGGAGATCCTGCATACACTTACAGTGCAACTGCTCCATTGCCGGATAATTTCGACGAGTATTTATTGGCCGGATTTATTAGAAAAGAAAAAGTAAAATTGGTTAAATCTATAACAAATAATATTGAAGTCCCAGAAGATGTAGATATCGTTATTGAAGGATATATTGATCCAAAAGAAGAATTAATCCTTGAAGGTCCGTTTGGAGATCATACAGGGTTTTATTCATTGGCAGATTACTATCCTAAATTACATGTTACATGTATAACTTATAGAAAAGATGCTATATATCCTTCTACTATCGTGGGAATACCCCCAATGGAAGATGTATGGATTGCAAAAGCAACAGAAAGAATATTTTTTACTCCAATAAAAATATCTGTTGTCCCGGAAATAATTGACATTAATCTTCCTCAAGAAGGTGTAGCCCATAATATTACATTAATAAAAATAAGAAAAAACTATGCAGGTCAGGCATTAAAAGTTATGAATGCCTTGTGGGGAGCAGGGCAAATGATGTTTAATAAAATATTAATTGTTGTAGATGATAACTTAGAAATTGACTTGAATAATTACTCCGAATTATCAGAGTATATTTTAAAAAATATAATTATTGATACAGATATTTATTTTAGCAAAGGACCTCTTGATGTTTTAGACCATTCATCTCAAAAATTTACTTTTGGGAGTAAAATAGGACTCGATTTAACAACGAAATTCGAAGAAGAAAAAAAACAAAAAAATATATTTAAAAGCAATATAGCTCCAACTCCGGATGTAATTACAGAAATTGAAAATAATTTCGATGAAATAGTACAAATTAATTGTGTAGAGAAAAAGCCTGAATTAGTTATTGTTTCTGTTAAAAATGGAAATAAAGAACAATTAAAAATATTAATAGATAAATTATCTGTTATATCATTTTTTCAATTAGCTAAAGTAATAATATTTGTTGAATGGAATGTTGATGTTTTTGATTTGTCGATGTGTACTTGGATTGTGGCTGGGAATATTGATCCACAAAGAGATAGTATAGTAATTAATTCGAAACATATTGATTTATCTCAAATATGGGTAGACGCAACAAAAAAAACAGCAAAGAACGATAACTTTGAAAGAAATTGGCCAAATATTATAGTATCGAAAGATAAAACAATTAAGGAAGTCGATACTATTATTAAATTAATTAACCATGGAGAATTAATAGCATCTCCGTCGTTAAAATATAAAAAATTATTGTTTGGAGATAACGCTATTGCCGAAGAGTAAAAAATGAATTATATAATATTTGTTATGATATATTTATGTCTTATATTAGCAATAATATATGCGAACTAAAATAATTAAAATATTATTGATAGTAATATTTTTGTTTGTAAATAATCTTGTTTTCTCTCAAAAACAAAGTGTATTTATAAAGCACTATACTATTGACGATGGTTTGTCGCAAACGAGTGTTAATTGTGTTATTCAAGATTCTCGAGGATTTATTTGGATAGGAACACAAAGTGGACTCAGTAAATATGACGGATATAAATTCACAAACTTTAAATACCAACCAAACGATACTAATAGTATCTCTAATAATTATATTTATTCTATGTGTGAAGATAATGATGGTAATCTTTGGATAGGAACCAAAGGTGGACTTAATAAATATGATTTTAAAGAGAATAAATTTTATAGGTTTTTTACCGATATTGATGATATAGAGATAGATGATAATAGAATATTTTCGGTATTGCTTGATTCTAAGGGAGATATATGGTTTAAGACAATTTCGCATTTAAGTCGATTAAATACTAAAGATTATTTAGTTAGACATTACCGTCATTACAATAATATCTTTAGTTTTATTTCAGACATTACAACTTTTTCCATTATTGAAGACAATAATGGAAATTTATGGTTAGGAACAGAAGATGGATTAAATTTTTTCGATAGAAATTTAGAAATTTTTAAGAGATATTATTATGATAAAAATAATCCTAATAGTATTAATAGTAATCATATTAGAAAAATATTCTTCGATAGTAAGAAGAATCTTTGGATTGGGACAGATAAGGGATTAAATTTATTTAATCCCCAAACGCAAGGCTTTAAACATATACCATTTAAGAACAATAAAAGTAAACAAATAGAAAGCCAAAGAATAAATGATATCTATGAAGATATTTCAGGATTATTATGGTTAGGAACAGATGGTGGATTAAAAGTATTAAATAGAGACTATAATTTTTATGATGATTATAAAGAACTTAAATATGAATTGAATGTTCTTGTAACATCATCAATCCGAGCAATTACTCAAGATGAAAACGGAATTTTCTGGATTGGGACATTAAAAGGTTTAGTTAGAATAAACCGAAATACAAAAAGAATTAATTTATATTCTAAAACAACAAGTGGAGTTTCTTTATTTACGAATAATCATATTTCGGCAATTTATTTAGAGAATGAATTTCTTTGGGTAGGAACTAGAGGAAGTGGATTACATAAGTATAATAGAGAAACAGGGAAGATTATTAAGTATAATTCTAAGAATAGTATAATTAATAATGATTTTATTTGTAATATTTTCAGAGATAGTAAAAATAGATTGTGGATTGCTACCCAAAATGGAGTTTATTATTTCGATTCAGGTAGAAGGAAAATAAACTATTTCCCGAAATATGAATTTGAAAATAATAGAATATATGAAATATATGAAGATTCAAAAAATAGTTTATGGTTTTGTACTTCGTATGGTTTGTATAAATATTCAAATAATAATTTAGAAAGTTTTTTTCACGATATATCAAATAAAAAAACTATTAGTTCAAATGTTATATATAATATTTTGGAAGATAAAGATGTATTTTGGATTGGGACAGATAAGGGATTAAATAAGTTTAATAAGTCAACCGGAGAGTTCTTTTGTTATAAAAAAGAACAAGGAAAATTTAATTGTATTAGCTGTAACGATGTTGTTTATCTTCATCAAGATATTGATGATAACAATATTCTATGGCTAGGGACATTGTTTGGACTAAATAAATACGAAAAAAAAGCAGATAAGTTTTTATCATATACTAAAGCAGATGGCTTACCCGATAATGTTGTATATTCTATTATTGAGAATGGGAACAATAATTTATGGTTAAGCACTAATCGTGGGATTTCTCAATTTAATAAGGATAGACAAGAATTTCATAACTTTGGAATATCTGATGGATTACAAGATTATGAATTCAATATAGGAGCATCTTATAAATCGCAAAATGGAGAAATATTTTTTGGTGGAATATCTGGGATAAATTCATTTTATCCAGATTCTATAATAATAAGTAGTATTCCACCTAAAATTGCAATTACTCAAGTAGATGGTGTTGTTAAAAGCAAAAAAATAACCTATCCATCGACTATTAAATTATTACATTTGCCTTATAAAAATAATTTAGTAACAATTGAATTTGCTGTCCTAGATTATACTAATTCAAAACAAAATAAGTATGCTTACAAATTAGAAGGAGTTGATAACGAATGGATTAATATAGGAAGTAGACGCTATGCAACTTTTTCTAAATTAGCTCCCGGAAAATATACATTCCGAGTAAAAGGAGCAAATAGCGATTATGTTTGGAACGAAGAAGGAGTTGCTTTCGATATTGTTGTAAAGACCCCTATTTGGGAAAAAAAAATATCTTATGTTCTATACATAATATTACTTATATTATTAATATTTTTCTTAATCCATTATAGAACTAGACATTTAATAAAAACAAATATTAAATTAAAAGAGAAAGAACTTATTGCCAAGCAAGTTGCAAAACAAAAAGAAGAATTAAGTATAAAAAACAAGAATATTACAGATAGTATTATTTATGCAAAAAGAATTCAAGAATCACTACTTCCTTCGAAATTGTATTTTAAAGAATTATTACCAAAATCTTTCATCTTATTTAAACCAAAAGATATTGTAAGTGGCGATTTTTATTGGATAACACAAAAAAAAGATAAAATATTTGTTGTAGTTGCAGATTGTACCGGACATGGAGTCCCGGGAGCATTTATGTCGATTATTGGATTCGAATTACTAAGAAATATAATTGAAGACCAAAACATACAAGATGCTAGTGAAATAATATATTATCTGAATAAAGGGATTATTGATACTATTGGGAAAGGAGATGATGCTGGGATTAAAGACGGTATGGACTTAGCTTTATGTGTGATTGATAAGGATAAAAGTATTCTTGAATATAGTGGAGCTTTTAGACCTTTATATATTGTTAGAGAAAATAAGATTAAAGAAATAAAAGGAGGCAGATTTTCTATAGGTATGCTTGGTATTGATGAAAAAGATAAAATAGAAAAAGTAGTAATTGATATTGAAAAAGATGATGTTTTTTATATGTTTTCTGATGGTTATGCTGATCAATTCGGAGGACCTGATGGAAAAAAATATAAATATAGAAGATTCCGTCATTTGCTTTTGAATATACATCAATATAATATGGAAGAACAAAAGTCTTTTTTAGATAAAAGCATCGAAGATTGGAAAGGAGACGAAGACCAGGTTGATGATATTATGATTGTAGGAATAAAACCTTTCTAAAAACATTATTAAAAGTGTTATTAAACGGCGTACGAGGTTATTATCTTTTATTGTGCCTTATACTTTCTGAAATACTGCTATTTACCGAATATAAGAAATTTTTATTAAATGTTATATTGAAATAGTTATTTTTTTAACTGAGTTTGCATTTTATTAAGTAAAGTGTCAATTTGAAATGGTTTACTTAAATAGTCATCCATGCCTGCTGCAATACATTCTTCTTTGTCTCCAAGTAATGCATTTGCCGTAATAGCAATGATTGGAGTATGAGTGTTAGTGCTTTTTTCAATATTTCTTATTTTCTCTGTAGTAACAATTCCATTCATTATTGGCATCTGAATATCCATTAAAATAATATCGTATTTTGCCGAGCCAAATTTGTCTAAGGCTTCTTTGCCATTATTAGCAATATCAATATTTTTAACAGCTTTTTTTAAGCTAAGTAATACTATTTTCTGATTTATTAAATTGTCTTCAACAAGTAAAATATTTGCATCTTTTAAATCAATTTTATTAATATCAGAATCAATAACTATTGGTGTTTGTTCAATTTTTGATGCAATTGAGTCAATAACTTTTTCTCCTTTTTTATAAATTGAAGAAAATTCAAATAGAAACTCGCCCGGTTGTAAAGAAATGTTTGAAATTCCATTAATAGATGTAATAATTCGTTTAGCTATATTAAGGTCTAAAATCTTAGTGTATTTTGTTTGTTCATCTATTTTCGATATCGACTCAATAGCAGGAATATGTATTAAGTTGTTCGATGATATTTTAAACGAAATAGTTACATTATTCGATTTCTCGTTCTTAGAAAAGACATCAATATTAATTGTTTTCTTTCCACTTTTAGAAAATTTTAAAATAGTTTCTATAAGATTTAGAAATATTTGTTTTAGTTTAATTGGATCTCCATATAACATATAATCAATATCGCTTGAAATATTTATTGGAAAATAGATGTTTATAGAATCTTCTTTGGCGAAAAGTTTAATTGTGTTTTTAATTGTTAGTTCCAAATTAAAATATTGAGAATTATCTTCTCTTTGTTGGATGTCGACATCGGAAAGTTCTTTAATATTATTAACTACATTAACTAAGTTGTTAGTTGAAGCTTGTATAGTAGCAATTAAGTCGCGTTGTTTTTCATCAAGATTAGTATTGTTTACAATATTGGTTACAACAACTAAATTGTTTAATGGAGTTCGTATTTGATGAGATAGTTTTGTTAGAAATTCTTCTTTCGATGCAAGCTTACTCGAAATATCCGAAATTTTCGTATTGCATTTATTTAAATCTCGATCTTTTAACCTGTTGTGTATTAGGGCTATAAGTAAAGTTGATATATATAATAAAATAAAAAACAATTTAATATTAGTAGAATAATCGAAACAAAAAATAGCATTTTCGGGGATGAAAATAGGAATTACAATAATTAAGAAAAATAAAATAGAAAGAATATTCGTTTTCTTGAAATTACAAATAAAAGAAATTAATATAGGGAAAAGTGAATAAGATAATATTCCTTGTTGACTTATATTTTTTGTGAAAAACAATGCTAATAATAAAATAGAAATTGTAACACAATAAAAAATAGATGATAAATTTATATTATTTGTTTTTTTAAGAAAAAGTAAATTTAAAAATAGAAGAATTAAAATAGGGAATAATATAATAGATAAGGAGTACCTTTCAGATAATAAGGAAATTAAACTAAATGTGCCTATTGTTATAATTGAGCATACATTAATAAAATTTAGTAAAATGTAATTCGATTTATTGTTTACCTTATTTTTGTTTGAGAAAATATTTGTTATTTTTTCAATTAAATTCATTTTGAAATATTTTTATAGAATTATATTATATGTACAGAATATAGATGTAAATAAAATTACTTATTTTTTACAAGATATAAAATATATCTTGTAAAAAAAATACAATATAGTAAATTATCTTGTAAATTTATAAAATAAACTTTCTAGTTTCAGGGCAAACTCATACTTTAATATTTAAGACCTTTAGCAAATAGTCTTCATTCCGGTCGGATTTAAGTCTTTTTCCTGCAATGCCAGGCTTTTCTGTTTTTTCATTTTTTAATAAATTTAATGCTATTTTTAGAAGTAGTGAGTAATTCTGAGTAGCATTGTTATTTCTTTTTCTAGAAGCAGCTTCCGAGAAAGTAATATCTAAAGTCCAATGTAAATTATTTTCTATTCCCCAATGAGAACGAATATTCTTTTGATAGTCTATTGCTTTATCTACTAAACTTGCGATGTAATATCTAGTTGCTTTTTCAGATTGTTTATCACTATTTTAAAATTCTCTTATACTTTCTGTTTTAACTATTTGTTTTAGGCTATTCCATTTATTATCTGAATTTTCAATAAATTTAAACTCTGAGATAACACTGCATTTTCAAGTTTCAAATTGCAAACTCTCAATTGATGAAAACACCCTGTTTATAGTGTATTCTGAGGGTATTCCATTTTGTAATTCGAGAAACTTCCTAAGAAATTCTTCTTTTGAATTAGCAAACTTAAGCATTTGCTTCCACGTTTTTGCTCTACAAATGACTGAAATTATGCCAATAAGAATGATGTAAACTAAGTTGTGTAATTGGTTTATATGGCTTCTAGGGTCTTCTATATTGCCAAAAATACTCATTAATTTATTGTCTGCGTCCATGTCGTTTAATTATTTGATTATCAATGTAGTATGAAAATAATTATTAACATAAACAACTATAAATCAAGTGTTTTTTACAAAAAAAATATGAGTTTGCCATGTTTCTAGTTTATTGAGAATTTAAAAATAGTATTGTTTTATTTATTATATCCTTAAATTATTGAAAGAAGAATAATCAAAAGAATATATTAAATAGTTTTTTTTGTTTAGAGACTTCTTTAATTTTGCTCTTTTAGTTTCATTCTGAAAAAAAATTGATAATTTTGAGATAAAGAAATAATATATTTAACTAAATATTTTGTTCATTAAACCGATCGATAAATAATAATGATAAATTGTTTACGCGTATTTCCGGAATTGCTATTTATTTATTATTACGATCATAAATCTAAAACATATGAAAAAAATTGTATTGCTTTTTATTTTAGGAATCGCTTTCAAGTTTGGTTTTTCACAAAATTATGTGCCAAGTATTGATGAGTTGAATAGTTTTTTTAGTACAAAAACATATGTTGTTTTGGAAACAAATCCTATAGCTAGTTATAATTTTAAAATACAAGAAGTTGTAAAGAATCACTGGACAATTACCGACTATGAGTTTATTTCGTATAAGAAATTCGAAGAAATGAGAAAAGATCCAAAATGTTCATTTCTTATTATGACTCAAGTTGTTTTCGAGAAAGATAAAACAAAAGTAAGATATAATTTTTTGCATTTATTACTAGGTAAAAATGTGAAGAAATTTGAAGATATGCCAGATATTGCTGCAATACCACTGTCTTATACCGAGGTTGATGAAGAATATTGGGTGTATAAATTAGGCTCTATTGTTCGGTTTTTGCAAAAACATGTTAGTTTAATGAAAAATAAGCCTGAATTAATAAAAGAAAATATTTTTAAACATTATAATAAAAATATAAAAAATGTAAAAAACAAAACACTTTACCTTGTTAAGGATGAGCTTGAAGAATGCATAAATACCGAGGCTAAAATAAAGAAAATATATCCATATAATGTAAAAATTGTCGACCGAGAAACAATAGATGAAGCAATAAATAATGGCGAAGATATAGTGTTTTTACATAAAGTTGGACCTCAGGGCTCTCGATTAAGAGCTAGATGTTATAAAATACTTATTGGAGCAAATGATTCAGAGTTTTATTATTTTAATTTCCACAACATAATAAAAGGAAAACGCCCTGATGCTTTTTTGAAAAAGGATTTGAAAAAAATCGCAAAATAAAAATATGCTGTCATAAAAAGAAACACTTTTTAGAAATTTTCTAAAAAGTGTTTCTTTAGGATTATTACGAAATTGAGATTTAATATTATTGCCTTTAAACATGTTTTGTTTATTTCAATGTTTCTGAAATAAGTAATTGCAATGTGTTTTTTTGAGTAAGTTTGTATTTGTTTTTCAAATAGTAAAAAGAATAGGATATTATACCGAACCAATAATTTGCAGCTTATATAATGTTTAGGTTAGAGAAATATTATTATAAAAACGAATATAATTTATTATATCTTTGCGAGCAAATAAAATATTAAGTTATGTTAGTTCAGAAACCTTCTATCCCTAAAGGAACTCGAGATTTTTCTCCAAATGAGATGGTGAAAAGAAAATATATTTTTAATTCTATTGAACAAATATTTCAACGTTTTGGGTTTATGCCTATTGAAACTCCTGCAATGGAGAAATTATCATCACTTACCGGGAAATATGGTGAAGAAGGAGATAAATTGCTTTTTAAAGTATTAAACTCAGGTAATTACTTAAGTAAGGTAAGCGATGAAATATACGAAAATAAAAATTCGTCGGAACTTACCGGTAAAATTTGCGAGAAAGGTCTCAGATACGATCTTACAGTTCCTTTTGCCCGTTATGTTGTTCAGAATATGAACGATATATCATTCCCATTTAAACGATACCAAATTCAGCCTGTTTGGAGGGCAGATAGACCACAAAAAGGCAGATATAGAGAATTCTATCAGTGTGATGTTGATGTTATTGGTAACACATCTTTGCTTAACGAAGCAGAACTTGTTCAGATTATAGATTTAGTATTTAACGATTTGTCGTTAAATGTGATTACAAAAATTAATAATAGAAAAGTACTTAGCGGTATTGCAGAAGTAATTGGAGAACAAGATAAATTTATTGATATTACTGTAGCAATCGACAAATTAGATAAAATAGGAATAGAGAAAGTTAAAGAAGAGTTGTTGTTAAAGGGAATAAAAGAAGAAGCGGTAAATAGATTAGTGCCAATATTAAATTTTAATGGATCAAACGAAGAAAAAATAACTTTTTTGAAAGATTTGTTAAAAACATCGGATATTGGAATGCAGGGAATAGGTGAAATATATGAGCTGTTTTCGTATTTTAATGAATTGTCTATAAAAATGGATTTGGAATTTGATATTACTTTAGCGCGAGGGTTAAATTATTATACAGGTGCTATATTCGAAGTAAAATCAAAAGATTTAGAATTTGGAAGCATTTGTGGTGGTGGACGATATGATGATCTTACCAGTGTATTTGGATTAAATGACATGTCGGGTGTTGGAATATCATTTGGTGCAGATAGAATATATGATGTGATTGAAAATTTAGATCTTTTTCCAAAAGAAATTGTTGAATCAACAAAAGTAATGTTTGTTAATTTTGGTTCAAAAGAAGAGCGTTACTGCTTACCTTTGCTAACAAAACTTCGTAGTAATGGTATAAATTCTGAAATTTACCCATCTTCTGCCAAAATGAAAAAGCAGATGACATATGCAAATAAAAAAAACATCCCTTATGTGGTGCTTGTTGGCGAAGATGAAATGAAGAACAATCTTATTACAATTAAAGACATGCACAAAGGAGATCAAATAAAAAAAGAATTTACAGAATTTTTAAATGAGCTTTCTGAAAAAAAATAGTTGTGATAGTTACAATAATAAATATAAATTCATTGCAGAATACTCGTCCATCGAAATTTGGTGGTGGCGATATAAGGCTTCCGTGAAAATAATTATTGAATATATATTATTAAAGCAATTATTAAATTATTAATTTTTTAAATCATTAAAAATCATTAAAAATGAATAAAACATATTATATATCAAGCGAATTATTAACATTTAAGCAAGTAGATAGTATTATTAAAGAAAAATACAAACTTGATTTATCAGATAGTGCAAAAGAGAAAATTAATAAATGCAGAAATTATCTTGATAAGAAAATGGAGGAAACTGACGAGCCTATTTATGGTATAAATACAGGTTTTGGCTCGTTATGCAACAAATCTATTTCAAAAGAAGAATTGGGACAATTACAAAAAAATCTTGTTATGTCGCATGCTTGTGGTACAGGAGAAGAAGTGCCACAAGAGATTGTAAAACTAATGTTATTGTTAAAAATACAATCTGTGTCGTATGGTAATTCAGGAGTACAGCTTATAACTGTTGAACGATTAATAGAGTTATTTAACAATGATATTTTACCTGTTGTTTACCGATATGGTTCATTAGGAGCTTCTGGCGATTTAGCTCCTCTTGCACATATGAGTTTGCCTCTTATTGGTTTGGGACAAGTGAATTATAAAGGAAAAAAAATTGATAGCAAAGAAATTCTCGATACGTTTGGTTGGAAAATAATAGAATTAAAATCGAAAGAAGGATTAGCATTGCTTAATGGAACTCAGTTTATGAGTGCTTTTGGAGTATATTGTACTTTAAAAGTATTTAAATTATCACAATTGGCTGATATTATTAGTGCTGTTTCAATTGATGCCTTCGACGGAAGAATAGAGCCATTTAACGATTTGGTACATCAAATACGTCATCATAACGGACAAATAAAAACTGCTCGTAGAATAAGATTTTTATTAGAAGGTAGTGAGATAATTACAAGAAAGAAAGAGCATGTGCAAGACCCATATTCTTTCCGATGTATTCCTCAAGTTCATGGAGCATCGAAAGATGCTATTAATTATGTTGCAGGTGTAATTAAAAACGAGATTAATGCAGTTACAGATAATCCTACAATATTTCCCGATGAAGATTTAATTATTTCAGGTGGAAATTTCCATGGTCAACCACTTGCTTTGGCTTTAGATAATTTATCTATTGCTATGGCTGAGCTAGGAAGTATTTCTGAGCGACGAACTTATCAACTTATAGGAGGAAAAAGAGGATTGCCTGATTTCCTTGTTGCAAAACCGGGATTAAACTCAGGATTTATGATTCCTCAATATACTGCGGCATCTATTGTTAGTAATAATAAACAGTTAGCAACTCCTGCTTCTGTCGATTCTATAGTGTCGTCTCAAGGTCAGGAAGATCATGTTAGTATGGGGGCAAATGCTGCTGTTCAAGCATATCAAATAGCCGAAAATTTAGAGAAAATTTTAGCTATTGAATTATTTAATGCTGCTCAAGCTCTTGAATTTAGAAAACCTGCTAAATCATCGAAATTTATCGAAAAATTTATTGCTGATTATCGTAAACAGGTAATGTTTATAGAAAACGATAAAACAATGTACGATAATATTGCTGCAAGTGTTCAGTATTTACAAGGTGTTGAATATGAATTGCCAGAAGAATAAAAAATAAATATCTTTTTATTATAAAAGTCATCAGTATTTTTCTGATGACTTTTTTTTTTATTCGAGTAATTCTATTCAGGAAGTTTATTTTTGTATGAAATTTAATTTGTAGTTGTTAAAGAAAATAAATTGATAAAATAATAAAAAAGTTCCGGAATTTTCCGGAACTTTTAACCTAAAAAACGATTATGAGAAATGTTATCATTTTATTGATAACATTTATTTATAACGGATGTTTAATTTATTTGTTGCATTATTCTTTGTGTTTTTTATAACTATTTTTAATCTGGTTTAAAAGATATGTCTTGAACTCATAATCAGCTTTATATATTTTCATTACTTTGTTTATTGGTAGAATTTTTTTAAATTTTATATGATAGCTACTTAACAGTTTTGCAATTTCGAGTTCAGAATTTATGTATTTGTCGGAGAATTCTATAATTTCTTTTTCTGAAAGCTCATTATAATGATTAGAAAAATAAGTCATATTCTTTTTTCTATCATTAATTATATTGTTTTTCAAATCCCAATATTCGTTATATACAGGCCAAAATATTTGAGCTTCTTTAGGAGTTAATCCAATCTTTTCTGTAAAAAAAGCAATTTTTTGAGCTTTAAGTTTTTCTTTTTTGTCTGTATTTTGACAAAAAGAAATATTTGTAAAGAACAAAATTACAATTGTTATAACGAGAAGTTTTTTCATAAAAAGAAGTTTTTTAAGAAATGTAAGAATAATAAGTATTAAAAACTAATAATAATATAATTCATTCATTAGAGTTGAATAATCAATATCTTCATCAACTAGATATTTAATATATTCTTCGGTATTTTCATCGGTTTTATTGGTAACTGATTTTTCTTCAAGCAAGATATTAAGGTAATGTTGTTCAGAAAAATCCGATTCATTTACTTCGTCAATATTCGCAAATTCATTTATTTGATGTTTAGCTAAATGAAATTTGTTCCATACTGTATTTATTGTAATATATGTTATAGATGCAAATGCTATCATCATAAAACCTAAAGTTAATTGAGGTTTTGCATATAAAATAATTTTCTGTAAAATAGAGTGTTCCGATGAATCTTTAGATAATTTATTTTGAATATTATTTGGCAAATTATCGAAATAATTATTCGGTACAGTAAAAGGATTCTTTGTATTTTTAAATTTTTTGTTCACTTTTTTATATTTATCAACTAATTATATTATTATGACCTTATTATATGTATATAGTTTAATTTTCTTTTACGAATTTTTCTATTTTTTTTACAGCATGATGATACGATGCTTTTAAGGCTCCAACAGAAGTGCCTAGTATTTCCGACATGTCATCATATTTTATTTCATCGAAATATTTCATGTTAAAAACAATTCTTTGTTTTCTAGGCAATGTAAGAATAGCTTTTTGTAATGTTAATTGTATTTCATCGCCATTAAAATACTTATCTCCAACAAGAGTTTCTTTTAATTGATTTTCGTAATCTACTAAAGATAAAAAATATTTAGTTTTTTTCTTTTTAAGAAAACTAAGCGATTCGTTTGTTGCAATTCTATAAAGCCATGTATATAATTTCGATTCTTCTTTAAAGTTGTCGAGGTTTCCCCATACCTTAATAAAAGTATTTTGAATTACATCATTTGCATCTTCATGCTTAATTACAATTTTTCTGATATGCCAATATAATTTTTCTTGATATTTTCTCATAATAAGGTTGAAAGCATAATTTTTCTTATCCTTATCACGAAAAAACTCAAGTAATTCTTTATCGTTGTATTCCGGCATTCGAAATCTATTTATTATTTTCTTTTTAAAACTGTTTCTGCAGCAACAATAATATTTGGAGTGTCAATATTATATTTTGTTAATAATTGTTCTGGTTTTCCACTTTCTCCGAAAGTGTCGTCAACAGCTACCATTTCTACTGGTGTAGGTAATTTTCTGGCTAATAATTGAGCAATGCTATCACCTAATCCTCCATTTAATAAATGTTCTTCTGCTGTTACAACAGCTTTTGTTTTTCTTACCGAAGAAAGAATAGCTTCTTCGTCTAATGGTTTAATGGTGTGAATGTTTATTATTTCGCAAGAAATACCTTTTTTACTCAAAATTTCGCCGGCTTCAATTGCTTTCCATACCAGATGCCCGGTTGCAATAATTGTAACATCTGTTCCTTCGTTTAATAATATAGCTTTCCCAATTTCGAATTCCTGATTTTCTGGAGTGAAATTTGGTACTTTGGGACGCCCAAAACGTAAGTATACAGGACCAACATATTCAGCTATTGCTTTAGTAGCTGCTTTGGTTTGATTGTAATCGGCAGGATTTATAACTACCATATTTGGCAACATTTTCATTAATCCAATGTCTTCCATTATTTGGTGTGTTGCTCCGTCTTCACCTAAAGTAATTCCTGCATGAGACGCACATATTTTTACATTTTTGTTAGAATATGCTATCGATTGTCTTATTTGATCGTAAACTCTACCTGTAGCAAAATTTGCAAAAGTTCCTGCAAATGGTATTTTCCCACCTATTGTTAAACCGGCAGCAACTCCCATCATATTGGCTTCAGCTATTCCCGATTGATAAAATCTATCTGGAAAGTCAGCAACAAATTCATTCATCTTTAGCGAGCCTGTTAAATCAGCACATAAGGCAACAACATCTTTGTTCTCTTTACCTAATTCATAGAGTCCTGCTCCAAATCCTGAACGAGTATCTTTTTTTTCGCTGTAAGTATATTTTTTCATGAGTTTATTTTTGAGTTTGTTTCAACTAAGTTTAATTTATATATTAATGCAATATTATAGATTGTGATGTTCCCGATTTTATATTAAATTTTTTTGAAATAGTATAAATTGATTCTTTTACATTTTTTGCTCTATATACAACTTTGTAATTGCCCGGTTGCAACACTAAAGATTTTCTTGTAGTATTAGTTTCGAAATTATATATATGTATTAAAGTGTCTTTTTTCTCGGTATATAAACTGGTATATCCACTCGACGACATTAAAAAATTAGCTATCCCGGGACGAGGAATTTTTATTGTTGTTGTTTTACTCTGTTGTATTTCAGCATCTTCAATCAGTATCTTTGGAAGAGTTAATACTTCAAGATCATATTTGCCGATAATAAATTTTTGAGTTTTGTTTAATAATTGAACGGTAAGAGTTTGTGGTTTATCTTTTTCTCGTATTATTGTTTGTAAATCCTTATATTGAAAGGAGCCGGGACAAGAAATTGTCAGGTACCCTTGAGGAGCCTTTATTCCTATCATAGTATGTTTTCCCGATGTGAGTTTTATGCTATCTATTCGTCTTGGAGGTAAAGTATGAGCCACAATATCGTATGTTATTAATGGGTCGAGAATAAGAGTGTCGGGATTGCCCATGTAATTTATTGTATGCACGAAATTGTATTTTATTTTTCCCGAGAAATTGTCATAAAATGTTAAATTAACATTAGTTTCTGTTGGTTTATTGTTAATGTCGAGTAAGTTTACTTGAGCTGTCGTTGAATTAAGTGCACGAGAAATAACAACACCTAAAACTTCTTTAAATTTTTCTTCATTAGGAGTGTTGTAAAAATTGCCAATGCAATCAAAGGTTTCTTTAAAATAAGGATCATACCCAATGCCAATTACAAATGGTTTAAGAAAAATACCTTTGCGTTGAAGCCTTTCTGATACTGCGCAAGGATCACCATCGCATGCTTCAATACCATCGGTTATTAAAATTATTACATTGCGACAATTAGGACAATCAGGAAAATCATACTCAGCTCTTTCCAGCGAGTATGCAATTGGAGTCGTTCCCTTTGGTATTAAATAGCGTAATTTTTGTCTAATACGCGATGCATTATTATCACTGAAAGGTACTTCTAATTTTGTATCGCTGCAATCTTGAGGTGGAACAGGACTTTGATGACCATATACTCGTAAAGCCATTTGAATATTATCTATTTGTTCGAGACTATCGACAATACTTATTAAATATTTACGTGCAATATTAATTTTCTTTCCACTTTCCCATGTTCCGAGCATACTTTGCGAGGCATCGAAAATAAAAAGTATTCTTGTAGTAGGTAACTTCATCTCTTTTTTTTGAGCTGCTATTTCAAGAAAAATAAGAGATAATAATATTGTAAATATGTAATGCTTGTATTGTTTCAAATTATAACAATTTTTAATGGGTAAATATTATTTTATTAGTTTTACTCCATTGATCTTCTTCTTTCGTAATCTTCCTTTTTTATTAATCCTAAGATTAATAATTCTGCACTGGCGTAATTTGTTGCCAACGGAATATTGTAAATATTACATGCTTCTAATAATAATTGTATGTCGCTATGATGTGTTTGTTTTACTTTAGGGTCTCTTAAGAAAATAACGATATCTACTTTTTCCCCCTTTATCATTTCGGTTATTTCATTATAACCCCCTGATTTTCCAGGACTAAGATGTCTTACGCTGATATTTTCTTTTTCTACAAATTCTGCTGTTCTTCCTGTTGCAAGAAGATTTACACCATAAATCCATTCTTCTCGTTCTTTGAGAAATTGAACCATTTCTTGCTTTTTTGCATCATGAGCAATAATTACAATGTTTTTCATATCTATATTATTTTAGTAATTATCATAAATTTAAGATAATATACAATATTGTTATTAAAAATCGCCTATAGTTTCTTCTAACTGACTTAGTGCATCTTTTAATTGGGCGTCGTTTGGGGCTACACCATGCCATTTATGTGTTCCCATCATAAAATCGACACCGGCACCCATTTCTGTTTTCATTAAAATAACAATAGGCTTTTCTTGTCCTGTTAATTTTTTAGCTTCGTTTAGTGTATTAACTAATTCTGTCATATTATTACCGTTTGTTTCAAGTACTAACCAGCCAAAACTTTCCCATTTTGCTTTTAGGTTACCAAGAGAAATAACTTCGTCAACAGGTCCGTCTATTTGTTTTCCATTAGAATCAACAGTTGCAATTAAGTTGTCGATTTTATGTGAGGCAGCAAACATTGCAGCTTCCCATATCTGACCTTCTTGCAGTTCTCCATCTCCATGAAGAGTGTAAATTGTTTTCTTATCGTTATTTAGTTTTTTCGCAAGAGCCGCACCGATTCCAACCGATAATCCTTGGCCTAAAGAACCAGAAGCTATTCTTATTCCTGGAAGTCCTTCTTCCGGAGTAGGATGTCCTTGTAGTCGAGAATTTAAAACTCTGAAAGTTGAAAGTTCTTTTGTTTCGAAATAACCACTTCTTGCTAAAGCGCTATACCAAAGAGCAGAAAGATGTCCGTTCGATAAAAAGAATAAGTCTTCATTCTTTCCATCCATTTGAAAATTCTTTGAATTATGATCGAGAATCTCAAAATATAAGGCAGTAACAAAGTCGGCGCATCCTAAAGAGCCTCCCGGATGACCGGAATTTTGCGCATGTACCATTCTTAAAATATCTCTTCTTATTTGCGATGCTGTCGATTCTAGTTCTTTTATATCTGCCATTTTTTAATATTTTATATTCAAGAAAAATAATGTTTTTATTCTAAGTTGCAAAATTACAGATTTTTATTATTAATGATAAATTTCTTTAGGTGTTTTATTGAATATTTTATTTATAAAATACATTATAAACATTGTAATTATAGTCTGTCTGTAAAATTCGATTTGAGACGAAAATTTATTAAATTACTAATATTATCGTAAATACGAATTTGCAACTTAAAAAAATCTCGTTACGATAAAACTGTTAAATGCTGATATTGTGGATAGTCACGAATTAGTTAAACTTATTTTTATAAAAATACTAGTGTAAAAAAATGAAAAAATGTATTTTTGCAATCTTTTAAAAAGTGTAATTAATAGATTTAAATAATGGGACTTCAGTGTGGAATTGTTGGCTTGCCAAATGTGGGGAAATCAACCTTGTTTAATTGCTTATCGAGTGCAAAAGCACAATCGGCAAATTTTCCTTTTTGTACAATAGAGCCAAATATAGGGGTAATAACAGTCCCCGACGATCGATTAATAAAATTAGAAAGTCTGGTAAACCCTGAAAAAGTTGTGCCTACAACTATCGAGATTGTTGATATTGCCGGTCTGGTAAAAGGAGCTAATAAGGGAGAAGGTTTGGGAAATAAATTTCTTGCTAATATTCGTGAGACTGATGCTATAATTCATGTTTTACGTTGTTTCGATGACGATAATGTTACTCATGTTGATACTACAATCGATCCTGTTCGAGATAAGGAGATTATTGACACTGAATTGCAATTGAAAGACCTAGAAACTATAGAAAATAGAATTCAAAAAGCAGAAAAACAGGGTAAAACAGGCGATAAAAAGGCGAAAAAAATAATAGAATTACTAAATGATTATAAATCGGTATTAGAAAGTGGGAAATCGGCAAGAACTATTGAACTAGAAAAAGACAATAAGGAATTGTTATCCGATTTACATCTTTTAACTAATAAACCGGTTTTGTATGTTTGTAATGTCGATGAACAGTCGGCTGCCGAAGGTAATCATTATGTCGATAAAGTAAAAAGTTCGATAAAAGACGAAAATTCGGAAATTATTGTTGTTGCAGCTGCAATAGAAGCTGATATTGCCGAACTCGACGAGTATGAAGAAAGACAAATGTTTCTCGAAGAGATAGGGTTAAAAGAATCGGGTGTTACTAAGTTAATAAAGGCTGCCTATACTCTATTAAACCTCGAAACTTATTTTACCGCAGGTCCCAAAGAAGTAAAAGCATGGACATATAAAATTGGAACTAAAGCTCCACAAGCAGCCGGTATTATTCATACCGATTTTGAAAAGGGTTTTATTAGAGCCGAAGTAATAAAATATAACGATTATATCGAATATAAATCAGAAAGTGCTTGTCGTGATGCCGGGAAAATTACTGTCGAGGGGAAAGGATATGAGGTAAAAGATGGAGATATTATGCATTTTAGATTTAATGTGTAAATATGTAATGATATTTAGATAATAGAAAAGAAATTTTTTAGTCTCTTTTTTATTATTTTGTGCTTTATGTATTAAATTTAGAATAAGTTAGTAGAATTTTTCATCTGTATTAATAAATACTAAATATGAAGAATAAAAAAATTATAATTTCATTAATATTTGTTAGTTTATTTTTTTCGAAAACAATACTTTGTGCCGAACACGAAAAACCTAAATTGGTAATAGGAATTGTAGTAGAACAGCTTCGTTATGAAATGATAAATAGGTATTATGATGTTCTTTGCGAAGATGGTATTAAAAGGTTAATAAACGAAGGAGCATTTTATAATCAGGCTTATTATAATTATGTATTAACAACTAGTGGGGCAGGGAGTGCAACTATTGTTTCGGGAGTTACTCCTAATGTGCATGGTATAATTTCCGATAATTGGTATAATGATTTAGAAGAAAAAGAAATTTCGTGTATAGAAGGGAGTAGAATTAAGTATATTAATGGAAAAGTTTCTTTTGGTAATTTTTCTCCAAAAAATTTATTAACATCAACTATTGGCGATGAAATAAAACTTGCTTATAACGATAGTTCTAAAGTTATTAGTATTGGAATGAATCCTATTAATTCGGTAATATCGGGTGGGAGAGCTGCCGATTATGCTTTTTGGTTCGAAGATGATAATGGAGAATGGGTTACAGGGAATTATTATACCGATTCTTTACCAAAATGGGTTGAGAAGTTTAATAATAAGAGATTTCAAGATATATATATTAATAGAAGCTGGACAAGTTTTTTCCCTCTCGATAATTATGATGTTAGTTTAAACGATAATTCAGAATTCGAATTTGGATTTTCTCATTATAGAAAAACTTTCCCATATGAATTGAGCTTTTTAAAATCAAGATCATCCGATTATAAATATATTAAATATACGCCTTTTGGGAATACTTATACTAAAGATTTTGCAACAACAACTATTATAGAAGAAGAATTGGGGAAAGATGAATATACCGATTTTTTAAGTGTTAATTTCTCGGCTAACTCATATTTGGGAAAATATTTTGGACCTCGTTCTGTAGAAACCGAAGATATGTTTGTGCGATTAGATAGAGATATTGCTCATTTTCTGAAATTTATCGACGATAATATTGGAAAAGAAAATGTTGTTATATATTTTACCTCAGATCATGGTGTTGCTGAAGTTCCTGATTATCTGAAATGGAAGAAAATTAATAGTGGAATTTTTAATGGCGAAAAGGCCATGTCTTTACTCGATAGTTATTTGCAGATTTTATATGGGGAAGGGAAGTGGATAAATGAATATTGTTCGAAGCAAATATATCTAAATCGTAAACAAATAGATAAATCAAATATTAGTCGTAGAGAAGTGCAAGAAAAAGTTGTAGATTTTATGACACAATTTAATGGTGTAGCAAATGCTTTGTCGGCTTCTACATTACAAACAACAAATTTTAATTCAGGAGTATTTAAGTTAATGCAAAATAGCTTTAATCAAAAGCGATCGGGTGATGTTATTATTAATCTCGAATCTGGGTGGATAGAGAGAGCTAATAAACTATCTACATCCGGTTCGGGATATAATTACGATAGACATGTTCCTCTTATTTGGTATGGATGGAAAGTGAAAAATAAATCGATAGATGCTACCGTCGATATGACTGATATTGCCCCAACTATAAGTTGGATTTTAGGAATATCGAACCCAAACGCTGCCAACGGAAAACCTTTATATAATATATGTGAATAAACTAATATTTGCAATATATTAAAACTAAATATCAGAATAATAATTATTTAATGACAAAGAGTGATTTGCTTCCTTGCTAAAATAATTCCGAAAATATTTAAAATCATAATCAGTAATTAAAAATTTTAAAATAATGAACGAAATTCTACACGAAAATAAGACCTTCGAAAATATCGATTATTCCGAAAAAGAACTTTCGGAAAGAGAATTTGATTCTTGTACATTTATAAATTGTAATTTTTATAATAGTACATTGTCGAATAACGATTTTATTGATTGTAATTTTGATAATTGTAATTTGGGAATGGTAAAGCTTGTAAATACAGGTTTAAGAAATGTTGTTTTTGCTAATTGTAAAATAATTGGTGTTGATTTTAGCGAGTGTAACGATTTTCTTTTTTCTTTCAGCTTTAAAGCTTGTTATTTAGATTATTCTATATTTTTTAATAAAAAACTGAAGAAAACAAAATTCGAAGATTGTAATATTAAAGAAGCAGATTTCACGAAATCGGATTTAACAAGTGTATTGTTTAAAAATTGCAATTTAATAGGTACTGTTTTTCAAGAATGTAATTTAGAAAAAACAGATTTTCATTCAGCGTATAACTATTCTATAAATCCCGAGATTAACAGAATGAAAAAAGCAAAATTCTCGATAAACGAAGTAAGCGGACTATTAGATAAGTATGATATTATTATAGATTAATATTATTATCTTTATTTTTATTAGTGAATTATATAAATGTAAGCAGGAAAGCGTATTGTTTCAACCTTGCGGCAAAGTTAATTTTATCGTTGGACTTCCAATACAATTGAAGACATTGCGGCAGAACTAAATTTCCAGATACAGGGATGGTTGAATTATTATGGCAAGTTTCGTCCATCAGCCATGTCGTATATTTTTCGTCTTTTTCATGAGCGACTTATCAAGTGGGTACAGAACAAGTACAAATCACTAAGGGGCAAAAATTTGAATTTAGGTAATGTTTCTTGCAGTTAGATTAAGATTATTAACTTTTTTAAGTTTTACATCTTTACATTTCATTAGGTCTTGGTCGAATATGACAATATTTTTTCCATTTGGATGTAATGAACTACTAAACCTTACTCCACTTGCACCAGTAAAAACTTTTATGAATTCACAAATGAATTGAGTTGGTATATAGTCTATCTCAGAATCATATCTTCTCATTGGTTTTGAAAGGTCTTTACTAATTATATCTCTTAATAATTTAGCTTTTATTGTTTCATTGACTTTATTAGGTTGAAAAAGAGCTGTGTCCTCTGTGAAATCAACTATTTTAACAGAACTATACTTATCCTTTAAATAAAACGAACCAATGCTTAATTCATTTAAATATGAAGCTCTAATTTCATACAAAACGGTTTCAGCATTATCGCTAAAATACAAATATGGAATTCCTAATGGATTTGCTCTTCCTCCACTTGTTTTTAAAGGTTCAGGGCAATACATTTCATGTGTTTGATAAGCTTCTAATCCACTTTGATGATGCAGTCTTGCTCGAAATAATTCATCCTTTGGTTTTAATTCATATTGTGTATTAAAAAAACCATCCCATCCTAAATCCTCTAAATCTTCAATATTTATAAAAAATCTCCTTGACCATTTTAGTTCATCTTTCAGTAATTCCCAATGTGAATAATTTTCAATTATTTCATTGGTATAATTTACTATATCATCTGAATTTGAAATTTCCGTATTAAGTAGTGGTAGTATATAGTTTAAGATTTTTGAAGCATCATCGTCTGATGAAAAAAAACTCCAGCTTTCTTGAATAATCGATTTGAGTGAAAGTCCATCACTACTTTTTTCGAAATTGTTTATTAATTCTTGAAAGTAGTCAAGTAATTCTTCAATATCTATAACAGGCGTATCTTTTTTATTACATACTTTACAATTTCCAATTTCTGTTGAAGAAAGAATAAAACCTTTTAATTCTTTATCAGCAATGCAGTCGGGACAAATTTTCATATCATTTATCTATTTGCTAAAAAATGTCTAATAATCAGAATATGATTCTTAATTGATAACTTTTTTACAGTCCCTAAGCCAGGATAATGCTCTTCATCAAAATATTTCTCTAATTCTTGAATTGCAGAATTATTTAATCCATTTTCTCTGCAATATTTAACTGCTTTTTCAGAAGCTTCTGCAAACTTACCTTGAACATTTGCAATAGAATCATTAGTTTCAGAAGTAAAATGTCTAATCCAAATCTGATTTTCTCCATTTAAATAAGTTAGATGAATTGCAACTGCACGTGGCGTGCTACCTCCATCACTAAATTCATTTGGTAAAACAGTATAGTCAGAAAAACCACTATAACCTTCTTGACTATAATAAAGATGTTCTTCTGAAAATCTATGTTGTTCAATGGTTAGAAAATCACTATTACGCGCTTGCTTCTCAAATAAATCATCTAACCGAATATAAGTTTTATTAAGGCTTCTAATGAATCTATCTAATGACCTATTTCTTCCAGGGTCTTCTATATTTATTGCAGTTATCTCATTTAATTCAACAAGTTCCTTGAAATCATTATTATCAGCACTTACATCGTTATGACAGATTAACATACAATTTTTAAAAGAGTATTTTGATATACTGTTTTTAATATAATCTGCATTGTTGTGATAATAAAAGGCAGGTTTTATTATGTCGCTATCTAATGGTTTAATATAATCTAAAAAATGAGTATTATCTCCGTCAATTTCTCCAACTATTGGATTTACAATAAGATAAACTATTTGCTCTTTTTCTGAGAATACATTATACGCCAAATTAAGGTTATTGTTTGATTCTTTTACTGGTTCAAAAATTGATATAACATAACCTTGGGTTAATTCTTCGTTAGCTAATTCTCGCAATGTAATAAGCTCGAATTGTCTTGCTCTTAAAAGTGGATAGTACATATTTTAGCTATTTAATGGTGATTTGAGTATTTGAATCATTTTATTCCTTTCAGTTTTATTCAATTTAAGTGCTAAACTTAATTGATTAAACTCCTTATAATTATGACTCGATAATACGTTTTTCAAATCCCTTTTTTTCATTATATTGATGAAGTATTTATTTAATTCTTCGTTTGGCATTTTTCTAATAAATTCACTGCATATTTGAAACTGATTAAAGCTTGTCATTTTTGGTAAATATCCATAGTAAGATTGTACAATTGCTTTATATTCATGAGTGTGTAAAACATGCATTATGGTACTTGCATCAACTAATGTATTGTTTATAGCTGTTCGATAAACAGTAAATTTATTTTTCTGATTGCTATTGAATGTAATTAAGCCAATTTCTTTTTCGTACTTTTTATATATGGAAAGTTTAGATTCTGGAATTAGAAGATAAATTTGATTAAAAGCTTTTTTGTAGTTTTCAATTTGTAAAGCTAATCGGTTCTCAGTATCTAAATCTGTTTTTATTTCAAATACTTTTGAATTCCCATTAAACATTACTAAATCAGCAACAGCATTCCCAACTCTAAATTCACTAAAAACTTTCGAATTATATTGTCCGATTTCTTTAATTAGCCATTCATTTAAAAAAGAATTTTTAAATATATACTCATTCTGATAATGCTTTTCTAAAACATTGTATATATGCCTTAAATAATCAAAATATGTAGCTTTTTTAGATTTTCCCCATTGTTCATCATATCGTTTTATTTTAGAATTAATAGATTTAAAATCTAATTTCATCCAAGAAAGTGCTTCACTTCTTGAGAATAAAGTAGAATAATCTCGCAACTGATTTTGACTATATGATGTATTAACTGGCATTTTGTTAAATCTATTTATATTACAAAAGTAACTTTTTTATAATATTTAAACTATTTAATTTTTCTAATGTGAATATATTCCTTTTTAAGGGAATTATCAAATAAAAGCTCTTTCATTTACAAATACTTTGGAAAGCATAGCTTCCCAAAAAGTTTTTAATCCAATCCAATTTTGCCGTGTACGACAATAATGTTTGCCCTTTCAAAACAAATTTGTTTTAGTTTTCATAGTTAGTTTTATATTAGCTTGATAGGCAAGTTGTGTTGGCGAACAATTTGTAACATTGGGTTATAAAGCATGCGGGTTTTAGTGGTTTTTTGACAATTTTAGTTATTTTAAACTTTGGGTAGAATGATAATGAAACAGGGCGAAATCCCCGCCAATTCTTACTCGCGCACGTTGTAGCCTGACGGCTGTATTTGTGATTTTTTTCAACTCATATTTAGCACATTTACTACGCTGCGCTTCGCAAAAGAGCTAAATTTTGCTACGCTAAAAGAATTTGTTACAGAAATGTTCTTGAAACTGACTTCGAATTAATAAAAAAACTCCCACCGAAGCGGGAGTATAGGATTTACATCCTTCGGCATATAGCCTTATTGTGATAAGATGTAATACTCAAAGTTAAACAAAAAATAGAGACAATTAAATAATTTGCAATATTTTTTAGTAAATTTATGATTATCAATCACAAAAAGTAAATTGTATAGTTATGGGAAAAATACTTGGATTAGATTTAGGCACAAATAGTATTGGATGGGCTATTGTAGAAACTGAAAATAATAAAAATTTTGAACTTATAGAAAAAGGAGTTCATATATTTCAAGAAGGAGTAAAAATAAAAGAAGGAATAGAAGGTTCTAAGGCAGAAGAAAGAACTAAATATAGAAGCGCAAGACGCTTAAAGTACAGGCGTAAATTAAGAAAAATAAGTACACTCCGAGTATTAATAACTAATAATTATTGTCCTGCACTTACAGAGCAAGAGTTAAATGATTGGAGATCTAAAAAAGTATATCCAACGAATGAAGAGTTTAGAAAGTGGTTGTCTACAGATGATAATATAAACAAAAACCCATATTGTTTCAGAAATCTTGCAGTATCAGAAAAATTAGATTTATCTATA
>Ga0190306_1000024_pt1 | contig 66953 bp, 76 predicted proteins | sample 48700734_MG_FD_161657 | JGI IMG/M metagenome (GOLD analysis project Ga0190306, IMG submission 161657) | Hydrothermal vent sediment bacterial communities from Southern Trench, Guaymas Basin, Mexico - 4870-07-3-4_MG | ecosystem: Environmental > Aquatic > Marine > Hydrothermal vents > Sediment ... | reverse complement strand
TATATAGATACAGAAGGCACTTTTAGGCCTGAGAGGATCATTCAGATTGCAAGCTATAGGGGTATTGAGCCAAAAAAGGCGTTAAAAAACATAATATATCTGAGAATAAAGCCACAGCAATCTATTAGAAATATAGCTAAATTGATCGATACAATTACAAGTAAAATTAATGTAAAAATTGTATTAATTGATTCTCTCCCACTACTAGTAAGCGTAAAAAATATGGCAATGAGACCCTATAAGCTTGCTTCTTTAATACATTTATTAAAAAATATTGCTATAAAAAATAATTTTGCATGTGTATATACGAATAGAGTTACTAGCAGAATGGAGAGAAATATGGCTTTAAGCGACCCATATATATCTATAGCTGTTGATAGAAGAATTAGGTTAATCAAAGTTGGAAGGTCAATTATAAGGGCTGAATTATCATTACACTATAATACAATGCTTCATTCAGCAACATTTAGAATTACAGAGGACGGCATAGTTAAATGGTAATTATCCTAAATTATATGTAAATGTCCAAAGTGTAAGAACCAGTCCAATATATTCAAAAAATCCTTCAAAGGAGTTTTTTATAGAAATATTTTCCTTAAAATATAGTTTATAAATTAGAATTAAAACAATATATCCAGCCACAGCTACAATTATCCCAATATATCCAATTATCTTCAGTAAGCCTAAGCATATTCCTAAGATCGATCCAAGCACAAGTTTAAAAATATACCTATAGTCCATGTTATCTCATAAGTTAAGTATAGATTTTGTCTAAAATATATTTTTATTCAGAGACCATTTAATAATTTTTCTAATCTACATATATGATTGAATGCTATCTTCGATGCAAAACATCGGCAAAAATCAGCTAAAAAGAAATTATTGAATGGTCTCTTTTACTCAATAAAAAATATTTAGCAAACATTTAAATATAGAATATTCCTAACATATTTGTTCTAATGGTGGTGGAATGGGTGAGGGGGCTAGGCCTCTGATATATAGAAGAATTCCTCAAATATCGGTTAAAAACAATATCTATAATTTAATCTATAGAATGATTATGATTGAGAGCAATCTAATATCAGTTTATCAAGAGAACAATTTTATTGGAGTAATTTTTTTAGAAGATGTATTGAACCTTCTAATATCTGCCAAAAGTATTAGAGAGGTCTTAACTTACTCTATTTCGAAAATTTTGTCTAAAAATTTTCCTAGAATTGAATTATATAGTAGTATCGATGAACTTATAGAGCTTCTTAAAGATATAGATCAATATTCTCCCATAATTGTATTCGATAAAGAAGATGTCTTAGGCTATATATATGTAAGAGAGTTAATAGATAATTTAATAGATAAAAAATATATTTGGATAAAATTTTTGGTTAAAATTGGGTCAATAAAACTTTTTAGGTTTCTAAGCGTGAGACCTAATTCCACAGTGAAGAGCGTTATAAAGTTGTTTAAAAAATATCGCGTAAGCATGGTTCCAGTTACATGGAGAGGTAGGGTTAAAGGGATAATTACTCAGAAAATGTTGGCGCAGATGCTTTTAAAGAGAGAGGTATTAGATAAAATTAAAGCTGGAGTTAATGGATATTTTTTGGATACCACATGTACAACAATTATGGATAGAAATTTTCCATATTTATCTGAAAGAGATTTATCTATAGAAGCTATCTTAGATTCGGTTAAGAGAGAAGGATTTTCTATAATATTGAGTCAGGATGAGAGAAAGATTATAGACATAGTGTTTGATATAAATATTATAGATTTTATAAAAGAATATTTCTAGTGAAATAATGTTTTTTGTAGACTCTATGCTAGGGGATCTCGCTAAATGGCTTAGAATACTTGGATACAATACATTTTATAAGCCAAGTATAAACGATGAAATTTTATTAGAGATGGCTTATAAAAATAATGGCATACTTATTACACGGGATAAATTATTATATAGAAAGGCTGTAAGGAGAGGAGTTAAAACAATATATGTTGAGAAGAATCTCTGTCTAGAAAATATGTTGAAGAAAATAATTCTAAAACTTGGTTTGAGAAGGAAGATAGATCTAAACAATACTCGTTGTCCTAAATGTAATACACCTCTAATTAAGGTAGACAAAGAGAATATAAAAAATCTTATACCAATATATGTATATAAGAGCTATGATATTTTCCTAAAATGTACTGGATGTGGCTCAATATATTGGCCGGGTAAGCATTATAAAAATATGATGGAAATGTTAAATCAAATGTTTCAGAAAAGAAATAAATAACATTATTGAGATAATTTATTTAGCATATTGGTGATAATCTTGCTTACCCATGATGAAGGCATTTTCTTAGTAAAACTCGCAAGAAGGTCTGTCGAATTATATCTTAGAGATAATATACGTATTCAACCACCCCCTAACACTCCTAAAAAATTGTTAGAGAAACATGGAGTTTTTGTAACATTAGAAAAAGTTGTACAGAGACCGGATGGAACATGGAAAAAAGATTTAAGAGGATGTATAGGTTTTCCCTATCCAATTTTTCCTCTAGTCAATGCCACTATAGAGGCTGCTATAGCGGCAGCTACGGAGGATCCCAGGTTTAGACAAGTAAGACTATCAGAGCTAAAAAATATAACATTTGAGGTAAGTGTCTTAACTAAGCCCGAAAAAATTATCGTAAAAGATGTTAGAGATTATCCTAAGATGATCAAGGTTGGATATGATGGGCTAATTGTTAAGAGAGGATTATATAGCGGACTACTGCTACCTCAGGTGCCAGTAGAATATAATTGGGATGAAGAAACATTTTTATCTCAAACATGTTTTAAGGCTGGACTGCCTCCTGATGCATGGTTAGATCCAGACGTAGAGATATATAAGTTTCAGGCACAGATATTTGCTGAAATCGAACCAGATGGAGAAGTAATTGAGAGGAAAATATATCTCGCTAGAGGCTAACGTCGATGCTAATATATATGGCTCCATGCGGAATAGGATTAGGTCATGCTGCACGTACAGCTGCATTAGCTAGACATTTAATTAAAAGAGGTCATAAAGTAGTTTTTTCAACATATGGTGATGCTGTAGATTTTATCAGAAGAAAGGGATATAGTATTTTGATTGGACATAGCTTAAAATATGAGGTTGATGAGAAAGGTAGATTGAGTCTGAAAAATACTATTGCAAGGGGGCCTAAGACATTATATAATTTTTCTAGACAGATAGGAGACGAACTATATTTTATGGGAGTCCTCGAACCCGACATAGTTATATCAGATAGTAGACTTTCTACATCTATTTCTGCCATATTTTGGGGTATACCATCATATCTTATAATAAATCAGCTGTTAATTATTCTACCATTAAAATTTAAAAAAAGTTATGGAAAGACTGCTAAAAGTTTCTTTGAAAAATTACTATACAATATTATGTCAAAAATATGGGAGAGAAGTGAAAAAATAGTTATTCCAGATTTCCCACCTCCCTATACTATTTCTCAAAGAAATTTGATTCTAACAGAAAAATATAAAAAAAGCATATTTATTGGCCCAATTGTGGAGGTTTTTCCAAACGAAGTCGAGGACAGAGCTAATATTAGGAGAAAATTAAATTTATCTGATAAGGATAAATTAATATTAGTTAATCCTAGTGGAACTAAGAGCGAGAAGAAGGCATATATAGAGATGCTAATAAAACTAATTAGAAAATCTAAATTCCAAAATGTATTCTTTATAATATCTAAGGGTGATCCGGGTAATAACTCTCCTCCCATATCTATAGATGAGAATATCAAGGTTTATTCATGGATTGAAAATAAGTTTGAGTTATTAAAGGCCTCAGATCTAATTATATCTCATGGAGGTCATACAACTATAGCTGAAGCAATGTATTATGGGGTACCTATGGTTCTAACGCCATCGTCTAGTCATACAGAAAGGTATAATAATGCAATATCTGTTGAGAAAATGGGTATCGGAAGAAAAATTATATGGGAAGAGATAAATATGGAGATTTTTAGAAAGACTATTAAGGAGGTTCTTAATAACTCTATCTATAGATATAATTCAAAGAAAATTGCAGAATATTGTAATGAATTTAAAGGCATCAATAAAATTATAGATATAATTGAATCAAGTGGTGGGTAATGAATTTAATAGAGATTTTTTTATATAACGATAGAAGGTCTAAAAATCTCCTAAATGTAATAAAATATCTAGTAAAGTCTATTCCAAATATTAAGATAAAGGCATATTATATTGATATAAATGATCCAAATGATTTTAATAGATATTTATTTATTAAGGAGGAATATTGGGCCGGATATGCTACACTGTTTTTAAGAAAATATGATATTGAAGGTTTACCGGCGATAGTTATAGATGGAGAGAAAGTTTTGGAAGGAAGATTTCCCAATATATATGAGTTAAAAAATATTTTAGATAGAATTAGTTTAAAGAAGTTTATGGAATCAGAGCCATCTATTGTTAAAGTAAAGCCATATACTCCCGAGATCGATAAGAGGAGAAATAATATATTGAGGATGGAAGAAGAAAGAGTTGCAGAGAATAATGATTTTACATGCTTTAAATGTATGTTTTTTCTCAGACACGAGAAAAAATGTTTAAAATATGGTACCTTTGTGAGAAATCCCAATAAACCTCTATGCAAGTTTCATCAATAAATTTATATATTTTATTAGAATAAATTGGTTGGAGTAGATAAAATGGTTAGAAAACATAGTAGAAGGGGTAGATATTCCAGAAATAGTTCTAGACAGAGAGAGATACCGGTAAGTTTAGGGGAAATATATAGTGTAGCAATACAAGGTATAAGTAAGAGAGGAGATGGAATAGCTAAAATAGATGGTTTCCCAATATTTGTTCCAGGAGGTAGAATTAGAGATAGAGTAACTATACAGATAGTTAAAATAGCTAGGGGATATGCTGTCGGAAGAATCGTTGAATGAAATCTTTATATCATCAATATTATATATTAAAATATTGGTGAAAGATTGAAATACCTTTATCTAACAGAAATATATTCGAAAATCGAGTCAACTACAAAGAGACTTGAAATGACGGCACTTCTAGTAGAACTCTTTAAAAAAGCTCCCATAGAAATTATTGATAAAATTGTATATTTAACTCAAGGAAAACTTTTTCCAGATTATATTGGAATAGAGTTAGGAGTAGCTGATAGAATGACTATGAGAGCAATAGCAAATGCATCTGGTTTATCCCTGAAAGAGGTTGAAAAAATATATAAGGAAACTGGAGATTTAGGAGCTACTGTTGAGAAAATTTTATCTCAAAGGAAATCTGTATCGATACTTGATTTCTTCGGTCAATCGGTATCCGAAAAAGAGCTAACAATAGAGGAAGTATATAACACATTTATAAAAATTGCAAAGGCTAGTGGCCCTGGATCCCAGGACTTTAAACTATCATTGTTAACTAGATTAATAAAGAGAGCTAAACCTATAGAGGCTAAGTATATTGTTAGAACGGTTACGGGACGATTAAGACTAGGTATAGCTGATATGACTATACTGGATGCACTTGCAGAAGCATTTACTGGAAGTAAAGCATATAGAGATGTAATTGAAAGGGCATATAATGTTCACCCGGATCTAGGATATATAGCTATGATACTTGCGAATCAGGGTTTAGATGCTGTCAAAAAAATTAAAATTACTATTGGAATACCTATACAGCCAATGCTCGCAGAAAGACTTAGTAATTCTTCCGAGATACTAGAGAAGCTTGGTGGAAAATGTATGGCCGAATATAAATATGATGGAGAAAGGGTTCAGGCACATAAGAATGGAGAAAAAGTTATATTATTTAGTCGTAGACTTGAAAATATTACTCATCATTATCCAGATGTGGTTGAGATAGTTAAAAAGAGTATTAATGTTGAAAAAGCAATTGTTGAGGGAGAAGTTGTTGCGGTTAACGAAGACACTGGTGAAATGCTACCCTTTCAAGAATTAATGCATAGGAGAAGAAAATATGGTGTAAAGGAGGCTATAGAAAAATATCCAGTAACATTCTTCCTTTTTGATTGTTTATATGTTGATGGAGAAGACTATACTATAAAACCATATCCTGAGAGAAGAGAGAAGTTAAAGGAAATAGTTATTGAAAGTGATAAGTGTAGGCTAGCAATATCTAAAATAATAGATAATCCAAAGGACTTAGAACTATTTTTTGAAGAAGCAGTTAGTTCTGGATGTGAAGGAATAATGTGCAAATCTTTAAATACAGATTCTATATATCAGATGGGCGCTAGAGGATGGCTTTGGATAAAATTTAAGAGAGACTATAGATATGAGATGACAGATACAGCTGATCTAGTAGCTGTAGGAGCATTTTATGGTAAGGGAAGGAGAGCTGGAAGCTATGGAGCATTACTAATGGCCGCCTACGACCCTGAAAATGATGTATTTAAGACTGTATGTAAGGTTGGTAGTGGATTTACGGATGAGGATCTCGAAAATCTTCCTAAAATATTTGAAAAATATGTTATTCCTCATAAACATCCAAGGGTTTTATCTAAAATGGATGCAGATGTATGGTTTGTTCCAGCAATAGTATTAGAGATAATTGGAGCTGAAATTACATTGAGTCCACTTCATACATGTGCATTTGGCAAAATCAGAGAGGATTCTGGGCTTGCAATAAGATTTCCTAGATTTACTGGCAGATATAGGACCGATAAAAAGCCAGAGCAGGCAACTACAGAGAAAGAATTAATAGAAATGTATAGACTTCAAAAGAAGACTAAAAATATAATTGTTTAGGCTATCTCTTTCTCAATCTATCCATCATTCTTAATAAAGTCCATCTTATAGCTCGTCTAAGACTATATATTTCCTCCCTTCCACCATAATTTATTAATACAATTTCTCTTAGAAAACCGTTTTCATCTGTAGATATTTGGTAATCAAATAGCTTATCTGCGGATATTTCCCCCCTGCTGAGTTTTTCCTCACTATCTATTTTTCTTTTCTTAAGGATTCTTTCCTCAAAAAAGCTTCTAAATGGCGGTATTGATGCACGAAGATTTACTAAAATTTTTATAATAGCCTTACTATCATATACCATTATTTCTCCAATCTTCTTACCATCATCAGTATTTATATCGAGTTTTTCAATATATTTTTCACCTTTTTCCCTAACAAGAGAGGAAGCAGATCTAAAGCTTCTTTTAGATAAAGCTTCATTAACTAGCAATTCTATATTCTTTAATAATTTTATTTCTCTTTCAAGTTCCTCTATTCTTTTATCTAGATATGACTTTATCTCGGCAAGGATCTTTACATTGTTTTCATTTACAGACACGATGATAACCTCTAGTATTATTTATTTGTAAGGAGGATAATAAATATAGTGATTAAATTATTGTTTACTCTATAAGCGTGATTAAAATGATTTTATCTATCGGAAACATTAATTTAGATTATCATATATTTGTAGAGAAGATTCCGGAGGAGGATGAGGAAGTATTATCATCTAAATGTATATTAAAATGTGGTGGATCTGCATCAAATTTTGCTGTAGCTATCCGTAGACTTGGAATGAAATCTAGGATAATCGGATGTATAGGAGATGATTTAATAGGAAAAATGTTATTAGAGGAATTTAGAAAGGAGGATATCGATATAAATTTTATTAGGATTATTAAAGGGGTCTATAGTGGTCAAGTATTTATTCTGAAAATCGGCAATGAATCGAAAAGAATGATAGCGTTTAGAGGTGCAAATAGTTATTTAGACGAGAATATAATGGATTTTAAAGCACTAAATAATATTTTGCTCATACATGCAAGCAGTATTCCCTCAAAAAGGATAGAAAAAATTTTTGAAGAAGCCAGGAATAGAAATATAATTACATCATATGACCCCGGAAGTTCTGTAATAAGATGCGGTGAATTTAACTATAATTTTATTAAAAAACTGAATTTTCTTTTCTTAAATAGATTAGAGGCAAGACTATTAGTAGGATGTAACGAACTATCTAAGATAGCCAAATTATTAGAGATTAATAAAGATTTACATATAGTCCTAAAATGCGGTGAAGAAGGGTCATATATAATAAATAGGAAAAACATATTATACTCAAAAGCATTTAAAGTGAAAGTTATAGATGTGACTGGTGCTGGAGACGCATTTAATGCAGGTTTCCTATATTCTTATCTTAAAGATTTCGGATTAAAGATGTCTTTAAGATTCGGAAATGCTGTAGCAGCATTAAAGATAAGCAGAATGGGTGCGAGAGAACTGCCCAATCTTAATCAAGTAATGAAGTTTATCGAAAATTTTTCTTAAAATTTATATATCTAGAACCAATTATTTTACTCTAAGGAAGGGGTTTTCCGTGCCCAGGAAATGTAATCCAGTATGTAGCTATTTTCAATGCAGCAAACATGCAAAGATTATAAGAAACATCAATGGAAGAAAGATAGTTTATTGCAGATGGATTAGAGATCGATGTATAGGATATCGATGTCAATATGCTATATGTCTAAAGCATGCGCTTCTACCAAATGGTATATGTGCACTATCAATTAAAACAGCTCATAGAGAGAAAAGTATTGAAGAAGAGGCAAAGGAACTTGAAATGGAAATGGCGAGGCTAAGAAATAAGTTTAAAAGACTTGGAGAAAATATCGATATATAGTTTTTTCTAAAAAATTATCTTTATTTACCTTTAACTAAATAGGATTATTGGGAAACATTTTGCCGATTGAAAGATTATCTGTAGGTATAAGAGAAATTGATGAAATGCTGGCGGGAGGTATACCTAAAGGATTCTTAGTGGCAGTGGTAGGTGAACCAGGCTGTGGAAAAACGGTATTTTGTTTATCATTTATAAATCAAGGACTTATTAATGGTAATAAATGTATATTTGTAACAACGGAGGAGAGTAGGGAATCTATAATCAGACAGGCAGAACAATTTAACTATAATTTTAGAAATGCGGTTGAAGATGGTAGGTTAGTGATAATCGATGCATTAATGAGTGGCAGAGAGGATCCATACTCACTTTCTACACTAGATATTGAGGAATTAGTTAGAAAAATTATTGAGGTTAAAAAGAAGTTTGGATATGGCCATGCAAGACTAGTCATTGATAGCTTATCTGCATTCTGGTTGGATAAACCTGCTATGGCTAGAAGGTATTCTTATTTTATAAAAAAGGTCTTATCTAAATGGAATTTCACTATACTTGTAACTTCGCAATACGCTATAAGCACATCATTACCGGGATATGAAAGAATTCTTGTAAAATATTTAGATAAAATTTTCTTTATCCCCATAGAGGAGCTTTACAAGATATATGATTTAGATACGGGGTATGATTTTAAGGTCCTATCCCTAAACCTAAATAATGGTAAACTAACATGGAGTCCAATAATAAATATGATTAAACATAGCTATAGTGGTGAGATAATAAAAATATGTTTAAAGGATAGCAGAAACATATCTGTATCGAAAGGACATAGTTTAATTCTATCTAAGGGCAGAAGATTTATATCGAAGCCTTCAGAGGAAATCTCAGAAAAAGATCTTCTTCCAACAGTTTCAATAAATATAGAATCTGATAAGATAATTAACATTGAAAAAATAAATTCTATTAAAAAATGTATTGTAGAAAAATGTTATATGTATGATATTTCAACAGAGTATGGGAATTTTGTTGCTGGAGACGCATTAGCTATATGCCATAATTCTGAGGCATTTGGATGGGGTATAGAACATATTGCTGATGGAATAATTAGATTTAGAAGAAGTATACGAGAAGGATATTTAAGGAGATATATATTAATTGAAAAAATGAGGCAAACGCCTCATGATTTAAGAATATATGAAATTAAAATTGTTAATGGAAGGGGGATTGTTATAATAGGTCCTACAAAATATCGGAGAGAAGATATAGCTTTACCAGAACATATTATGAGGAGAATAAAAAGAGAAATAGAGAAGAGTAGAAGAGAGCTAGAGTAGTGGAAAAATGAATGTATCGTTTAATAAATTATATTCTAAGAAAATTATTCTAAAAGATTTTTTAGAAAATAGACTTAGCATAGAATCTAAAAGGAGGGCTATGAATGATTCACATGCAAAGCGTTTTCCAAGACCCTGTGGATTAACGATTCATTCAGCGGTTGGATGTAATCTTAACTGCGTATATTGCTATGTACCAGAAATTTTTGGTATAAACTATATGGTTCCCTATGGTTTAAGCGGAGAAGAACTTATATTAGCATTATTATCAAATAAATATTTTTTCCCGACAATATATGGTACTTATTTGGCGTTCGGAAGTATAACAGAACCATTTCATCCGATAGCTTCATCAAAAACATTTGAATACCTATATTTTATCGATAAATATTTAGGTAATCCTGTTCAATTTTCAACAAAATTCTTTTTGAGAGAAGATCAAATAAATTTATTTAAAAAATATAGGAACATATCACTAAGTCCATTAATAACACTGATATCTATAAAATATGCGTCTATACTTGAGCCAAATGCGCCTAAGCCTGAAAAAAGATTAGAGTTGATCAGAAGACTTCGTAAAGCAGGATTTAAACCATTTATATTTTATAGACCATTAATACCATATAAAGTATTTGAAGAAGCCGAAAATGTTTTACGTGAGGCAAAAAGGGCTGGTGCAATAGGAGTTATTATAGGAGGATTTAGGGTAACTGAAAGAATAGTTATGAATCTGAAAAAAATAGGGTTTACGATTGAGGCAAATATTCCTAAAAATTTTAAAGGCCAATATTCACTTCATTTAAGGAAATATAAGGACAGTCTAATAAAAATTTCAAGGGAAATCGGTTTAATACCATTTAAATCTGCTTGCTGTGCAAATACATATTCAATTCTACTAAATAAAGGTTTAAGAATTCCATGTAGCAATCTATGTTTTCAAAAAAATTTTTGTACAAATTGTCCAGTAGACTGTAAAAATATATCTGTAAACGTAGAAATGGATGATGTAAGGAGTGCATTTAAAAAAATTATGAATATAGAACCAGATAGCATAGACATTCAAAGAAATATTATTAATATTTCTGTTAAAAAGAAGTTATCCGGAAAGAGAAGAAGAGAAATAGCTATAATTGAGAGGATATTTAGAAAGAAAATCAATATAATTCGTTAAATAAATTAAATTTTTTAGATAATGTTTATGAATATCTGTATAATAATTTATTATTGGTGTAAATATGTTAATTAAAATTTTTAACGATGAGAAGATAGAGAAGGCATCTATAATGATAATCGGTGTACCTGATGCGGGCCTCGTCGGAGCTATAGCGGCATCATATATTATAAAACAGTTGGACATGAAGGAGATTGGATACATGGATTCTGAGAAACTTCCCTCAGCAATAGTTTTCCATGAAGGTAGACCTGCAATGCCTATAAGAATATTCAAGAAAAATAAAATTATTGTTGTGATATCTGAGCTACCAATACCAAAGGAGGTTATCCCAGAGTTTTCCGAGGAGATAATAAATCTTGCATATAAGAATAAAGTTGATAGAATAATCCCAATTGGTGGAATAGCAGATCAAAATAGGATTAATGTAGATAAACCATATGTAGTAGGGGCTGGAGTGAATGAGGAAGATAGAGATTTTTTGAAAAAAAATAATATAGAAATTTTAGAGGAGGGGTTTCTTGCAGGCATATATGCATCAATAGTAAAGAAATGTTATAGGGATGGATTAAAGTGCATAGTTTTACTTGCGCAGGCACATTTAGGATATCCGGATCCAGGTGCAGCTTTATCGATAGTGGAGGTATTAAATAAAATCTTAGGTCTAAGTATAGATATAGAGCCTCTAAAGAAGGAGGCGGAGGAACTTAAGGTAAAATTAAGAGAGCTTATGAGAAGGGCGCTTCCATCTGTAAGGGAGAGTCAAAGGGGATATGAGCATACTGTTCCGGTAACATATATGTAGGTGGTTTTAATGTCTGAAATAGATGATTTTCTAGAAAAATTTTATAGGTTACGTAGAAAGTTTGACAAGATTTTTGAGGATTTAGAATCAATTTTTTGGTTTGAAAAACCGATGCATGACGTTTCTGAAAGATGTTTAGAGCCGCTTTCAGAAATATTTGAGACTGAAAATGAGATGATTATCAGAATGGATCTACCATACGTTAGGGGTAAAAATGATATAGAGATAAATGTCATAAATAATGTATTGATAGTAACAGCTAGGATGGAAAAAAGAATATCTATGTCGAATGCTTTATCTCTATGCAGAGGCGCTTATTTCAGTAAATTTAAGAAAATGATTAGACTTCCATTAGATGTGGATCCGTCTAAGATAAGGGCTAAATTTCAGAATGGAATACTTGAAATAATAATACCTAAGAAGATAAGAAGATATAGGATTGATATAGAATAGCTTAAATCCTACTACTCTATTTTTCTTAGTTTCTCTAACAATTGTTTTATTGAAGAAGTTTTTGATAAAGCTAATGGCATTTTCTCAGATCTAGCTATCATCAAACCAAGTCTATCTATTTCCTTAATTCCATGTAAAACTATTATAGCAGGTCTTAATCCCCCCATACCCGCCTGCATAGATTTTACAGCGACCATAGGACTTCTACCATATTTTACCCGTGTAAATATAGCTGCTCTCTGTGTGGTAGCACCATATAATCTAATATATTCATGTGATGGGACATCTAGAACGAGCTTTATACTATCTACAACTGTATATCCGAAAATAAAGGTTTCTTGACTTTCCTTCCCAACTATTATTTCTGCATCAATTTTGTCGCAAAAATCTTTTATCTTAACTGGCATATGAAATTCTCTCATGTCAAGCACAGCTTCATATAATTTACTGGATCCAAGAGAAAGTTTAGCTAAAGTTGATAGAGTTCTCATACCTCTACGCGAATCTATTTCTATCAGGCTTCTAACAAATTTTTTTATCATAATTGACCCAGGAGATCTTCTTCTACCACTTTCATAATCGCTTATAACTGATGGTGCGAGGTTCATATGCCTAGCCAAATCCGTTTGAGAAATATTAAAATATTTCCTCCACTTTTTCATAGTTTGCCCGGGGGAACTCGACAAAACTATTTCTCCAGCTATGTGTAAAGCTACCTCTTCAACTATACTTTTCTTTACACTCACCTTATATACCACCACATTCACTAAACCTATTAACTAAATATATAAATATTGGATTCATATATTTTGTCTTGGATGAGGAAGCTCGAAAGGTATGATGCTCTAGATGATTTATCCATGCATGCTGACATTCCTCTTCCTATAGAAAACTTTTCCCTCACTATTTCTAATTTCCAAAATTCTATGAAATGGTATATAGGTTTTTCCTCCCTTCAGATCTTTATATTCAAATCCCCTATGATATACTTTTATAATCATATTTCCCCTGATTTCAGCGAAATTGTTAGGCATGCCTCGAGATAAATATCTAATAATATATTTCTTAGGTTTCTCCCTAGGATCCCAGATGATTTTATTTAAAAAATCTCTGATATTAAATTTTTTCATCATATCATCATTCAATAAATTCTATAAATAATTTTGATTTTAGACTAAAATATATGGTTCTATGGCTTCATATATCTTTCCATTTCCATAAAAATTTTTTATAGAAATTCTATAAAAAATTTTTATATCATATAATATATGTATATGTAATGGTGAAAGTATGCCTAAAAAATATAAGGTATCGATAGATAGGGATCAATGTATAGCTGATATGGCGTGTACAGCATTATGTCCAGATGTATTCGAAATGAATGAAGAAGATGGTAAAGCCCAGATAGTTGAAAAATATAGGAAATCTAAGGAGAGCATTGAGGAAGGCATCGTACCGGAGAATTTAAAGTCATGTGTAGAAGAGGCAGCAAATGCCTGTCCAGTACAAATAATACATGTAGAAGAGGTTGAAGAATAATTTCTATAAATTAAAAATATTTATATTTTTAAAAATATAAGTTATTTCATATTTAAATGGTGAAATATATGGTTACACGTGTTGCGATAAATGGCTTTGGGAGAATTGGGAGGCTGTTCTATAGAGCAGCATTGAAGGACCCAGATTTTCGAAAAAACTTTGAAATAGTAGCTGTAAATGATTTAGCCAAGGCAGACAACCTAGCTTATCTACTAAAATATGACTCTATACATGGAACACTTCCGAATAATATTAGGTCCGAAGAAAATAAAATATACGTAGATGATACAGAAATAAAGGTTTTAAGTATACCTAATCCAGAAGAACTACCATGGAAGGATTTAAACATAGATATAGTTTTAGAATCAACCGGTAGATTTACTAATAGACCTGATGCGGAAAAACACTTAAAAGCTGGCGCTAAAAAAGTTGTTATCTCTGCTCCAGCTAAAAACCCCGATATAACTATTGTATTAGGTGTAAATCATAAACTGTATGATCCATCCAAACATCATATTATTTCAAATGCATCATGTACCACAAACGCATTTGCACCAACAGTAAAGGTATTGCATGACAACTTTGGGGTAAAGAGAGGGTTAATGGTAACAGTTCACGCATATACAAATGATCAAAGAGTTTTAGACCTAATTCATAGAAAAGATTTTAGACGTGGAAGAGCTGCTGGGCTATCAATTATACCTACAACTACTGGAGCTGCCAGAGCCATAGGGCTCGTCTTACCAGAGCTAGCTGGAAAACTGGATGGAATGGCTATGAGAGTACCAGTCGGAGATGGTTCAATAGTATATTTTATAGCTGAATTAGAGAAAGAGGTAACAAGGGAAGATATAAATAATGCATTTAAAGAAGCAGCTGAAGGAGAATTGAAGGGAATATTATACTATACAGAGGATCCAATAGTATCTCAAGATATTGTAGGTACTACTTATTCTGCTATAATTGATGGCTTATCTACAAAGGTATTGGGTGAGAAGAGTAATTTCGTCCAAGTATGTACATGGTATGACAATGAAATGGGTTTTTCACATAGACTGGTAGATTTAATGAAACTCATTGCAGAAAAAGGTTTTTAACCATATCTGGGGAAAAAAGTTGATAGAAAAATACGGTATAAAAACCTTAGATGATATCGATATTCTAAATAAAACTGTACTGACAAGAGTTGATATAAATTCACCAGTAGATAAAAACACAGGTAAGATTACCGATATCACTAGAATATTAAATCATCTAAAAACTATAAGAGAACTTGTTAATAGAAAGGCTAAAACTATTATAATTGCACACCAAGGAAGACCTGGAGAACCTGATTTTATAAGCCTTAAGCAGCATGCAGAAATTTTATCAAAATTATTAGATAAAGAAGTGAAATTTGTAGATGATATATTTGGAAAAAAAGCCGTTAATGCTATAAGATCACTGAGAAATGGAGAGGTATTAATGCTCGAAAATGTACGTATGTGGCCTGGAGAAATGAAGAAAGGGTCTGTAGAGGTTCATGCAGGTTCTCAATTAGTCAAAAATCTATCACCACTCATTGATGTATTTGTGTTTGACGCATTTGCGGCTGCTCATAGAGTTCAAGCATCAACCGTGGGCTTTATACCAGTTGTAAAGGAAGTCGTTATTGGTAGAGTTATGGAGGCAGAGCTAAAGGCATTATTAAAGGTTGTTGAGAATCCCAAAAGACCTATAGTATATATTCTCGGCGGGGCTAAGGCAGAAGATTCAGCAGAACTGTCAAATAAAGTTCTTTCAGAAGATAGGGCGGATAAAATACTGACTGGAGGTTTAGTTGCAAATCTATTTTTACTTGCAAGGGATGTAGATATAGGTGAAGAAAATAAAAAAGTTTTAGAGAAAAGAGGATTTCTATCACTTATATCTTCAATAAGGGAGTTATTTAAAAAATTTGAAGATAAAATTGAATTACCAGTAGATTTAGCAATAGATGAACTCGGTAAGCGTAAAGAAATAGGTATAGAGGATCTACCTACAAATCTATTAATAAAGGATGTGGGAAATAAAACATGCGAAAAATATTCAAAGATAATTTTAGATGCGAAGACCATCGTTATGAATGGACCAATGGGTATATATGAAGATGATCGATTTGCGCTGGCAACAATAAAGGTTTTTGAATCCATCATACATTCAAATGCATTCTCATTGATAGGTGGTGGGCATACGGTTGCTGCTGCAACAAAGTTTAAGGTAAAGGATAAATTTGGATATGTTAGTACTGGTGGCGGTGCTTTGATGAAATTCTTAATGGAGAAATCACTACCTGTACTTGAAATACTTAAAAAATATTCTAGATGATAGTTATGAGTAAGAAGATAGTTGTAATTGGTGGAGGACCTGCAGGTTATGCGGCAGCTGTAAGGGCGTCAAAACTAGGTGGGAATGTAACATTAATAGAGAAAGATAGATTGGGCGGGGTATGTACAAATAGGGGGTGCATACCTACTAAGGCCATGGCATATATTGCGTCTATAGTAGAGAATATTAAGAATTCGAGGAGATTTGGTATAAATATTAAAGAATATAGTGTAGATTTTAAGGATATTGTTAGGGCTAGAGATAGGGTTGTGAAAAGGTTATCAATGGGAGTAGAGCATTTACTGAGGGAAAACAATGTTGAAATAGTTAAGGGTATTGGCAAAATAGTTGGTTCAAAGACTGTCGAAGTAAATGGAAGGCAAATTAAATGTGATGATATCATAATAGCCACTGGTTCTAGACCTGTAATGCTAAAAATACCTGGAATAGAAAATATATATGCAAAAATGGGAGATGATATTTTCGATTTAACAGAAATACCTGAAAATATACTTATTGTCGGCGGAGGAGCGATAGGGGTCGAATTCTCCTATATATTTAATTCACTAGATAGAAATGTAACAATAGTTGAATTAATGCCTCATATCCTACCCAATATTGATGAGGAGATAGCACTAAATCTTCAAAAAATTCTAATTAAAAGCGGTGTAAATATCTATACAAATACAGTTGTATCAAAGTTTGAAAAAAGCGGAAATAAAGCTGTGGCATACCTTTCTAATAATGAAAAAATTGAAAGTGATCTTGTAATAATATCTGTAGGAAGAGTTGCAAACAGTGACGGACTGGGTTTAGAAAAAATAGATGTAAAGACTGGTAGAAAGGGAGTTATATTAGTTGATGAACATATGAGGACGTCTGTTGAGAATATTTATGCTGCTGGAGATGTAGCTGGAAAATATTTTCTAGCATATACGGCGTATTCTGAGGGAATTGTAGCAGCTGAAAATGCCATGGGATTAGATACTAAAATAAACTATAAATCTGTACCCATAGCTATTTTTTCCGAACCAGAGGTAGCTTCAGTGGGATTAAATGAGAAAGAGGCTAGAGAAAAATTCGGTGAAATAAAGGTTGGACGGGCTCCCTTTATAATAAATGGGAGGGCTCTAGCGATGAACATGTACAATGGATTTATAAAAGTTATCGTAAATAAAAATAATAAGATTATTGGAATACATATGCTCGGACCATATGTATCTGAACTTATCCATGAGGCAGCATTAATATTAAACAATAATCTAAAGATAGAGGATCTGGCTGAAGGAACACTATATATACATCCATCTCTATCAGAAACTTTGAAAGAAGCTGCATTAGCATGCCTAAATAAAGCGATTCATGTCTAAAATTTTATAACATATTTTTCTCCATCTAAGGTTTCTATAAGCATTTCTCTAATATTCATTCTATAACCTAGAAATATTTTTAGATATATTTCTCCTCCACCTATTATTGAAATAGCTTTTTCTCTATAACTATAGTATCCATCTCCATTTAAATTAATTTTTTCTAAATCCAATGTAACATTATCTATCATTATTTGACTTATTTTCTGTATAAAGTTATTTGGGTTCTTTATTTTTAGTAAAATTTTCGGATAAAATGTTGAATAATTTATTAGTTTTAGACTATCTACATATGTTTTCAAATATCCACCTCTAGTTAAAATATATAGCAAAATATATTTTAACCTTATATTTCTATACTCGTCAAACATTCTTGAAAGATTTACACTTACAGTTATCCATCTATTTCTAATAAATTCCTTGATAGTATAATTATATATAACACCCTCTTCTACATCTATTCTTCTGGGGAAAAATGTAACAAATACCATTTTATTCTCATATACGATTACACCGCTACGAATATCATATAGAGTATCATCTATAAGTAAACCTATATGTGCCTTTATGTATCCAATTGCCTGCGGATTACCTAGATTTGAGAAGTTAATGATTTTTACATCAAATGAAAAATAGTTTACATCCATTAAACTACAGTTAACATATTGCCTTATCCTAAAAACCCATTTATTCAGATTCTTACTCCGATCGTTTAAAACCTCAATGTATAAACTTGCATTACCAGAAGTATTTTCATTAAAAGATATATAGGATTTAAAAGATTTATTAACCTCTATCCTCCAATTCTTAAATCCTAGATCAAATCCAGGGTTCATTATAAAATTAGTTGAGCTTGGCCTAATTATTTCAGCTTCTACCACAAGTTTCTTCCTATAGAAAAAAGTAGTCGAAAGAAGTAGAGGAATTAGTAGGGAGATTAAAACAATTAACAATAATTTTTTATATCTCATAATGTCATCTTACATGTATTATATAGTAGACCTCAATAGTGGCACTCAACAATAATATAGATTCACTTAAAATTAAAATTAAAAATGAATATAGAAAATCAGTTCTTTTTCTTAAAATCATTCCGATACCAGTAAATAGACTTTCAGCCATGACCATAGAGTATGAGAATATTTCTAGCCATGTGGATGGTGCTAAAAACATTTGTCTCAATAGTATTAGACGTCCAATATTTCTAAGTAAATGCATTGAATTTAAGGTTAGACCAGAAAAATATGCAGAATAGAGTGATATAAAGAATCCAGCTATAGGAAAGAACATTAATATACATATTTGTGCATTATGCATAAAAATATAATATGCTTTACCAGAAAATGTAGGGATATTTCTAATATCGTCCATATATTTATTTAATCCCTGAGCCAGTGCAATAGCATCATCTCTACTTAGAGGAGAATATAATCCAGCTATAAATGTCACGATAAATATCATAAATGTGATAGGCATAAGTTTTAATCTAAGAGAGTTACTTAATACCTTTTTCTTTTCTTTCTCCTCATTTCCGATAAACAATCTCTATACACCCACTATATTGAAATAAACGTTATTAAAAACATTTACTATATTCACAATTTCTCATTATTCAGAAAGAGATTTATTCATCCTTATATTAGATAAATGTTTCTTATATTCTTCAATGATATTTATCCCGGTACTGGTGCCTATTCTATCGACTCCTAATCCTATATAAAGCAAGGCTTCTTCATAATGACGTATGCCTCCGGCAACTTTTATCTTCAATCCATTCATCAAATTTTCCTTTATAATCATTACATCATGTATATTTGCTTTCCCAATAAACCCAGTATTCGATTTAATATAATCTACCCCAGTTTCTCCAAGCATTTTTGTGGCAATAGCTATCTCATCATCTGAAAGCAAAGCTGTTTCGATAATAACCTTTAATATCTTATCATTACGATGTACAATTTTTAAAATAGATTCTATTTCACTGTATATATAATCATATCGTCCAGACTTAAACATACCTACGTTCATAACCATATCTATTTCATCCGCCCCGTCTCTAATAGCTTTCTCAGTTTCTCTTATCTTAGCCTCCATACTAATATTTCCTAAAGGAAAACCTACAGTACTAATCACCTTTATGCCACTATTTTTAAGAATTTTCGAGACATAACTCACATAGCATGAACTCACACAAATACCGATAAAATTGTATTTCAATGAATTTAGACAAAACTTTTCGATATCTTTTAAAGTTGCATCGGGTCTTAATAGAGTATTATCAATCCTATGCGCAAGCTCTTCAACAGAAATCTTGGGAAAATACATACAATCACCTATCATAATTAAACTAGTATGTAATCATTTTAAAATATTTAATAACACAGCTTAAATAACTAAAATCAATATTATAGTGAGGTGATCATATGAAGCCTGTAAATGAGGTAGGCATAGTAGGATATGGCGGATACATACCTATGTATAGGATTAGAGATGAAGAAATAGGAGAAATATGGAGTAAGGGAACTAAAAAATTTCCAATAAAAGAAAAATCTGTACCAGGGTTGGATGAAGATGTAATAACAATGTCTGTAGAAGCAAGCTGGCAGGCTCTTAAAGTAGCGCAGATAGATCCGAAATTTATTGAAGCAGTCTTTATAGGAGCTGAAAGCCACCCATATGCTGTAAAACCTTCTGCAACAGTTGTAGCTGAAGCAATAGGCGCTACACCTAAATTAATTGCAGTAGATATGGAATTTGCATGTAGAGCGGGTTCAACGGCAATGCAAAATATTATAGGATTAGTTGGAAGTAAAATGATAAAATATGGTCTTGCAATAGGAGCTGATACTGCTCAGGGAAGACCTGGAGACGAGTTAGAGTATACAGCAGCTGCAGGAGCAGCCGCATTTATAATTGGCCCTGGAGACGAGAGCGTAGCTATATTTGAATCTACTTATTCCTATGTTACTGACACACCCGATTTTTGGAGACGTGATGGAGAATATTATCCAAGACATGGACTAAGGTTTACTGGTGAACCAGCATATTTTAAACATATTATTTCTGCGGCGAGAGGTTTAATGGAAGAGAGTGGATTAAAACCTGATGATTTCGATTATGTAGTTTTTCATCAACCAAATGTAAAGTTTCCTTTAAGAGCCGGGAAAATTCTCGGATTTAGTAGGGAGAAGATTCTTCCAGGACTTCTTTCAAATGTTATTGGAAATACGTATGCTGGATCTTCACTCTTAGGATTAATTGCAGTATTGGATGTAGCTAGTCCTGGAGATAGAATATTAATGGTTTCATTTGGCAGTGGGGCTGGTTCTGATGCGTTTAATATAGTTGTCACTGATAAAATTTCTAGAAGAAGTAAAAAAACATCTTTATCAACCTATATTGAGAGAAAGAAGTATATTAACTATGCGCTTTATGCAAAGTTTAGAAGGAAAATTAGATTGAGGTGACTTTAATGAATAATGTATATATCATAGGTACAGGTATGACTAAAATTAGTGAACATTGGGAGAAGTCATTAAGACAGCTTTTAGTTGAAGCTGCATTGAAGGCTGTAGATAATGCACTAATATCTTTAAAGGATATTGAGGGCATATTTGTGGGAAACATGTCTTCAGGATATCTTCAGGGACAGGAACATTTGGGGTCACTTTTAGCGACATGGTTAGGTATACCAGGTGTGGCTGCATGTAAGGTCGAGGCCGCATGTGCAAGTGGTGGTGTAGCATTTCATCAAGCAGTATTATCAGTAGCTTCTGGACTCTATGATTGTGTATTAGCCATAGGGGTTGAAAAAATGTCCGATGTAGTAACTAATGATGTTACATCTGCACTTATAATGGCAGACGATCAGGAATATGTCGCTGGTATAGGTGCAACCTTTGTAGGATTAAATGCATTAGTTTATAGAGCATATATGGAGCGTTATAACGTTAAACAGGAGGATATAGCATTATTTCCGGTTCACTGTCATAAATATGCTCAATATAATCCATATGCGAGGTTTAGGAATACTATCTCAGTCGAAGATGTATTAAATTCTCCACTTATAGCTGATCCAATAAGATTATTAGATTCTTCACCTACAGGTGATGGCTCGGCTGCTGCAGTTCTTTGTTCAGAAAACTTTTTAAGAAAAATTGGTAGGAGGGACGAGTTAGTAAAGGTTTTGGCTTCAAGCGTTGCTACAGACACGTTTAGCTTAAATGATAGGGATGATTTAACTACATTATATGCGTCTAAAATTGCTCTAAAGAAAGCTTTGAGAATGGCTAATATCGATATTAATCAAATAAATTTAATGGAGGTTCATGATGCATTTAGTATTCTAGGGGTGATTCATCTCGAGGATCTTGGATTTGCTGAAAAGGGTAAGGGTGTAAATTTAATTAAAGAGGGCCAGATAGAGTATGATGGAAGAATACCTACAAATATTTCTGGTGGGCTTAAAGCCAGAGGACATCCGATAGGAGCTACAGGTATATATCAAATAGTTGAGGTTACGAGGCAATTGTTAGGTAAAGCGGATGCAAAACAGGTTCCAGACCCCACTATTGGTTTAGCTCAAAATGTTGGTGGAGTGGGTGGGACTATCTCAATAAATATTTTAGGTAAGGTGAGATAGATGGTGGAGAGTATTCCCCGTGTATGGAGGGAGAGAAAATATAAATATAGATTAATTGGATCAAAATGTAGTGACTGTGGAAAAATATTTTATCCACCGAGGACTGTTTGTCTAAAATGTGGGTCAAGGAATTTAGTTGAAGTCGTCCTGGCAAGGACCGGGAGAGTTTTTTCATATACAGTAATAAGGTCGCCTCCAAGCGAATTTACCTTATATAAGCCATATATCGTAGCTTTAATTGAACTAGATGATGGGGTGAGAATATTAAGCCAGCTAACCGATGTAGAACCCGAAGATGTTAAAATAGGAATGAGGGTAAAAGCTGTTTTCAGAAGATATAAGGAGCAAAGTGAAAGCGGTGTAATAGAATATGGAATAAAATTCACTCCGCTCAAATAATTTTTATTAAATTAATGCTCGCTTAAATTTTTCTATATATGATATGAAGAATCCTGTTGAGGAGTGTAGATGTGGAAATAATCGTCTAATATTCCTACTGAAATTATATTTTTTATAACCATTTACTCCAAGTACTTTTGGCCTTACCAAGTTTATTCCATATTTCTCGATAGCTTTTTTTATAACTTCTTCTCCTTCCTCAGGAAGATAAGAGCATACAGAATAAATAATATTCTCATTGTTTTTTATAAAATTCTCTAATAATTTCCATTGAATAATGGTATGTCTTAAAATATTCTCCTCCTTTTCTAGAATTATTCTTAATGCAGGATCTTTTCCTATAGCACCACTATTGCTGCAGGGGGCGTCAATTAAAACCTTATCACCTCTCATCTTACCTAAATTACTAGAGTCAGCCAACACTATATCCACATTTCTTACATTCATCTTATTTAAAAGATTTTTCATCTCGTAGATCCTCCTTCTAGAAATATCAATAGCAATTACATATGCCCTATTATCTGCAAGTTGAGCTATTAAACTAGTTTTCATGCCCGGAGCCGCTGTAGCATCAATTATCACTTCTCCCTCAGCAGGATTTAAAGCATGTACAACAGCAACACTACCTTTATCTTGAATAATTACTTTAAATTCTCTAACTAACTTTAAAGTAGACAAAGGTACTTTGGATTTAACTACCTTATATAGTTCCGGGAAGTCTTTGTCTTTTTCAATTATCACACCCATTTTCTCCAATTTTTTAACAGCTTTATCAATATCTACTTTTAATGTATTTATTCTAATCCACTCTGTAGCTTTAAGGTCCTTCTTAAATACTTTTTCTGCTTCTTCTTCTCCAAGAAGCTCTACTAATCGTTTTGCAATAAATTTTGGGTATGAGTATTTTATACTTAAAAATTTTATCTTATCCTTTCTATCCACCAATTCCTCAACATTTATATCTTTAAATTCTCTGAGTATTTCTATTAAATATCTATCTAGTAATCCCCCAGCGTCATAAATTACTTCTCTTAACCTATATCCTTTTCTTAGCAACCCAAATGCTATTCTAAATGCGCATTTTTTTCTTAAAGATATTTTTCTAAAATAATTTTTATTTAAAATCAGGTCTGCAAGAGAATAGCTAAATAATGCTGTTCTACAATATTCATATGATTGAGAAACTATTTCTCCCCCGCGTATAGAGGATTTAGTCAACGCCCTTTTGAAAGATTTTTCAAGGGATAAACCATTTTTTTCAATATATTCTAATGTATATACAGCTATTCTAAAGGCTATTCTCATATTATTCACGTTGCATTCATATGCATAGATGCGTTCTCACGCATATGTATCTTTATGCAGCAAATACTTTTAAATTATTTCATGAATCATTGATTTGATTAACATGGCTGGTGAAAAGCCAAGCTTATTTAAATATGCTATAACGGCTTTATTAATATTTATATTATTAAGGATCTCTATAATTCTAACTCTCATCATAATATCGATATATTTTTTAACAAAAAATAGAAAGAGTGTTGCAAAAATATTTTCGAAGAAAATTAACTATAAAAAACATTTAGAAATACTTTTTTCAGTAAAAGATAAGCCTATTAAAAAGCTGATTGAAGTAAATTCGGTTAAAAAGAAGTACATTGTAAATAGAGGTGATCCATACTATTTACTTGTAGACGGATTTAAAGTTACAGCTATATCAATAATAAGTTTAAATCAAAATTTAATGGAGAGTAATATTGTTAATCAAATTATATCTATAACTGCTATGCTAAACTGTGACGTAGATTTAATAATTTCCTTCAAAAACAAGGATAAGTATGGTGGAAAACATGATATGAAGAATTACATTGTCCTAAAATACACAACCTATGCCTTAAGATTATCTAGAGAGAAGGTTTATGAAATTAGGGCAAAAATTCTTGCAGCACTAAAACAGACATTAGATTTAATTTATACTATTGATCCCCATACTATTATCTCTATCAAAGACAATTATATGGAGGATGTTATAAATGTATAAGCAGGTAGATGGTCTAAGACTTGGGATAGGGAAAGTTGTTGACAAAGAGTTCGAGTATAATAGAAATATATTAAATCTAAATATGGGGGACACTATAATTTTATCTGGAGTAAATAGTGATATAATTTTATCTTTAATAGTATCAAACTTAATGGAAATAAACTGTAAATTCATATTAATAGACAGTAGTGGATTATATCAATATTTTTCTTCGGGTCAAATAAAGAAATATATTATAGGCTGGAACCTGGCTTTACCTTTAGAGATAATTGAGAAACATATTGGAGAGAAAAACATATTATTTGATATTTATACAAATATTTTCTCAATATTACTAAATATGGACAGCTATGAGAGGATTATATTACAGAATATATTATTAAAGATACTTACAAAAAGAAGTAACTTAATAGAGGATCTGAGAAGCGAACTAGAGAGTCTATTATATTTATCTACATATAGTATTAGAAAAAATTTTATCGAAAAATTTCTATCCATACTAGATATATTTACTCATAGTTTTATCTCCGTTACCTTCCCATTGCAGGGTCAGATAGGCAGGTTTAATGAAACCTGCATATTTGACTATAGTTTAATTCCGTCTTCCTTCAGAAACTTGGCACTACTTTTAAATTTAATATTACTAGAAAAATGCGATTATCCAGTAATCATTATAGATTTAAATGGAATATATGAGAGAAATATTTTGATAAAAAACGAATTGTTTAGAAAAATTTTAAATGAGTTCTGTAAAAGAGAGGATCATATAATTATAGTATCAGATAAAAATTTATCGTTTCTCCTAAAATTATGGTCAACGTCTATTAGAAATCTGATTTTAACTCAAATACATGATTTAGATGATATAAATATGCTATTTAAGATGGGTTTTTCCAGAGACCTTTTATTAAAATTATTATTGCTTGAAAGCGATAGGGCACTAATTTTAGATACACATAATATTTATGAAACTAGAATAAATATTGAATTCTTTAAATATTTAAAAAATATACCGAAGAAATTTCCAAAGAAAACATTAAAGTATCCAGAATATCTTCCTAAAATATTTCTGTCAAATATCTTCGGTAGAAATGCTGAGATAATATACAGTTTACTAAGTTTTCTACGGGAAGGCGCAACTAATAGAGATGGAGTACTATCTTATCTTCAATATAAATATGGGTTGAAGACAAGTATTGCGTCTCAACTAATGGTAAAGGCAATGATATATAACCTTATTGAAGAGGTTGTGGGTAAGGATGGTAGATACTGGATAAGAATTACGTTAAAGGGTATTTCTGTTATGGAAGAATATGAGAAATATATGGGTGGGCTTAAATGATAAAGATTAAACAATATAGCAATGGGTTCTCGTGGCCAATAATACTTATTGATAAGGGATGGATTTATGGTGAGATAAAGATGATTTCGATAAAACGTAGGGTTAGAGTAGTTAGAAAAATATTTTTAATATCAAAAAGAAATAAGCGAATGGAGGAAATTTTTGTAGAATATTATTCTCCTAGAGACTTTATGATAATCCTTGATAATGCATATAAGATTATATCATACTATCTAGATAAAAAACATCCCATCGATATTGTATATAGAGATATAGAATCCTTAATTTCATCGTTGAATTTATTTAGAAAATATTTAGAGGAGATAGACTGTGGTGGAAGATAAACAATTTCTTGAAGACATACCCGGAGTAGGTAGAGTTACGGCAAAAAGACTTAGGGATGCTGGAATATTAAGTATAAAGCATTTATCTCTATATACTATTGATGAACTTGTAGATATAATCGGAATGGATCCAATAAGACTTTCATCAATACTTTCCTATGCAAGAAAAATTATCGGATTTCAAGTAAATAACGCGTCATCCTATATGAAATATCGTAGCTCCTTGCCTAGAATAACTACCGGAGTAAATGGATTAGATAGAATTCTCCAAGGAGGATTGGAGGCCAGAGCCATATACGAATTTGCTGGGGAATTCGGTACAGGTAAAACTCAAATATGCCACCAATTAGCTGTAACTGTTCAACTAACTAGGAATAGAGGTGGTATTGGAGGTTCATGCCTATATATAGACACTGAAGGTACATTTAATCCACCTAGAATTAAAGATATTGCAGAAAGATTTGAGATAGAAAATGTACTGGAAAACATATATACTATTGAAGCTATAAACGTTGATCATCTAATAGAATGTATTAGAACCGAAGCTGTAAATCTAGTTGAGAAGAACAATGTATCATTAATAATCATCGATTCATTGATAAGTCATTTTAGAGCAGAATATACTGGTAGAGAGAAACTAGCATTAAGGCAGCAGAGATTAAATTATCTAATAGATTGGCTTCTAAGAATAGCCAGAGTATATAATGTATATATTGTTGTTACAAATCAAGTTATGGACGTACCTAATGCTTGGAGGGCGGGGCAGAAAATTCCAACTGGAGGAAATATTATAGCTCATGGAATGACTCATAGAATATTATTGACGCGTGAAAGAGGCGTAGAAAAAGCTATGATAATAGATTCTCCATACTTGCCTTATGGGGATTTCATATATTTTGAAATTTATGAGGGAGGTGTAAGAGATGTGGATAAAAAGTGATGAGAATTATCTGAAATTACTTAGAGAAAAATTTCCATATAAAAGTAATTCATGGTTTAATAGATGTTTAAAGAGAATAAATAATGTTCATCGATTAAATAAAAATACATGGTTTATTAGAGGTTCGTCATCTCTCGGAGATAGAAGACAATACTATATTGTAACATATGATATGGCTAAGAACAAATATTATTGTACATGCTATGATACTTTTAGTCCGGGAGGAAATAGAAGGAGAAGAGAAGTATGTTCACATGTCGGGGCAGTAATATTATATCAAATAATTCTACAGAAAAGGTTGAATATATGATGAAGATATTTATCGGAAGTATTACTGCGATACACCGCTATATTCTTAATATAGAGATTAATAAAAAAGTATATATTATAACGGATAACCCCAGTTATTTTAAATTAAAAAATAGATCAAATTTTTCAATATTTATCATAAATTCTTTAGATATAGATATTTCTTTAATGTCTGTTAAAGAAATAAATTTCATAATTATTGAAGTAAATCACTTACTACTGTATTTAAAATATCGATTTGGAGTTTCATTTATGAGAAGAATAGCTCATAGATTTTTTGAAAATTTTAAATCATTTAGTAAGGCTAATAATATAGAAATTTGGGTTTTTCTATACAAAATTGATAATGACAAAGTTATATTTATGCCTAACTGGATTTTAGCTGAAAAAATTTATTTAGATGAGAATAATGGATGATGAGAAGATCTTTATATGTCCAATCTGTGGAAAAATATTTTACAATAATATAGGATTAAATAGACATTTGTCTAGAACACATTCAAACTATTGTTTTATAATTAACTCTCCTTTTCTTATAAAGGTATTAATGAAGATGGAAAAAAATATAGAGGTGCTTAAAAATATAGATAAGATTATCGATATATTAGGGTCTATACAGCTGATACTCAGAGATATTAGAGAACAATTATCTATTAATCCTCCAACATACAGTTCCAAAAGCGATATTAATAGAAAGGAGGTTAATGAAAATATTCCCTCGTTCTTGGTAGAAAATCCATGGATAAAGGTACTGTCTAGAAAGGGAAGGAAAGTCTAACAAAAAATATTACGAAGGAAGAATATATATGATTGGTGAATAAAGTGGATGAGGAAGAGAAGATAGCTCGCGCCGTTGGAGATAAAACTAGACTAAATATATTGAAGTTATTAAATAAGTTAGGTCCATTGTCTACAAGCGAGCTCACAGAGAAACTTAATAAGCATAGGTCTACGATCATAAGGCATATACTTATTTTACAGGATGCTGGACTAATAACTAAAAATAGTGAATTATCATATACTTATACTATAACTAGTAGAGGTAAGAAATTTCTGGAACTTGCTACAACTGAAGGTAGTGTGAAGATAGAAGTACCAGTGAAAAAACGGAGAGTTTTTTCGTTTAACATATTAAGAAACTTGCTTCATATACCTACTCTAATATTTTTATCATTGGGGTTTATCGGAATGTTTGCTCCAGTTGAAGTAAGTATTTTATCCAGAATATTATGGTTTATAATATTTACTTTAATATCTTTTCTTTGGGAAATTTTTATCAAGCGATTATAACTGTATATAGGAGGATAGAGTATAGCTTAGATAAAATATTATAAATGTTACTATAAATGATCTTTCAATGCTTAACCCCCTAAATATGGATATCGATATCGTTAAGAATCCTATTGTAAAGACCTGTAATATTAATCTATATATTACTGTCAAAACTATATATCCTATAAATGTTTGAGGGAAAATGAGATATAGATAAGGATATAAAAATATTGGAAACATTGCTACAAGAATAACTAAGATGAATTCTGGTCGATGAGTTTTTGAACCTAGGAGATACGAAAGAATTTCTGATAAAAGTGTAATGAATATCCAGCTCTTCAATATACTTAAACTAATCCATATTTTTAGTGGAAGAACAATATTATAGGAAAAGAAGCTTAGCGTAACATAATTTTTATGAATTAAATCAATTGATATTAACGAATATTCTAGCAGATTTAATTTTAGATATGCAATTACATTTCCTGATACACCTATTGACACAGAAATTAATGCAAGTATGATTGTATATAGATAATTATTATACATTTTTGTGAAGAAGCTTTCAGGAAGAAGTATTTTACCGATAGATCTTTCAAATAACTCCAACATTATATGCTTAGGTCTAACTATTTCCTCAATTCTACTCGATTCTCTTTTAATTAATTTAAATGTTTTTAATCCCTTAGGTGTAAGGAAATATCTTTTATTTTTATCCTGAGATATATATCCCCTCAATTGATCTAAATTATAGTATAATGTCCCTACGCTAGTCTTTAAATGTCTTTTAAGTTCTGTAAATGTTGTAGGGCCTTTATTGCCCAATAATAATATGATTTTGCGTCTGCATGTATTTCCAAGTATACTATATATTTCTGAAATTTCACTTTCTATTTCAGCTTTACCCACCATCTCACCATTTCATCGATTAACTATTTATTTAAGAAAATGATATAAAAATATGACCTTAGGTAGATGGGTTTATGAATATAGGGTTAAGTAGAGATATAAAATTTATACCTGAAATGGAGGCCATAGAATCTGTTCCATCTTTTAGAAACCTATACTTTGAAATAGTAGTTTCTCAAAAATATTTAGAAGATATATCTATATCAGAGATAATAGATCTATGTGAATTTACTAGCGATGTAAATATAATTGGAATAAGATTATCTTCAAATATTTTATATGATTTAGATCTAGTTGAAAAAAGTCTATATATTTTAGACGAGCTTAAAGCAAAATTTCTTGTAGTCCCATTTTTTACGAATTCTAAGTATCAGGTAAAGGATATGGATAAAATATTTGAACTAACAGCTAATTATGATAAAACTATCTGTATAGAAACTTTATCTTCCAAATTTTTTTTACCAATAAAGTACATAACAGAAATGATCGACAAATATACTAAATCGGTATTCGGTATAGCATATAATATGTATTACAATAGAATGAATAAAAACATGTTTAACGAGATAGGTGAAAATATAGAGTATATAAAAATCCTATATTTTATGAATTTTTATAAAGAGAATAAGCTAAATATATTGGATAACATGGGTGAAATAAATATATTTAGATTAATAAGATATCTTCATAGATATAAATTTAGATATTTTCTCATTCTAGATTATCCAGATATAACAATATATAACTTGATTAACGATATAGAGAAAATAATGGAATTTCTTTTTTCTATAAAAGAGAAATAAATACTTACTTCGTCTTTAAAAGTTCCTTTTTCTTCTCTCTAGTTGATTTCGATATAACCCATCCTATCCAAGCTGTAAAGAAGACTAGGAAGAAAACTATTGACGAAACAGGTATAATTATTATCCACCATGTCCACCAGAAAGTGCTGGTCATAATTTCATATTTCAGCCATAGAATGAGGGAAAAAATGTAGAAGAAACCTATGGAAAAAGAGATAAACATAATTAGGTATCCCCATCTATGGCTTCTCACGGAGACACCTGTATAATCACTTTACTGGTTTGCCGCATTTAGGACAGAACTTTGCATTCGGTGGAAGAGGAGTACCACAATATGGGCAATATTTAGTAGCTGAAAGCTTTGTACCACAATATGGACAATATTGAAAGCTTACATCGATTTCTCTACCGCATTTCGGGCATCTTACCTTTTGCGTGGCTGGTGGAGGAGGAGGTGTTGTTGATGGGGGGGCGGTAGTTGTCGGTGGTGGACCTAAAATAGGCGGTATCATAACCATTCCAGCGCCTAATCCTGCTCCAGGAGATTTTCCTAATTCTTTCGCCATCGCTGTAGCTGTTTCCATTCTTAGCACATAAGATGCCTGACCTCCAGTTTGTTTGATCCAGAATAATCTTTCTCTATACTCTTCTGTAGTATCTATTCCCTCAAATTTTAGATCGATTAAATCGAGTCCTATTCTTTTAAATTCTTCTCCTACAGCTACTTTACTCTTAAACGAGACTTCCTCTATTTTCGTGAAAACAGTTATTAAGTTATACTTAGATAATTGTGTTATCATCCTTTCATTAATATACCCTCTAATAAAATCATTTATACCGTCTGTTTCATATATCCCTTGTCCACCAACAACTTCCATAACAAATAGCTTGGGATCGCCTATCTTAAACCAGAAGGATCCATAAAACTTTAATGGAGCCAGATCTATTGTTTGAGCCTGTCCACCGAATTTACCTCTGAACTGTTTTGTAGAAATAAATATAACTGTAGCTTTAAACGGGGATTCCGGGTATCCGGCGATAGAGGTTATAGCTTTAGTGATTAAGGGTATATTTAATGTAGTTAGTGTATGTCTACCTGGGCCTAATACATCATAAGCCTTTCCATCTCTGAAAAATACTGCTACTTCATATTCATGGACTATTAGTTGTGCACCCCATTCTATAGTTTCACCGGGATATCTCCATACAATATCATTTTCCCCAGGATTTTTCCATTCAATTACCTGTGGCATATCATACACCTCTAATTAGGTTCTCTCTAGATAAAATTGCTGCAGAAAGTTCATCTAGCATTTTTCTTATTTCATCCAATTTTTTCCTATATGCTTCAAAGTCTCTTTCATCTGCTAATGCTTTTAATTCTTTGCATTTTTGAAGTAGCATGTTTACATTTTCAATTAAAGTATAATCAAATTTAATTAACGAATCTAGTTCGTTTTCGCGGATCTTTATCGCATCAAAAAATCCGGAATATCCATAGCCGGCATGATGTATTTTTTCAGCAACTCTATCCATAATTGCAGCTATCCTATTTAGAGTATTGAATAATTCTGTTCTTTCAGCCTCTACTACCGAGATTAAAGATTCATCAAAATTATTTTTTGCTTCAGTCATAACTCTAAATAGATAGTCTCTAATAATCTTATCACTTTCTCTTCTTAATTCTTTTTCTTTATATCCTCTATATCCAGGGATAATTGTTTCAATTTTCTCTAGGAGGGCTAGCTGATCCTTAACTTTCTCATATATATGAGACATTCAATAAACACCACTTCAATTATATGTACTCTCTTTAATAAATATTTGCAAAATATTACATCAACTTAAAGATACTGTATATTTACTACTAAATTTTCCAGGTTTTTTTATAACAATTATATTATCGTAGTCTGTATTATATAGTTTCATTTTTATATTATGTAAACTTATTCCTTTCTTTTTAACTCTGGATTTCAGTATAAGGATAAGCTTATTTATCTCGCTCTTTAAAACATCTCCTCTACGAATCAACTTATCAATATTTTTACGATATATATCGGTAATCTTAGTAGCTGTATACCATCGCAGAATATAAGAAATGTTTATAATAATAACTGCAGGTATCAGAAAATAATAACTATTGATAAAATAATATTGATTAAATATTAAAAAAATATAAAATAGAAGTGGAAAAAATATTGATATCAAGAGTAATATTTCAGAGATTTTCGTCATCAGATTCAGTCTTTTAAAACTGGGGTCACGTCTAGGTATTCCAGCAATATCGTTTAAAGCTTTCTTAATATTTTTCCACCTTATATTAGATCCTAATTTCAGTTTTCGAACAATTTTTTCAAGTTTAGCAGGATCTTCTAATTTCCCAAGTCTACATTTATCTAAAGACTCTACTAAAAATATAATATCTTCTATATCACCCATTTTTCCTACCTAAAAATTTATCTAAAGTAGATTGTTCACTGTCCCTATATATACTCTTTATTTTATTAAAATCTTTTAAAAGAATATTTTTTATCACCGGATTATATAATGCTGCAGCAGGATGATATGTTGGTATAAGTATTATGTTAATTTTGTTAAACAATTTTATTTTGAAGGTTCTTCCCCTTACCTTAGAAATACTGTCAATATTTCTACCTATTTTTGAGAAAATATAGCGAGTACTATGTCTTCCAAGTGTAACAATTATTTTAGGCCTAATAATTTTTATCTGTCTGTCTAGATAAGTACTACATATTTTTATTTCATCTGGTCTTGGGTCTCTATTCCCAGGAGGCCGACATTTAACAACATTAGTTATATATACGTCTTTTCTATCAAGCCCCATTGAATTAATTAGTTCTGTAAGGATTTTTCCAGCGGCGCCTACAAATGGACGTCCCTGTATGTCTTCATTTTTACCCGGTGCTTCGCCAATAAACATTATGGTTGAATTAACGTCTCCCTCTCCTGGTACGGGATTAGTTCTAGATAAATATAGTCTACACTTGACACATTTTTTTATTTCATTTTCAACTACTTTTAATTCATCCTCTTTACTATACATTTAAATCAAGATTCAAAATAGATTTAAAGTAATATTAATTTAACTTTTGAATAATATATAGGATATGTATGTCATATGTTTTCCATGGACGTGGTATAGTGGATGGAACAGCTGTAGGAAGAGTATTGATATCAGAGCAACCTATATCGTTTTATGGGGGTGTGGATCCTAATACAGGCGTGATCAGAGAGAGAAAACATCCGTTGCAAAACGTATCTATAAAGAATAGAATTCTGTTTTTTCCTTATGGTAAAGGAAGTACTGTGGGATCTTACATAATATTTTCCTTAGCTAAAAATAGTAGTGCTCCTAAAGCTATAATAAACATTGAGAGTGAACAGATAGTGATAATAGGTTGCATGATCGCAAATATTCCATTAATAGATAAGGTCGATAAAGTTTTTTTAAAGATGGTTGAAAATAACGATATCGTAAAAGTTGTTGTTAGAAATGGTATCGGGAAAATATTTTTACTCTAAAGCCATCCTTACCGCATTTTCTGTAGATACAATTTTTACGATATATCCTTCGGATGATAGATAGTATGCGGCTTTGGCTGAATCAACTATAACTTTCTTAATATTCATATTTATTAGAGGGGACACAACCATACATGTATCTCTATATATTTCTGCTCCTCTTTTCCTTAACTCTTCTAATAACTTTTTTTCCCGAAAATATATGAATCTAGGTATAAACATTATAAATCTCTTAGAAAATCTTTTATTTCCAACAATGTTTACTATTCTCCTTATTTCATCTACGAATAGATGCGGGCACCCAACCATAATTGCATCATAGTTTTCAGCTTCACTTGAAATTTCACTTTCGGCCTCTATTAAATCTTTATTATCTGGAACTATTTTCTCTAATTTCTTAATACATTTTTTCCAAAGATGGGCTTCTGGAGAAATATTTTCGATAAGAGTTAATCCTATAGAGCTAGAAGTACCTATTGCTGCTAAAAACAGTCTTAAATCGTATTTGTCTTTAAACTTTATGTTAAAAATATAAGGTATATCTTTTTTAACAATTTTTCCTACTAAGTATCCGATTAAGCCATATTTTTTGTTATCAATATTTCTTAAGTCCACGGCTATAGTAGGTTTTCTCAATTCATCTATCCTTAACCCAATTAACGGGGCTCTTCCAGAAATTGCTTCAAAAAGTGTTAAAGGACCTCCTTCTCTATTAGTTCGAGCGCCTATAACACTATTTGCATACAGTACTGCATTACTTTCACCCCATGCGATTTGTTCACCATATTTTGGAGGATTTATAAAATAGGGTACGCAGCTTAATGTAGGTACAGCCCCCATTTTCACTAGTAAATCTATAATTTTTTTCTGTTTTTTGAAAAAATTTTCGTCGAGACCCATTTCCTTCCACATTGCTAAATCCATTCCAGCTGGGTTAATAGAGGTGTAGCATGAAAATTTACCTCCATTTTCTGCTAGTTTTTCAATAAACTCTAAACCAGGGTCTCCAATATTTTTATATGATATTCCAGAGATATGGACCTTTTTTATCTTTACAAGTTTTTCTGCGCCTAAAGTTTCTCCAATCTTTATAATAATATTAAGCGCCTTTTGTTTAATATATCCTGCTTCACCTGAAATTATCTTCTCCTCTTCTTTATCTAAAAACATATCTATTCACATCAATAATTATGTTATGTCTAGCCAATATATTTATATCCAATTTTATCCATATTTATCTTGGTGTATTTAATTGTCGGTTAATGAAAAAAAGGTTAATGATTTCGATTTAGAGGATATAAGTGGCGTAGGTAGAATAACTGCAGAAAAACTTAGAAGAGAGGGATACTTTACGCTGAAGGATATAGCGTATTCATCCGTAAATGAGATAGCAGAAATAGTTGGATCAACTGAAAAAGCTAGAAATATAATATATAGTGCTCAAAAACTTTTAGGAGGAGGTAAACTTTTCATAACAGCTAGAGAATACATGGATGAGAGAAAAAATCTACTTTATATAAGTACTGGATGCAATAATTTAGATAATCTTTTAGAAGGCGGTGTAGAATCAAGGGCGATAACAGAATTTATTGGAGAATTTGGTGCAGGCAAAACTCAAATATGTCATCAGATTGCAGTAATGGTTCAACTTCCACCTGAAAATGGAGGACTAAATGCAAGAGCATTATATATTGATAGTGAGGGAACATTTAGACCCGAAAGGGTGGTTCAAATAGCTACATATAGAGGTGTAAATCCTGAGGAGGCATTAGAAAACATAATATATGCTAGAGCATATAATAGCGATCATCAAATGTTTCTAGTAGATGAGGCTAAACCTTTAATTGAAGAGAAAAATATCAAGCTTATAATTATAGATAGTCTCGTAACTCATTTTAGATCAGAATATCCTGGCAGAGAGTTTTTGGCGGCTAGGCAACAGAAGTTAAACAAACATATAAGTCAATTAATCAGAATAGCTACAATATATAATATAGCAGTAGTTGTCACTAATCAAGTAGTTTCCAGCCCCGACGTATTCTTCGGAAATCCATTAAAACCTGTAGGTGGAAATATTGTTGCACATGGATGTACATATAGAATATGGTTAAAAAAGGGTAAAGAAAATAAAAGAATTGCCAGAATTATTGATTCTCCTAAACATGCTGAAAGGGAGACGGTATTCGTGATAGAAGAGGGTGGGGTCCTGGATCCGGAAAAATAACCAATCTAGGTCAGTAATTATTCTGTATTCCCATAAATTTTTATAACTATTTACTCTAAGTAGAAGGAAAAAATAAATGTAAACATGTATCTTAATTAATAAGATTTTATCTATATCATATAAGTGAGAAAATGGATTTTCCCAGAGAGGTTATTATTAGAAAAAGCATACATCTACTTTTCACATTGACACTTTTAATCCCATTTACACCAATTTTTAATCTTTTTTTATCTAATGCTATATCGATTCTACAGTATTACCTAATTATGGCTGTAGCATCATCCATATTAAACGCTGTAAAAGTTAAGAATCCAATCATCGGAAGTGAAATACTTCATAGGATAAAAAGTTTTAGGAAAAAAATGCTTAATGATCTATATAATATTAAAATGATGAAACCAAGTTCGTGGAGTATGTCTATTATCGAGAAGTTGGAGCTTATGGGGAATTTTATAGAAAAATTTGAGGAGGGGATAAATAGTCAATTAAACATGGTTGAGAGGAGATATGAGAGAATAGGTGGATACATAGGTATTTCTGCAGGGATAATAGGAGTATTATTTTCATATATATTTTTTAAAAAATATGTGATTTATGGAATATACGCTTTAATTGTGGTTGATCCAGTTGGGGCTATAGTTGGAAAAATGTTCGGTAAAAGGAGAATAAAGTGGAGTAATGCCAGTTTAGAGGGAAGCATATCCGAGTTTCTAGCATACGCTTTCTTACTATATCTACTTGGATTTAAACCGCATATAGCTATATTATCTTCTCTTATAACTACTTTAGCTGAAATATATGGAATAGAAGATAACTTATTTATACCTATAGCGGCCTCTGGATCCTTATATTTTCTCTTATCAACCGAAATTTAAATCCTACTTCAAATTAAGCTTTTATATTATATAGGAGTATAAATTTGATGTGAACTAGATGAAAAGCTTAACAATAATTTTACTTAATTCACTAATAGCTTACTTATCTTACTATATTCTATGGCCTACAAAGCCGTCTACATTCAAGATAGAAGATATTTTTCTCTGGTATCTTCCATTAATAATAATAACATTTATCACAACATCTATAACGATGGGAGGTTTAGTTAGATTTATAAAAAACGAGGAATATGGATTAGAAGAGGGGGTTATCGGAAGTTTATATAAGGGAGTATTAAATACCCCTAGCATTATGCTCGCTGGATTTTTTGGAGGCATATTTTCTTCAACAGTGTTTCTAGCACCAATATATTCTCTTACAATGGCGTCAATAATGATTTCAGAATATAAGGGATTTGATGCATTAAGTGAAGCTATAAAACAGTTTCTTAAAAAGAAGAAATACTTTACAATAGGTGTTCCCGACACATTTCTAGCTACAATCTTATTGATATTATTTTTATTGGTATCTCCATTATTACTCGAATATCTGGAGGCAAAGACATGTATAGGGATAGGAGTCATCTTATATTGGATTATGATTTCAAGGGCGACTATTAGAATAAGTAGAGAATATATTTATTACGGATTAAAAATATGCATCTACTGTGAAAATGAAGTACCTATAGAAGCAGCATACTGTAATAACTGTGGACACAAACTAAAATAATTAACTAGATACTTAATCTAATCCCCTAAACATTGTATCCAATATTTCTATTATCTTTCTAATTCTCTTATCACCTATACCCTTAACTTTTTTCATTTCATATGAGGAGGCTTTAAAAAACTTTCTGGGAGAGCCAAAGTATTTAAGTATTCTTATGGCCATTTCTCTACTTATGCCAGGTATAGATGATATTAGATTTACTTGGGCGTCCCAAATACTTCTTCCACCTTTCCTATGCCCGATTTTTGTTGGTGAAATCCATTCTCTTTTCTCTTTATCCGTATTTATCTTCTTTATAAGTGAATATAAGAAATAGGCTGTTTCTTCTTCGTTTCTTACAAATATTATATTTACGCCCATTAATAGTAATGTTGAGAAAAGACCTAGTATTTGATGGGGCGTAATCTTTCTATATTTATATATATTACTTAGATTACCTTCAACTATTATTAGCGGTCTCGTAGAATATTTTAACATATTTCTAACTTGTTCAAATAACCTTTTATCTATAAGCGAGTTAACTAGATCGTCAATCGTCTTCCTCTCGACAACTATATCTTTAGAAATAATATAGTCTCCTATTTTCATTCTATTTATTAATACCTTTATGCCCATTTTCCTTAAATAATCTAACACTTTACTCTTCTTCTCTCTATCATCTACTAAAACAATATATTCGTTCAAATATTAACACCAATTAATATCCATAATTATATTAATTTGATATAATCATAATATATATTAGAACTTATCTAAGATAACATAGATAAGAATATGGCTTTCAATGTGGCTGAAATATATGTTTTTAAAATATATGGTTAGCGACATATACTATAATGGATTTGAAGATCAGATATGGAAGTTTGGTGGGAATCTAGCTGTAGGATTTATACTTGGGTTTCTAATAGGGTATGCTCTTAAAAAATTTTTAAAAATAGTTGCAGTTTTTCTAGGCCTTCTCCTTCTCCTACTGCTTTTTCTAAGTTATAAAGGATTAATAATATTTAATACCGAGGCATTCTACAATGTTTTCAAAGATTTTCTCGGATGGTTTCAGGTCGAGGGCAGTAGTTTTATAAACTTCATTCTAACACAATTTTCTTTTGCCATCGGATTTACTGGAGGATTTTTCATAGGATTTAAAAAAGGTTAAAATTCCTATTTAATACCTTAGTAAAATAAATATGTGAAATACTATGAGATATTTTAATGAAAAAATTAGTGCAAAAATCTATTGGAGTTTAAATAAAAATATACCAGTATTTGTAGAAAATTTTAAGGATGAACCTACAATATTGGTTAAAGCAACTCCCCCAAGAGATATGCGTCCCGCATTGAGTTATGAAAGAAAACTATTGAAGAAAATATTAGACAAATATTTTAAAGAAAACTATATTGACATAATATCTCCATACAGCGGAATAATTTTGCTGAATAAAATTTCATATGTGGATGCGGCTGACGAAATAATAGTTGGAGGACAGATTATAGGACATATGTTTTTTGATATATATAGATTTGAATGGAGATTTAAGCCAATATACGTTGGAGTAAATAGAATGATAAAATATGAAAAGGGATATTATGCACTTGTTAATTCAAATAAAATTACTAGGAGATACGTTATACATAGAGGAGATATAAAGAGATGTAATTTGCCGGAGGAGAGAGGAGAGTTTATCGCAGTATCTACTAAAAATGGACTTTACCATGGAGTCGGAAAACTTATTAAAAATAATAGAATATATATACTTAAATCTTGGAGAAAAATAAGAGATTATGAATTAAATATTTCCAATAGCATATATAGAGCGATAAGAGAGAATGAGGAGTGGCTTATTTCACGGGAAGAAGAAGCAATAAACTTTCTAAAAAATATAGTTATTAAGAAAAATATTAGAGAAAAATTTTTATCATTTTCTGGTGGAAAGGATAGTCTAGCTGCATTAATAATATCCTTAAAAGCATTTAATTCGATTCCAATTCTATTTAATGATACTGGTTTAGAGCTTCCGGAGGTAAGAAAATATGTTAAAAATATCGCGGAGAAATATGAATTACATCTAATAGAGGCTAATGCTGGTGAAGATTTCTTTAAATATGTTAGGATATATGGGCCTCCAGCGAGAGATTATAGATGGTGTTGTAAGGTCATTAAACTGGCTCCAATAGTTAGAGCTATTAGAAAGTATTTTTCATCCAAACCTATATTTAGTATAGTTGGTCAGAGAAGATATGAATCTCTATCTAGAGCGTTCTCTCCAAGAATCTGGACAAATAGATGGATGCCTGGAGTAATTGTAGTTGCACCTATACTGGATTGGAGTTGCTTGGAGACATGGTTATATATTTTAAGGGAGAGAGTTGAAGTAAATCCATTATATTTTAGAGGTTTTGATAGACTTGGTTGCTGGCTTTGTCCAGCATGTGAAATCGCTGAATTTATGAGGGTGAAAGAGCTTTATGAACAAAATTGGAGTGAATGGGACGAGTTTCTAGAGGACTGGAGGGTAAAACTAGATTTACCAAAACAATATACAAGAAATTTCTTATGGCGTTGGAAGAAGATTATGGGAGACCAGAGACAAATAGTCGGCGAAGAAGTCGCACGGAAAATTGAGGAGAGAACGCCTAAAATAGTGGTGAAGATAAAGAGATATAAGGATAAATTTATAGCAAATTTTAATCCACTATATATACCATATAAAAATAATATTGAGGCATTTTCAAATATTTTAAATATTTTAGGACAAGTTAAGATAGATGGAGATAAAATATTTGTTTCAAAAAATAGTGAAAATTTAATAATAAAAAATAGATACATAACTATTATAGATAGGATCAATGAAAGAAATATTGATAAAGATCTGAAAAATATAGTAAAGATCTATTTGAGAGCTAATTTCTGTAACAAATGTATGTTATGTATAGCCTTATGTCCAGAAAAAGCTATATACATGGAAAATGATGGAATAAGGATAAATGTTAATAGATGTAAAAAATGTCTTGAATGTAACAATATATGTCCAGTTGCAAACTATATCAAAATAGAGTTAATATATTAATTTTAAGTTTTATTGGAGACCATTCAATAATTTCTTTTTAGCTGATTTTTGCCGATGTTTTGCATTGAAGATGGCATTCAATCATACCGGCATAGAATACATAGTAGCAAAATAACACTACTTATGTCTGGAAAGAGAATCGAAATAGATGACGTTAAATAGCATAAAGGCTGGCAAAATGGATAACAATGGTCGGCAACACCTAAAGCCTAGTGAAAAGACTGCAACACTTAACGACACTAAGTAGGCAAACAACATTATGAGCAAAGCAAGCCAAGCATATATCCCTCTTAATAGATCCTGGAACCTTAAACATAGAATACAGGCATTTCCTACGCTCAAGACAGCCAAAAACCCTCTCAACAAGCTTCCTAAGCTGATAGCAATCCTCCATTCTAAACCCGATCCATGGACTAAACCTAATATTAACGGCAAGCTTAAAACGCTTATTAAGCCTCATTAAAAAATTTCTATCGCTAAACTCTCCATCGGCAAGCAATACACCGCCTGGAACAAGCTTTGAAAAACTCAGCAAATCTTCCTTAGAGAAAGCTACAAATGCAATTGCATTCCACTTAAGCCAGCACCAGGCGTAGAACTTAAAGCAAGCTTTAGCGAGACATCTATAACCCTTACGGAAACCCTCAACATAGTGGTCCAGCCTAACAAAGCATGAGTCAAGACCCATATGAAGATCCACTCCAAAGTATGCAATATATTTTGCAAATATCTTAAGATATAGTATTAGTATTGCTAGCTGATAGTAGCGTATCCCTATTTTCAAGTAGTAGTTGTATAGTGTCGATGCACATGGATATGCCTCACCGCTCAATGCAAGGCTTATCCCATGCCTCCTAAGCATCAATGAAAGTCTTTCAAAACTTAGGTTGAAAAGCCTCTTAACCAGTAGTGCGGCAAACATCTTCACTGCATCATATGTTATTGGTCTTCCAACCCTATTCTTAGCCTGCATGCATGGGCCTAACAGCTTTACCACAGCTATAGCTATATATAAAGCTATTTCATATGCTTCCCTAAATCCTATGTTTACCTTTAGATAATGGCGGAACGGGTTTCTAGTCTTCCTCCCCCATCTCCTCTTCCTCCTAGGCTTTTTAGCCTCCCTCTCCCTCAAAGCAGTATCTCTAACTATGCTGTAGCATGTTTTCTCGGTTATATTGTTTAATGCTTCTTCATAGCTTAGCCTCCCCTTTACAAATGCTATATAGTTTTCCACTGGCATTGTGTATTTTGGCTGGCTGTTTACATTCATTAGCGTTGGCACCAGCCTCGGACTTACAGGCTTCTTGAAAACGTAGACGTTAGCTTCATATATCTCTTCATCACATATTATATTGCTGGTGGGGTTCTCTTTATCCATAATAGCTATATTGCATAAATGCAATATAGCTCTAACCCACAGCCCCTAACAATTATTGAATGGTCTCGTTTTATTGGATAAACATATTTTACATATTATAGATGCGTTTTCCTTTATAGAACAGACGTCGCATATTAAGCGTCCACAGTTTCGGCATACACCTATTGATAAATACTTTCCGCATATTTCACATAGGGTATTTTTACACGCCTCGCATATTCTTTCTCCAAAATAATATTCATTGGCGCATACTAATCTACCACATATCCTACATCTATATAGTTCATCTACGTCTTCATAGCATATTTCACATATCAAACATTTATCACCATAATTTGCTGTTCTCATTATCTTATTGTTAATGAGATGAAATAAAATTTTTGAAGTTACTTTCTAAAATCAGGTTTGTCTTGGTTTAAATATTTGAGTTAAATTTATTTTTTTGTTTTACATTTATCCAACACACATTAGGTGATATTTTTTGTCTCATAGACCGGATGCTAAAGATAGACGTATATTATACTTACTATCTTTTTTTAAGAATGGTATAAATGAAATGCTCTTATTTAGATTTATTAAATCGTTAACATTAGAAGGTGTTCAGTTCGGATGCACTATGTCTAATGAAGCATGGTATTCAATCGAACTTCAAAAAAAATTGGATAGATTAGTTGAGAGAGGATATATAAATAAATTTGTGACAGTAGGTAGATTATATACTCATCTCTATATAACAGTATATCGGATAACTGAGCGAGGCCTAAAATATATTGAGAAAAATCCTATACCAGAAGTTGAGAGAAAGAAGGTTAAAAATTTTATAGAAAAGGCTCTTGAAAAAATTTATAGTAAAAGTGGATGAAATTGAAGATGTATATTTTAGTAGCAGTTGATACGGAGCCTCTACTAGACCCATTTATACCTATACATGGTCTATCCATATCAATACTATTAATAGATATGGGTATAAATATTCTCTATAATGTTGGCCCAGATATGCATATCCTTCTAAGAAATCTTAGATTGGGTGGACTTTCGCTTAAAATTTTTAACTATATAGTTATATCAAGATGGCTTAACCCATTTTCAGGCGCCCTAAATATGGTTCTCAGAAAAATAGGATTACAGAATACGAAGGTAATAGTCCCACCTCCACGGAAAAGGGTTAATAAAAAACTAATTATTGTAGGAGATGATGGAATAAAAATAAATAAATACATCTATATCTCTCCTCCATTCGGATTACCTAATAAAGAGATAGGATTAATAGTTGATCTTGGAGATAGAGGCTTACTTCTATTTCTAGGATGTTCACATATAGGTATCGTAGAATCTGTTGAGAAAATATTAAAATTTATTGGGAGAAGAGATATTTATGGTATAATTGGAGGACTACATTTATCCTATTATGATGAGCTTACGTTCGAGGAATTGGAGAAAAAAATTCCAGAATGGGGCTTAAAATTCATGATACCATTATATTGTACCGGATCTAGGGCCAGAATAAGATTACTTGATGTTATAGGCTCAGATATATCATTTACAGGTGTTGGCACATATGTCTATATATAATGAAAATATTCTATCTTTGCTAGTACTTATCGGATGCCTATATATAGTTCTATATTTTATAAAGAAAACTTATGGTGAAAGACTTGAGGCTAAAGGTATATTTATAGATAATTTAACCATAATGTTTAAGACGGCTAAAATAAATGGATTTATTGAAAAGCTAGCCAATCGTGGAATGCGTTTCTGGAAAATTTTTTCTACAATAGGTATTTTTATTGGAATATATCTCATGATACTAGGAACATATTTTCTTCACATAAATATACTAAAATTTTTATATGTAAAAGAGGAGGCGGCACCAATTGTACCGGTCATTCCATTCATAACTTTAGGTATAGAGGAACTTCCATTCCTAATAATATCATTCATAATTACACTTATATTTCATGAGTTTGCTCATGGGGTTATAGCTATATCTGAAAAAATTCCAGTAAAATCTTCTGGAATATTCTTCTTCATACTATTCTTAGGAGGCTTTATAGAGCCCGATGAAAACATATTAAATAAGAGAAAACTATTATCTAAACTGAGGGTATATTCTGCAGGATCCTTTTCAAACTATATAATTGGTTTACTTTTTTCACTATTATTAGCAACATTTTTTGTACAATCAAACGGAATATTAGTTATGGATGTTATGCAGAATTATCCTGCATCTCATTATCTTAAGCGTTTTGATGTAATTATAGAGATAAATGGGACAAATATTAAAAATGTAGACGATCTATCGTTATTCATGAATAATACAAAGCCCGGGCAATATGTAAATGTTAAAATAATTAGAGATGGTAGTGAATTAAACTATGTTTTTAAACTTGGTGAAAGAGATGGTAGAGGAGTAATAGGAATAACTGCTTCAAATAATTTTGATATGATTATACCGCTATCTAAACCAATAGTATATAGTATTTATAAAATCTTTTTATGGATAGCTGTAGTAAACACGAGTGTAGCCGTAATAAACATGCTACCTATAGCGGTATTCGATGGAGGATTATCATTTTCCGCTGTTATCGATAAATATATTGGTAAAAGAAGGTTAAGAAATATATTGAAGACAGGATTATCAGTCTACTTTATAGCAATTTTGTTGGTAAACATATTATTTACATTCATATATAAAAAATATTGGTGGATTTGGCCATGAAAAATATAGAAATATGTATAGTATTCATTATACCAATAATAACGTTTATTTTAAGTATATATGTGTATTATACACCCCTTAAATATTCTATAGAAAACTACTTAAGTATATATCCTATGCCAAGGGTCTTTCCATGGTATCCTTTCTGGAGAATGGCTTTAATATTCTTTTTAGCATGGATTATAGTATTATTTTTTTATCTACTTGATATATTATTTTTAAAATATGATTTACTGGTACTTGGAATATTTTTTTCAATTCTTCATTATCTATCGATAATAAATTATAATGTAAGAATATATCCTCTATTTTTCCTTGTTATACATAAATATGGCGGAGACCTTCACGTAGATTTGGGGCAAATAATATTGATACTTTCTACATTACCATTTATCTCTGGTCGTTTTAAGAAGAGAGTAAAGAAAAAGACAGATAAAAAAAGTTAGCGTAAAAATTCTTCTTCATATTTCTTTAGATAATCTGCGGATCTCTTTAAGTCAACGAAAAGTTCTTTTACATGATTTATATCTTCTGGGCTAATTCTGTCTCTCCCCTTAGATTTAGCTATTATAGATGCCGGTGTTAGCAATTGTACAGCATATCTTAAGCTGTACTTTACACCGATATCGGTAAGGTTTTCCAGTCCTTCTTCGCTTAGATTAACTTTCTCTTCCTTAGCCCTAATCTTTAATATCTCCTTTATTTCATTTCTATTATAAGGTTTAGTCTCTATAATTAACAATCTATCTAGAAGGTCTAATGGCAATCCATGTGGAGAAACTATATCTGTGCCTCGGATCTTAGTAAATCCTCTATTGCTTGCCAGTATTATTATTGGAGATAATTCTCCTTCCATTGCTCTTGATAGGAAGCTTAATGCTTCAATATCTAACATATGTACATCGTCTATAAATAATACACCTGGTATTATTTGGGCGGTACCTTCATCAACCCATTTCTTTACGGTTTCATCTACTCGCTGTCTAATCTCGGGTGAAATTTCTTTTTCCTCTCTAGCACCAAATATTAAGCTAACTAATCCACTACTTCTTGCCTGCATAGTATCTAAGTCATGTAAGGTAACTGTATATATGAATTCTTTTTCCTTAGCTATGGGCCCAGAGGGGATAGGTATTTTTCTAGATACACCGATATCATACTTAGTACCCTTCTCATCCGAAACGCCTATCTTAGTTACTCTACCAGTCTCAGCATCAATCCATATAATATCTCCAACATTAACTCCTCTGCCTATTAACTGGGATGTAATCGTTTCGTCAACACTAAATGTTTTTTCCTCATCCTTAGTTTTCAATGTAATTTTTGCTCCGACAGGAATCTGTTGATAGGGATTATATGGATGTTTATCGTACTCTATCTTTAAGTCGACTACTTGGCCTTCGTAAACCTTTCTGAATTCTCTAATTCTAACACCGATGGATTTCCTCATTGCTTGCATTAATACTTCTGTTTTTTTCATCTCCGCCGAATATATCTCGGAGCCAGAAAGTATCATGAAGGGGGTTTCCTCACCTAGTTCTCTGGCAATAGCTATTGCTAAAGCCGTTTTTCCGGTTCCAGGGGGGCCAGCCAATAACACTGCTCTACCAGCCATTCTTCCACTTTTAATCATTTCTACGACTATGCCAGCTGCTTCTCTTGCCTGCATTTGGCCGACAAATCCATCTGCAACCATTAATGGTTTACCATCTTTTAAGCCTAGACCCTTTATATGACTATGAGTACCTATTCTTTCAAACCGTAAAACACTTTTTTCAGGAACTATGTGAGACATATCATCACCTTAGTGTGATGATAACGAGGAAATTCAGATTTATAAAATATATTGAATATAGATATATTTTTCGATTATTGAGGTCTATGCACCACTTTTCTCCTTTTTCTCTATTAATGCCCCGCAGAATGGGCAGTGAATACTTTTACTCGGAACTCTTGATCCACATATGGGGCATTTAGAGACCTCGAAGCGAGATATTATCATTTCACTCTCTAGTTCATCATAAAACTCATTTAAACTATTTCTAACAGCCGATAATACTGGAAATATATATGCTATAAGAAATACCAGCAAGACATATATTGGAAGTAAAATTAATATTGGGTTGGTAGAAAATGGTTTTGGCATGTCAAGTTTTTCTATAACTATTTTTAAATATGGTGTTGATTGGATATATAGTAGGGTGATTCCTAGGGATACTATACTTATTAATCTTCTAATAAGCTTATTTTCACGTGAAAGAAGATTATAAAATATTACAGCTCGTTTATATTTCCTATATTCTATACTTCCTTCACCTTTATTTAATGTCTTTATTGTAAAGGATAGTATTCTGATTGAATCCCATATCATGAAACCTATACGCGAGAAAGAAATGTATATTAATATTAATATCATCGGTATCTGTACATATCCCATTATATTTTCTACATTTATATTTCCTATGAAATAGGTCTTTAAAACAATAGGAATAATAAATATAATTACAAGCGTGGCTATAACTGTAATTAATGAATCAAGCATATCTGAATAAGCGGCTTTTCTATTTCGGATAATGGCATCAAGTAATGTTAATGTTCTTTCTTCTTTACTTAATGTTTCAGCAGTTTTGTTGGACAAGCGTATCCTCCAGATAACCTTATCAATATATTATGTTCTCATCCATATAAATATCTTGATATTTTCTCTTTAATAAAGCCTAAAGCCATAAATGTGTAAAATATGAGATCTATAAATGGATATATCAGCATTCTTCTCCATATTTTTCTTCTAAGATATCCGAACATAAATACTATATATGGAGCTAATAATAATAAAATTGATCCAATGTAATTAAAGTATATTGTTATAAAGATGAGGGGTATATATAGAAACGTGTAAACATATATTAGGATAGACCCATATAAAGCCAATGGAGAATTTCTATATTTTCTCAAAAAGATATAATGTCCTCTTCCATAATTGTAGGCACGCTTTAAAAGTTTAGATAAACTTTTCGTATGAAAGTGCTCTACACATATTTTTGGAGAGACCTTTACCCTATATCCTCTTAATAATATTCTCCATAAAAGTTCTGTTTCTTCATACCCTCCCCTAAAATTTTCATCGAAAAACAATTTATTTTCAAATATTTTTTTTCTAATAGATAGATTGTTTGAATTTGGGGGTCTTATCAGATGAAAATTATCTATTTTTACCTCCATTTCATGGCTATATATTGGCATCATAGGCCATAAAGCATCATTATAATAATCCGCAATAATATTTCCTCTTAATTCCTTTGCAGTATATACAGATCCACCAACTACATGTATTTCCGGATTCTTTTTAAAAAATGTATAAATGTTTTTGAGCCAATCTTTCTCCACTCGACAATCCCCATCTGTAAACGCTATAATTTCCCCCTTAGCATTATTTATACCAATATTTCTAGCCAGATTTGCTCCTAAAGGTGGACATTTTATAATTTTTACAAAATTATATTGAGATGCTATTATAGGCGTATTGTCTATTGAGCTATCAACTATGACTACTTCAAAATCCTTAAAACTTTGTATCTTAAGCGAATCCAATAAATATTTTATAGTAGATGAGTTATTTCTTGTTGGTATAACTATGCTAATCATTTAAATCACTACATTATATAGGAAAAATTATTTAATTTATTTAATTTCAAATATGATTGAAGTTAAATATAGAGTATTGAGGGAGGCGTGTGTTTTTAAGTGTCGTTATACCTGTAAGGAATGGAGAAAAATATATTGGTAAACTTTTAGATGAATTAATTGAACAAACTTATAAAAACTATGAGATAATAGTTGTAAATGATGGATCCAATGATAATACCTCAAATATTTTAAAGAAATATTCTTCAGTAAAAGTATATCATAATGATAGAAGTATGGGTGCAAATTTTTCCAGGAATCTTGGGTTTAATAAGAGTAAAGGAGAGATTATAGTATTTACTGATGTAGATTGTAGTGTAGAGAGGGATTGGTTAGAGAAAATAGTTTCGATATTCATGGAGAAAGATGTAGATGCAGTTGCTGGACAAGTTTTTGCAGAGAATAGGGATAGATTTTTAGCCAGGTTTTTAGAATCATCTATACTTACACCTGCTCCAAAATATAGAAAAGACATAATTTTATCTGAGGATTTCAAACCAAGAATATTTATCGCTACTGCGAATTTTGCTGTGAAAAGAGAAACGCTTTTAAATTTGAATGGATTTGACCCTATATTTAAACACTATGGGAGTGATGATATGGATTTCGCCTATAGATTACTGCGTAGTGGTGGAAAAATATATTGTTCATCTAAGATAAAAGTGTATCATCATCATCGAACTTCACTTCTTAAAATTCTGAAGAGATACTATGAATATGGAAAGGGGTTTACAATATTTAAGAGAAAGCACCCTGAAAGTATTTTCAGCATTTTAACAACAATATCTACCTCATTACTCTATATATTTACAGCATTAATACCAGTATCTCTCTTCATAAATCTAGGAAATATTTATTTAAACAGCTTTATTTATTTTCTAGCATCTTTACCTTTCTTAACCCCCCTTCTTTATCATTTCTACTTTTTAATTAAAAAGAGAAATCTGGAGAGAATACTCTATATACCATTAGATATATTAGTCATTTACTTTACAGCAATAGGGATCTTAGTATCCTTTATACAAGGAGAAGGGAAATAATCAATAAGGCTTGCCATACATAATTATTTTCTTTCTATACGAGATTATAAAGCTATGCTATTCAAATTTAATAAAAAGACAAGCATTGGTTAAAATAGTTTTCACAATTAACATAAAATTCATATATTACAAAGAATATATATCATTTAGCCCCGGTAGCTTAGTGGTAGAGCGGCGGCCTCGTATGCTTCGGGAAAGCCGTTGATCGCGGGTTCAAATCCCGCCCGGGGCTTGGTGACATCATGGTTAAAGATTGGAGAAAATTTATTCCGCTCATAAATATAATCCTGCTCTCAATATTAATAGTATATATTTTCCTCTTCTTTCTACCCAGATATGAGGGATTAGAAGGATATTGGAGTTTAAGGGCCGTCTCAATTTTTTCTATAGTCTTGATTGCAATTGCGGTGTTTATAAGCATACTTCTATACTGGTTTAATATTGGCGAAAGAGATTAAGGATAGACTCTTCTTATCGTTCTTGGAAATGGTATGGCATCTATAATAGACTGTAACCCACAAATCCACCATACAAGTCTATCTACACCTAGACCGAAACCACTATGAGGCACACTTCCATATCTACGTAAATCTATATACCATTCGTAATCACTTGGATTTAAACCGAATTTCTTTATTTTTTGAATTAGTTCCTTTTCTTTTTCTATCCTCTCTCCTCCACCTACTATTTCACCATATCCTTCTGGCGCCAGAAGATCTACGGATAGAGTTACCTCAGGCCTATTAGGATCATTTTTATGATAAAATGCCTTTACCTTTTCTGGATAATTGTATACAAATATAGGTTTATCAAAATCCTTTGTTAATGCGTATTCCTCATCTGCGCCTAAGTCTTCACCCCACTCCATATAAATACCTTTTTTTTCTAATATTTTAAGAGCTTCATCATAAGTTATTTTATAGAATGGTGGCTTAATATTTTCCATCAAATCTATCTTTCTACCAAGCATTTCTAACTCTTCTCTATTCTTCTCAAGAACTTTTCTAACTATATATGTGATAAGCTTTTCCTCGAAGTCGATTATATCTTTCATCCCATACCATGCTATTTCTGCTTCTGTATGCCAGAACTCCGTTAGATGCCTCCTTGTACGAGATTTCTCAGCCCTAAAGGATGGTGCCACTGTATATACTTTTTCTAGAGAGAAAATTAAGGCTTCAAGATAGAATTGGGATGATTGTGTTAAATATACATTTCCCTTTTCAAAATATTTTAGGCTAAATAAAGTAGCGCCTCCCTCTACTGCTACATTTATAAACATTGGTGCCTGGACTTCGTAAAAACCATTAGATCTAAAAAATTCATGTATTGCTCCGAAGATAGTACTTCTAATTTTTAATATGGCAGCCATTTTTCTACTTCTAATCCATAGATGTCTGACATCTAATAAAAATTCTCTTGAAAAATTCTTCGTTATTGGAAAATTATTTGAAGTACCCACAACCCTTATATTATTAATATTTAATTCATATCCGCCTGGAGCACGTTTATCTTCCCTTAAAATACCTATAGCTTCAATAGAGGCTTCTATGGAAATATTTTTTAAAATATCATCGCTTATCGTTTTTTTAACTAATACCCCCTGAATTATCCCACTTGAATCTCGAATTAAGATAAATATTTTATCTTTAAATTCCCTCTTTCTATAGATCCAGCCTCTAACTTTATATCTTTCTCCAACAATTCCATTCTTAAATATATTTTCTATGCTAGTATATTCAATAATAGTTCCCCCAGTTAATATTTATAAACTCTACTTTAAATATCAAAAAGTTACTAATATATTTTTTATAATATCAGACTACTGGCTTTCCCTTTCTAGGTATTTCGATTACTCTTTCTACTTTCTTCTTTAATATTTTCTCTAATACATATTTTGCTTTTTTCCTAGACAATATCATATTGTTATTCCCACAGTATGGCGAATATATACACTTCGGGCATCCATCTATACAGTTGCATTCACTAATAAGTCTATATGCTCTTTTTAATGCAATACTAATATCATTATATATTTGAAAAGATATTCCAGAGCCACCTGGAAATGTATCATAGATATATATGTGTCCAGTAGGAAAACTTACTCCGCCAATATCTGTCATCGACGCACCTACAATTGTCTGAGAGACAGATATTAAGGCGTGTTCGATAGCATGAAAGGCCTCAGCATTTTCTATATCATTCCACATATCATTATATGGAAATACTATTAAAATGCCTTTAGTATTAAATTCATATTCTATAGGTTGTCTGAGAATTTCCTCTCTTATTTTGATGTTTCTAAAAAAGTCTTTTACAATATAGGCATATACTGTGTCAGTTATATTTAACTCTAAATACTTTATAGAAATATTATGTACTATTTTATCTTGAAAAATTTTTGTTTCGTCTGGGATTGTATAGTACAGTGGAACGGTATAGAGATTAATATTTTTTGGTAGTTTTCTAACGATTGCCTTATTATCTTTAAATTTTAGGGAGAGATATGGTGTTCCTCCATGAATATATATTGCACCTGGAAATAATTCCTTTATAGCCATAGATTTTTCTCTAAAACCTATAATTTTACCATTTTCAGAAATAATTTTCACATTTTCTCCAACTCCCCTTAAACTCATTTTCTTTCTAAGAAACGCCCACCCATTTCTTGTTGGAAATAAAAATTCCCCCCTTTTTCGTAAGAATCCTTCCTTAACTAGATTCTCTATAATTTTTTTCTCATTTTCAGACAACTTTAAATAATTCAATGGATAATCTATTGCCATTGCAACTAAATGGGTCTTCATTATCTCAATATTATCTAAATCGATGTAAAGTGGTTCTAATCCTTGTTTCCAAAAATCTTCTGGATATCTTTCATAATAACTACTTATAGGATCATTTCCAAGAATAGTAAAAACATATGCTTTCTGTCCTCTTCTACCACTTCTACCTATTCTTTGAATATATTTAGAAAATGTGGCTGGAATATTAAATAATATAACTGAATCAACATGACCTATGTCTATACCTAATTCAAGCGTAGGTGTAGCTAAAACTGTAGTAATTTCCCCGCTCCTAAACCTTTTTTCTACCTCGGCTCTTTCTTCAGGTCTAAGACCAGCTCGATGTACATATAAATTTAAACCATATTTTTCTCCTAAACGTTTCAAGAACTCTACAACTCTATGACTATCCGCAAATAATATTGTTCTAAATCCTTTGTCCTGGCAAAACTTTATCAATTTAAGTGCTTCTAATATTTTGTTTCTGTTAATAGGTTTAATAAATATATGTATAGTCTCTCCACGTTTAGATCCCCTTTCAAATATCAAATCTACATCTCTTCCAAAAAGTTTTTTAGAAAATTCTAGTGGGTTTCTTATTGTAGCTGTAGAACCTATAACTTGAACATTTCCCAAAAACCTACTTAGTCTTTTAAAAACATATGCTACATGGGTTCCGAAGACACCGCTATATATATGAAAATCGTCGAAAACTATATATCTAATATTTCTAAGCATTTTCTTAAAATTTTCAGAATATATAAGTGAAACATGTATCATATCCGGATTTGTAATCAATATTGGGGGAGGGTTCATGAAAATTTTGTCTCTATCTTTTCTCGTAATATCTCCATCGAATATTGCATATCTAATGCCGAACAAATTTCTTATGAATAGATCTATTCTTTTTGCCTGATCTCTGGCTAAAGCTTTTGTAGGATATATTAATAACGCCCTAATACCCTTAAAGGGGTTTTCTAAAACATCATTTAAAATTGGGATTAAGAATGCTTCAGTTTTACCTGTACCAGTACCGGCTACGATTATAACATCTTTACCATCAATAATTTTTTTAATAGCTATTTCTTGAAATCGATAAAATCTACCAACACCATTTCTCTTCAATATATCTTTTATTACTTCATTGATCTGAACTTCATCTACATAACTACCATATTTTATATCTGAGGTGGTTTCCAGAAAGGTATGAACGATCTCAGCTCCTTTATCTCTACTCAATTCTTTTAAAATATCATCATCACTAATGTTTATTTTCTTTAACACCTAGATTACACCGGTTTCTTTAGCCATTCTCTCAGCAGCAGATCTAGTTAATCCCCTATGTCCTAAAATAGTATATCTCTCAGGCCTAATTTTATGAGCTAAAGTTAAGGCTTCTATAATATATTTGGGCTCTATACCTAATTCATAAGCATTAGTTGCTGCACCGACAATCTTTAATGCGTCTCTAATTTTCTCCCAATCACCTCCATGTAACCACATCATCATAATAGCGCCTAATCCGGTCTGTAAGCCATGGTATGCAGGTTTAAATCCATATTTCTGAGATAGTAAATCCAACGCATGACTAAATAGATGTTCACTACCTGAGGCTGGTCTACTACTGCCAGCAATGCTCATAGAAACTCCACTACCTATTAAAGCCTTTACAAGGACTCTAATACCTTCTTCAAAGCCTTGCTTTATTATAGAAACTTTTTCTAATACTAACTTAGCGCTCATTAGGGCCATTGAAGCTGCATATTCACTATAATCTTCTCCCTTTAACCGATATGCTAGTTGCCAATCCCTTATGGCTACGAACTTAGCTAGCATATCTCCACAACCAGATGCAATTGCGATTGGAGGCGCCTGAGAAATAATTTTGGTATCAGCTATAACAGCTATAGGTGCATGTAGGCTATATTTTCTCTTAGCTTTTTTCATCTCCTGTCTCAATAGATAGGATACTGCGGGGGAAGCTATTCCATCGTTAGATGGATTTGTAGGTATACTTATAAAATTTATTGATGATAAACTTGCACTCAGTTTTCCAGCATCTATTATCCTTCCTCCACCTACGCCTAAAACTAAATTTATCTTATTCTCCCTTATTACTGATAAAAGATTAAGTATAGTTTTATATGTAATCGGTTTTTCACCAATCATATATCTTACAACTGCTATTCTACTATTATCTAAGACTGGTAAGATTTTTTCCTCAACTATATGGTTTGTAATGGTGGTTCCAGATAATACTAAAATTTTATTTTTTTTCCTACTAGATATTGCCTTAAGTATATCTGGGATCTTTTCTACTGCATTTGGACCAAATATTACATGCCGAGGGATCTCCATTGCTTCTAATCCTTTAGACAAATGAGGTACCCATAGATTTGTTATCTTATAGAATATTTTTTCTCCAATATTTAACTCTATCTTAAATTATCAATTCGACAAATGTTTATAGAAAGACATATATCTATATATTAATAAATGGGGGATTAAATGAATATATGGGTTGAAGCGTTAACTGGTAAACAAGCTCTTCTATTTAGCTTTATTGCAAAATTTTTTATGGATAGAGGGGATAATGTTATAATTACATGTCGAGAATATGATTATACAGCTAGAATATTTTTTCAAAGAGGGCTTAAACCCTATGTGTTAGGTCGATATGGTGGAGGAACATTACTAGGTAAAATTAGGGCTAGTTTAGATAGACAGTTAAGAATGCTTGATATTATTACTGAAAAAAATATAGACGTTCACATTTCTTTTACATCCCCGGATTCATGTAGGGTAGCATATGGTTTGAATATACCGATAATAAATCTAACCGATTCTCCTCATTCCTATATAGTAAATAAATTAACTATACCGTTATCAAGATTCTTAATTATCCCTCACTGTATTCCTAAGAAAGAATTTAGCCACCTCATTTCATTAAGAAATATATATACATTTAACGGTATATTTGAGGTCACTTGGACAAAGAACTTTTCCCCGGATTCAAGGATACTAGATGAATTAAATTTAGATAAATATAGATATATTGTTATGCGCACAGAGGAGAAAAAGGCGTCCTATTATAAGCACATGGATAGCAGGCCAACATTGATCTCAATTTTTATAGATAAACTTATCTCAAGGGAAAGGGGGCTTAAAATTGTAATATTTCCAAGATATATTGATCAGAAAAAATATTTGATTAAAAAATATGGTGAGAAAATAATTATTCCTGAGAGAAGCGTAGATACGCAGTCTCTAGCACATTATTCTCTACTGGTAATTACCGGAGGAAGTACCTTTGCACAAGAAGCAGCTCTCCAAGGAATACCCTCTATATCATATTTCCCCTATCATTTTTATATAGAGGAATATATAGCTAAAAGAGGTTTTCCCCTATTTCACTACATAGATATCATAAATGCTTTAAAAAAGATGCTTGATATAATTTCAGATCCATTTAAATATCATATTAATACAACTAGACTTTTAGAAAGGATGGAATCTCCCTTAGAATTATTGGAGAAGATAATCAATCAGATTTTTATAGAAGATTAGAGAATATATTGTTAAATATTATTTATTAGATTATCATAGGGGTTTATATTTGAATATAGAAGATATAGATGAAATTAAATTAAAGATAGAAGAATTAAAAAAACATGTGAAAGATGATAGACATCTATATAATATTTTAGATGAATTAGAAAACTTTTTATCAAATCCTTCTAAAGTTATCGCGTATGGGGTTTATAAATTAAATAAATATGAGGATAAAGAAAAATATATAGAAATATTAGATAGAATGAGGGAGAATGAGGATATAAGGATTTTTTCAGACCGGCTTCTACATTCATGGAAAACTAATAGGGTCCTAAGATTTATACTTCAAGTTGCATGGATTGTGGCCGCAGCAGTATCGTTTATGATGGGTGTATATTTATTCTTCCCACCCTACATATTTTTCGGTAGAGTTAGTGGAAATTTTACTACAATTCTTCAAAGAACGATGGAACTTGTTTCAAAGAGTCCGCAAATACTTTTAGTTATAGATCCACTATTTAAGGTTCTTGGATTTGCTATGATGATTATTGCAATAATAAGTTTATACCAAGCACATTTGATAAGTAGAGAGGGTAGTTAGATTGAGTTTTAAAATAAGGGATTTTTTGATTAAAAATAGGGTTGAAAACTTTATTCTAAAAATATTTCTATATTTATTAGCAATGGCAGGTGTATTATCCTTACTTCTATTACTTGTATTACTATCACTTTTCCAGATAACTTTTATGCCTAGGGAAGTTATCGAAAGCATAACTACTATTTTATTTATACCATTAATAATGGATTTAATATTAGTTTCTCCTAATTTGCCGATTTTTCTCCTATTTTTTTACATAATACCTCTTCTCTTAATATTTACTGTTCTAATTAGAATAATATTGAAAACGATTTTATTTCCACGAGTAGATGTATTTAAAAAATTTTTTAAAAGAGAGGAGTCTAATAAGATAGCTAAGGAGAAATTCGGTTTATTAGATTTAATGGCTATAAGTATTGGCGCTACTATAGGACCATCTACCTTTGTATTAAGTCCGTATAGCGTAAAACATTACGGATGGTACGCATTTTTGGGAATGCTTTTATCGTCAATTTCAGCTATATTATTGGCCTATGGATATAGTAAAATGTATTATTATAGTAAAAAGCTTAAGAAAAAAATTATTGGAGGCCCGTCTTTCGTTGGAAACGCTTTCGGTACAAAACATTATCTATACATGATTTCACGCTTTACACTGTGGATGGGAAATGTATCCTTGTCTGCATTTAATCTTTTAATAGCTATAGGTTTGGTCTCTGAATATCTGTTACCAAGAATTTTTTCCTTTATTAATCTAAATGAAGATCCCGTTATGACTTTTATAATTAAAATTACTATATTTATAATTTTATCAATCTTTGTGATATATAGCCATGAGAGATGGGAGAAGATGGTAAAAAGTCAATTATATTTAACAATAATATTTTTATTTCTATTCATCTTCCATATGGTCCTTCTAATAATGCAATATAATATTCCCATGCAAAGTGTAATGGAAATTAATATGGGCTCATTTGATCCCGGTTCAATTATAACTGGAACGTTATCTTCTGCAGCATATGTATATTTAATGATCTTCGGTTTCCAGGAAGTACAGAGTTTAGGAGAACACATTAAATCTAAAGGTACTAACTATGATGATAGATTGAAGGAAACAACATCAATACTGAAAAAGGCAATGATAGGAGGTACAATTTTTTCCTCTATCATTTTCCTCTCATATATTGCCATTTACATTGGTTTAAATAATATGGGTATCGAAATTCCTGACACAATGATACCTGCATTAGATATTTCGATGAAATCAGATATACTTTACATAACTACTCTCTCTACACTATTTCTTGGAGTAATGACAACTTATATTCCGTCATTTGTTGCTAGTCTAAAACATTTGAGAGAACTTATGTTAGATGTATTTGAAATACCAATTACTCATTTAAAAATACGGATAGATCCATACATAGTAATATTTTTCATGAGCCTACTCTTATTGACAAATGAGGAGTACATTATAAAATTAACGGATTTCTCTGTTTTAGTATCCATGTCAATAATATCTATATCAGAACTATTTCTATGGAGAAGATTTTTTAGAAGAAAAAGTATAATTACTAAAGGTAATTATAGAGTATTTCTAACTTTCTCTATAATACTTGTAATCACATTATTTTCATCAATATTTTCCCAAGAAATAGCTATAAATAGTATTATTTTCATGATTATAGCTACACTTATGATAATGTTTTTAAGCTATGAAACAATTATAATTGAAATTTTCTCAATTATAATTGGACTATTTACAATATCTATAACCCCCTCTCTAATAAACGTTATAGGGGAGATGGCTAAATACGGATTGGCAACACCCACAGATATAGCGATCATGCAGGCATTAACTATGTCATCAATAATTATATACTTTATATTTCTTATAATCCTACTTCATGTTTTGATAGAAAATAGGGTTGAAATCATAAAAATAATCTCCATCATATATGGATTTATACTAGATACATTATTTCGACTCAAGAAATTTATAAAATATCGTAGACAAACATAGATTCTAGAAAACTTAATAAGAGGGATAAATTTATATTTCTAAAAATAATTATCATCAAAGGTGTATTGGAATGGAATATGTATTTGCAAGCCTAATATTACATTATGCTAAAAAACCAATAACAGAGGAAAACATTAGAAAAATATTGAGTGCAGCTGATATTGATGTAGATGAAGTCAGGGTAAAGGCTTTAGTAGCCACATTAAATGAGGTAAATATAGATGAGGTTATAAAGTCTGCAGCTGTCCCGGCTATGTCGATGCCAACTACAGTTCAGCAGCAACCACCACCTAAAGAAAAGAAAGAGGAAGAAAAGAAGGAAGAGGAGAAGAAGGAGGAGAAAGAAGAAGAATCCATGGAGGGATTGGCGGCTCTATTCGGATAAAGCCTTATTTTCCTCAAGTATTTTCCTCAATTCTTTTGTTCTATTAGTATACAGTCTGATGGTAATCTTATCTCTGGTTGAAGGCATCATAGGCGAGTCTTTACTTGAAATAGATATTTCAACAAATTTCCTATTTGTATTCATTTTTATATCTTTAGCTTTTAATGGAAATAATATGGGTTGACTTTTATCTAATAATAATCCTTTATTAGTAATAATATATTCTGATGGAATTACAATATGTGGAATGTTTTTCTTCTTTAAGTAATATGAGGAGTACCTCATTGTAATCAGTGAGATTAGAAAGAACATAAAATACAATAAAAAGAAGGATATAAATGAGGCAAGTTTATTGTCATATACATATATAATAATAAAGTTTTTTATCAAATTTATTATTCCACTTCTCATCGATCCAATAAATATCATTGGAAAAAATATTAATAATGGAATTAATTGGAACAATAGAATTATGCCCTGACCTTTCATCTCGCTACTTAGCTCTCGATCCTTTAATCTAAGTTTCATAACGATTTCCCTGCTTTCTTCGAAAAGCTTTTTACCACTTTCTATTAACTTTACATTTGATATAAGTTTCTTAGTCTGTTTACCAAGAAGTAGAAATTGAATTCCCATTATAGCTACAAAATATAATAGAAATAAAAATGAAAAGTATTCCTGAAGATATGTAGACATAAAGGAGAATATTAAGAGCATGACAATATTCAATATGATATTTTTATATCCTATATTCATAATATATCCCAGTAAATATTGATCAACCTAAATTCATATTCTTTCCCTATTTAAATTTTCTTCTCTCTCCAATATTCTCTCGTTCTAGCATACTTCCTTTCCATCTCAATAATCAGCCTATATATTTCATCCTTATCATCTGAGAATAATGTTCTATTAATAATTTTTAGAGCGTTTGAGGGTCCTATTCCTCTAGCAGCTAATACTATTGCCGCTCTTTTACCATAATATAGATAGAGTTTAGCATTTTTCTGTAAACGACGATATACCTTATTTTCATCATCCATCAATCTTAATCCATTTAATCTCTTCCTAATTATATCTAGTGAATAATTATCCCACTTATAGGTTAGCGTTAATATTCTTGATCCACATATTGGGCATTTCATTTTATCTCTAATATTTTTTACCTTTAAAATCTTATTCCATTTACCGCAGTGAAGGCAAATAATTTTAAGTTCTTCTTCAAAAAGTCTTGCTTTTACAATATTTATTAACAATGTTATCGGAATAGTTGAAACGTCATAATCTATATATTTATATGAGTATAGAATTGGTTCGGCAAATGATGAAGGATTATTTATAGAATTATATTTTATAACAATGTTTAATTTACCATTTTTTATCATCTCAATAATTTTCTTTGTCTTATCTATATCTATATCTCTTGTAGTGATCTCATTTATGGTTTCTTTGTCAACAGGAGTTTTATATAGAAACTTTATAATTTTATCTGGGGAACTTAAATTCTTGTTTTTTTCTATTATACCAAATCTCTGAGCTACATGTAAAAATCTCCATATATAAGTCTTAGTTTTACGAAGATAATCAAACATTTTTATAAAATCTTCCTTTTCAATTCCTTTTAAAATATCTCTAATTTTTCTCCCATCTATATTTTTCTCAGACAATATCGCTATTCTATATGCATCACTTCTATATCCAATTTTAAATGAAAACATGTCTGATAGAATAGATGTTAAAAGTAATCCAAGTGTTGTATTCACTCTACTTCCACCATGAATATGAATTACATTTATCTTTCCAAGAGATTCGATAATAATATTCTTATCTGTAGGTATAGGATTTCCTTTCTCCATTTCTTTCTTAATATACATTATTATTTTATCGAAAAGATTGTTATCTATGTTATACCGTCTTCTAATTTTTTCTAAAATATTAATATTATGTATATTCTCCTCTATCAATCTCTTAAATCCACCTATTTCTCTAGCAACGTTAAAATATATTGGTATCATTTCTCCTTCCCATATAGGTATAGCTGCTAAATAACTACTCGATGGAGATACATTTATAACTTCTTTTTCATAATCTATTTTTTCTACATACCAAGGTTTTCCGGAAAGTATAAATACCATGTTCTCAGAGTCATAGTTTAAAGAGATAAAGCGTTCATCTAATTCTCCTATAATTCTTCCACTTACAAGGTCTTTAACCTTAAATCTTTTTACATCTGGTATGGTTGATATGTTTTCAAAATAATATTTGTAGGCTTTTCTTCTGGGATATATTTTTCCATCACTGAATCCAATTAATCTTAACCTTTTTAAGAAAATTATAACTTCTCTCAATTCTTTCAGGTTTAAATCGCTATATGGGTATGCTGAAACAATTATACTGTATATGTCCATAATATCTCTATATCCTTCGAGTAAAAGACCTACTATTTGATGTGCTAGTACATCAAGACATTTCTTAAATATTGTTGGTTTTTCTAAGTTCATGTTTAAAGCTCTTCTTCTAATAACTATAGATTCTATTAAGTCTTCAATATTTATGGAGATTATAGTTCCAAAAGAGGTTTCCTTAATTTTATGTTTAGATCGTCCAATTCTCTGTAAGAGCTTTATAGCTTGACGAGGAGACATGTATTGCACTACTCTATTAATTCTACCTATATCTACCCCCAATTCAAGGGAAGATGTACATATCAATGCTTTTATCAAGCCGTTTCTAAATCTTTTCTCCGTCTCTATTCTTTCCTCTCTTGAGAGAGAACTATGATAGACTTTTATTTCATTAATGAGAGATAAGCTTTTACCAATTTTTTCTGCAAGCGAACGAGTATTAGTGAAGACCAGTATACTGTTTTCATTTTTAATTAGATCTAAGAGAACATCTACTCCTATAATCTTTTTCGCCATATCTTTTTCCATAGATGAGAGTTTAATATCTATTTTAAAATTCTTTTTTTCTTCATCCTTTATTATAATCACATTTCTTATCCCTCCTAAAAATAGAGCAGACGTTTTTTCATCCCCAATAGTTGCAGATAAGGCGATTCTCTGAATCCTGTATTTGCTAATTCTGGAAAGTCTTTCTAATGCAACTGATAATTGTACACCTCTTTTACTTGATATTAGTTCATGAAATTCGTCTAAAATAACCCATCTCACCCACTTCAAATGATTTCTAATATTTTTTCCGGATAAGATTATCTGTAAGGATTCCGGAGTCGTTATTAATATTTCTGGAGGATGTCTTGAAATTTCCTCTCTAATTCTTCTAGGTGTATCTCCATGCCTTATAGCTATACTTATATTTAGTTCGGATGCTATTGCAATAATTCTTCTAAAAATATCTCTATTCAACGATCTTAGAGGTGTTATATATATTACTTTTATACCACTCCTATCCATTTTCAAGAGTTTTTCAAATATCGGGAACATAGCTGCCTCTGTCTTTCCAGATCCAGTTGGAGCGATTATCAGAACATGATTTCCATTCAATATAGGCATAAATGATTTATATTGAATTTGAGTTGGTACACTATATCCATACTTATATATTATTTCTCTAAGCCTTCTACAAAAAATGTTAAATTTTTTCTCCATTTTTCACACATATTTTTCTTAAATACTTTATCGCAATATAAAATATAGATAATATGTCATCAATAAAATATTTTTTCATAATAGTTTTAACATTATTGTTTATACCAACTTTCCTAGAATACTTTTTCACCATTATGAATCAGTGGATTATTTTCTTTTTATCAAATTTTGAACAAGTATATATGGCGTATGGAAATCTAACACAACCAAAATTGATTGAAGATAACATTTTTTCATATTTACTAGAAGTTCCCTTTTCAATAATATTTTATATCACTATTATTGCATTATTTGTTTTAGTTATAAAAATTGTAGGAGATATATTTGGTTAATCTTCTTCCTCTATATCACTTTCACCAAATATTTCATCGGGCTTTATAGTAAATATTTCTATTTCCTCTTCGCCAATGTATATTGTATCACGTATAGATAACTTTTCTTTTCTTATTATTCCCATTATCCTTTTTCTTTCAATAAAACTTATTTCTCTACCATATATACGGGTAATAAAGGTATCAAGGTCATTTTTCTCAAAATATTTCTTTAAAATATTTCCATTCAAGGCAGTAGATATGAATATCTTATTCCTAATTCCTATTTTTCTTAAAAATCTTATAAAAGTATTTCTTAACTTTATTTTTTCCAAGATCTTCTTTTCATATACATCCATCTTTTTAGCAATATTTTCCCTTAAATCTGGAGGCATTTTCTCAACATTTTCCCAAAAAACATTCACATCGTCTATGGTCTTACCGAGTAAGCTATTTAGAAATCTTAAACTATAAATAGGTTTCTCAAAGAAAGTATCCAAACTTATTATAAAATTTTTTTCTCCTATTATCCTCTTATTAAACATATATTTATTAATAGAATTTGAAATATATATCTATAGAGGCTGATATAGTTGCCATTTTTTAGGAGAAAAAGGGCTGAAGAGAAGAAACAGCCACAAATATCTAAAGAAGTTTTTCTAAAAAGTATACCAATTAGAAATCCAAATTTGACGTGGAAAAAATATCCTTCCGGGGAAATAGCTGTAATTATAAAACTGGAAGAGAAAAAAAGGGGATTTAAATTTATAAAAACACCTAAAGAAAAAAAGATCTTATTAGATAAAGTAGGTAGTTTTGTATGGGAATTATGTGACGGAAAACATACCGTAGATGATATCATTAACGAACTTGTAAGTAAATATAAGCTACATAGAAGGGAGGCTGAAGCATCATTAACGCTATATCTAAGAATGCTATCTCAAAGACTATTAGTTGGATTTAAACTACCTCCTTCATTACCGGCATCAAATAAATAACCTCATCTTAATTTAGTAGTTATTTATAATTTCATTTTTATGCCTCTTCTAAAAATGTAATAATTTACTTACCATCTCTATAAATCCTATACCGTTAAAATGCTTAGTTAAAATAATCTATTAATATGAGATATACATGCTCTATCACATATAAGAGATTCAATCTTTCTATTTTTGTTATAGAATAAGAAGACCGAAAAATATTATCTAAAAAGTATTGAGACAAACATCATCAATGCTGCAGCTATAATAGCTATATACATAAGTTTCCTAACAAATTCCGCCTCTCTTTTTCTTTTCATATCTATTGCTTCGCATTTAGTACTGCAGTATTTCTGATCGGGAGGTATAGGTTTACCACACACGGGACAATGTCTATGATCTGGAATTTTACTAGACATAATGTCACCAAATTATATTAGGATATGAGATATAAGTATTTTATAATTATTATTTATATATTATATTATGAGCATGAGTGTTATAAATTTATTTGATCCGTGGAAAAATAAGCTATGTACATGTCCTTTAAAATACTCGCTTTCACCATATACTGGTTGCTCTCATAGATGTTTATACTGCTATATCACATCATATATAAGGGATGCATTTAATCCAAGAGTAAAGAAAAATTATATTGAGAAGTTTCTAAGGGATTTGAGAAGAATAAATAGGTCTTTCTATATTTCTATCTCAAATAGTTCAGATCCATATCAAGATCTTGAAAAAATTTTTAAATTTACAAGGAAAACTTTAAAAGTAATTTCAATGCAAAGACTTCGTGCTTTAATAATAACGAAATCCGATCTAGTGCTCAGGGACATAGATATTCTTAGAAATGGGTTTTTCTCGGTGAGTATTACTATAACGACTTTAGATGAAGATGTAGCCAAAGTGTTAGAGCCGGGAGCACCATCACCATATAGACGTATAAAGGTCGTAGAAACTCTAATTAACAATAATATTTCAGTCTCAGTTCGTATAGATCCGATAATTCCCGGAGTTAATGATGACTTTAAGATGCTTAGCAAATTGGTTGATAAACTTGCAGAAATTGGTGTAAAACATATAGTTTCCTCTACTTACAAATTGAAGCCGGATAGTTTTAGAAGAATAATACGGGCTTTTCCAAGCTTAGAGAGAAAATTATATAAGCTATATTATATTGAGGGCGAGAAAATTCATGGATATAGGTATTTAAATAGGAGACTTAGATACAATATTTTAAGTAGGATGAAGAATATAGTTGTTTCCAAAAATATTAGTTTTGCTGTTTGTAGAGAGGGGTTCTTTGATCTAAATAGTGGAAAAACGTGTGATGGATCACATTTAATTTCAACATGCAAATAATTAATATATTTGTTAAGAATATAAGTTATATTGGAGAATTTTGGCTGGGAATTAAATGAACCAATATCAATCCTTATTAAAATCCTTTTTAAATTTTATGAAAAATAAAGGTAGAGTAAGCTTTGAAGAAATGATTTCCTGGTGTAGGAATGAAGGTATTGAGCCAATAATACTAGTAGCAATAATAGATGATCTTAAACGAGAGAATTTAATAGCGATATCTAGCGAGGAAAGAGAAATCGCTGAGGGAAGCATGATCACAATACCTGTTGAAGTATCGATAAAAGAGAAACCAATTTTAGTTGAAAGAAGGAGAAGAGATGCGAAAAGAATAAAGAGTAGAAGAAGGGTTAAGGGATACCAATCAATATTAAAATTTCTTAAAAAAGAGGAGAAAGTGGAGGAAAAAATAAAGGAGGAAGGGAAGGAAGAAAATAAAGAGAGTCTTGGAAATACTTCGCCCATATCTGAACCATCTTCAAGGGAAATTGAACAACTTATTTCAAAGGATAGTGATTTATACAAAGCTATTCAATATCTAAATAGATATTGGAGTGTTGGCGATATAAGATTTATAGAAGACCTTAAAAGAAATAATGTGAAAGATCCGGAAAAAGTTTTGAAAGAATTATTGGAGAGAGGATATGTTGAGAGACATCCATTAGGGGTATTAAATGCTACAGATAAACTACCACAGTTACCTACTAAGAAAAGCTTTGCAGAAATGTTAGCTTGATTTCGGAATATATATCGGGACTCTTCTCCCCCCATTATATAGGGTTAAAATCCCTTCTTCATGAAATTTTCTTAATATTCTCTTGGCTTCACTAATTTTAATACCATATTTTTGATACATTAAAAACGGAGTTATATACTTTAAGCCCTTAATTTCTCTTACAATATTATTTATATCGGTCTTTTTAACTAATTTCTTTTTCTCCTCTCTCCCCCTTCCTTTCTTTTCTCTCTCCTTCTCTCTCATCTTTCTCATTTTTCTTTCAAGACTTGAAATAGTCGGTTTCTTTTTACCACCCATATAATCACCCTAACTATTATTAGATTACTTAAAAATATATTTTACTTACTATGGAGACCATTTAATAATTTTTAGCTGTATTTTGCTGATGTTTGTATTGGAGATGATATCCACTATGTGGCGTGGAATTAGTTTAAGCATTGAAGTGGTTTGGAGATATCCAATATATTTCTAAGAGAATTAATCGAGTCTATTTCATTATGATTCTTTAGGCTATAAGTCGGATAAATCTACTGGGGCTTTTAGCCTGATGGAGGCATTGCACAATATTAACATGGAGGAGCAACCAATAGATGTGAGCTAAAATATATGGAGGCTAGTATTAAGAGCCTAACAATATGCTGAACAGATATAT